>JAABUR0100002046.1_pt1 | contig 32814 bp, 28 predicted proteins | sample 5560091 | NCBI WGS metagenome assembly JAABUR01 (sample SAMN10711879, study PRJNA513375) | rock metagenome | isolation source: Antarctica rocks | place: Antarctica: Victoria Land, University Valley sud
TGCAACTGAACATGAAACTACAATAAAGTGCGCATCTTCAATAAATAAAGATGAATCACGTCACAAAAATGCTGACACTTAGTCATCTTGAAGTCTTCACATGAGAAGCTATCTTCACAAAAGCGAGGCAAGTATACTCAGCAGTAGTGAGATCAGAAATCGCATTCGAAGCGTCAGTCTGACATCAGCGCGACAAGAAAGATGAACTGTCGAGCAAAGAATGCAGACTAGAAACACTTCAGAATCAGACTCTGTGTCACGTAGCAGAAGCATTCAAAAGAGTAAACATTGAAACTCTAGAGACAGAAACATACATGAGTTCGCTACATGTTCATCTGAACATGCTACAGAACAAGATCACGCTACACAGTCGAGTCAACGATCGAACGCAAGAGATCAGACAAGCATGCGAACTAATACACGTTCGTTTGACGAGAGTTAATCGCGTCATTTCTCGCTCACTCGTCATCAAGAAAATAGTACTTCTGAATGTCTTCATTCAAGAAGATGCGAAGATACAGTCGAGACGCAGACGACACATCTTCTTCTTCACAATGATTTCAACAAGCGATAGCATCGCAATAACGTAGTATCACAAAGATCAATGAAATTAACGATGGGAAAAGTACAGAGAACGCGTCGCAGACGTCAACGCAATCTCAGCACAAAGATCGCATCTGAGCAATAAGACGATAAAGATGCGTGATGATCTTCAGAAAGCAGAAAGCACTCTCGCAATGCACATCAGAATCAAACGCATAGATCTGAACACTTATCTGCACTCTAGAAATGTTTCAGACATGAATAGCTTGCGATGTGACTGCAAATGAAGTCATCAGACGACGAAGCATGTACTCATGCACTGCTCAAACTGATCGCATCTGCGATCAAGAATGCTACAAGATGCTGACTTCTTGAACTATTGAATAATCGTCGTCATCACGAAGAGTCTCAGAGCAGTAGCGAAGACGATGATGAAAACGAAGCTCTTGAAGCAATTTAAAGTGACTAGAACACTCGTTCTTTAACGTGTGATCAACGCAAACAAATTTGATACATAGTCTCAAAACTCACTGTTTCAACTGCGTGAAGCAGTCGTGTAGACTGCGAGTGATTTTCTATCTCAGAGAGTTTTGTTCACTCGATACAGATAGCATAAAGTTCTTCATAAGTCGATCTAATTGATGTCACAAGAATGTATGAATTTATTATTATTATTATTATTATTATTATTATTATTATTATTATTATTATTATTATTATTATTATTATTATTATTATTATTATTATTATTATTATTATTATTATTATTATTATTATTATTATTATTATACTTTTAAAATGATATAAAAGTTGAGCTTTCATTCATTTCTTTCATTCTTTGTTTTTCATCTTATATATTATTTGATGTATCAAAAGTTTGAATGACATCAAAGTGTTGCATGATGATGAAGTGCTGTGCATTGATTGCATGCAGAGTTTTTGCAATCATGCAGACTTTGATAATCTCAATGCGCATGTTACAAGCAATTTGCATGCAGATGAGAAAGTCAAAGAGAACACAGAACTATGAGAAAAATTGCTTATGAAAATCATTTGATTCAATATCTTGTCATCATGATGATAAGAACTGAAACAGAACACTTTCATGTTTAATTTGTTGAAAGTGATTAGCAGAAAGAACTCAAATCACAAACATTCTTTAAATTTACATGCTAACTATGTATAAATCTTGTTAAGACTGCATGTCTGTTACTATGATATAAGCAACTCACAAGACTCATTAAGTTCAACATGAGCAAACTTGAGAATTTCATTAATATTGTTTAACAGATGTTCAAATACAGACATTTTATACATAACTGATATGCTGATGAGAAGACTTTGTTAAAAGAAGAGAGACACAAGCGAGTTAATAAAGAATGATTGAACTATGTTATTTGATTAAAAGTGTAACATACAAACATTTTTGCAAAACATGATTGATTTGCATGAGAAAAATCTCTACAGATAACATGAAACAGATGAGTTACACATCTTACAAGCAAAGCAAGCGTCTGCAAGATGTGATATACAATGATGATAACTGTTGATTTTAAGAATTTCATCTTTTTACTGAGTTTTAACTCTTGAATGCTTTGATAGTAGAATCAATCTTTAGTTGAAGACATCATCTATATAGTTTGAAAGAACAGTAGTGTGTATCAATGTGATTAAAGAAGAAATCGACTGTGATATATATATGTATTACTGATGAAACATCTGCAACTCATGCTTAAGAAGTAAACTGTCAAAATCTGAGCAGTAAAAGATTTCGCTCATCTTGAACTGTGAATTTACTGTAAGAGAAAAGATTATTTCTTGTTAAGAAGAAAATCAGCATAGAAATTGTGTCTTATGTATGTTGCATGCAACGTATGCAACATATTTTCAATAGACAGAGTTGCAACATTAACAACACTCAATCATTTAACTCAGCTCACAACTTCTTTTATCTAGTGAAAAACACGTCATCACAGTCAAGAACATGCATATATGTGAATAAATGCTTAAAACTCAATCAATGAATGATAGAAACAGCTGAGTCAGACATTTGCTTAATCAGAATATTAATTCACAACATAAATGATGAAATACAGACATTACAACTTATAAACATTTACAATTCATGTTCATTGTTCTTTATATTTATAAAAAGATCTTCAATCATTTCTTGCTTAAGTGAGTTACTTAAAGATGATTATAAATAATTGATCATGAAAGATTTCAATCTACATCATTCTCATTGAAGAGAATGAAGATGCTTCACTTAACATGCAGCAATTGACAATTTACTTGACATCATTACTAATGCTAAGCTGAAATTATTGCTGAAATCAGACACTATTATGTTAGAACTCTCTTGCATGAAATTATGTAACAGCAATGATTAAATAATTATTGAGTAATCAAAGTCTTGAAGTGATCACTCTGATCACTTGAATCAGAAGTGATCACAATGAGCATGATGAGCATGATACTCATCTCGCTCATCTTGCTCAAAGATAATCAAAGTGATCATTCAGAGCAAAAACAACTTGACACGATTCTTTTATGTTTATATAACAATGATTGTTCTCTTAGATAAAAGCTTCGTGCTCAACTCATGTAATAGTTAATACAGTTTATTGTCTTAGCTATTTTCAAATCTTTAGTCTAGTGATTAGTTTGTTACTATACTGATCTTTGTTTATATCTTGTGTTGTTAAAGAAATAATTGTTACACTTTGAGCATCACTCTTTCACAAGATATCAGAGAATCATCTTATCATGATCATTATGTCATTCTCAGAATGAATTACATCAGCAGACATTACTGCATTCTTGAATAGCAAGTCAATGATTAAAATATTGACGTCAGATCTGTACTATGAAGATAGAAACAAGCTTAATGCTTTTCTTATACAAGTGAATGTTTATGTCAGAGCGCACAAGAAACTAAGTTCATCTTACAACAAGATATTGTTTGCATTTTCGTACTTCAAAGAAGATGTCTTTAAATGATTTAAATCATTGATAAAGAATCACTTGAAGAATAAGTCAGAAGATTGAGAAGATAAGACTAACAGAGTCTTCAAAGACTTCTTTAACTTTAAGCAAGCAATATAAAGAATGTATGAAGATATAAATGCAAAACGAATCATCAAACAACAGTTGTATGATATCAAGCAATCAGAATCAGCATTTAAGTACATTATTGCTTTTCAGTCAATTGCAGCAAAGATTGAATGAAATGACTTGACTCTTACAGCACAGTTCTATAAAGAACTGAAGAATGTGATAAAGAATGAGATAGCTTGTACAAATAAACTTGCGACGTTGCATGCTATGATTAGCAAGACAATCATGTTGAATAATCAACAGTACAAGCGAAGACTTGAAAAGAAGAACAAGATCGCTTATGTCTCAGTTGCATGAAGCAAGGAAAAAAAGAAGCAATTCTACTATGATTCTCAGTCTATGAAGTTAGACGTAATTCAAAAGATATTGACAAACGCTTGCGAAAAGACAGTTCAGCAAAGTAAGATATGTTATACATGCAAAAAGCTAAATCATTTCTTCAGAAATTGTACTCAGAACAAGTACAAGAACAAGTTAAAGTTTTATGATAAGCAAGATAAATCTTTCACAGCAATGAAAGAAGATCAGAAAGACAAGCATCAAGCATTATCATGAACAGTATGTTACAAGAACAACTGTTGCATTCATCTGAGCAATAAGAAAGATTCTGAATGATACTTAAAACTCTTGCGAAAGAATTATTTCTACACAGCAACTCATCATCAATCAGAAGTGCATGATGAGAAAAGTGATGAAAGTTCGTTCACTATGATCGCGAAATCAAAGATTTTCGACAGTGAAGCATATGACTTGAACAGATTGAACAGCATTGAAGAAGCTATTCATTAAGCAGTCAAAGAAGAAAATTGACTTAGTGAAACTCTACGAGCATTCACTATTGCAGCAGAAGATGCTTTAAAGCAAGAAGAAGATTGTCTTGAAGTAAAGAAAGATTTCAGAAAACTTACAATTCAAGCAAGTTTTATAAGCATGTACAACGAATTGTACACTTTCTTCAGACAAAAAGAGAAAGATTTTTCACAGCGAATGCAACAGATCAAGAATGATATACATCAGACTATTTATGACATAGTGCAAGATGAGTTGATCATATCGCGTAAGAACATTCGATATCATGATATAATCATGAAAAAGTTATTCACAGAAGTCAAGTTCATTAAGCAAGAAGAATATATACTCTTTGATAAAGATTATATATTCAAAGAATTTAGACAGATGACAAAAGTCATCAAAGAGAGATTTAATCTGTGTGATTTAAAGAAGCATTCATAAAAGAAGATTGATTCAAATTGATTTCAGTACATAAAACAAGTACTTGAGAAGTAAGCTTCTAGTTCAAAAAACTAGAAGACTCTTTAATCAACAGATCATTAAAGAAGTTTAGTCAAAGATCAAAAATCGAAAGCATATTTATCTTCACTAGCGACTTGACGCAGTTACGAGTCTGAATCAAAATCAATGATCATACAGCATGTTTATTTATTGACAGTGACTGTACAAGAAACTACATGTTCTCAGAATTTGCTAGAAAAGCGCAAATATTTATGCAGAAGAAGAAAGAATCTTACAATCTGCAAAACTTCAATGAAACACTCATGAAGTATAATAATGAACTAATAGATCAAGAAACTCAACTCATTCACTTGAGACTTGAATATCATTGAGAAAAGTTGTGTTTAGATGTTACAAAGCAGTCAGGCAGCGATATAGTTCTAGACATATCATGACTTCATATGATCAATTCAATGATAGATTGAGTCAATGAGACAATCGCTTTTCTTCATACAGAAACAACGCGATTACACTCAATATTGAAGTCATCAGAGAGTATGAAGATCTTTGCAATGACAGTGAATGATATGCGCAGTGAGCTGAAAAATAGCTCAGATGCACAGATTTTATGAAGCAGAAAGGTTAAAAGTAACTTTGCTATCGCTAAAATCTTTAAAAAATATCAGAAATATAAGATTCTGTTTGAGAAAGAAAGTAATTAAGAGACACTACTCAAACATCAATCATGAAATCATGAGATTAAGCTCATAGATGACAAGAAACTCACGAAACAGTTCATTTACTCATTGTCAGCAGAAAAGCTTGACGCTTTGTGACAATATTTGAAAGAAAATATGTAAAAAGAATTCATTAAAGAATTGCAGTCATCAGCAGAATATTCAATTCTGTTTGTTTTAAAATTGAATGAAAGTTTAAAACTATGTGTTAATTACAAAGCATTGAATAACATCATGATTAAAAACAACTACTCACTATTGCTCATATCTGAACTGCAGAATAGACTGCAGAGAGCACAGTGATTTACGAAATTCAATATACTTGAAGCGTTCAATTGAATACAAATTAAAGAAGAAGACAAGTGAAAGACAGTCTTTCACACTCGACTAGAACATTATGAGTATTTAATCATGTCTTTTAATTTAATCAATGCTTCAGTCATGTTTCAGACTTTTGTGAATAATGTGCTACGACGTTATCTGAATCAGTTCATCATAGTATATCTGAACGATATACTAGTATACTCAAAGACGAAGAAAGAACATGTGCAACATGTTAGAAAAGTTCTACAGACTTTGAAGAAAGTCGATCTGCGCATCAAGTCAGGAAAAAGTGAATTTCATGTACAAAGTGTACAGTTTTTGAGATTCATAATTACATTTCAGAGTTTATGAATGAACTTAAAGAAGATAGAAGTTGTTACGACTTGATCAACGTCAAAGTCAAAGATCGAAGTTTAATTTTTTTTAGAATTCGCGAACTTTTATAGATGCTTTATAGAGAAATACTTCAGAATCATCTCATCACTTACAAATCTTACAAAGAAGAATATATCGTTTGTATGAACTGAGAAAGCAGAAGAAGCTTTCAAGAAGCTGAAGAAATTGTTCATCTCTCAGTCAGTACTGATCATGTTTAAATCAGAAAAATCTATTACGCTTGAGATGAACGCGTCAGACGAAGCTATTGAGACGTGTATCAGTCAATCAGATGATAAGAGACATTTGCATTCTATTGCTTACTACAGTTGTAAACTTACAGTTGCTGAATTGAACTATGAGATACATGACAAGAAGCTACTAGTTATTGTCAACTCTTTCAAACAATGAAGAGTGTATCTGAAAGAATCTAGACATCAGATTCAAGTATATACAAATCATAAGAATCTGTTATACTTCACGATCACGAAAGTTTTAAATCGAAGACAGATTAGATGATCAAAGAAACTGTCATAATACAACTTTCAAATTCAGTATTGAAAGAAATCTGAAAACTTGAAAATCAATGTCTTGAGTAGAAGAGCAGATCACATGATAGATAGATCACAGATTAATCAGACTATCTTATATTAAAATCAGAATGATTTCATTGTTTACAATAAACAAAATGCAGCTACCTACGAATCTATAATTGAGATCTCAAGAAATGAATAAAGCTAAAGCTAGCAAAGAACTCAGTTACGCAGAATATTATAGAAAATATCGCTGACAACGCGAACTTTGAAATAACTAACGAAATACTAACATTTCAAGATCTTATCTATGTTTCAACAAGATGCAGACAAGAGATAATAAGCGATTATCATGAATCAATGATACATGAACATCAGAATTTGAATAAAATCATTGAAAGAATATCTAGAACTTACTACTTTCTTAAGATGAGAAAACAAGTAGAAGATATCATAAGAAAATGCAACGTATGCATTTGAACAAAGCATAGTCAACACAGATCTTACGAACTTTTGAAAAGTCTCAGCACATCAGATCATGCATGAAAAAGCATAGCTTTGAACTTCATAGTCAAGCTATCAAAGTCAAAGAAAAGACTTATGAGAACAACGTACGACTTTATATTGATAGTCATGAACAGACTAATCAAGTACAAATATTTCTTGTCATACAAGAAAGCAACATTCGCGAAAGATTTGATTTACACATTTCTAAGAATGATTGTAGCAAATTTTGATTTATCAGATGAGATAATTTCAAATAGAAACAAGCTGTTTACATCAAAATTCTGAAAATCATTAGTGAATTAACTAGAAATTTATCATAAGCTGTCAACAGCTTATCATTCACAGATGAATGAATAAATGAAAAGAATGAATCAGACATTGAAACAGTATCTCAGATGTTATATCAATTATAGACAGAATGATTGAATACAGCTACTGTCAATAGCACAGTTGACTTTCAATAGCACAACGACAGAAGTAATCAGCATATCATCATTCTTTGCAAACTACGAGTTTAAGTTAAAAACTTTTGAGAAATCGCGTAAATTTGCACAATTAGCTCAGAAAGTTACAATACAGATCAAACAAATACATTTGTTATACAAAGAGCTGCAAAAGAATATTCAGTTTCTAAGCAAGTGCATGACTTTATATGCAAATAAGAAAAGAGATAAAGAATCTACTTTTAAAAGAAGAAACAAAGTTTATCTACTAAGACGAAATATCAAGATGAAAAAATCAAGTAACAAGTTGAATCACATGAAACTAGAATTATTCAAGATTCTAGAAGAAAAGAAATTGATTAACTATAAGTTGAATCTTTCAGCATCTATGAAAATACATTCAGTATTTCATATTTTTCTTTTGAAGTCTGCAGACTCAAATACATCAATTCAAACAGAATCTTCAGAAATAGATTCAGAGAGTCAGAACGTTAAATATGAAGTAGAAAATATTCTGAATCAACAGAATATCAAAGATCAGTCTCATTAATTAGTCAAGTGAGAAGATTATGAACATATTGAGAACACTTGAGAATCAAAGAGAAATCTCAAGAACTGTCAGATGCTTCTGTGATAGTTTTAGTTGAGAAACTCAGTCAGTCAAAGTTTGATGAAATCTCAATCTGCTTGAAAAATACATCAAAGAGAAAATCATTCAATGATGATTTACTAGTCTTTCTCTCATCTTTCTCAAGCTCAACAATGTTTCAAAACTTTCGTTCAATCATCATCTGTTTGTTGTTTTCAGAAACTCAAACTGATTTTGCAGATGAGTAGTTCTTGCAAAGATCTCTTGCATCTGCTTGTGAGTGTTCAGCAGCTCATGAAGAACGCGATTGCATTCTGCCTTTATTCTTTTTCACTTTATCATTGAGAAAGTAAGATTGCATTTGCGATTGAGATGCACATACTCAATGCAACGATCAAACTCATTGTTAACACGACATTTCTTTTGCAAATGACTGCAATGTTCATAAGAATGCATGACAGCACGCTCAGAATTCGTACGCTTAAGAAGATTTTTGCGACGCAAGATAGAGTTTTTCGTTGTGCAATGAGAAAACATAAAGAAAAAGTGATTTTCGAAACGAAAATCTTAGAAGAAAATCTAGTGTTAAAACTCTTTTGCATGAGATTATATAACAGCAATGATTAAATAATCATTGAGTAATCAGAGTCTTGAAGTGATCATTCAAAGCAGAAACGACTTGACATGATTCTTTTATATCTATATAATGATGATCGTTCTCTTAGATAGAAGTTTCGTGCTCAACTCATGTAATAGTTAATACAGTTTATTGTCTTAGCTATTCTCAGATCTTCAGTCTAGTGATTAGTTTGTTACTATACTGATCTCTGTTTATATCTTGTGTTGTTAAAGAGACAATCATTACATATTACTTGCAAGACTCACAATCAATTTACAACTATTAATCTAGTCTTTAGCAGCGAGAAAATATAGTTCATGACATGCAAGTGCAAAGTACACATCAATTTGCATCAAGAATTGAATCATCTTTTGATTATCATAAAACTGTGTCTACAAACAACTTCAGTATAGTCTTCAACTTGATGATTATGAAAGAAAATGAACACAGAAGCATTGAGTGCATATCTGCATATGCATCTTTCGTCGAATCATTCTTTGAACAGCAAGATGATGATGAACGAAAGAGTGTGCAAAGTTATCAAGACGTTATAAAAGATCATTGAGAAATTTACTTTCTTGACAAAGTCATCAAGTTGAGCAAAAAACTTCTGAAATTCAAACTGCTCAGAGATAGTAATGAAATCAAGATGACTGTGAATCATATGAAAAATACAAAGCACACTAGATGCATGAAATAAATATCTGAAACATAATGATCATAAAAACAAGATCATTCAACAAGCGAAATGCACACATTTCAGATCACAAATGCATGAGCTGAGCGACGCACTTAAGTTGATATGATGCTTCGCAAAATGAATCAGAATCGAAAGTCAGTTATTTAAAAAACTTTCTCAGTTTTCGTCACTGAAGCGAAGTGACACTGATCAAATGACAATGATGTTCAAGAAAAAAATCGAAATATTACGAGAAAAATTCTTTTTCTCATTCTCTCAGACAAATATCAACAACATCGTAAATTCATTTATATTCTTGACAGTGTCATCTGATTTACACATCTCAGAAGATGAAGTGAGACAAACAATCAAAAGAATAAAAGCAAACAAAGCATCAGATGTTTCAGACATTCTGAACAAAGTGCTGCAGACAAATCTTGCAGAACTGATCTCAATATTAATGAGTTTATTCAATGCATGTGTAATACACAGATATCATTCAAAGCAATTCAAAAAAGCTCAAATGATAGTATTATATAAATTAAAGAAGAGCAATTATATTGATTCAAAGACATATTGACTCATTGCTTTGCTTGATATCATGAGCAAAGTTTTGAAGTCGATCATGACTAAAAGACTAAGCAATATAGCTGAGACTCATTACATGCTATCTAATGCTCAAATGAAAGTGAGATGCAAGTGATTCATGATCTCGACATTAAATTTACTAGTAGATCAGAATCACACAGTATGAGACTGCAAAATCAAATACATAGCATTCATGCTAAATTTAAATGTTGTTGAAACATTCAATCAAGTCTTACACGTCAGACTTTTGCATACTTTGAAAATGAAAAGAACTTCAGACTATATAGTTAAATGAGCATGCAGCTTTCTTGAAAATTGAGAAACATTGCTGAGATTCAATGAGCAAACGAGTGACATGCGTGAGATAAATGCAAACATATCGCAGAGATTTCTCATTTCATCGATTCTCTTTCTATTCTTCAACGCAAGTTTGATTAAGAAGTGCAAAGCATTGAAAATTAAGATTGAAGTGCTTGACTTTGTAAATGACATTAACATTCTAACATACAATAAATTCATTGAAGAAATTTGCAAAACACTGAGCAGAATGCATGATGTCTGCATGAAATGAGCTTGCACTCATGACGCAACATTTGCATCAGAAAAGTACAAATTTATGCACTTCATCAGAAAATCAAAAAGATTTGACATGATGACTAGCATATAAATAAAAAGCTCAGTTATTAAGTTGAAATTAAATGTGCAAGTTCTGAAAGTACAACTGAACATGAAATTGCAATGAGACATGCATCTTCGTCAAATCGAAGTGAATCATGTCACATGAATGCTAGCACTTAGTTGACTTGAAGTCTTTACATAAGAAACAATCTTCACAAAAGCAAGATAAATATACTCAGCAGTAGTAAAATCAGAAATTGCATTTGAAGCATCAGTTTGACATCAGCAAGAAAAAGAGAGAAAACTGTCAGACAAAGAATGCAGACTTGAAACATTACAGAATCAGACTCTGCATCACGTTACAAAGACATTTAAAAGAGTAAACATTGAGACTCTGAAAGCAGAAATGTACACAAGCTCGCTGCATGTTTATTTGAACATGTTGCAAGACAAGATCATGTTACGCAGTTGAGTTAATAATTGTATGCAGAAAATTAGATAAGCATGCAAACTGATACACATTCATCTGATGAATGTCAATTGCATCATTTTTCGTTCTTTTGTCATCAAGAAAATGATGCTTCTGAACAACTTAATTTAAGAAGATGCAAAAATACAGTTGAGATGCAAGCAATTAGTTCTTGCTGTGATGATTTCAACTAGTGACAGCATCATAATAATGCAGTATCACAGAAGTCAGTAAAAGCAATGATGGAAAAAATATAGAAAATGCATTGCAGATGATTACATCATTTCAACACAAAGATTGCATCTGTTCAACAAGATGATAAAAATGCGAAATAATCTTCAGAAGATTAAAAGCATTCTCATTATTTACATCAGAATTGAATGCATAGATTTGAATGTTTATTTGCACTTCAAAAACATTTCAGATGCAGATAGTGTGCAATGCAACTGCAGTTGAAATCATCAGATAACAAAACATGTATTCATGCATTGCTTGAACTAATCACATCTGCGATTAAGAATGTTATAAAATGTTGACTTCTTGAGCTATTAAATAATCATTGCTATCACGAAGAATCTTAAAGCAACTGCAAGAATGATGATGAAAATGAAATCTCTGAAGCAATTTAAAGTGACTGAGTCACTCATTCTTTAACATGTGATTAACGCGAACTAATTTGATACATAGTCTCATAACAATAGTTTTGACTGCGTGAAGCAGTTGTATAAACAGCGAGTGATTTTCTATCTCAGAGAGTTTTGTTCACTCAATATAGATAGCATAAAGTTTCTCATGAGTCGACTTAATCAATGTCACAAAAATGTATGAATTTATTATTATACTTCTAAAATGAGACAAACTCATTACATAAATTAAAAAGCATGACTAGATATTTGAATAATTCAAATCAAGTGCAAAAAACAATGAAAGCTTTATCTTTTTCTTTGATTTGAAGTTGATTGAATGCAAAGATGATATTCAGCTTAATAAAGATTTTAGCTCAATTTAAATGATTCAGCGTTTCTGAGATTAAAAACAAAGAATATTAATTCTTAACTGTAATAACGTTCAGATCTTGATAGTTCATGCAGAAGCAAAGTTCTTCTTCAGATTTCTTGATGAAGAGAACAAAGATAATCATCTGAGAGTGATTGATTTGAATGAAATCTTTGTTCAAATTCTCATTTAAATAACGACGAAGTTCTAGAATTTCATCACGACTCATGTTGTACAAAGCAAAGACTGAGAGTTAAGCATCTTCTTTAAGATGTATGACATGATCATAAGCTTAATGCAAAGACAAGATATTGACGTTTTTCTTGAAGAAAACATCTAGAAATTCAAAATTTCTGAATGATAAAATTATGACTAAATCGACGTTCTTACTTTGTTAATAGACTTCAAGATCTTCTTGTGTTGTGAATGCAGTTAAATAAAATTTCTTTTTCATTTGATAATGATTCAGATGATGATTCTTATCATACATACTGTCTTAAAAGTGAGATAAGAACTGAGCAAAAGTTGAACTGTTCTTTGAATAAATAATCAAAGTTGCATGACGTGATTTTGACTCATCAGAGTCTGAATTAGAAGATGAGATTGACTCAAGATTCAAGAAAACATCGATTTTCTTTAGAATAATGTTAAACACTTCAATGTCTTTGACATAAGCAGCATGATCAAAGCTTCAAGCTCTCAACTCAACTATGTTAAGTTGTATAAAAGATTGATTGAATTAATCTTCTTGAAGAACAACAGAAGTTTTAAAAAGAAAAGAATTTCAACACTTGATTTTTGATGAATATTCTTTTTGAATGACTTGAAAAATACAACTAAAAGCTTCTTGTTTCAGATGAGAAACAAGACTAAACGAGATTTGTTTCTTGTAAATGAGCTGAGTATTAGTTAACTTCTTATGAGCAAATGAGAAATTATATTACTTCTTGCAAGTAAACTGAAAACTGAGTTGCTTCTTTTGAATGAATGAAAGACTAGATTGCTTCTTGCGAGCAAACTGAATGTTGAATTGCTTCTTGTAAATGATCTGTAAACTGAATTGCTTGTAAATAATTTGTAGATTAAATTGCTTCTTGTGAGTAATTTGTGAACTGAGTTGCTTCTTGTGAGTGAATTGAGAGCGAGATTGAGAGAAAGCTACTTTGTTAACTTTGAACAAGAAATTTTCTTCTTGTTGATTAAGATCATAAATCTTAATGAGAAATGAGCAATAATGATTAAAACAGAAAAAGAAAAATAAGATGAGAATATTATGCTTAAAATTGACATCAATGACGTGATGATGAAGTTATGATAAACTTATGATGATGAGATACTGACTTAATTTAATGACATAAAAGAATAATTTTTTGATGTATTCATTAAGAATCATTATGATTTCAACAACATGAGTAATGTTATTAATCAAAGTGACTTGATTATCAAATTCTTGAAGTCTGCAAAAGTGAGTTAATTAATGCAAGAAAAGATGATGTTATTGCGTAAAGAATTTATTTATAAAAACATAAGCAAACATTTTACTATCAATCAGAGCAAGAATGAGAACTTTAAATTGAGTTTAATGTAAAATACAAAATACTATTATGTGATTATCTTTGAATGTCAAATTGAATTCAAAGAGTTTCAAGACAAATTTAGCAGAAAACTTTCTATATGATTAAAGTGAGAGTGAAAAGATTGAAGCTAGTAAACAAGATAATATGTATACAGATTTCTGAACGTGACTTAGCTCAAAGACTAGACTTTTTTCATGAACAGCAAGATTTCTTCATTTATATTAACAATGTCACTGTTATAAATGTTCATGATATGCAGAGTAAAGAGCTTTTTATTTGAGCATTCTTTAATGATTTTGCTTGAATGTTACAACTTGCAGTAGTAATACAACTTTCACTTGTTGCAGATTTTCTTAATCTCAGAAATGATCAGAGTCTTATCTTAAACAATGATAATGACAAAACTTAGATTCATTGATTCATCAAGAAATGAGAAAGAAAGAGACAAAAATACTGTTGAAACAATAGTCACAGAAATGATGATCTTTGAACTCAAAGAATTACTAGTTGATGCAGAGATGCTCTTGACTTTGATGAATAAGATGATGATGAAGATGAAGTAAGATTAATGATGCTTAAGCTGTTGAAGCTCTTTGTCGATGTCAAAAATGCTTGTACTCATTGATAAAAAATGAATGATTGAGTTTCATCAAGATTTCATTAGAAAAAGACAACAATTTGAATGAAATAATTGACATTATGCTTCAGACAGTCAATCAACAAGAAATTTTTCATCAAAGAACATTCTTTCTTTTGATAGAAAAGATTGTAATAGTCAACAAAGTTATTCATGTCTTACTTCAAAGTTTTGCAAAAATATAAATGAATATTTTCTATCTTGAAAGAATTGTTGCAGTAATGATGCAACTTATGTCATTAATCTGCAAAGATGAAAATAATACAAAGATCATTGATTCAATATTGACTCATTAAATTGTAAGTCTTCTTATTTATGATGAATCATGACTCAACATAAATGATCTTGACTCAATAAAAGAAATAACAATCATCATTCATGTTCATGCGCTGTATCAGACTGTGCTTTCATGCATTCAATCAATCTTTGTTCTTCTTATACTTAGATATGTCAAGAAGCTTCTTGAATCTAAAAGCAATGAAGACAGCAACAGAATTTGCAAAGAAGTGAATGACAAGAAAAGATTGATTGTTCAAGATTTATGCAATGATTTGAACTATCATCACAAGAAACTGAGAATTCAACTTTATATAAATTGAAGAACTGAAAACGATGAATGAAGATGAAATGATAACATTATGTTATCAAACTTAATTTTGAAGCTTTTGCATTACGCGAAAGATTTCAACTGAATTTTCAATCATACTTTAAGTAAACTGTTTAACAGCACGCTCATCATCAATTGAAAGATTGTAAAATGACTTCATTTGAGCGAAAGAATAACTAAACAAGATTTCAATGTATGAAAACGTTGCAGAAAGTGTAAATCTTTCATAATGTCAAAGACTGAGCTAAACTAAAGATATTATTAATATAAAAGACTGATATTATTATTACTTTGATAAAATTTAAATACAAAACAATACATTAAATAATGTATAAAATGAAAGACAAAGAGCAAAAGAAAAGAATGAGAACTCAACTTTTATATACATGAATCAAGCAGAATCAAGACTAAACAATAATTTTATGACTTAAGATTGCAAAAATTTGTGCATATAATTAAGATAATTGAAACAGAATTGCTGAGACTAAATTAAGATGATGATAACTAAATTAATGACTTGATTCATTGAATTGCAAAACAGATTTAATAAATCAAGATTATTTAAAACATCAACAATTTATGTTATAAATTAAGTTAATGATCTGACATTATGATAAATCTATGCAACGCAAGTCATAAGTGATAGTCTTCTCATGTTGTTTAAAACAATTAACTTTTTTCTTAATTTATGCTTAATTTCTCTTCATTCATTTTGAATTGATCGAAACTAGTCTTTTGATCTTGTGTAAATTGTAATCAACATTGATTAATTTAATAGTGTCAATAATAAAATAATTATAAAACAATCACAACATATGCACAACAAATCTTGAAAAAGAGCACAACATGCAAGACAGAATGAATCTAGAGAATGATTAAACGACGATGAATTGCATGAGTTGCAGCAATGCAAGTTCGAAGATGATTGCAAGTGACGTTGACATGTCACAAGAAAACAGCGACGCGAAGTTGCAACATTCACACAATGATAAAGAGAAAATAACTGACATTATTGATCTATTAATAAAGACATCAATGTTAAAGAAAGAGATGAGCAAAGATTACTCATAAAAAGAAATAGCACTGAAGCTGATGCATCATCTTTGACTTAAATCAGAAGAAAAACATCACATGATTCAGAATGCGTTCATCACGAAGAATGTACAGAAACTGAAGACATCAGTTCAACTGCTAAGCAAGCAGTTACAAATGCAGAGAAATACACATTTCTTATTGAAAATCATGTTATGAGCAAACGTGACAAAAGAAGAATTATCAACGAAGAAGCAACGTCTCAAAGAGAGATCATCGTCGCTTTGCAAGAGACGTGAAGTCATGATAAAAATAGCAGACAAAGAAGAAATAAAGAAGATGCAGAAGAAGATCATCAAGCAGATTCTTCAGAGAATAGCAGATGTATCAACAAGTCAACGAAATCTAATCATGTCTCTTTGCAAGCTGAGTAGCAAAGACATCTTTCTTTACATAGTCAGTTCAGATGCATGAGCAAATCTGAAAAAAACTCAAGAATGAGCAAAAGAAATTGCAAACTTGACGCGTATATTGCAATGAATCTTCGCAGTGCTGACACATAAGATGCACACTACAATTGACATGAACAATTAGAAGAAAGTCATTAGTAAACTGATAAAGAATAATGCAAGACTTCATGAAAATCTGAAGATTCTAAGAATAATCTGATTCAAGAAAGTAACAAAGAGTAAAAAGATTCATTCATTGCTTATCATGAAAATAGCAATCAAAGCGATGATAAATCAATTGATGAACGTGAGTATGCTAAATGCATATCATGAATGCACATGTGAGTTGTTTGAGAAGAACTGTCACATCACACAGTGCTTCAGATGTCAAGAATTTGATCACATGATCAGATTCTGCAGAAAGAATCAACGCTGTGTCAAGTGCGTGAACAAACATCACATTAAGAAGTGCATGATGTCTTTGAATAAAAGATGTTGCACTAACTGCAATGAAAATCATGAACTCTGAAGATGCATCTGTCTCAAATGACAACAGCAGATGAAACAAGTATCTGAAATCTATAGAAACAAATTGTTCAGATATTCAAAAGCGTTTAAATACAATTGCACATTCTTGCAATTCTTGAACTCTTCGCTGTCTTCAAGCTCTACAGATTCAATGAACTTTTCGAGTTCAATGAACTTTTTGAATTCAATGAATTCTTTGAAGTTCACGAATTCTTTCAGCTCAGTGAACTCATCGAGCTCAACGACAGTTGTGCTGAAAACACGCAGTCTAGTTGCTCATAAATTAACATGATAGATGATAGAAGTTAAGAAGAGACGCGTTGATCATTTCTCTTGTGTGAGTAGTGACTCAGATGAAATGTTGCTCAAGCAGAGTCAAAAATGACAAATCAAAAAACAAGACAGATTCTCAATGATTGAGAGCATTCAAAGAGTCTTCTCTTTGCAGAGTCAACAACAGCTACAAATAACTTTATGATAAAACAATCTTTTCTATGAATACTGCAGTACAACATCAGAATATCATTGAAAATTCAGAAATCATTTCTAATCAACAGAAAAGTTCGTGATTTTGACATCGTAGTCATACAGAAGCAGAGTTGCAACATTAATGATATTCAATCATTTAACTCAGCTTACAACTTCTTTTATCTAGTGAAAAACACGTCATCACAGTTAAGAACATGCATATATGTGAACAAATGCTTAAAACTCAATCAATAAATGATAGAAACAGCTGAATCAAACATTTGCTTAATCAGAATATTAATTCACAATACAGACAATGAAATGCAGACGTTGCAACTTATAAATATTTACAATTCATGTTCACTATTTTTTACATCTACAAAGAGATCTTCAATCATTTCTTGCTTGAGCGAGCTACTTAAAGACAACTGCAAACAATTGATCATAAGAAATTTCAATCTACATCATTCTCATTAAGAGAAATGAAGATGCTTTACTCAACACACAGCAATCAACAGTTTACTTGACATCATTATTAATGTTAAGCTGAAATTATTGCTGAAATCAGATACTATTACTTGCAAGACTCACAATCAGTTTACAACTATTGATCTGATCTTTAGTAGCAAGAAAATACAGTTCATGACATGCAAATGCAAGATATGCATTGATCTGCATCAAGAATTGAATCATCTTTCGATTGTCATAGAATTTTGTCTACAAACAACTTCAATACAGTTTTCAACTCAATGACTATGGAAAAAAATAAACACAGAAGCATTGAGTGTGTATTTGCATATGCATCTTTCGTTGAATTGTTCTTTGAACAGCAAGATGATGATAAACGAAAGAGTGTGCAAAGTTATCAAGATGTTACAGAAAATCATCAAGAAATTTACTCTCTTGACAAAGTCATCAAATTGAGCAAAGAACTTCTGAAATTTAAACTGCTCAGAGATAGTAATGAAATCAAGATGACTGTGAATCATATGAAAAATACAAAGCACACTAGATGCATGAAATGAATATCTGAAACATAATGATCATAAAAACAAGATCATTCAACAAGCGAAGCGCGCACATTTCAGATCACAAATGCATGAGCTGAGCAATGCACTCAAGTCAATATAACGCTTTGCAAAATGAGTCAGAATTGAAAGTCAGCTATTTAAAAAACTTTCTCAGTTTTTGTCACTGAAGTGAAGTGACATTAATCAAATGACAATGACATTCAAGAAAAAGATCAAGATATTGCAAGAAAAATTCTTTCTTTCATTCTTTCAAACAAATGTCAATAATATTGCAAACTCATTTATATTCTTGATAATTTCATCTGATTTATACATTTCAGAAGATGAAGTGAGACAGATAATCAAAAGAGTAAAAGCAAACAAAGCATCAGACATCTCAGACATTTCAAATAAAGCGCTGCAGACAGATCTTGCAGAACTGTTCTCAATACTGATGAGTTTATTCAATGCATATGTAATACACAGATATCATTCAAAGCAGTTTAAAAAGACTCAAATGATAGTATTATGCAAATCAAAAAAGAGCAATTATACTGATTCAAAGATATATTGATTCATTGCTTTGCTTGATATCATGAAAAAAGCTTTGAAGTTGATCATGATTAAAAGACTGAGTAATATAACTGAGATTCATCATATGCTATCTGATGCTCAAATGAGAGCGAGATGCAAGCGATTCATGATCTTGACATTAAATTTATTAGTAGATCAGATTCACATGATATGAAACTGCAATCAACAACGAGATTCATCTGTACATGATGTTGACTACGAATCTTTTGATTCTATTTTATGTTTGAATAGAAGTCAGAAGAGTTAAGAGATCTCAATTCAACGCAGTTTGAATGATGTTAGAATGTTGCGTGATCAGAAAAGTCATCATGCAAAGCTTTCACTCACATGACAACACTTCTTCTAACAGTCACAATCAATCTATGAAGAAGATTAATGACATGTTAATGTCAGTAAGAGATGAAAAGATATCTAGTGAAATAGTTGTTCTCAGTATGAGAGTCATGATTACAAGTGGTCGAAGAATTTGCAACTCATCAACTACATCGATCTACTGAAACATCTTCATCACATTGATAGTATTGTTGAGTAATTGATGAAAAGATATCAGATAGAATAGTTATTCTCAGTTTGAGAGTCGTGACTACAGTGCTTAAAGAAGTAGTGACTCGTTGATCACGCTGATATATTAAGAAAGCTTGAACTCATCTTCTTTACTTGACGTCAAGTCATACATTTATCTACGTGAAAAATTGAGAGCTTAAGAGAATGATCAGAATGCATTCTCTTTCATTGATCAGAGTCAAACATCGAACAATTGTGATTGCATGTTTATACTAATAATTCATTCAACATCTACGTGACATAAGTCAAATCAAGAGAAGAAAAGAATTACTCAGTACAATCACACTCTATCTTCTCATCGTGTGCATCTCTCTTTCATTACATATTTCTTCGCGCAATAAATGATAATCATTGAGTGAGAACACAGCTCTACATACGTTACAATCATGAGCATCACGAATGCAAAGAAAACGTCTTTCGTCTTTGAATTGAGAATTGAATCAAAACATCGTTGTATAAAATATCATCAATGAAGAGCAGAGCAAAGACGATGCGTTATAAATGAACAACACAAACACTCATTAAGAGTTTACTCAAGCATCACACGCTGAATAAAAGTTATAGATTCATTACTTGATAACACAGTGTCAATCTTATTGTTTCAACTGCGTGAAGCAATTGTATAAACGATGAGTGATTTTCTTTCTCAGAGAATTTTGTTCACTCGATATAAATAGCATAGAGTCTTTCATGAGTTGAGTTTAAATCAATGTCACAAAAGTGTATGAATTACAATTACAATGATATGAAACTGCAAAATCAAATACATAGCATTCATGTTAAGTCTAAATATCATTGAAGCATTTAATCAAGTCTTGCACATCAGACTTCTGCATACTTTAAAAATGAAAAGAACTTCAGACTACATAGTTAAATGAGCATGCAGCTTTCTTGAGAATCAAGAAACATCACTGAGATTCAATGAGCAAATGAGTGACATGTGTAAGATAAATGCAGACATATCACAAAGATTTCTCATTTTAATTTTTTTTTAATTCTTACTCAATTCAACACTTATTATGAGTTTATGCAAGATTTTATATATTGTAGCAAACGCTGCGTTAGCATAACGCTCTTTTTGTATCTACTATCACTTTTTTCTGCATTCTATACTGTAACTGTTTTCAATGCAAGAACTTTATAAGCTTGTTTCTTCTTTACTTTCTCTCTCTTTCATCTGATTCTTCAATGACATTATCATCTGAAATTGATTCAGTATGCTTGTCGAGAGTATCATTTGAATGATCATTGTCATCACGCTCATGATTCTTAGAAGCTTTCTTAAGTTCGTGATGTTCTCTTTACATTGCATCATTTTTCATTCTATCTTTCATTTAAAACATGTTAATAAAATGTGCTTGATTAACATTTGATTTCTGTTGCACTTGCACATCATCATAGCAACATCAAGTACTCATCTCTCATGTAGAAATTGATTGAAGTCAATTTTTCTCATGCGTAGCTGCGTTAATAATGCACTGTGAGACTTTGCATGATTCTTGTGCAGTTACAGATATTAATGTATCATCTCTGATGTCAAATATTGAAAATGAGCTGCATTAAATTTCTCTTTTCAAACTACTCTTCATGTTTATCTAATCTATTTCTGTATGAGCATCAGTCTTGTCATCACTTCAGTGCATTGATGCTCAGTCAACAATAGAGATAAATTATGTGCATCATTAATCATTTTGTTCATTGCTTTATTTTTGAGTATTTCTGCATGTTTCATCATTCAATGTAACTTCAGCATGACTTCTTAAGATTGAATGCTCTCATGTGCAATCTGAACTTGTTGCAAACATGTCTGATCTTTTGTTGATATCATAACTTTCACTGTTTTCAGAGAAGTTTGACTATCATTGTATACTTTGTATATCTTTTCATGACACTCTTGATTTGCTGTCGCTACATCTGCAAGATATTTTGCTCTTGCGACTAATTCTTTCAGCTCATCATGATGAGTGATAACTAAAGTCAATTTTCTCAGTCTTTTATCTAGCTTTCAGTTCATTCTCATTGCAATCGCTGTAACATCATCTCTGCTGTCGTCATTATTTAAGTAAACTCTTTGCTTCAATGTGAACATGTTGAGATTGTATTATTTTATTGATATTTTCTTGTTTGCAACTATAACTATTTTTGATGATCTATTGAAAATATGTTGCATACATCACATGCAACATACATAAGACATGATTTCTATGCTGATTTTTCTCTTAGCGAGAAATAATCTTTTCTCTCGCAGCAGATTCACAGTTCAAAATGAGCGAAATCTCTCACTGCTCAGATTTCAACAGTTTACTTCTTAAGCATGAGTTGCAGACATTTCATCAACGATATGCATGTGTATCACAGTCAATTTCTTCTTTAATCACATCAACATATGCTACTGTTCTCTCAAGTTATACAGATAATGTCTTTGACTAGAGATTGATTTTATCATCAAGACATTCAAGAGTTAAAACTCAGTGAAGAAATAAGATTCTCAAGATCAACAATCATCATCATTGTATATCACATCTTGCAGATGCTTGCTTCGCTTGTAAAATGTGCAATTCATCTGTTTTGTGTTATTTGTAAAAATCTTTCTTATGCAGATCAATTATGTTTTGCAAAAATGTTCATATGCTACACTTTTAATCAAACAGCGTAGTTCAATCATTCTTTATTAATTTGCTTATATCTTTCTTCTTTTAATGAAGTCTTCTCATCAATGTATTGCTCATATATAGAATGTCTGTGTCTGAACGTCTGTTAAATAATATTAATGAGACTCTCAAGTTTGCTTGTGTTGAACTTAATGAGTTTCATGAGTTGCTTATGTCGTAGTAACAGACATGCAGTCTTAACAAGATTTATACATAGTTAGCATGTAAATTTAAAGAATGTTCATGATTCAAGTTCTTTCTGTTAATCACTTTCAACAGATTAAACATAAGAATGTTCTATCTCAGTTCTTGTCATTGCAATGACAAGATATTGAATCGAATGATTTTCATAAGTAATTTTTCTCGTAGTTTTGCATTCTATTTGATTTTCTCATTTGCATGCAGATTGCTTATAACATGCACATTGAGATTATTGAAGTCTGCGCAATCGCGAAAACTCTGCACACAATCAACGCACAGCGCTTCATCATCACGCAGCGCTTCAATGTCATTCAAACTTTTGATAATTTTTAGACTTTACTGTAGCTAAACAGTAAATTTGTAGTCAGCATCATGTACAGATGAGTTTCATCGCTGATCTTCTTATTTCATTGATTCTCTTTCTATTCTTCAATGCAAGTCTGATTGAGAAGTGCAAAGCATTGAGAATTAAGATTGAAGTGCTTAACTTCATAAATCACGTTAACATTTTAGCATATAAAAAATTCATTGAAGAAATTTGCAAAACATTGAGCAGAATGCACAACGTCTGCGCGAAATGAGCTTGCATTCATGATGCAACATTCACATCAGAAAAGTATGAATTTACGCACTTCATCAGAAAATCAAAAAGATTTGACATGATGACTAGCATATAAATAGAAAGCTTAGTTATTAAGTTGAAATCAGATGTGCAAGTTTTAAAAGTACAACTGAACACGAAATTGCAATGAAACATGCATCTTCATCAAATTGAAGTGAATCACATCACATGAATGCTAGCACTTAGTTGACTCAAAGTCTTCATATAAAGAGCAATTTTCACAAAAGCAAAACAAATATACTTAGCAGTAATAAAATCAGAAATTGCATTCAAAACATCAGTTTGACATCAGTGAGAAAAAGAGAAAGAATTATTAGACAAAGAATGCAAACTTGAAATACTACAGAATCAGACTTTGCATCACGTTGCAAAGATGTTCAAAAGAATAAGCATTAAGACTTTGAAAGCAGAAATGTACATAAGCTTGCTGCATGTTCATTTGAACATGTTGCAAAACAAGATCACGTTACACAGTTAAATTAATGATTGTATGCAGAAAATCAAACAAGCATGCAAACTGATACACATTCATCTGATAAATGTCAATCACATTATTTCTCACTTTTTCATCATTAAGAAAGTGACACTTCTGAACAACTTAATTCAAGAAGATGCAAAAATACAGTTGAGATGCAAGTGATTAGTTCTCGCTGCGATGATTTCAACTAGTGACAGCATTGCAATAGTGCAGTATCACAGAAGTCAGTGAAAGCAATGATGAAAAAAATATAGAAAATGCATTGTAAATGTTCACATCATCTCGACACAAAGATTGCATCTGTTTAACAAGATGATAAAGATGCAAAACAATCTTCAGAAGATTGAAAACACTCTCATCACTTACATCAAAATTGAATGCATAGATTTGAGTGTTTATCTGCACTTCAGAAACATTTCAGATGCAGATAGCATATGATGTGACTGTGACTAAAATCATCAAATGATGAAACATGTATTCACGCATTGCTTGAACTGATTACATCTGCAATCAAGAATGTTACAAAACATTAACTTTTCAAACTATTGAATAATCATTATTATCATAAAGAGTCTTAAAGCAGCTGCAAGAATGATGATGAAAACGAAACTTCTGAAGCAATTTAAAGTGATTGAGTCACTCATTCTTTAACATGCAATCATTGCAAACTAATTTGATACATAGTCTCATAATGATAGTTTTAACTGCGTGAAGCAGTTGTATAAACAGCAAGTGATTTTCTATCTCAAAGAGTTTTGTTCACTTGATATAAATAGCATAAAGTTTCTCATGAGTTAACTTAATTGATGTCACAAGAGTGTATGAATTTATTATTATTAATGTCAATGATAAAGCATGATGACTTTTCATTTAAATATTTCTGCAGTTTTTTGAGTCTTCTTGAAATAATTAAACTATGTTCATCACTTTAAATTTGATCAATTTTGAAGTTATCAAAGTCACAGAAACTTTAAGCACAAATTGAAAGTATTACATAATTAGATGTTAGCAATCATGTTAAACATGTTTTTTCTCACTATGCATGTAATAACTTTCAAGAACAACATTAACAGAAAGTAAAGACTTTGTCACTTATTTAATAAAAAATAAGTGCATTCATAGAATTCATAATACAGAATACAGTTTTCTCATTCTTGTTTCAAACATTGTTGATGAGCATGTTAATTACTTTGATCTTGCTACAGTTTACTTCAAAAATAATGTCAAGAATGTGCTTTTCTTAAAGAAACTTAACTTTCTTCAAGTTGTAAAAATGATCTGTTTCAAAGTGAATATACTTCTTATTTCAGTTTTCTACTTCAGAGAACACAAGTGACTGTGTCTTTGAAAGTTGTTCAAGATGCAAGAATGTGTTAAGTACTTTAAATTAATGAACTTTCATCATTCAATTATTGTCATTAAGTTAAAACTTAATTTCAATGCAATAATTATTGATTCAATCTTGCTTTTTCTTATTCATTTTTGTTGCAAGCGTGCACTTTAAGTTAGTTTAACATAGATCATGTTAAACTATTATAAACTAGTATAGAACTGATGTTGACACGCTAGCGACCTAGCGTGTCTTCGTGAGTAAAACTCATGACGTGTTTCATCTTTCTTCTTCTTTAGCTTCGAACTTTTAGTTAAAATACACTTATATGATTCGCTTTATGCAGACTCATAACATTAGTTCAAAGCTCATTAATCTTGCTATCAACATGTAAATGATATAAAAACAAGTTACACAATTCAAATCAGAAGTTGAACTCAGAAATTTTAACAGCAGAATTAGAACTTAAGCTCAGAAAGCTTGATAAAAATCAGAAATTTCTAAAGAAGAATCTTGATTCAAAATCAGAAATTTCGATAGAATCAAAATCAAAGAACATGAATACATTGCTCTTAACTAACTTTTTATTGAGTTCATCATCAGAAATCAGAAATTTCAGCAGTACTTAAACTCAGAAAGTTTGATAAAGTACTAGTCGTTGCTTGAATTCAGAAAGTTTAATAAAGTAACATCAGAATTTCAATCAGCATTTTCTACTCATACAATGACTAAAAGCTCAGAATCAGCGAGCATTGCTTGTTATAAACTTTGAAATGCTAGAAGAGAATCACTTCTATCACAGAATTGAACAGCATCAAAAGAAGAAAACACGAATGTGTCATCAAATACAGAAGAAGAGAACACAAATGTATTGCTTTTCAATCATGAAATAATCAAGATCAGCATCAGCACTGAACTGAATGCTTAAATAAGCGCTTATGAAGCAGATGATCTTGTTATCTTTATCAAGTACATATGTTAACAGCATGACATCAAAATCAAGACTCACAATAATATGATTCAAATGTTAGAAGATGTCAATGAGATAAACATCATGTTGAAGATTACACAGATGCATTTGCAGAAAGAGAATAGAAACAAGAACGTGATTATACATCATTTAAAAGTTGCATTAAGTTGACAAAGCATTTTGCTTTCTGAAAATTAATTCTTGAAGTTAATCAAGTTATTGAATTCTTCACTGTTTGAAGATTCATTGCAGAATGTAGAAAATTGACTGTCTTAAATGCAAAACAAGTTGAAGATAAACAAAAATCATTTTTCTATCAAAGAGTTGAAGATTGCATACATCAAAAGTTGAATCAGTGAAGCTGCAATTAAACATATTGCATCTCATATGCAAAATATCTTCTTGAACTCATTTCTAGAAGTTAAGAAAGTACTATCGATGATTAATAAAATGTACAACAATCTCAATCATTATCACACAGCTCAACGACAATACTTGAAGCTGTATCAGAACAAGATTTTCTTTCATGAAATTTGAATGAAATTTCAGAGATTTAGTGCAGAACTAAAATACAATAACAAGACTTTACTAAATGATCTTCAGCATAAGATCAGTTCAAATCTTCAATGAGCAATGCTCAATGAATGAATCACAGATTTGAATGAGTTTGTTGACATTTGCATGCAAGTCAATGTTAGATTAACTGAATTGAATGCTCAATCAGTTGTCAAAGTCTCAGTGACTTTGCATGCAAGTCAATGTTAGATTAACTGAATTGAATGCTCAATCAGTTGTCAAAGTCTCAACGACTTAAGCTGCTCGCTCTGTCTTTAGCATATTAACTGCTTAACTCACGTCATCAGTCTCTTCATGAAAGAAACTCAGAAGATTGAATCTTGATTTTATTCAGAAAGAGTTGTTTAAGAAAGAACTTTGCTTCAAATGCAAGAAGTCAGAACATAGAGCATATGACTGTCTTAAGAAAACTCAAGTGCATGAGATCACTACGAATTTGAAAAACGATCTGCTTTCGTCAAAGTAATAACTAAGAACAACATATTCATATTCTGTTTCATCAGCATGCCTGATGATTCATTTAATTTCAAGTCGTTCATTATTGATGTCATCTTGAATAGTCTAGAAAAGATATTTAGATCTTTCACTCTGATAAATACTGAAGTCATTGACATAACTTTCATCAATGAATTTTTAATATCAGAGCTATGTGAACACTTTAATATTCAGTCAATATTGCTGTCAAAATCAAAGTTGATTCAATTGTATGATAAAATCTTTGATTGAAAGTTGATTACACACGCTCTGTATACATTAATCATGATATAAAAACACAAGAATGAAATGATATCTTTATTAATAACTTGTCTAGAACATCACAAGATAATCATTAAAAATCTTTGATTGAAAAGAAATCAAATATTGATAGACTCTGCAAATGATTAATTAATATTCTTGTTAAATATTCAAACATTGAAATCTGTTGTTTTGAAAGTAAGTAGTCAATTAGCATTTTACAGATTTGAGTCAAGCGAAATCTGCAAAATGAAACAAAAGAATTTAAACTTGATTATTACATCAATGATCATCTTGAAGAGACTCACGAATCAGAAAGCAGTGAATCAATTCATTGAATCTGTTTGATTTATTGAATCTGTACTCAGATGAAAGCAAAGCACTCAAGTTGATCTCGATCATCTTTGACTCATTCAGTTTACTAAGAAAGAAGAATTCGTCAATATTGCTATGATTAAAGTCATTGTATATTAAACTCTAGTCAAGAATAAGAAGATCAAGATCTTTATATTGATCATTAGTAAAATCAATAAAGCGCTTCAGACTAGCTCAGTCAAAGATTTCGTGAAACTGAATAAAATAACATCAATCATGTCATTGAATAAACTGAAGAAGAAGCTTTCAATCATTTATCATGATTTTCTGAATGTGTTTGACAGAGAGAAGACAACGCAATTGCTCTTGCATTGATCATACAATCATAAGATTGAATTAAAAGATAAAAGTCAATCTTCTAGAAGTTAATTGTATCTCATGTTAAGTCACAAGTTGCAGAAAATCAAGAAGTATTTAGAAGAGAACTTGAAAAAGAAGTTTATTACACTCAGCAAAGCTTTCTTCGCTTCGTCAATACTATTTATCAAAAAGAAAAATGATAGTCTTTGCTTTTGCATGAATTATTGAAAACTGAATGCTCTGATCAAAAGAAATCGTTATTCAATATTCTTGATAAATGAAGTACTCACTTAAATTCAAGACAGTAAGTATCTGATTCAACTTAATATTATCATCACGTTTAATAAGCTTTGCATGAGTACTGAGAGTAAGAATCTAATCACATTCATTACTTTCTTCAATGTTTACAAGTATAGAATAATACTCTTTAAATTGATCAATGAATCTGCATTCTTTCAGCACTATATCAACAATGTATTGTTTGAATGTCTGCATAAATTCTGTCAGACATATTTGAATAATATTCTTATTTACAGTAAGATCTTGAAGAAACATAGAACTCATGTGAATGAAGTGCTAGATAAGCTTCATGAAGTCGACTTGCAGATAAACATTGACAAGTGCGAATTTGAGATTCAGAAAATCTTGTTTCTTAAACTACTGATATTCATCAATAATCTGCGAATGAATTCTTAAAAAGTAAATGTGATTTGAAACTGAGAAGTGTCTTGATCATTGTCTCATGTGCAAATCTTCATTGACTTCTGCAATTTCTATCGACGATTCATAAAGAACTTCTTAAAGATCATTCAACTTATGATAAAGCTGACTTGAAAAGATCATTTCTTTGAATAAACAGAGATTTGTCAGACGATCTTTGAAGAATTAAAGCAACAAATGATGATAGTTCTCGTTCTGAAGCATTTCAACTCAATCAAAGAAGCTATTCTGAAAACGAACTTTTCAAACTATGTAAACAACGAAGTATTGTCTCAGTATGACGATGAAGACATTCTACATTCAGTGATCTTTTATAGTAAAAACATGATTCTTGCAGAATGCAACTACGAGATTTATGACAAAGAACTGCTGAAGTCATTGCTCATACTTGAACAATGATGACAGAACATATCATTGAACTTCATTATTGATCTATCAAAAAATGATGAAAGCAACGCGATTCTGACAGTCATAGATTAACTATTCAAGAAACGACACTATATATTATGTTGATCAGATGATGAAGAAATCTTCGCAGAATAAACAGTCAAGCTGCTGTTAATATAAGTCTTCAAAACTCATGAACTATCGAGATCAATAATATTCAATCGCGATTCTCAATTCATATCAATTGTCTGAAAGTCTTTATATCTGAGACTTGACATCAAGATGAAACTATCTATTAACTATCATTCGCAAATTAATGATTAAATGAAAAGAGTAAATCAGAATGTGAAATGATATCAAGATTCAGCTTAACTAAAGACTATCAACAAGCGAAGATAACTAGTCAACTTGACTCGATCAATGTTGATCGTTAGAGAACAAGAAGATTAAGCAGGGAAAAAGAAATAAATAGATCGTTTTTTCTTCTGTTTCTCTTATCATCTTTTTCTGTTTCTTCATCTTTTAAAATTTAGTCAGAAACGCGCTTTTGCATCTGCTACTCACTTTGCTACTCACTTTGCTACTCACTTTGCTACTCACTTTGCTATTCACTTTGCTACTCACTTTGCTAACTGCTGTCACTACTGTCACTGCTACTCATTGCTGTCATCGCTACTCATTGTTGTCATTACTATTCACTACTATCACTGCTATCTCATTTGCTTCACTACTGTCATCACTATCGATGATTGCTTCTACTTGTCATCAGAATTGCGTCAACGTCGACGTTGCTGTCACTGTCAGCAAAAGACGAAGTCATCGTCGCTTTCTCTTCTTTCATGTGTCTCGCTTTCGCTCGTCTGCATCATCGTCATCATTCTTATTGAGTTCATCTGTTACTTCAAATTTTCTTTCTTCAAGTGCTTTCTTGAAGAAGATCGACTTGAAACAAATCATCAAAACATCAACTACTCTCGTCATGTAACAGAGAATTAAAGACGTTCATTAAGCGAATATGAAACGCAAGCTGAAACAGAAGCTTCAACGACTGAAAGCTCAGAGTACAGCGCTGAATCAGTCGAGAAACAACTCAGTGATAGAAAACTTTATCAGTCAAACGTCAGATACTACTCTCTCAAGTGATCTTTGCATTTAAACAATGATATCTCGCTATCTCTTTATTGATATCACTCAACTGATTCTCATCTTCAAAAATGAATTTCAAGCTGTTAATATCTTTAAGCTGATCAACAATCATATATTAAATTCAATCAACAAGCAAGATTTGCAATTGTCATGAATCGATGAGCTTCAAGCTCATGATGATGACGTCACTCAGCAGAATTTTAAGAGCATGATTTTCTTTCTACGCTGCCTAGAAGTATATAATCAATGTCTCATCAAGATGATCAATGATCAATTAAGATATTCTTTGCAAGCAAGCTTAGCTTGATACATTGACTATCTGCAGAAGCTTCATCTGTATTACATCTTTGAGTTTCTGCGAATCTTTCACTTTCACTTTCATAAGATTCACATGATAAAAGAAGTTAATGATTTGAACGAGTGATACAATGCTGAAGATGAACTTGTTGATTGAGCATTGATAAAGAAAACATCTGCTATCGCTTTTCAGACGAAATATCAGAGTCAGAGAGTCAGAAAACAGTCAAGCACAGAGCTTTCAATATGCAACAAGTTCAATGATGACAGCTGCATCTATTCTAGTTGCACATATCAACATATCTGCAGCGAATGTGATGAGATTCACGCTGCTATCAATTGCAAAACATCGAATTCAAACAGTCAATTGATCATTGAAAGAAAGTGACGTTGAATTTCGATCTTGCTGATATCAATATCGAAATTCTTTTCATATCAGCTCATGAAGATTGACGAGATTTCTTTAGCGCGCAGAGACTCTCTAGATGCAAGCGCATGACAAACACAGCTAGTCAAACATTCTGATCATAAATATGTTCAAACATTGCTGTTTATCATTGAACATGAAGCTAAAATTAAATATCGAGATTTCAATCAACTGATTTTAAGCAAGAATCTTTTCTTGACAAATGAAGCTTCAGATACTCTTCAGATCAATTTGATGCAACAAGTTTGCTGTGATCGACTAATTGAGATTCAACATGTTTCTCATTGCTTTATATTCTCATCATTGAGGCTAGTATTGAAGAGAAACGATCGCTGACGTCAAATACATCATTTATCGTATTTGAAAGAAAGATCAGTCAACTGCTTCATTCTTGAGAACTGAGAATTAATTGAATATTTCATCTTTGATCAAACAATCATCACTTTATGTGACATTGATCGAAATGCAGTTCTCATTAAAAGAAATCTGATCGACATCTTTTGTCATGTGTCAATAGCAACATCAGATCACTGACTGCTCGATTTCTTCTGAAAAGATAAGTACTGTCAGAATCATGTCTAGATGAGTCAATTAGCGAAAGTCAGAGTTAAATAGTACTTGATCTTTAGAGATAGCTATAACTGAATATTAAGAATACAGAAGAAGATGAGTACAAGAGCTTTTATTTAAGTAATATTCAGAGACTGCGCTAAGCTTGAAGAAAATGTGTTTGTGACACGAGTAGAATGTGATGTAGAAAGAAAGATGATGTTGAACAAAGAGATGTTGGGAAAAGAAAATAGAGACTGAGTCAGATCTGAGCTAGAGACACTGACTAGCTCTAATCAATACGCAGAGTACTCGCTAGCGTACTCTGCGAATTGATTAGAGCTTCAGTCTTTTTCAGCCTTGATACGCTCGTAACATTACCTTCTTCTTCGAAAATTTATGTTTGCATGAATGTAGCTCGTTTGCTTGCTTTCTTATTGAGTTATTTCGGTACTAGCGTGACTTTCTTGAGTATAGCGCATGAAATTCGTTTAAAACTTTCTCGAAGTCATCGAATTCACCTTTATCGACATAGTATCATTCATCGTTTCTATCTAGATCTTTTCATTTGACCTTGTACTGTATTTGACCTCGATAGCGTCTGAAGTTCAGAATGTCATCTATCTCTCAGTGTTCATCGTTGTCTTCATCAATAATGATGAATCTGAGAGATTCTGCATGCTGTTCTGATAGAAGATCTTCTGAATACGATCGCAGTAGCTTCGAGTTGAACATTGAATGCAGATGCTTCATGCTGACTGATAGACGAAGATGATAGAAGATCTTCGCTTTGACAGTGATCTGATACAATTCTAGTTGTTTGTCTTTCAAATTTTTGCAGAGTCTCGTTGTCTTGACGTTTCTGAAGAATAGTCAAACTCAGTTCTTTACTTCATAGATGACGTCTCGTCTATGTTTATTGATCTGTGCTTTGATGATCAGCTTCGTCTTTTTCAATTGTTGATGATCGAAGCTCAGTAGCTCTTTCATTTAAATGACAATATCATCTGCTTTTCTAGCTTTCAGTCGTTCACGAGTGATTTCATAGTTAGTCGTATCTGAATCGAAACTCATTCGAAAGTGAAAATCTTTATTGAAGTAGAAAGAGATCATTGAGATGATCGAGAAGATATTGAAATTGTCGCTGAATTTCATCATAGATATTCATTTGACTCAGTCGTTCTGCATGTAATTGCAGTAGATTCTAAGTTCGC
>JAABUR0100002047.1_pt1 | contig 32813 bp, 30 predicted proteins | sample 5560091 | NCBI WGS metagenome assembly JAABUR01 (sample SAMN10711879, study PRJNA513375) | rock metagenome | isolation source: Antarctica rocks | place: Antarctica: Victoria Land, University Valley sud
GCCACCGGAGCACCTTGCATGACGACCACGGGTGGACCACGTCTCTCCTCGGTTATTGCGCTGGTCCTCGGGACCCTCAGCGTCTCAGCGTGCGGGGGGTCCGCCGACCCCGATGCTATCCCGGCCGTCCCGGCCGCCGGGACCGTGACATATCAGGGCAAGCCCCTGGAGACGGGAGAAATCCAGTTCCTTCCCGACAAGGGGCGCACCGCGACCGGGACCATCGAGAAGGGAGCATTCACCATGAACACTTATGGCGATGGAGATGGAGCCATACCGGGGACCCACAAGGTGACGGTGTACTCCGTGAAAGAGGTGCGCCTCAAGGGCGGCGACTCCGAGGCGAAGTATATCACCCCCGAGAAGTACGCATCTCCCGACTCTTCGGGCCTCACCTTGGAAATCCCCTCCGATGGGAAGACGGACATCGTCATCGACCTCAAATGACGCTCCGGCGCGAGAAATGACGCCCCGGTGCGATGCCTGACCCGGATCGTGCATACCCCAGGTCGCACAGGGGGAATTTGTATGCCTCGGGCAATGCCGGGGCGTTGACGTTGTCCCCTGGCCCTACCGAGGGAGATGACGGTGATGCGGGCCTTGATCTCCGGGTTGAGAATGACGATCAACGTGAAGAGGATCTTGAGTTCCAAGGTCCCGGAAGAGACGTTCGAATTCCGGCTCATGAGGGGCAGAAGGTGGACCCTCCCATGCCAGTGGGTGCTCTCTCACCCAACGGGGGCCCCAGGAGGTCCGGGGTCGCCCGCTTGACGTTTCATCCCCCCTCCAAACATCGCCACATACCGCGGAAGGTCCCTCGCTCATCCCCCGGATGGACGCCGGAAGGTCCCCGGCCCGGTCCACAGGCCCTCCGACGGGTCGTCATGCACCTCGCGCCCCGCCGTCGTCGTCGCGGGCCCACTCCCCCGCCGCATCACCGACCGTCGCTTGGACTAGGGCCGACGCCGGCGCCGTCGGCCCGAACCGGCGTGGCCGCCTCCTCGGCCAGCCACCCCATCCCCATATCCCGCCTTCAACCCATCGCTCGCCCAGCGGTGATCGCGCGGACCCGCCCCGACGCTCCCGGAACGGGCGTGCGGGGCGACGATTCGGCGGCCGGACGTGCTTAGGACCGTATCAATAAGCGTCGGCGCTGAGGATTTCGCCCCCCGCCTTCGTGCCGAGGGCCCACCAGATCCGCTGGTTAAACGATTCCTTGAAGAAGCGGACGCTGCCGTCGCCAAGCAGCACCTGGACGCCGCCGGGGTGCCACGAGTCGGCGTTGCTGTAGACACTCAGCGATCCGGAGCCGGTGTTGGAGCAATGGGTCCACTGGTCCTGGGTGTTGTTCGGGCCGACCACCGTGTTGAACAGGGTGAAGGCCATCGCGCCGTGCGCCCAGTTCTGGCCGCGCTGGGTGTCGACGCCGCCGCCCGTCCCGGTCTGCTGGGCTGCGGTGCACGCCTTGATGCCTTGCAGAGTGAGCACCGGATCGGTGGAGGCGTCGAGGAGCAGGGCCCCGTTGGGGACCCCCCTGACGTTGTTCAGCCCGATGTTGCGCTGCCGGAAATTCTGGGTGGGATTGCCGACGACCGCCTCCGAGAAGGCGACGGTGTTCGAGGTCCCGTCGGTGCAACTGGCGATACCGTATGATCTCTGGAACGCGAACAGGCCGGAGCTCTCGGTATTCTTGAGCGTCGCGATGCTCGTTGAGCCGCCGCCGGCGACGGCGAAATAGGTGGTTGTGCCGATGCAGGCGTAATAATTATTCGTGTTACGCGTGCCGTTGTTGTTGTTCTTGCCCGAGTACGGGTCGGACGGGCAGAGGAACGCCTTGACCTGCGCGGTCTGGGAGGTCGCCTGGACCCTGTAGGCCAGTGTGCCCGAGGCGTCCTCGCAGCCGAAGTTGAAGTTGAACGAGTTATAGAGCGGCACCTCGCCGAGGAAGGGGAGCATCCCGACGTGCGGGCTGAGGCCCTGCTTGGCCTGGTACTCGTTCAGATTCCGCATCCCGCTGGAGGCGCCCATAGGGAACGCGCCGTTGACGTCATGGTAGTTGTGCAGCGCGAGGCCCATCTGCTTCAGATTGTTCGTGCACTGCATCCGTCGGGCTGCCTCGCGGGCGCTCTGGACGGCGGGCAAGAGCAGCCCGATCAGGACCGCGATGATGGCGATGACGACGAGCAGCTCGATCAGCGTGAATCCACGTCGGCGTATGGGACAATATTCCCTGAAAATGGCGGTATGGGGGGAGGCCGCACCGGGACGTTCGGCGCCGATGTAGGCGGCGGTATCACGCCCGTGGCACGACACGCACGATCATTTAGGGTCCGACTCGCGATGGATGTGTCTACCCGACCAGGTCCACGCTAGCCCGTCCACCGCTGAATTGCAAGTCTGTTGTTACAAGGATGTATTCCCCAGGGCTTGCCACGGATATATCGAATTGAGCCCGCCCGATTCTTGTGGTATGGTCGGATGCTTGGTTGATCGCGGTGAACGTGGGTGGTGATTCGAAATGGGACGGGGAACGGCCCGTGGGATGATCGTATGGCAACTTCCGGGAAATCGAGGCCGAGCGAAGGGGTCCCCCTCGACCTGCTGCCGGTCATCCGCAGTGCGGGAGTGATGACCGACCGCCAGTTCGCCGAGCTGAAGGCCAAGGTCCTGAAAGGCGAGTATCCCAGCGATGCGGCCGCGCTGGCTGATCGGCTAATCAAGGAGGGGATCCTCACGGGGTATCAGGCCCGCCGGTTGTTGAAGGAGAAATCGCAGGGCCTGGTGGTCGGCCGCTACGTGATCCTCGACCGGCTGGGGTCGGGCTCGATGGGGAGGGTCTACAAGGCCCACCACCTGATGATGGACCGCAGCGTCGCGCTGAAGATCATCGCGCCGGAGATCGCCAGTAACGAGCGCGTCCTGGCGCGGTTCCAGCGCGAGATGAAGATGGTCGGGCGGCTGGACCACCCCAACGTGGTGCGCGCCTTCGATGCCGACCAGGTGCACAATATCCTCTACATCGTCATGGAATACGTGCCCGGCCAGAGCCTGAGCCAGCGGCTCCGCGCGGGGCCGATCCCCCCCGCCGACATGATGCATTACGCGGCACAGGCGGCGCTGGGCCTGGCGCACGCGCATGGGCAGGGGATCGTACATCGCGACGTCAAGCCGTCGAACCTGCTCCTGACCGAGGACCGCCAGGTCAAGGTGCTCGACCTCGGCCTGGGAGTGCTCATGGAGGCGGACAGCCAGGCCACATTCGCGACCGCCGACGGGATCGCCGTGGGGACGGTCGATTACATGTCGCCGGAACAGGCCTGCGGTCGCGACGTCGACGGCCGGAGCGACCTGTTCAGCCTGGGATGCTCGATGTATCACCTGATGACCGGCCGGCTGCCGTATCCCGGCGACTCGCCCCTGGAGCGCCTGAGCAAGCGGATCGGCGGGCGCCCCGCGCCAATCACCGAGATTCGATCCGACCTGCCACCGGGCTACGTCCAGGTGCTGGACAAACTCCTGGCCCACAAACCCCAGGACAGGTTCCAGACCGCGGCCGAGGCCGCCGAGGCGCTCCAATCGCTGACCCGCCCCCGGGTGAGGACGTTCTCGCGGCCGTCTTCGAAGGAACCGGGCCCCCCGGCCTCGCCCCCCGCGGCCGTCGCCCCGCCGGTCATGGTGATGGTGCGTCCGGTGTATCCTGCCTGGTTCAAGCCCGTGGCTGCCCTAGCCGAGGAGAACCCCTCGGCGGCCTTGCTGGTGACATTGGCCCTGGCGGTAGCCCTGTTTGCATCCGGCTTCGGCCTGGCGTCGTTGATCCGGTGAAGTGCGACGTCCCGGTCCGTCATGCCTCGGACGGACCCCCCTCGGCTCAATGATGGGAAGCCGAGGCGGCCGGCATCGGCACGGGCTTGGGCGCGACCTTGGGCTTGGCGAAGAGCGCACGCAGGGCGGCCGAGAGTTCGGAATACTGGAACTGGTAGCCCAGGCCTTGTGCCCGCGTCGGCAAGACCTTCTGGCCCGTCGTGACGACTCCGGCGACCTCGCCCAGGACCGTGCGCAGGAGGAAGTCGGGGGGGCCGATCGGGAGGAAGAACCTCCAGGGGGCGTATGGTTTCCACAAGGCTCGCGAGAGGGCCCTGGAGAATTCGGCGTTCCGCACCGGTCCGGGCGCCGTCCCGTTGATCGGACCGCTCGCATCGGGGTGGTCGAGCGCCAGGAGGAACAGGCCCACGATGTCGTCGAGGTGGATCCAGCTCATCCACTGCGCGCCCGACGCGGGCTTGAGGAGGCTCCCCCCGTTGCCGATGGGGGTCCCCGGCCCGACCTTGAAGATGGGCGTCATGATGCCGAGCGCGCCCTCTCCGGGGGCCAGTACGATCCCGGTGCGTAGACGTGAGACGCGAAGGCCGAGGCCTTCGGCGGGGCGAGCCGCGTCTTCCCATTCCCGGCAGACGACGGCCATGAAGTCCGAGCCCGAGGGGCTCGACTCGGTCATCTCCTCATCGCCATGGGGGCCGTAATAGCCAACCGCCGAGGCCTGCACCAGGGCCCTTGGACGGCGCTTCGCCTTGGCGATGGCGGCCACGACGTTCTCGGTGCCGTAGACCCGGCTGTCGCGGATCGTCCGCTTGATCTCGGAAGTCCAGCGATCGGCGAACACATTATGACCGACGAGGTTGATGACCGCGTCGCAGCCGTCGACGGCCGAGTCCCAGCCCCCGGGGACCGTGGGGTCGCCCTGGATGACCTCGAGCCCGCGCATCGTCGGGTTACGCCGAGCCTTGTCGGCCTGTCGCGAGAGGACGACCGGGAGGTCTCCCCGCTCGACCAATCGCTTGACCAGATGCCGGCCGATGAGGCCGGTCCCTCCGGTGATGAACACGCGCATAGCGAACGTCCCCGGGTTGGAGGATTCGACCGCCTTCCGGTGGCGCCGAGTCGGTGTCGGTGAAACATCTTTGAGCGCCTGGCCGCGATCGTCAAGCGGGCCGTCCGGAGAGAGTTGCGGGCCGGACGTCGCTCGACGCGACCGATTGGAGCGGCCAATTCACGACGCTGGAGCCCGCGAGCGGTTGGAACGGCCGGCCTGGCGTGGTATTCTGTCAGGTGGCCAGAGTGAAGGGCGGGACGTCCCTTGTCAGGTCGGGGCTCGATCCCTGAGCCTGTCCTCGCCGGGACGCGACGCTTCCGCACCCCGGAGCTTGCAATACCCATGAACCCCAGCGTCCGCAAATTGTTCGACCTACATCGCTTCCGAAATTACAAACGCCCGGCCCCCCTGGTCCTGGTCAACGGCCTCGCCGAGCAGTCGGAAAGCTGGTTCGCCAATCGGACCGATTGGTCGCGGCATTTCGACGTCAAGGTCCCCGAAATCCTGGTCTATGACGGCGACTCCCTGCATCGTCGGATCGAGGAAGGGGGCGACGTCACCGTCGATTACCTCACCGACCGACTCTCGGCCTACCTCGACGAGTTCGTCCAGCGCCCCCCGTACAACCTGGTCGCTTCGAGCCTCGGCGGCCAGATCATCTTGACGTATGCGGCGCGAAATCCCAAGAAAGTCTCGCGGCTGGTCCTGATCTGCCCCTCGGGTATCTACGGCGATGAGAACTTGCCGGTCATGGAGGGGGTCAAGCGCAGCCAGTACGACACGCTCGTCAACTCCGTCTTCCACCGCTCCCACTTCGCCAGTGACGAGCTCATCGAAGTCATCGAGCGCAAGTTCCGCGACCGCAGGTGGAAGAAGGGGATCGTCCGGACCCTCCGCGGGACCGTCGGCCACTCGGTGGCCCCGCTCCTGAAAGAGATTCCCCACCCGACCCTGATCATCTGGGGGGCCAACGACCACGTGATCTCCGACGTACGCGGATCGATCCGGGCCGCCGACCAGATCCTCAAAGTCCGCCAAGTCGTCATCCCGAAGTGCGGCCATGCCCCTCAGATCGAGAAGGCGCGATTGGTCAATCAGCTCGTCCTTCGCTATCTCCGCGACGGCCTCAAGACCATCCCACCCCAGCTCGACCCCGCGCGCTTTCTGAACACGCCCGAGGCCCACGGCAGGCGGAAGGCGACCCCCCAGCGCTCCTGACCTCGGCCCGGCGGTCGGTCCCTCGCAAGTCCCCTTGGATTGATGTAGGTCGATGAAAGATTCGCTGCTCTTCCTGGGCAAATTCCTCAAACATGGGACGGCCATCGCCAGCCTGGCGCCGAGCAGCCCATGGCTGTCACGCACGACCGTCCGCAACGTCGACTGGGACCGCGCGAAGGTCCTGGTCGAACTGGGGGCGGGCACCGGGCCCATCACCAAGGTGCTCGCCGAGAAGGCCCGGCCCGATTGTCGGGTCGTGGTCCTGGAACGCGACCCCGACTTCGCCCGGATTCTCCGCGAACGGTTCCAGGCCCACGCAAACTTCGACGTGGTCGAGGGGGACGTCCGCGACCTGACCTCGATCCTCGAACGGCTGGGTATCTCCCAGGTCGACGCGGTCGTCTCAGGACTACCGGTGCCGTCCTTCCCCAAGGACCTTCAGCGCGACCTCTTCCGCGTCGTCAAGAAATTCCTCGTCCCCGGCGGGACGTACAACCAGATCACCGAGATGCCCTGGGTCTACTGGCGTTTCTACCGCAAGTTTTTCCAGGACGTGCAGTTCGCCTTCGAACCGCGTAACCTTCCTCCGGCCGGGGCCTATTATTGCCGGGGCGTGAAGGACGTTGCCTGAATGAGCCTCCCAAGCAATGGATGCTTCGACCCTCCTCAACCGCACCCTGGGCGCCACGCCGATGCGCTCGCTGGTCAATCGCGGTTATCACGCCTACGCCCGTCGTCGGATGGACGTCATGGCGAGGGCCGACCCGACGACGGTCCAGGAACGCATCCTGCTCGCCCTGGTTCGCAAGGCTCGCGAGACCCGGTTCGGCCGCGACCACGGATTCGTGCGGATCGGATCGGTCGCTGACTTCCAGGCCGCCGTCCCGCTCCGGGAGTATGACGACCTCTGGAACGACTACTTCAAGGACCAGTTCCCCCACTTCGACGACCTGACCTGGCCGGGACGCATCCCGTTCCTGGCTCTCACCAGCGGCACGACGCAGGGGGCGACCAAGTACATCCCCGTCACGCGCGCGATGCTCGCCTCGAACACCAAGGCGGCGATGTCGATGGTGGCCTCGGACATGGCGAGCCACCCCGAATCGGCATTATTTCAGGGCCGGATGTTCTTCCTGGGGGGATCGACCGACCTGAAATCCCCCGGTCCCGGGGTCGCCATGGGCGACCTGAGCGGGATCACCTCCAAGACGGCGTCCTCGCTACTCCGCCCGTTCGCCTTCCCGCCGCTGGCACTGGCGCTCGACCCGGTCTGGGACCGTAAGCTCAGCACGCTCGCCGAGCGGAGCCTCGCCGAGCCGATCACGCTGGTCTCGGGCGTGTCGAGTTGCCTGCTGGCCCTCTTCCAGAGGCTCACGGAGTTGACGGGAAAGGAGACCGTCGCCGAGGTCTGGCCGGAACTCGAAGTCGTCGTACATGGCGGCGTCAAGTTTGAACCCTATCGTTCGGCGTTCGCGGAAGTCCTCGGCGACCCCCATATCCGCCTCCAGGAGAGTTACGCCTGCTCGGAGGGGTTCCTCGCCTTCGGCGACACGGAGACGGGCCTCCTGCGCCTGGTCTTCGACCACGGCATCTTCTACGAGTTCGTCCCGGTCGAGGAGCTGGGCTCGGAACGCCCGACGCGCCACTGGCTGGGAAACATCCAGGCGGGGATCAACTATGCGGTCGTCGTCTCCAACTGCGCGGGGATGTGGGGACACGTCATCGGCGACACGGTCCGGTTCGAGTCGACGTCTCCCCCCTTGTTGACGTTCACGGGACGGACCAAGTACACGCTCTCGGCCTTCGGCGAGCACCTGATCAACGAGGAGGTCGAAGGGGCGGTCGCCAGCGCCTCGACGGCGACCGAGGCGGCGATCCGCGATTGGCACGTCGGGCCGGTCTTCCGCGATCCCCTGGGCTATCACCTCTACGTCTTCGAGTTCCACAAGCCCCCCGGCGACCTCGACGCCTTCCGCCTGGCGCTGGACGCCGACCTCGGCCGTCGCAACGCCGACTACCAGTGGTATCGCGACGTCGGGGCGCGCCTCCCGCTGCCGGCCCTGGTCGTGGCCAAGCCCGGCGGCTTCGACGACTGGATGCGCTCGCGCGGCAAGCTCGGCGGCCAGCACAAGGTCCCGCGCATGGACAATGCGGGCACGCTCACCAACCAGCTCGTCACCTTCCTCCGCGAGGCCGGTCAGGTCGAGTCCGAAATCTCGGCCGGCACGCTCTCCTGACGCCGTCGGGACGCCCGCCGGCTCCCCGTCATGCGCGTTTCAAGCCGCCTGCTTCTCGGCGATCAGGCGGGCAATCTGGCCGACGGAGTCGAGGTGCTCGACCCCCGCCTCATACGCCTCGATCGTGACCTCGAATCGTTCCTCGAGGAAGACGACGAGCTTGAGCGTGCTGATCGAGTCGAGGATGCCGCCCGTGATCAAGGGGGTCTGCCCGGTCAGCTCTCCGGGATCCTCGCCGGGCAGGAATTCGCGGAGGATGTAGTCGTGGACGGCCTGCTCGATCTCTTGCATGGCGATCTCTCTCTGCGATGAGGGGGGAGGGAACCTGAGGGGTGGTCGCCGGCCTGTTCGCGGGAATTCAGGCGCACTCGGCGCCGAAGCCGGCGGCGAGAAGGGTTTCGAAGCGAGGGTCGGCCTCGATCACGGGACGCCTCCCGTAGCGGACCGGCAGGGGATTCTCGAACGCCTCGTGGAGCACCCGGCCTTCCATGCTCTCGGGGACCCGGAGGCCGAGCATGGCCAGGGCGGTCGGCGCGATGTCGTGCAGGTCGGCCCGGAGGTGGCCGCCGGGGCGGATGTCGGGGGCATCGATGGCGACGATCCCGTCCCTCCAGTGCGTCCCGGGCAGGTTGGGGTCCGGGCGGAGCAGCTCGTTCTTCATGCGGACACCCCACTTGGCCTGCGCCTGGTAGCCGTCGGCCGAGAGCGCGAGGACGTCGGGAAGACCTTCGGCGACCGGGTCGAGCCCGTAGCGCCCGGCGACGTCGAACACGTCGCAGAAGAGGGGGGCATTCGTCTCGGGGTCGCGGGCGACGCGACAGACCTCGATCACCTCGCGACGGGCACGCTCGGCGGCGTCCGATCCCGCGGGGATCTCCGCGTTCAGGAAGATGCAGCCGCTCAACTGGCCGAAGGGCGCGAAGGCGACGGTCCGCTTCCAGTCGCAGCCGACCTGCCCCTCGATCGACCTGGGGAGCCGTCGTCCCGATCCCCCCGGCGCGCGCCGGGTCAGCCAGCGATGGAAGCGGTCGCCGAGCCTCCGGGCGCGGTAGCGGAATCGGGTCCCGTACATGAGCCCGCGTTGCAGGCCCGCGCGGCGGAGCAGGCCGTTGACGTTGACCAGGGCCTTGCACGGGCCGAACCCGTGGTCCGAGACCGCGACGATCGCCGCGTCCCGCCTCGAGGCCAGCTCCATCAGCCTGCCGGCGCTCTCGTCGAGGGCGGCCATGCAGCGCTCGACCTCGAGGTTCCAGGGAGGGTCGATGACCCCCGTCTCGTCGACGTCGAGGTAGGGCCAGAGCCGGTGCTGGAGGCTGTCGAGGTTGTGGAAGTGGACCATCAATGCCGACCAGTCGGTCCTCGCGTCGGCGCGTTCGGCGGCGTCGGCCTGGGCGCGAAAGATGGCCTGGTTTCGGGCCGATTGCGATCGGAGCTCGTCGAGGGAGTGGGGGCGTCCCTTCCAGACGATCTTGTGCGTGTAGTCGGGGACGTTCGCGAAGATCTCCTCGCCGAACTCGGGGCACTGGGCGAAGGCCCACTCGAGACCGGGCGCGTCGGACCCGGCGACGACCAGGCCGCGGACCCGGGGCGGGGGATAGGTCATCGGCAGGTTGAGGCTGACGACCTCGCGCCCCTGGGCGCTGAGGACCTGCCAGAGGTTGGGGACGCGGACGCGGCCGGCGTGGTTCGATCGGATCGAGCGGTCGGAGGCTTCGACGTGGTAGAACTCGTGGATCCCGTGGACCGGCGGGGTGCAGCCGGTCGAGAACGAGGTCCAGGCGACGGGCGTGACCATCGGCTCCGACGACCGGAGCGTGCCGAACGCCGCGCGTCGCCAGAGGGCGGCCAGGTGGGGGAGGCGGCCGCGTTCGAACCAAGGCTTGAGGACGGCCATGGTGCCGCCGTCGAGCCCCAGGAACAATACCCGTGATGCGGGAGCCGGCATGGACGATCGCCTTGATTTTCCCCGTGTCTCCCGCCCCCAATCCGTCGGAGCGGGCGCCCGCCGCTCGTCGCAAGGCGACGCCACGACAGGCGCATTGCGTGGGACCTCGGGTCGGGCGGAAACTACTCGCTGCGGCGGTCGGGGTCAATCCCGAGTTTCCGTCAAGCGTCGCGTCAAGCTGTGCCGATCCTGTGGTTGATGCCGACGCAAGGTGAAGTGGGCCCGGCCCCCCGGGGGGCGGAATCGACCCGAGAGGCAAAAGGCCGATGACCGCACGGATGCTTACGGCCCACGGCCGACGCTCGACGATCGTCCTCTCCTGCTGGATCCCCCTCCTCGCAGGATGCCAGGGACTCTTCGGGTCGCACGCCGAGGATCGCATTCCCCAATATGGGGTGGTCGATCCCAACTTGACGCGCGAACTCAAGATGGTCTCGCTCCCGCCCTATGTCGTCGAGCCGCCCGACGAGCTCGAGATCACGGTCCGCCCCGCGACCGCGGAACTGGCCACGACCACCTTGCCCGTCCAGGCCGACGGCAATGTCGATATGGGCTTCAATGGCGACGTCTACGTCGCCGGCCTGACCCTCGAACAGGTCGAACAGAAGATCGCCCAGCACCTCACGGCGAGGGCCGGCCCCCGGCCGCCGCGCGAGCCGTTTCAGGCCTCGGTCCGGCTCGTGAACGGGAGCCAGAGCAAGTTTTACTACGTGCTGGGGACCGTCACCACGCAGGGGAGGTTCCCCATCACCGGGAATGACACCGTCCTGGACGCGATCCTCGCGGCGGGCCTGCGGTCCAACAGCCTCCCCGAGAAGGCGTACCTGGTCCGTCCCCATCCCGCCGGCGGCCCCGACCAGGTCTTCCGGATCGATTGGGACGGGATCAAAGAGCGGGGCGATACCCTGACCAATTATCAGGTCTTCCCCGGCGACAGGATCGTCGTCCCCGGCGGCCGGGCTCCCGGACTGCTCAGCACCCTGCTCGGTGGTTGAGGGCGCAGACCGGGCCCACGACCGCTCACCAGGGGTCGCCACAGGCGCGGCGGGCGTCGCGTTCGAACCAGTTGTCGAGATAGTAGTGCCGGCCTCGCGACCACTCCCAGAGGCTCGCCAGCATGTAGGCGGGAATGAACGCCCCGCCCCACCGCTCGGCCTGGCGGACGTGCGCCTGCTCGTGGTCCCGGCACGAGTCGAGGCAGTGCGGCGAGCGGCCGATGATGACATGGCCCAGGGTCATGGCCGAGGCGGAGACGATCCGCCGCTCGAGGAACCATCGGGAAAAGCCGCCGTGGAACTCCAGGGCCCCGCGACGTCGCTGCACCCGTCCCCCGCTGCAGAGCGTCAACGCCCCCGCCGTCAACCCCACGAGCGTCGTCGGGGCCGTCCAGGCATACACCAGCGTCCGCACCGTCCGCCGACCGGCCCTTCGCTCGCTCATCCCCTGCACGCCCCTCGGCCCCCCTTGCCGTGTCGCGACTTCGCCGACCAGGAGGGCTTTCGCTCGTCCGTCGCGGTGGAGTTCATGATGGGTGGAGCCCGTTGACGCGTCAATGGTCCCACGGATTTTCGCGGGATCGATCGTGGCAAGGCGGTCATCCTCACATACAATCGGCGCGGGTCGAGAACTTGGCCCTCGGTCTCGGAGGGGCGGATCACCTCGGCGATGCAGGGAGGCGAACAGGCATGGATTTCGCGCTGAGCACGCGGCAGCAGGAATGGCACGACGCGGCCGTCCGGTTCGCGCAGACCGAGCTGGTCGACGACCTGCTGGGGCGCGACGAACGACGCGAGTTCTGGCGCGAGGGATGGCGTCGCTGCGCGGGGTTCGGCATCCAGGGGATGCCGGTCCCGACCGAATATGGGGGCAGGGGGGAAGACTTACCCGCCACGATCGCGGCGATGGAGGGGATCGGCTACGGCTGCCCGGACAACGGCCTGATCTTCGCGATCAACGCCTCGATGTGGACCAACTCGATACCGATCCTCCGCTATGGGACCGAGGAACAGAAGCGGCTCTACCTGCCGGGCCTCTGCGACGGCCGGCTCGTCGGCGCCAACGGCGCCAGCGAGACCGAGGCGGGCTCGGACATCTTCAGCATGCAGGCCCGCGCCGAGCGCCGCGGAGACGGCTGGGTGCTCAACGGCCGCAAGACCTGGGTGACGAGCGGCCCGGTGGCCGACCTCTTCGTCTGCTATGCGACGACGGATCCGAGCAGAGGCCTGATGGGCCTCAGCGCCTTCATCGTGCCCCGCGAGACGCCCGGATTCCGGGTCGTGCGCGAGATCCCCAAGCTCGGCGTCCGCACGGTGCCGATGGGAGAGCTGGCGCTCGAGGATTGCGAGCTCCCCGCCGACGCCCTGCTCGGTCGCGAAGGCAGGGGGGCCGAGGTCTTCAACTGCTCGATGGAGTGGGAGCGGGGGGCGATCCTGGCCGGCACGCTCGGGACGATGCGCCGGCAGCTCGAGCGCTGCATCGCGCACGTGCGCCGCCGCAAGCAGTTCGGCCAGTCGATCGGCAAGTTCCAGTCGGTCGCCAACAAGATCGTCGATATGAAGCTGCGTCTGGAGACCTGCCGCCCCCTGGTCTACAAGATCGGCTGGCTGAAGGCGCGCGGGGAGGACGCGATGCTCGAGGCCGCGATGGCCAAGCTCTACGTGTCGGAATGCTTCGTCAAGAGCAGCCTCGACGCCGTGCAGCTCTTCGGCGCCTCGGGCTATGTCACCGAGACCGGCATCGAGCGCGACCTGCGCGACAGCGTCGGCAGCACGATCTACTCGGGCACCAACGAGATCCAGCGCAACATCATCGCGCGGCAGTTGCGGCTCTAACGGCCTCGCTCCGACTGTCGAATCCTCCTCTCCATCTCGTCGGCGGAATACTCGACCACGCGACCGTCCTCCCAGACGATCACGGGCGTGTTGGTCTGGCGCGCACGCTCAATCACGATGATCGCGGCTTCGCGGAAGGCGGCATCGGCCTTCTCGGTCATCGTCGAGACTTTCGCCTCGGAGTGCATGGTTCTATCCTCCGAGGGCCTTCATGATCGTGGAGAATAGCTCCGGATGCTCCACGGTGGGTTGACCGTCTTCGTCCCGAGCGATCAGCATCGGTGGGTTTCGAGAACCGTCGTAAAGATACCACGCGTCCGCTATGGGACAGTACAGGCGGAAGAAGTTGGCAAGTCCTGCGCCGAATCGTCGAAGTATGTCGGCCTCGGGGACATCGTGGCCCCCTTGACGGACCCGGTTGGCCACCCGGACCATCGACAAGCCGGTGTCCGGCAGCCATAGGAAAAAAATGACGACCCGATATCCCATTCGCCTCAATCCGGAGAGGAGATGGACATACGTCCGGCCTGACAGGGTGGTCTCGAAGCCGAAATCCTCCCTGGCCGCCGACAGTTCCTTGATTCGTTCCAGTAGGAGCCGACCCGCCCGCACATTCTGGGTCTCGGGGGCGAAGGGCGATAGCCCGTAGGCGATGAGATCTGCATTGAGGAATTGGCGACAACTCACGAAGTCGGGCAGGAACTTGGAGGCAAATGTCGACTTCCCAGCCCCGTTCGGACCGGCGAGGACGAAAACCGTTGGCGCCTGCTCGACCTGATCCATGTCCCATCGCTCCCCGGCAAGCCAAGCTCGTTCCGTGTCTATCATACCTCGGGTCGCTGATCCGAGCACTTCCCCGACGCGGATGTCGCGGGTGGCCGTGGACATCCGCGCTTCAACGCCTCCGAAGTCGCAAACGAGGATGGCCAGATAGAGGGGTGAGCGTCGCTCGCGGCGAAGAGGCCGATTGCGGTCGGCCGACCGTTCGGTTATGAACGGGCGATCCGTTCCGCACATCGCACAATCTACGCCGCACGCCGACTGGGGCCGGGCATCCTTCGGAGACCGAGCGCATGAATCCGCGTCGCCTGTTCGTGGCCAGTTGTATCGCGTTGATCGCCTCTGCCTTCTCGTTCGTCACAAGGGGCGACATCCTGCCGGCGCTGGGCCAGACATTCAACCTGTCGCAGACCAGCCGGGGGTCGATCCTGGGATCGGCGTTCTGGGGGATGGCCGCGGCGATGTTCGTCGGCTCGTTCATCGTCGATGCGCTGGGGATGAAGCGGATGCTCGGCCTGGCGTTCCTGGGCCACCTGGTCGGCAGCGTGATGACGATCGGGTCCCCGTATTTCGTCGACCCGGCGAACACGAACGCCGCCTACAACGTGCTCTGGTACGCGACGTTCTTGATCGGCTGCGCCAACGGGTTCGTCGAGATCGGGATCAATCCGCTGGCCGCGACCCTGTACCCGACCGAGAAGACGCATCGGCTCAACATCCTGCACGCCTGGTGGCCCGGCGGCCTGATGCTCGGCGGCCTGATCTGCTACGCGATCGACCAGGCCATGGGACTCACCGCCGTCGGGGTCACGCCGGGGGCAGTCAAGCTCGGCTGGCAGATCAAGAGCGGCCTGATCCTCGTCCCCACCGTCATCTATGGCGTCCTCTTCTTGCTCGAGCCCTTCCCCGTCACCGAGCGAGTCGCGTCGGGGGTCAGTACGGGCGAGATGTTCGCGCAGATCTTCCGGCCGATGTTCCTGCTCTGGGCCTTCTGCATGCTGCTGACGTCCTCGACCGAGCTGGGGCCGCAGTCGTGGCAGAACTCGGTCCTCCCCCTGACGGCGGGGGTCAACGGGACCTTGATCGTGGTGTACACCAGCAGCCTGATGTTCGTCATGCGGCACTTCGCGGGGCCGATCGCACATCGGCTCTCGCCGGTCGGCATGCTGACCGGCTCGGCCATCCTCTCGGCGATCGGCCTGTACCTGCTGAGCTTCGCCACGACCCCCATCACGGCCATCGGCGCGGCGACCGTCTACGGGCTGGGGATCATCTATTTCTGGCCGACGATGCTCGGCGTCACCGCGGAACGGTTCCCCAGGGGGGGGCCATTCCTGATGGGCCTGATGGGCTGTGTCGGCAACCTGGCGATCGCGGCCACCTCCCCGATGATCGGCGGAATCTTCGACGTCCAGACCCTGAAGAACCTCCCCGCCAATGTCAGGGATCGGGTCGTCGTCGAGCGGACACAGGAGCCGCTGGAGAAGGTCATCACGGGGGTCTTGCCCGCGGACGCCCGGGCGGCGATCGTCGCCCCCTCCAAGGTCGACCTCGCCAAGGTCGCAAGTCTGCCCACACCCGAGGAGAAGCAGCAGGTGACGCAGGCGCTCGCCGAGGGGGCCAAGAGCTCCTTCCGGGCCGTCTCCGTCCTCCCGATGATCCTCATCGTCATCTTCGGGGGCATCGCCATCAGTGATCGCCTCCGGGGGGGATATAAGCCGGAGGAACTCCCCGCGGCGGTCCCCGCGACCGACTACTAGCGCAGTTCGAAGATTGCCAGAAAGCCAGGCCGCTGCGATCCTCCCTTCTCCTCCCGGGAAAAATGTGGCCGAAGCGGCCGGATGAGGGTTTCCGATCCCCAGATGAGGCACCTCCGCGGGCGGAAGGCCAAGACCCTCATCCGCCCCTGCGGGGCACCTTCACCCGGGGGGAGAAGGGGATCGGGCCTCGCCTCGCCCGCAACACGATGGGAAACCGCGCCAGATACTGTTCCCCACGGGCCAGACCGATGATCCATCGAGAGCCGTTGTGAAACCAAGCGACACGCTGGGGCGCGAGGCGCACGTCGACACGTCGGCCGGGCCGCTTCAGGCCGCCCTCTCCTCTCTCCCGCTCGAACGTGGTGGGGGGCATTGGAATCTCTCGCCCCATTATGTCGGGCTGTTCTTGTGGGTCGTGTTCATCGACCCGCTCGCGAGGTGGACGCTGGCGATCGGCGGCCTGGGCCCTTCGATCCTGGGCGCGGCGGTCGCGGGTTTGCTCTGCGCCGGGCTGCTCTTCTATGTCCCGGCCATGTGGGGGATGAGGACAGGACGGCCGATGATCGTCGTCGCGTCCAGCACGTTCGGGGCCCGGGGGGCGACGTGGGTCCCGTTCGGGCTGATGGCGCTTGCGCAGGTCGTCTGGTGCGCCGTGGCCACCTACTACGCGACCGAGTTGACGTTGCGCGGACTGGCCACCGGCCGCTTGCTCGATCCCAGGCACCTCGACCCGGTCGCGCTCGGCGGCCTGACGCCCCAAAGTCCGCTCTTCCTGATTACCTCGCTCTTCTGGAGTTACGCCGCGGCGCTGGTCGGCTACTACCTCGTCGGGGTCATTGCGGCGCTGATGAAGGTCTTCCCGATATTCATGGCCCTCTCCCTGGTGCTGGCCACCCTGCTGACCCTGGGGGGGGTCACGGTCGATCGACCGCTCGTCATCGAAGCGGCGGTGGGAGGATCGGTCGCCTTCGATGGACTCCGGGCGTTCGCCCTGATGATCCAGCTGGTCTTCGGATTCTTCGCAACTGCCGGCGCGGCGTCGGCCGACTGGGGGGCGCTGGCTCGCGACCCGCGCGAGGTCCGGCGCGTCGGTTGGGTGGGGGTCGCCCTGGTTTCCTGGGTCACGGCGACCCTCTCGCTGCTGACCGTTGCAGGGGCCTGGGGACGACTGGCCTCCTCCTCGGCGAGGGCAAGCCTGGCGGCCGAAGGGGCCCTCAGTTTCCGATGGGCCGTGGAGGTCGGCATTGGCGGTCGTCTCGGATGTGTCATCATGCTCGTCTTCGGCCTGGCGTCCCTGGCCCCCACCTGTTACGCCGCACACGGGTTCGGCCACCGATTCGCGACGCTCTGGCCCCGGCTGTCTGGGCTCTCGTGGCTCCTGATCGGAACGGCCCTGGCCTGGGCGCTCATCGCCACGGGGATGGTCGCGCGCCTCGACGTCGTTTTCAGCCTCGCAGGAGCGGCCTTCGCCCCGGTCGTGGGCGCCATGGCCGCCGATTATGTCCGCCACGGCGGGGTCTGGCCCGGCCCGCGCGCGGGGATCAACCCGGCGGGGATGGGGGCCTGGCTCGCGGGCCTCACGATCGGACTGGCCCCGACCTTCGCCGACGCGGCCGGCCTCGTGCCGTGGTGGCGGCTCCAGCCGGCGGCGCTCGCGGCCTTCTCCGTCGCCTTCGGCGTGTATTGGGCACTGGCGCGGCTCGGCTTCGAGTCCCCTTCACGGCCTGTCGTCGAGCCGGCGGCCGTTCCCCCCGTGTCATGATCACTCGCCCTCGATGGCCGGGTGTCGTACGATTCGATCCCTTGGCCACGACCGACGAATCCCGATGGCCCAGATGGGACGATCCGAATGACGAGCGAGCTGGAGGCTGAGCCGATGGCGGACCGGGGGAAGGGCTGGCTCGGGGCCGTGGGCCTCGACCGTCCCGAGCTGCGCGCCTGGGCGATGTACGACTGGGCGAACTCGGCCATGGTGACGACCATCATCGCGGCCGTCTTCCCGATCTTCTTTTCCGAGGTCGCCGGGGCGAACCTGCCGAAGGCGGTGGCCACCCAGCGGTACGCGATCGCGAGCACGCTCGGGATGGTCGTCATCGCGATCCTGGCGCCCATCCTCGGCACGATCGCCGATGCGCGACCGATCAAGAAGCGGATGCTCGCCATCTTCATGGTGGTCGGCGTCTCCGCGGTCGCCGCGATGTTCCTGATCCATCGGGGAGACTGGTTGCTGGCGGCGACCCTCTTCATCATCGCCAATATCGGCGCCAACGGCAGCTTCGTCTTCTACGACGCCCTCTTGCCGCACATCGCCCGCGACGACGAGATCGACCGCGTCTCCACCGCGGGGTACGCCCTGGGCTATGTCGGCGGCGGGCTCCTCCTCACGCTCAACCTGGCCTGGATCATGAAGCCTGAATGGTTCGGCCTCCCCTCGGGGCCGAACCTCACCGACGCACAGACGACGCTCCCCTCCCGGCTCTCTTTCCTCTCGGTGGCCGTCTGGTGGACGGTCTTCGCGATCCCCCTCTTCCGGACGGTCCCCGAACCGGCCTTTCGACCCGACACGGAGGTGCGACTCCATGGCCCGGTGAAGACCGCATTCCTCCGCCTCATGGAGACCTTCCGTCAGTTGAGGCGGTACAAGCAGGGCCTGATCATGCTCGTCGCATTCCTCATCTACAACGACGGGATCGGCACGATCTTCCGGATGGCGGTGATCTACGGGGCGGAGATCGGGATTCCACAGGAGAAGATGATCGCGGCCCTCGTGCTCGTGCAGTTCGTGGGGATCCCCTTCGCGTTCCTCTTCGGGACGCTGGCCGGATATATCGGGGCGAAACGTTCGATCCTGTTCTCGCTGATCGTCTACACGGGGATCAGCGTCCTCGCCTACTTCATGACCAATGCGACGCACTTCTTCATCCTGGCCACGCTGGTCGGCATGGTCCAGGGCGGGAGCCAGGCACTCAGCCGATCGCTCTTCGCCGGCCTGATCCCGCGCGATCGGTCGGGCGAGTTCTTCGGCTTCTTCGCGGTCGTCGAGAAGTTCGCCGGCATCTTCGGGCCGCTCACCTTTTTCGTGATCGGTGCCCTCGGTGGGTCCAGCCGCCTGGCGATCCTGTCGGTGATCGCCTTCTTCGTGGTCGGGGGAGTCCTCCTCTACGCCGTCGATGTCGAGGAGGGCCAGCGCGCCGCGAGGGCCGCCGACGTCGAGGCCGCCCCGACGGCGTGAGGGCACGATCGTCGGCCTCGCGTTCAGGAATGGCCCCCGCACCAGCGTCGGAGCGTGATCGACCACGACGTGATCATGTAGAAGGCCGGGTAGAAGAGCGAGACGAGCCCGAGGATCCGCGAGAAATCCTCGCCCCTCGGCGCGTGGTCGATCGGCAATCGCCAGAAGATCACCAAAAGCAGGACCGTCCACACCGCGCCCAGGATGTTGCTCAGCATGTTGAGCGAGCCCGGTTGCGAAGGATACAGGTAGAGGCTGGGTACGAAGGTCATCAGGCCCAGCACGATCACGATCCCGAGCGAGAGCCAGCCGGGGAGGTACAAGACGTACAGGTAGAGCGCCACCACGTTCCAGAGCGAGGGGAAGCCGAGGAAGAAACCATCATCGGTCTTGGCACTGACCTGGCAGAATCCGTAGGCGCTGGCCAGGAGCGGCAAGACGAGCCAGCCTTCCGTCCCGGAGGGGAGCAGCTCGGCCCGCCAGATCAAGAGGAGGGGCAGGAAGGTATAAGTCAGGAAGTCGGTGATGTCATCCAGCTTCCTCCCGTCGAAGTTGGGCAGCACCTTCTTAACCCCGACCTTGCGCGCCAGAGTCCCGTCGGTGGCGTCGATGAGCGTCGCGACCACCATCAGGAAGAATGACCAGCGGAAGGCGACGACTCCACCCTGTACCAAGAGCACGGCGATCGCGGCCGCCAGGACCAGCCCGAGTGCGGTATAGAGGTGCACGCCCCAGGCCAGGAGGTGGACGAACCGGACCTCATTTCGCGGGATCGGGGCGTCCAGCGAATCCGCGACCGCAAGGTCCACGGGATTGAGCGTATTCCCGACTGCGCTTCGACCCATCATGGAACCTGCTTTCGGAATGAACCAGGTGGCACGACTCGCATCCGCCTACCAGGGCGACCAATTCTCGCCTTACATCATTTTCCGACCCTGCACCACCCCGAGTTCCGCGCAGGCTCACGACGAGCCGCCGGCTCCATGACGGCCCTCTGGGGCCCCGGTCCGATTTCTCGGGGCCCGGCGCGAGCCGACGTCGTGAGTCGGAACCCCCCCGTGGACTTCCGGCAAGCGTGGACAGGCGCCGATCACCGGGTGGCCCCGTGAAGGATAGGAGAATATAACACGGAGGCCCGGTGATGCGAAAGTTCAGGCCGCGCCGGCATCGAGTCGCGGACGCAACCCCGGGCAGTGCTCGGGGGATCACCGGGCGCACCACGGTTCGTCGTCGAGGCATTGCCGGGTCGTGCGGGCGCGTCCATAATGGTCGATCAGCTCGCCTCGCGCCCGGACACTTCGGGATGACGTCGACGTCGCTCCCCCGCCTCGTGGAAGGTTCATGGCCGACGCCCTCCGGGCAGAGAACGCCCCCATCCGCTCTCGAACCTTCGCGGCCCTGGACAACCCGGATTACCGCCGGTATTACCTCGGCCAGGGGATCAGCCTGGTCGGCACGTGGCTGCAAGTCGCCGCCGTGAAGTGGATCGTCTTCGACAAGACGCAGTCGGAGTTCATGCTGGGCGTCGTCGAGGCCGCCGGCCTCATGCCCGGCCTGCTCGTCGGCCTGGTGGCGGGCGTCCTGGCGGATCGGGTCGTCCCGCGCAGGATGATCCTGGGGATGCAGGTCGGCCAGATGATCCTGGCGTTCGCGCTCGCCTTGCTCATCTGGCTCGGGGTCGAGCGGATCTGGCAGATGGCGCTCATCCTTGCGCTGTCGCGGGTCTGCGTGACGTTCGAGATGCCCAGCCGGCAGGTCTTCCTCTACGACCTGGTGGGGCGTCCGGCGTTGATGAACGCGATCGCGCTGAACACCGGGCTGTTCAACGCGTCGCGGGTAGTCGGCCCCGCGCTGGCGGGCCTCTGCCTGTCGACGTTCGGCGCGACGGCCTGCTTCGCGCTGAATGGCGCGAGCTACGTGGCGGCGATCGTGGCCCTCCTGTCGATCCGCCTCGACGAGCGCCTCAGCCCGAAGGGGGCGAAGGGGATCGGCGAGGCTATGGGAGGATTGTCGTATCTACGCCGCGACCGACGCGTGGCCGCGCTCTTCGCCTTGATGGCGTTCTTCGGGGTCGTGGGGATGGGCTACGACGCCATGATCCCGGCCTACGCCCGCAAGGTGGTCGAGACCGACGTGCGCGGCTACAGCGTATTGCTGGCCTGCAGCGGGGTCGGTGCCACCCTGGGGGCCCTGGCCGTGGCGTCGCTGGGCGGCCTCAGGCGCAAGGAGCGGCTCGTGGTCGGGGGGCTCCTCATTTTCGCCGCGTCCCTGGCGGCCGCGTCGTGGATGCCGGGACACGTCGCCAAGGCCTGGCCGGGCCCGGCCCGCCTGTGGGTCGCCTCCGCCTGCTTGCTCGGCGTCGGCTTCGGCGCGGTCGTGTTCTATTCGGCGACGCAGACGCTGATCCAGACGGCCGTCCCCGACCACCTGCGCGGCCGGGTCATGGGCGTCTGGATGATCGTCTATTCGGGATCGGTCCCCGCGGGCGCCCTCTGGACCGGCCGGCTGGCGCACCAGCACGGGGTCGCGAGCGTCATGGGCCTCTCGGCGCTGCTCTGCGCCGCGATCGCGCTCCTGAGCTGGGGGTCGGGGCGGCTCGCCCGGCCGATCGCCGAGGCAGGACCCTCCGCCGATCCCGGGGTCGGATGAGCGCCACGACGCTCAGGTTTTCGGCTTCGTGGCGTCCACGAGCCGGTCGACGGTGCGGATGATCGACGCCTCGACCGCCTCGGACCACGCGGAGGGAAGGCCGTAGTAGACCATGGCGCCGGCCCCCTCATAGCCCCCTTCTTCCAGCACCCGGAGCGACGGGATGTAGGCCATCACGTCGTTGCAGTATCCCGAGACCCAGGTGTGCGACGAGCCGAGGTTGCGCTTGATCCGCAGCGAGTAATCCACCACCACCTCGCCGCCGAGGAAGACCCAGGTCAAGTCGCCCAGCCGCCAGACCTGGATCGGGTAAGGATAGCTCGCATCCAGGGTTTCCTTCGTCTCCATGGTCTTGAGGAGCGACCGGGCGCGGCTGGCGATGTAGAAGTCGCTCGACTTCGCATCGGCTTCCACCTGCTCGCGGGTCGGCACCTTCGCGAAGGCGAGGGGGATCTCCTCGTAGGCCGAGTCCAGCGGAGTGGCGATCGGCCGCATGGAACTCTCCAGGACGCGCCGGACGCCTTCGGCCAACTGGTCTCCATACGCCTGGGCCAGTTCGACCGTGCGGCGAGGGATGGGGTTCTGGTCGGCCCCGCAGCCGGCGACGAACATGGCCTGGGCACCGGGGATGTCCCGCTCCAGGGCGATTTGGGCGAAGCCGGCGTAGTCGCCGTTGAACTTGTTCAGGCCCAGGACGGTGCAGTGGCAGGCGTATCCGAAGACGACCGCCCGGGGCTTTCCATCGGGCCCCTGGACGCGGAGCACGGGCACGTCGTGATCGACGGGACCCTGGAGCTCCATCCGCTCGCGGAGCGCGGGGACCTGGGGTTCCTTATTATTGCGGCGGTTGACCGCGAAATCCGCCTTCCCCGTCCCCCAGCTCAGCTCGGCCGGCTCGATGTTCCCGATGGCTTCGTCGACGACGACGACGACGGCCTCGACGAACGTCTCGGCATAGGCGGCGATCTGCCGGCGCTGGTCGTCATCGATCTTGTACATGCTGATGAGGTTCGAGCCGATGACGGGCCCGCTATGCGTGTGCGAGCACGAGAGGACGACGCGATCGCGCTCCAGCCCGTGTCGACGCTTGAGGTCGTCGCGGATGCGCGTCGAGAGGTCGCGGCCGACCCCGCAGATGTCGAGCGTCACCAGCGCGGCGAGGCGTCCCGACGGGTCGCGGAGGACGAGCGCCTTGGCCCAGAGTTCGTGGATCGTCCCTTCGGACGGCTTGTCGCGCGACCCATAGCCGGCCATCCACGTCGGTGCCTTGGGCGTGATCGCCACCCTGGCCTTCCCCGCGCCCCAGCCCGCGCCGAGGGCGGGCACCGCGCCGACCACCAGGAGGGACGAGACGAGCAGGGCCCGGACGAATCGTGATCTCACCGCGCGTCGACTCATGTTCGCCCTTTCCTCAGCCCGGACTGCCCAGGCTCGTCAGCAATGCGATGTAAGGGAGGATCACGGCCAGGATGATGAACAGGACCACGCCCCCCAGGATGACCATGATCAGGGGTTGGAGCAATTGGCCCATATTACGGACCATGTACGAGACCTGCTCCTCGTACTCGTCGGCCAGGTGGTCGAGCGTCTCGGGGAGCTTCCCGGTCTCCTCGCCCGATTCGATGATCGCGATCACGTCCGGACCGAACCGCCGAGAGTCCGAGAGGGCCACGCTCAACTCGCCCCCCTCCAGGACGACCACGCGCGAAGCCTGCACGGCGCGCCGGAGGGGACTGAGCTGCATCACGCCGGCCGTCAGGTCGAGAGACGTCCCGACATCCACCCCCGCGCCGAGCAGCGCGGAGAGGGTCCGGGCGAACCGGGTCGTGTCGATCTTGCGGAGTAACAGTCCCACCACGGGGACATACAGGACGAGCTCGTCCATCGCACTCTTTCCCGCCTGCGTCTTGTAGAGCCGGAACAGGAAGAAGACGCCGCCGACGACCACGAGGGGGATCAACCACCAGCCCATCGACTGGACGAATGCGCTGAACCACATCAGGGCGCGGCTGGGGAAGGGGAGGGCGGCGGACCTGCCGGCCAGCTCATTCAACATCTCGGCGAACATCGGCAGCAGGAAGACCGTCAGCAAGGCGACGACGAGGGCCGCGACGAGCAGGACGGCGACCGGGTAGATCATTCCCGATCGTGCCTGGCGGATGAGCCGCTGGCGGGCCTCGTAATGCCTGGACATCCGGCGCAGGGTCTCGGGGACGCCCCCACGCGCCTCGGCGACCCGGATCATGTTCAGGAAGAGGGCGTCGAAGGCGTTCGGCTCGCGTGACATCGCCTCGGCCAGCGCATCGCCCCGGCGCACGGCCATTTGGATGCGGCCGATGACCGGCCCCAACGCCGTCCGGGCGAACTGCGTTTCCAGGCTCGCCAAGGCCTTGAGCAGGTCGACGCCCGCGTCCAGATATGCCGCGGCCTGGCGGCAGAAGAGCATCAGGTGTCCCGAGCTGACCCCGCCGAAAAAGATGCGCTCCGCCCACGAAGGCCCGCCCCCCACAACACGCGCGGGCGGGTCCGAAGGGCTTCGATCGGCGGGGCGCGACGCCGATGAATTCCTCGGGGTCGGCCGCCAGGTGTTCGCCTCGTCCCCGGCCCCCCCGGGGCGAGACGCCTTCGGGCGGCCGACGGGCGGGAACGGTGCGCGCGGCGGATCGGGCAGCTCGGGGTCTTGTTCCATGGCCGGCGCACTCCGCCTCTGGGTGCCGATCGGAGGAGTGGACATCGGAAGAGCTTTCGCATTCCTCTTCGCGTTCGATTATCGTGGCCCCGGGCGGCGTTTGCAACGATCCAGGTCCGATCGACACCGAGGTGCGCCGATGATTCTCGCCCTGCTCACGTCCCTCGCCTGGTTCGACGCCGGGGCGGCCCCCCCCCGGCGCCTCCCCGTCGTCCTGACGACCGATTGCGGCGCCGAGGTCGACGATCAATGGGCTTTAATGCACCTCGCGCTATCGCCCGAGCTGGAATTGAAGGGAATCGTCACCACGCACGCCCCCAGCCTGGCCCCACCCGCCGCCGAGACGTCGGCCCGCGCCGCCGTCGCGCTGCTCGACCTCATCGGCCCGGAGGCCCGGCCTCGGGTGGTCGCCGGTTCGAGCCGACCGCTCGAAAGCGACAAGCCGCGCCCAAACCCCGGGGTCGAGTTCCTCATCGACCAGGCTCGGGGCCGATCCGCCGACGATCGCCTGGTCGTCGTGGTCCTGGGAGCGGCGACCGACGTCGCCTCGGCCCTCCTCATCGACCCGACGTTCGCCGACCGGATCACGATCGTCGCGATGGCGTTCGACGGCTGGCCCGAGGGCAACGACCCGTGGAACGTCAAGAACGACGTGCGCGCCTGGCGAGTCCTGCTCGAATCACGTGCCCCCATCGTCGTGGGAGACGGTGCGGTCGGCAAACGTCACCTGGCCATGACCGTCGCCAGGGCGAGTCACCTCTTCGAGCGCGGCACCGAGCCGGGCCGGACCCTCGTGAACCTCCTCCGGAGCTGGCTCAACACGAACGGCGAGACGGCCCGCTCGGCCACCGGCTCCGCGGCCACATGGCCGATCTGGGACGAGGTGACGGTCGCTTATCTCCTCGGCATGACGACCTCGAAGACCTATCCCCGCCCCGCGCTCCGCGACGACATGACCTTCGACCACGCGAGGCCCCGGGGCACGATCACCTGGATCACCTCCGTCGACTCCGAGGCCCTCTGGGCCGACCTCGTCGCCAGGTGCGATCGCACCCGCCAGTCGCCTTGACCCGACGAGCCCCCCTTGTCTCGACGGTGGCAATCCCGTATCAACGACGGGCCGATCGGCGACGGTCGCCGCTCACGACGAGATGTGATGGCTACAGGTGGTGGAATCCATGGCGGACCGCGACGACGGGACAATCGGTGCCGTGGCGGACGAACCGGAGAGCCGGCCGGGAGGGCTCCCGCTCTACGTCTGGGTGATCGCCGCCGTGGCCGTGGCGATCCCCGTCGGCCTCTACTTCGGCGAACGCGCCGAGGGGCTCAACCTCCTCCCCAAGCTCATCATCCGGGCCTTGAATGCCCTGGCGGCCCCGCTGGTCGTCCTGGCGATCCTCAGCGCGATCGTGACCAACGACATCCGGGGGCGTCAGGGCGCCCGGATGATGGTCTACTACCTGATCAATACGCTGGTCGCGATGGGATTCGCGTTGCTCCTGGCGAACCTGATCCGCCCCGGCCTCGGGGCCGAGCTCGTCGACCTGGCCAATCCGCCCCCCCCGCTGCCGAAGAAGACCGTGACCGACCTGCTCGTCGAGCTGATCCCGGTGAGCATCGGCGACGCGTTCGCGCGGAACAACCTCGCCCAGCTGGTCCTCCTGACCCTGGCGCTGGGGATCGGACTGGCGAAGATTCGCAACGAGCAGCGGGCCCGGGGAGAGACGGCCTATCTTGCGGTGGTCGACCTGCTGACCGTGGGCTTCGAGCTCTTGATGCGGGTCTTGCTCTGGGTGGTCGCCCTGGTCCCGCTGGCGGTCTTCGGGGTCATCGCCTCGAGCGTGGGCCAGAAGGAGGGGCTCCGCGTCTTCCAGTCGCTCCTCTGGCTGATCGTCGTCGTGCTGGCCGGGCTCGCCTGCCAGGTGACGTGGTACCTCGTCCAGTTGATGGTCTTCGGGCGGATCTCGCCGTGGCGCTTCCTGCGCGCGGCGTCCGACGTGATGGCCAGCACCTTCAGCACGTCGAGCACCGCGGCCACCATGCCGATCACGCTCGGCGCCCTGACGAAGAAGCTGGGCGTCTCGCGCGAGTCGAGCCAGCTCGCGGCCTGCGTCGGGACGAACTTCAACAACGACGGGACCGCGCTCTATCAGGCCACGGCCGTCCTCTTCATGGCGCAGGCGCTCGGCTTCAGCCTGAATTGGACCGACCAGATGCTCATCGTCCTGACGACCCTGGTGGCGAGCATCGGGGCGGGAGGAATCCCCTCGGGGAGCTTCGTCACACTCCCGCTCATCTTCGCCGCCGTGGGCCTCCCCGCCGATAAAATCCCCGTGCTGCTGACGATCGACTGGTTCCTCGACCGGTGCCGGACCACCTCGAACGTCCTGGGAGACATGACCGTCGCCGTCCTGCTCGACCGGACCGCGGAGCACCCCTCGCCCTCCCCATCGGCCCCGCCGGAGGGAAAGGAAGTGGAGATCGCCGAGGTCTGATCTATTCTTCGGATCCCTGCCGGCTGCCCGGGTCGGGCCAGGTCCCGGCCAGCATGCGGCGATAGAGGGCCAGGTAGCGATCGACGACGACCGTCATCGAGAATTCCGCCTCGATCCGACGCCGGGCGGCCGCGCCGAGGTCCCGGGCGAACGTGGGGTTTTCGAGGACCTGCACGAGGGCACTCGACCAGGCCGAGGGGTCGCTCGGCGGGATGAGCAGGCCGTCGTGCCCGTGCCGGAGCAGGTCGGTGTTGCCGCCGATCGCGGAGGCCAGGCAAGGGAGCGAGGTGGCCATCGCTTCGAGGAGCGAGTTGCTCATCCCTTCGGCGACGCTCGGCAGCACGAAGGCGTCGGCCGTGCGGAGGAGGTTTGCGGGGTCCTCGACCCCGCCGAGGAAGTGGACGCGGTCCGCCACCCCGAGCGTCACGGCCGATTCTGCGAGCCGGTCACGCTCCGGGCCCTGGCCGACCAGGATCAGCGCCGCATCTGTCCGTCGGGCGACCTCGGGCCAGGCTTCGAGGAGGACACCGAGGTTTTTCTGGGGGTGAATCCGGCCCGTGAAGATCACACGAGGCCGAGGCGGGAGGCCGGGCTCGGCGACGTCCTTGCCGGGGTGGAAGTGGCCGGTGTCGACCCCGCTGGCCATCCGGACCATCCGGCCGGGGGGGACGCCGAGATTTCGCCATTGCCGCTCGATGTCGGCGGAGATCGCCGCGAAGGCCCGATTCCGCAGGATTGCACGGCGGAGGAGCGGGAAGCCTCGGGTGCGTGCCAGCTCTTCCGCCTCGCCATAATAGCCCGAGCTGGCCGGTTGGACCAGGACCGGGGCGTCTCCGAAGGCTCCGCGGCCCAGTCCTGTCGAAATCGCCTCCCAGAGCCCTTGATGGGTGTGAATCAGGTCATACTCGGACCGGAGCCGGCGCAAGGCGCGGATGACGCCCGCCACGAAGCTGATGGCGAAGAGCGGTCCCAGTCGGATCGGCTCGATCCAGCGATGGACGAGGACCCCGCGCACGTCCTCATCGCGCGGGAGGTCGCGGATCGCCTGCGTGACGACGTGCGCGGAATGGCCACGCCGCACGAGCTCCACCCCTTGCCCCAGTGCCTGGCGCTCGGCCCCGCTGGCGAGGGGGTGGAAGTGGCTGATCACATAGCAGACGCGTACCGGCGGCTCGGTCATCGCGGGGGACGGGTTCGGCGTCAACCCGACGCTTCGGATCGCGCCCGAGGGTCCGTCAGCCTCCCGTCTCAGCGGGTGATCGTCAGGCTGGCGACGGCCTCGCCGCGATCGTCGGTAATCTGGTCGCCGCTGACGGTGAGCTGGTAGACGTCATAGACCCGGCCACTGGGCATGGTCACCTTGACCGTCCAATCGCCGTCCGGGACCCGGACGGCATAACGGCCGTAGGCGTCGGTCGTGACGGTCCGGTCGACGAATGCCCCGGCGCGGTTGGAGACGGTCACGCGGACGTTCTCCTCGGCCAGGCCTCCCTCGCTGGAGACCACTTTCCCCTCCACGATGTTACGCGAGGCGCGGGGGGCGGAGACGTCGACGGGCTTCCTCACCTCGCGACGCACCGTCTCATCGGCCGGCCCGGGGACGGGGTCGGGGGGCAGGACGAGCGGGGCCGAATCGTCGGGAGGGGGACCAGGCCCCGGAGTCGGTCTTTCGGGCGAGGCGGTGTCGGGCGTGTCCGTCCTGGGAGGCGCCGTAGTCCTCGTCGCCGGGGCTGTCTGTGGGACCGGCGGGGTGGTGGTCCGTGCCGGCGCGGCGGGATTCGACGAGACATCGCCCGAGCCGGTCCGATCGTCCGCCGAAGGGGCAGGCTGGCTCTCAACGATGGGCGCCGGCGTTTGAGCGGGACCGGACGATCTGGTCGCGCGGGGTACGCGTGAAGACGCCTCGGGGAGCGACTCGGCAGCGACGGCCGACCTCACGGTCATCGACTCGTCACAGCAGATTGTCGCCGAGGACGCCAACACCGCGTAGTTCTGGACCGTCGGATAGATCACCGACGTGGGGTAGATCGCCGAAGTTGCGTAGTGGGTCGTCGGGATATAGCTCGCCGTGGGCCAGTAATAGCTCGTCTCGGTGTAGATCGGTCGCTCGGCCAGCCATCGACGTCTCCAGGGCCGTCCGACACGAGCGTACGTCGGCATTACGTAAGAGGTCGGCGACAGGGAATAGGTAGGCGAGACGTAAGGCATCGAGTATACGGACGGTACCACGTAAGACGTGGGGTAGAAGATCGGCACCGCGTACGAAGTCGGAAAGATTACCGAAGTCGGAGAATAGAGCGACGTGGGGTCGACGTAAGAGGTCGGGGTCGCGAGGACCGTGTCAGACGTCGTCACGACCATCCCCCGACCGCGCCCATGATTGCCGAGCACGGGCGTCGGTGATCCCGAGATTGCGAGCAGGGTCGCGCCGACCAACGATGCGCGGAGCCAGGGGGAGTGCATGGACTTCGTCTCCTTCGGAATCTTCGGCGGATCCTTGACCATCAGTATCATCGGCGCCTTCGGCGGGACCCTCACCACGGTACGACCTTAGCTTAACAGACGCTCCAGGGAGAACCAAGTCACCGCCGCCGGGGAGAGGCGATTGGCTACCGTCGATCGTCCGCACACGGGGTTCAATTTGCGTGCCGCCCCGGGATTTGGGATGATAGAGGGAGCCAGGCGTCATGACGTGGACGATGGATGCGATTTGCGGGAGAGGTCACCGCCATGCCGAGCCGACGGGACATGACCGAGGTGCTGGACCGCGACTTCCTGGAGACGAGGGGCCGGATCCTCGAACTCGCCGCCGCGCTGGACCGGATCGACCGGGCCCCTGGTCGTGCCCACGAAGCCCCCGACCGCCGCCTGGCGCAGTTGCGTCAGGCGATCGAAGCCCTCCTGGAGCCGGGGCCGGGCCGCGCCGAGACCGTCCAGCGCCTCTTCTCGCTCGATTACGACCCGAACTGGCGGGACCGCTACAAGCTGGCCCCGTGCCGCGCGGACTGACCCCCTGCCCCTGGGAGACCGAATTTCGATGCCTTACATCGACCCGCACGATAATTTTCCAAGGTAAGAAGCCTCGAAGCTTTATGATAAAGGACTTGGCGGCAGGTCACACAGGCCACGACATCGCCGGTACCGGGCCCGGTATCCACCGATTCCTTGCGAATGCCTTGCAGGTTTTAGGAAGGGGCTGACATGGTGCCGAAACCGGAAGAGTTCATCTTGGATCTGAGGCGGGCGGCGAGGACCGAGCAGAAACCGACGGTAGCTGCGGATTCTGGCCGGATAGGCACTGACGCCATATCGCGGGTACTCCAAAGAGCCGCGCTGTGGTTAACTCCTAAGGTGGTGGAGAAATACGACCCGAGTGTTTTTTCCTACTTGCCCGAAGATCAGCAGGACCAACTTCGCCGCGCGGTCGATGACTTTCGCGCCGTCGCGGGGACCGTTGCACCGGACAGGCCGGCTTCGGACGATGAGTTCCGGAAGGGGCTGGGTGCCTTCAGGGACCTTCAGGCGGCCGTGCGGAAATTTGTTTTGGATGAATGGATTGGGGCCGCTGGACGCTTGATCGACGAGACGGAGACGTGGTGCCAGGAAGTCGGCTGGCGGACTCGACACGATGAAAAGGAGTTGATGGAGTCGCTTCTCGGCCAGTACTCTCTTCAACAGCTCCACATCTACGCCGGACAACATATGTACGTTCTTGACCCAATAGCGCGGTTCGTGCCCGGTGCACTAGGGGCATTCGACCTGTCGATCCAGCCCTCCTTCTATGTAACCAGCGTGTACCGCTACTTCGATAACTCATGGAACGTACATTCTGATGTCGGCCAAGGCGTCAGGGAAGGCCGTGGCGTGCCCTGGGGGAAAGACTCGTTCTATCAGGCCATACGGGAGCTGAGGTCGTTGCTATCATCAAGCGGCAACAGCGCCTCCGGAGGATCGTGGACGTCTTCCAGGAGTACCTAGCCGCCAAGACCGCTGCGGGGTGGTTGGATGGTCAGATGGATGCGAATCCCAATTTTGGCCATCCGTACGGTTGGAATGCGAAAGGCGGCCAAGATTTCGTCCACAATTCGGAGGCGACGTACATCATTCGTATATATGCGGAGTTCGAGGCGGGCTTGCGGGATTACTGGGCTACCTACCGCGGGCGGGGAACTCGACCAGACATGGTGAGTCTAATCCGGCACGCGGTGCCCACTGAGGCGTTCTCCCAAGATTGTATCGACGACGCCGACGATGTCCGGATTTACCGAAACTTCCTTGTTCACGATATGGAAGAGGAACCACCGATCGACATGGTGAAGTTTACCGTTCTGGAGGCCAAGACAAAATTGTGCGAATACTTTTTTCGTTTAAACCCCAGGTGGCGATAGAACAGAGATTTTTAAATATGTCAATGTACATTGATCCTCACATCCACATGGTGTCCCGCACCACCGACGACTACAAGCGCATGGCCCTGGCCGGTTGCGTGATGGTCAGCGAGCCCGCCTTCTGGGCCGGATTCGACCGCTCGGGCCCCGAGGGGTTCCGCGACTACTTCCGCCAGCTCAGCACCTACGAGCCCAACCGGGCACGCGACCACGGGATCGCCCATTACTCCTGGCTCTGCATCAACGCCAAGGAGGCCGAGGACGTCGCCCTGTCGCGTGAGGTGATCGGGCTTATCCCCGACTTCCTGGATCGGCCCAACGTCCTGGGGATCGGCGAGATCGGCCTGAACAAGAACACGCGCAACGAGGCGACGGTCTTCCTCGAGCACCTGGACCTGGCCGCCCGCACCGACGAGCTGGTCCTGGTCCACACCCCTCACCTGGCGGACAAGTACCAGGGGACGCGGATGATCCTCGACATGCTCCGCGGCGACGGCCGGATCGCCGCCGGGCGCGTCTGCATCGACCACGTCGAGGAGCACACGATGCGGCTCGCACTCGACGCGGGCCACTGGGTCGGCATGACCCTCTATCCGATCACGAAGTGTACCCCCGCCCGGGCGGCCGACATGGTCGAGACCTTCGGCGCCGAGCGCGTGATGGTCAACTCGGCCGGCGACTGGGGACACAGCGACCCCCTGGCAGTCCCCGAATTCATCTACGAGATGCGCCGGCGAGGACACGACGAGGCGCTCATCCACAAGCTCGTCTTCGAGAACCCGCTGTCCTTCTTCTCGCAGTGTGCCCGCTTCCAGTACATCCCACGAGGCCAGGTGATTGCGAACTCCCCGAGCTGAGGCCATTTGCAGGACGACTCGTCGGCCTGTCACTCACGGCGTGGGCCGATGTCAAGCGAGCAGCTTCGAGACCACGTCTCCCGCGACGTCGGTCAGGCGGAAGTCGCGGCCCTGGAAGCGGTAGGTCAGCTTCTTATGGTCGAGGCCAAAGAGGTGCAGAAGGGTCGCGTGGAAGTCGTTGACGTGGACAGGGTCCTCGACGATGTTCCAGCCCAGCTCGTCGGTCTTGCCGACCACCTGGCCCCCCTTGATCCCACCACCGGCCATCCAGATGGTATAGGCGAAGGGATGGTGGTCGCGTCCGCTGACGGAGGGGAAGCCGGGGCGGTTCTCGCCCAGGGGGGTCCGCCCGAACTCGGAGGACCAGATGACCAGGGTCTCGTCGAGGAGTCCGCGCGCCTTGAGGTCTTTCAAGAGGGCGGCGACCGGCCGGTCGGCCATCCCACAGTTGAAGGCGAGCTCGCCGTCGAGGTTGCTGTGGTGATCCCAGGAGGAGTGGTAGAGGTTGACGAACCGGACACCACGCTCGATCAGACGGCGAGCCAGGAGGCAGTTGGTGGCGAAGGCATTGTATACCCCCTTGCCCCCGCCGCGGCCCCCCTTCGGGACCTCTTCACCGCGACCGACTCCATACATCTCGAGGGTCGCGCGGGTCTCGCCGGAGAGGTCGATCAGCTCGGGGGCGGCCGACTGCATCCGGAAGGCGAGCTCGTAGGCGGCGACCCGGCTGTTGATCTCGGGGTCGCCGATCTGGTGATGCCGATGGCGGTTCAGCTCGCCCAGGGCCTCGACCGTCTGGCGCTGCATGTCGGCGGTCAGGCCGGGGGGGTTGTCCAGGTTCAGGACCGGTTCCCCCTGGTTG
>JAABUR0100002050.1_pt1 | contig 32786 bp, 38 predicted proteins | sample 5560091 | NCBI WGS metagenome assembly JAABUR01 (sample SAMN10711879, study PRJNA513375) | rock metagenome | isolation source: Antarctica rocks | place: Antarctica: Victoria Land, University Valley sud
TTTTTGGGGAGGGGGAGGGGGAGGGAGGGGAGGTTAAGGAGCAGATGGGGGAGTTGGAGGAGTGGGCCAGGGGGGCGTATGGGTGGGAGGTTGGGGGGGAGTTTGTGAGGAAAGGGATGTTGGAGTTGGAGGATGGGGAGGTGGTGGAGATGGAGGTGGAGGAAATGGAGGGGGATGGGGAGGAGGAGAGGGGGGAGTATGCGCCTGTTGTTGTGGAGTTGTGAGGGAGGGTGCTGTGTTTGTCTCCTTGGAGGGCATTTTATGCATAGCGATGGCGCAAGAATGGATTTTGCGGGAGTATTTGGGGGAAGAATTGGCAGGAGCATATATCACCAATACCCCACGTCTCTTACGAGAAGCCATAAAGTTCCAAAGCGATTACATCTCTAAATAGACACACAGAGCATGAAGACCAGGCTGCAGAAGCCGTTCTCCTCGTATTTCCTCACCCCACATATCCCCTCTACAAACGCCTACCTCTCCTTCCTCCCTTCCTACGGGTAGAGTCCGACGGCGTGGGCGTCACATCTTCAATTCTCCCGATCTTCATGCCCGAACGAGCCAAGGCACGGAGAGCAGACTGCGCTCCTGGGCCGGGAGTCTTGGTTCCATTTCCTACACAAAAACCTCACGTCAGCCCATTCTTTTCACTTTTTCATGAAAAGGGGACCGGGAGTCTTACCTCCCGTAGCCCGAATCTTAATATGCAGCGCATTAATCCCCAACTCCTTGCACCTCGCCGCCACATCCTGCGCCGCCAACATGGCCGCATAAGGCGAGGACTCGTCGCGGTCGGCTTTGACTTTCATGCCGCCAGTGACACGGGTGATGGTTTCGCGGCCACTGGAATCACCCAGGTTGTAAGCCTTCACCGTTGCCAAAAAAATATAGTGTTTGTATGGGCCCATTGGGTGTTGGACTATGATGCGTGGTGAACGAACCTGAGATCGGTGACATGAACGAAGGTGTCGTTGAAAGAGGCAAAGATGCGGGCGACGCCGAAAACGAGCTCACCTATCCAGGATGTCAGCGGGAAACGTTCTTCTGTCTTCTCTCGAGAGAGATGGGATTCGAGTGGAATAGGACAAACCTTCTCTAACCTGGGGCCCGAGAGAGATGTTCTCGGTGGCAGCGCGCTCGACCTTCTTCTTGGGAGGCATGGTTGCTTGTACTATTGTTGTTCAAGCTCGTTCGAGGTGGGTCAAGTGTTTTCTTGAAGGGAAAGTCGTCTAGAGGTTTAGCGAGCAACGAAATGCTAGCGTGGTGTGCCCTGATTTAGCAGATGCGCTAAGGAAATTTACCATTCAAGCGAATCTTTTCAGCTTCGGAACTTTCGGAAGGTTGCTTATGGTTACAAATGGCTCTGCATACACGGTAATCTCAACAATTGGTACTTTGGGGGACCACGATGCGGCATGGCAGTGTTGACTTGTCACTTCTTCACACATAGGTTTGCATAAAGGGTTCCTTCTGCGGGTCCGCTGCAGAATTCACTGCAATTATGGACACCACCACAGTTGGCATCATAGGCATGGGCGACATGGGCAAGATGTACGCCAGGCGTATCAGCGAAGCTGGATGGAGGTAAATCTATCTCCCCCCCTTACAAACAAAGCTCCAAGAAAAAAACAACCCATCTCTCTCCGTCTCCACCTACAGGACAATACAAGAAGTAAGTCGGCAATATATCTCTTCTTACTTATACACCCTGCAATGATGACTTGAGTGCATTTGGCTCGAGTATGTCTCATCACCCCAGCTCAAGCTGCGATTTGCGGCCAGGCTGGGAGCTGGTGAGTCGTCAATGATGTAAAATCTCAGCTACCTTAATTTTTATTTGTCTGAAACCCCGAATCTGTGTCTATAGTTAGCTTCGAATATCGTGGTACAGCCTACAGAAGCGATAAGACTGACATCTAGCTTCCATATAGGAATATCAAGAACTAGATGGCACTATTGTGCAGCAGGACGAGCAAAATGTGCTGATGGGCGCCCCTTCTTCTCTAGGGTCAACGCATGTGATAGACCGGAGAGATATGAGACATTGAAAGAGGACTTCAGCGGTAGCGTACAAAATGCTTCTGGGCAAAGTTTTACATACAATGTAGCTAAGATATATGTGGTAGAAAAACATATTCATCTACCCCGACGGCCATCTCGTCTCCAGAGCCAGCGATGTCATATTTTACAGCGTAGAAGCCGAGTCCATTGACCGCATCGTCGCCCTCTACGGCCCATGTAACCGCCACTGATTGACCTTAAAAACAAAGAATGCATGTATAACTGACTAAATCGAACAGCAACAAAACAAGGCGCCATCGTCGGCGGCCAAACCTCCTGCAAAGCCCCCGAAATCGCTGCCTTCGAAGCCCACCTCCCCACCGACGTCGAGATCATCTCCTGCCACTCCCTCCACGGCCCCAACGTCGACCCCCGCGGCCAGCCCCTCGTGCTGATCCAGCACCGCGCCTCCTCCGCAAGCTTCGCCCTCGTCTCGCGCATCCTATCCTGCTTCGGCTCCAAGCATGTGCACCTCACCGCCGAAGCCCACGACCGCATCACCGCCGACACGCAGGCGGTCACGCACGCGGCGTTTCTGAGCATGGGCACGGCGTGGAGTGCGAATAACCAGTTTCCGTGGGAGACGAGCAGGTATGTGGGGGGGATTGAAAATGTCAAGGCGAATATCACACTTCGGATTTATTCGAACAAGTGGCATGTTTATGCTGGCTTGGCGATCTTGAACCCGGCGGCTAAGACGCAGATACGGCAGTATGCGGAATCTGTAACTGAGCTGTTCAAGCTGATGCTGGGCGGGCATCGGGCGGAGCTAGAGAAGCGGGTTAGGACGGCGGGGGCGGCGGTGTTTGCAGCGGGAAGGGATGGGGAGGATTTGTTGCTGAGGGATGAGGTGCTGGATCGATTTTCGCTGGGGAAGGTGCCGAAGGAGCGGACGCCGAATAATCATTTGAGTTTGTTGGCGATGGTGGATTGTTGGTGGAAGTTGGGGATTGTGCCTTATGATCATATGATATGCTCGACGCCTGTGAGTTCCGCCATGTCTCTTTCTTACTCCGCGTACAGATTTGATTTTGCAAGGCATGTTTCTATGGATGCAAAGGCTAATACCCCTAATTCAGCTCTTCCGCCTCTGGCTCGGCGTCACCGAATACCTCTTCCGCAAACCCGACCTCCTCTCCGAAGTCATCAACACCGCCATCGAAGACAACACCTTCCGCTCCGACGACTTGGAGTTTACTTTTGCCGCTCGTGTAAGTCCCCCCTCTCCCTCCAAAGAACCCCAACCACCTCTTCCCCTGAATAACCTATTCATCTAACACCTACAGGGCTGGTCCGAAGCCGTCTCTTTCGGCGACTTCGCCTCCTACCGCGCCCGCTTCGAGTCCACGCAGCGGTATTTCGCGCCTCGGTTCCCGGAGGCCACACGTGTGGGGAACGAGATGATTCGGGTGATTTTGGAGAAGATGTAGGGGGTTAGGTGAAGGATGGAGGCCCGCGGGGGGAGGGAAGAACAAAGCTGGGTTTTCCTGCAAACGAGGTTGAAAACCTGGGGTGTGCGGACTGGTGGAGAGCATGTCATTCAGGACATCAAACATTCCCCCTTCTCATCCATCAAACCTTCTCCTCTGTCCGTCATTCCTCCCCCCCTACTACCTCCCCCACCCAGCACGTTCCTCGCAATATTTCGCAACTGCAAAACTCCATCCAGGTTCTCCGTAACCCCTGAGCTTATATTTTTACTCGAGCTTATCTTGCTTTTCCTCTGACGGGGAAACTGAAACTCCCATGCTATTACAATTCCTATTGTGTTATTCTTGCTTGTTTTTACCCTTGTTATCTTTTCGGTTTAATCGAATATTGCTGTTCATCGCCACGAGAAGGTTTTAGACAGAAGTCTCCAGAGTTTTGGAAACTTTATGAATGGGGTCGGCTATACATACATAGTTTTGGTTGTTTACGAAAAGATGATGGAAAAGCATTGCAGGTTTTTGTTGATCAAAGACTTGTAAACAATTCTCGCAACCTTGCCGCACTCTGTCTAAGGTAGCCTTGTTCTATACGCTCATAGATATCCTGCATGTAAGATATAGAACCTCCCAAGAAACCCCAACCCCGTACCAAGCATTTCCAGAGTAATCACGCTCAAAGCCAAAAAAAAAAAGACCTTTTCAGCAAAAGCCAGCACATCAGACTATCACCAGACTTACTTCCACGGGCTGCAGGCTTGAAAAGATCGACGAACGAAACCATTTGATGCCAGCAGATCTGACAGGATAGTGCAGTTTAGCGAAGGAATTGCTTGTGACCGGCTGCTAGATAGCGGTCAGTCTACGGTTCGATAGCAACGTTGGAAGAAACGAAAGCTGACACGTTCTCTGAAGAAGTTTCTGAACTGCATCGAACAAGCACACTGCCCATCTTTAATAAACGTACCAGGCTGTTCTCTTTTTACCGATTCCACCTCTAATGAACTGTATCCTCCCATTATGACAAGTCGTCCGTAAGCGAACATTTGCACACCTCCTTAATCCTCGATGCTTTGCCCATCTCACTCATATATTCTATACCTTATCATTCCAAAAACCGAGATGACTAAAAAAACGCGTCGTGACTGGTCGAAACGGAGATATCAGACATTACAGCATGACCTTATTGGCCAATTCGCCCCCCTTTTCCCTTCACGTGTTAACTACAGAGAGTACTTTGACCTATTCTATCCATGAAAAATGGGGGCATGCACGCAAAGCTCACTGCACCCGCAGCTGCAAGGTTTTTGAATGTTCAAGGTTTCCGCAAAACCCCTTGGACGTACTGTATCTCCAATTTTTCTCCTGCAGGAGATTCCCATGTTTAGATGTGCTTTGGCTTTTGCCGTTATCCTTGTTGAATGAATCTCGATCGCTCTTGTCGCCGTTGACAGGTGATAGGCAAAGAGAAAAGATAACCACAACACCATTGTACCAGCGCTGTTAGGAATCGAACCTAATATAAACTAAATCACTCAACGACTATAGGACATCAGCCGGTCGGCCGGAGATGCTTGGGCTTCTTATTTGGGTCTTCATATCTAGGTGGTTGGAGCGAGGTGCGATTAGTGGATGGGGGTGGAGGGATGAGATGTTAGGGAATTGTTAATCCTTCCTTCCGTTTCACTTCAGATCGTTGTACTTTATCTGTCTCATTAAAAGTTTGCATTTCGATCAAGTTTTCGGTACCTGCAGCTCCCTTATGATCCAATCCCGAATAACCATATCTACTCCTATCTATTGTTTCTATCCCTCTTCCAACATTTCGTTTCAATCATAGTAACGCTCATCGGATTGATCATTTATTCAGGGCTGAAATATCACATCAAATCCGCCCCTTCATATCGAATTGTTTGAAACAAAGTGCGACCGATGCATGAATGTCAAGCATTACAGCTCCCATTGGCCAATCTTTCCTCCTCTTCACCCTCTCGCACTCTACCCATATAGCACGTCCGACACACAAGCTGCATCTGCAGCTCCCAAATCCTTGGAATCCAGATACATACTCCGCATCACAAGTAAACCTCTCGGGCTTACCCCCCCCCGCGACTTACTGGCTCCCATACCACCTACCGTAGATATATGCTAATATAAATATATTCCCCCTACTAACTTTTCCTGTCCAAGTACTATCCGTTTTTCCAATATCCTACCTTCCGTAGCGAGAGAGAGGTACAGTAACCTGAACACCTGCCCCCCCCCGCCCTGGAATATCATTCCTGGATTTGCTGCAGATCTGGTCGCCCATGGTTCAGGCTTGATGGGCACAGACTCGACCACTGTTCGCGCACGGACGGGCATGGCGTTTCGAGAGTTTGCTTACTATCGTGTGCGACAAGATGCCAGTCGCAGAAACGCTTCGCATACATAGATACAAAGCTTTCCGCACCCCGCATCCTCAAGAACCAGGTTTTCCCCCCCGGGAAATTCCTTGGGCTCATCTCAGAAGGGTCTCGTTCCCAAATACAGTAACTTGTTTCTCCCTGTTCCATCTTCATTGCCTTTCAACCCCCATGAAAATTATAAAACCGGTCGCTATCAAGACCTGATTGGCCCCCCCAAACAACTTTCAACCACCACCACCACCAAGCCCGCGTTATCCCATTCCTTCCTCCACGACTGCAAAACCGTCACTCCCTCAGCCACGCCCACTAGCACCAACCGGGGCACTGCGTTCCCTCATGCTTATCGTGATGCATGAAGTGCATTCATTATTATCTGTCGCAGACAACCCTCCATCTTTGTTAACAACAGAAGATACTCTAGTCGAAGAGGGCTGTCTATCACCACACACCCTCCCATTAACAACCTACAGTACTGTACTTCCCCCCTTCTGCACGCCATAATGCCATAATCTCACACCACCACCACCCACCACAGTAGTACTGTATCATAAACCACCCCGACGCGCTCCGCCCCATCTTCTATGTATGTAGCCCCTGTTCTAGCCCCCGCGCCTAGCCCCTCGCACAAGCTCGGTTATGCACCTTTGGCAGCATGCATATCATCCAGGCGTTGAAACCATGTACTCCGTACCCATGTCGGTACCTATCTACGCAGTGAATGGCTTTTTATCTTTCAAGTCCGAGAATATGCGGCATTGTGGCTTTCTTGGGAAGGTAAAGGAGGCGATTGTCGAATCTCTGAGGGCTTGCGTGCAAGGACGAGAGGCCCTCGCTTCTCCTGCTTGGATGGGAACCTACAGACAGACGCATCTCGACCAGACGGAGCGGAACGCTTTTGCGCTGATTGCGGAATTGATGCGGATGGTTTATCAACGGATATGTACCCGGGTGGTTTGTATTCTGTACCAGAACGGACGCGTACAATCGTGTTCGTAGAGCTAGCCCGGAGATGGAAATTCTCAGACGGAGCTCCCTACCTGCCTGAAGCAGAAGTCGATAAACAACAAACGCTCAACGGCAACGCTAAGATTTCAGCCGCAGACCAATTCATATCCTTGCAGCCTCTTCCAATCCAACAACCACCGCTCTAGTGATCTTAGATATCATCGTAAATCGCCTGATCGACATGGCCTAGGCTACCGTCCCTGGCGAGTGTCTTCTGAACCCTTCCTCGCTTTCTTCGGCACTTCCCCCAGACTTCTCGCCTGTATCACGGGCTCTCATGTCCCGAGACGGGCCGAAAGTAGACCACAGAATCACACTCATCCATACCACCCACACAAGTCCCGCAAGGACACCGTAGGCGATTTCGTTTGAGCGGCCGGCGTCAGATAGCTTCATACCCAAACCACCGTTTATGATCCCCAGGGTAATGACCACACGACCGACCCACACGTGCGACGCAGTCCAAAAGGTTTTGCGGTCCTCTTGCTTGAATATGTAGTGATGAACGAGGCCGAGGACGGGTTGGAACGCAAGGAGGCTGATAACAGTTAGGCCAATTACTGGATGATATGTGTTTATCTGTTGGTGAATTGTGTGGTTAGCACTGCGTTGGAATGTGGAAAAATGGAAAGAACGTACAATATAATCGGGTTTAGTAGCGATCCAAACACCCAACCCCATGCCCGTTAGTGCCAATGTGTACGCGAAAATCTGAGTCGCGGCATGAAACCAGACCAAAGCTCGGAATGAAAGAACTCGCACCGCAATGGCACCGAGAGGGAAAAAGGCGACGAAGGCAACACCCATTAGGGCTCCGTGCGCCAGCAGTGCTTGATGCCGTCCTGGGGGATCTTGTCCGCCACCCCCGGATGATCCTCCCGAGCTATCCCCGGACGCACCACCGGAACTACCACCAGAACTGCTGTCGCTACTACCTGAGGGGCTTTGAGCAGCCGCAGCGGCTGTTGGTGATGAACCACCTGCAGCGGTAGCAGTGACAGCCGTGTTAACGAAAGGATCAGCAGAGTTTCCTCCTTGGGCTTTAGTGAGGTCGAGGGTGAAAGATCCTTGGTTGGTATGTTGGTGAAGGGTTGTTGACAGGTCATTGGAGGAGATGGCAGGGCCGTCTTTGAGGGCCCATATCCATGAGCTTTTGCTCGAGGAAAGGTCCATAGTGCCGCCAGCCCACGATGAGCAATTGGAACCTGCAAGGACAACCATGAGCGGCTTGGTCTCACTCAGGGATTGATACCGAAAACTTACATCGCACGTTTGCGGTCATGGTGCCGTTGGCAACCCCCGACCCGGCGAGCAAAGTGATCTGAGTACCACTAGGATACTGAGGCATGACATTGCCCACACCCTTCCGGGGGGAGACTGTGACGTTTTTACCATCGGCATCAGCATAGACCATGAAGATGTTGGCGCCAGCCATTTGATTCCCTTGGCCCAGGCCTATCCATTGTTCTGTTGAAGGACCTTGAATCTGGAAATAAAGATCGCCACTGCTGCCGCTGGGCACGTTGACGCTGTAGCAAACGCCGCTTGCTTCAGACGGGCAGTATTTGGCAGTTTGGGCGTATGCCGATGCCGCTATAGTATGATTAGCTGGAGTCCTGAGAGTAGGTATTGCTGAGAGCTTACCTAGCCCGATAGCTGCGCCCAGTCTGAATCCCTTCATCACTGTATAAATGTAGAATTCCGGAAAGGATAATGAGTGCCAAGAAGCGGCAGAAGCCACGTCTAATATAGACGACTCTTAAACCACAAAACGGAGCGATGCAATCGGCGATGGGGAACGGTCACCAGAATGTTTCTGATAGAGAGCGCGGACGGACGGCAGGCAGCGACAGTGCGAAACTTGAGTATTACTTTAGCGAGCAAGCGACGGGGGGGGGAGTGCAACGGAGGAACAAGAAACATAAAGGTTTAGCATTGTGAGATTGTATGACGCCCTTAGTTCTGATTGAGTAGGTGGCAGGGCTGTTTCTCTCTTTGGTCGGGACCCTATCACCCCATCCTCCTGTCCTATCTCCATGCTTTCGGTGACGCCTTCCTTGGGGGTTCCACACCCGAGTTCCGGGGGAGAGCTGCTGGATGACTGGTGGAAGATTCATTAGGGGGGTGGTCCTTCCGTACCTTGCTTCAGGTGGATGACGAATCAATTACGGAATAGTGACCACAACAACAACACAGTCAGTCCTTACCACATGCAGTAGTCGTGTCGTCGTACGTCTATGCATTCGTCCGACATCCTTGAAACGTATTAGTTACTCCAGCAGCAGGTTGCGACCAGGGCACGGGCTGCTTCGTCTAATCGGGATACTCCATTGGTCGCATTCGGTTAGATCTCAAGGAGGATGATGAGTGACAAGAGATCCCGGCGCGAGTCGACGCCTCAAGCGCAAGGTAATCTATTGAGCTACTGTATTGATGTCATCCTGGCCAGATTCGAAAGTAAGGCACCTACTTTAATTTACTCGACTTTACCGTGGCCGTACAGTACTTAACTTGCATGAGTACTCTGATGCACCGTCGATCCGTCGCTAAACACAGTTGATGAGATCTGGCATTTCTTAACCGTAGAGAAGGTAACAATATCATGAACACGGCAACGAAATTCAACTGTCCAAAACATCCGATTTGTTTCTTGAGGTAGGCACGGCAGCCCACTAGCTGCCAGGGGAGCCCCGATCTCGACTAGTGCCGGATCCTTAGTCATCCATTTTTCGCACTAGAGTACGAAGAGCTAGAACAACGCCCTTGTTCCGCCCCTTCCCCCCTTATCGAGCAGGTGCCATTTCAAATTCCCATGTGCATATGCAAGTCGCATGCTGTTCCTGCTGCGTGCGCTCTCTTTGTACAACCATTTGTCCTTACCGAATACCTTGTCCTTTACTGTCAGCACGCTGCTCACTCGAGTTTGACAGCTTGAGGAAGAAATGACCTTCCCTTAGAGAATGATGAAAGCGCAACGTGCGCTTCTTGGCCGTGAGGGAGTAACCTCGGGTTTCGCCGCTACAAAGCTTCCAAACTCAGTACCATCGATTTGACTCGGCCCACTGCTGCCCTGGAAAAAGAACAACTCATGGATCCCCTACAGACTCGTCATGCGCTGTGTTCGGACGAGAGGGGAGCTTTGAGGAGCTTGGGGAAGGCCAAAGAAAATACAAGGACGTGTTGTGGACACCGCACAGCAAGGCATTATCGAAGACGATCAAGGCCTTGTTACGGCGAAAGAGAGTCAGCCTTGCTTACTCTCACAGGTCGCATAGTATCGGAATCTTGGAATATTTACATTAGGTCTAAAAGATTATAGCCTGGCCAGGGTCGGCCGATGGATAGGTCGAGGCTGTAACGCTCCGTCGTCGGGCAAGACATCTTGATGATATGCGCTACTTTATGGATAGAGCTTCTGTATGGGTTCGTTGGCCGCTCTGAAAAGCGCTGTCAACCGTGGGTATGACCATGTGAGGCGCTGCTATAAAGGTATGTCACCATCACACCGCTTGGCCGATTAGATTATGGAAGAGGGGACGTAAAGATCCAAGGATCCATTATTATACGATTGCCAAAGCGCACCAGACGAGATTGACGCGCCAGTTTTTGAAGACGGTAGGTTGTAACCGAACGTTACAACCATCCGAGCATCATGTGCGAGGCGCAAGACAAAAGACACTGCAGTTGAGATATCGAGGTATAGAAACAGTGTCGAAACTTCGTATCGTCATATCCCTTATACTGATCTACGACTCGTGGCGATTTAGTGTACTACAATCTATCATCCTCATCCTCTTCGCCCTCTTCGCCAGCATCCTCGTTGATACAACTATCTACGTGATTCCATTCATAGCTCCGCAATCGAATGCGAGTCCTTACATCGGCATCATCATTAGCACCGTTGATGTGCTTTAAAGCCTTCCCCAGTATTCTCACCGTAGGTATCATCATCCGACCCTCAAGCACTCACATCCTACTCTCCGCCATTGTTCTCACCATGCTCTATCGTCAATATGATATATATGCCTTGCCTCGCTCCCTTCGTCTTTATGCTTTGTTTCGGGTTCAGCTTTTGTCGATCTTCAAGGTTCTGTACACTGCAGTGAAGCGTTGTCGCTCACGAGATTAGATAAAATAACAAAGAACACGGAGGGAAGCACACGGTCTGTGCAATGACATGGAAACTCTTCTTTTTAGGAAAAAAAAGAATGCATTGTAACCAACGTTTGCAATTCTATCTTTTGTTCAACATTATTATCATATTCTTATTGATACAATAGTTTATTATACTATCAAAGCAGTTCGTTCATCAATATAACATGCTTATCATGAACTTTTCTAGTTTAAAGATCGAAAATAAGTTTTGACAACAAAACCGTTTTGCACCAAGGTCGTTACTGTGATATTTCTCTGAAGTTTAGGTTTTGTGATTAATCGTTTACGCAGAGTTAAATGGTAAAAATGCATAGTCTCATGTTTTTAAACTCCATGTCGACAAGAACTAACACTTAGACAAGTTTTTGATCAAGCAATAGTCACACATGGCAATTCGGCTCAGGCGTTGGTTTGTATCCAATCTGAACAATGGCCCTGAGTCTGAAGCATACTTTGACATCGGACGAGCGCAGCCATAGAGTAAAATCCTCTCGCCACATCCAGCTCTCTGGCCACCTATTTGCCGCCTGTTCGTCGATACTGCTAACAGCAAGAACATTGGATCTGTTATTACAAAGACTACAAAATGCTTTAAAACTTTGCTTGTACTTCCACATCTCGCGAATGCTGACTGAAAGCTTAAATTTCTTCTCGATAAGACTGCAAATCAACTTTCCGGCTACGACACGGACACCAAGAGCAGTTTAAGAAGCTTTACTAAACTTACCAACTGAGATTCGAAATACATGTGATCAAGCCATACAGTATATCGAAGCCACCAATGATGGTGATCGAAGGATTGTTATGGATGTTCTACGGTAGATTGCCTTCTCCACAAGACTTCACAGCGTTGCAAAAGTCGGGGCATGCGTCTTCAGTAACTGCTAGTGCTAATAACTGCGAGTGCGACTGGTATCGATCCTGACGAGGTTCTCGGCGCCAGTGATATGGCCTCCACGTGTGCTGGACTTATCATCATCGATGCGAGCGAAATAATATGCCTCGTCAATTTCTCAGCGTAGAATCGCTTCAAAGACAGTCATGAGAACTGGTTCTCCTATGGTGACTTGATTCTTGCTCGAGATTGCCTGACCTACCTCTACTTCAAAGTGTTTGAAACTGGTTACTGCTCGGGGCCTACCGAAAGCATAAACTGTAAGCAAAGAAGTATGCAATACCCTTTGCTGGAACACAGCTGCTCCTATCTGGGTCTTCACGTTTCCCTGGCTCAGCAGCAGAACGACCTGGCTGATCAAGCCCTTGGCTTGTTAAACATCAGACCAGATCTTGATTCTGATACTCAAGCCCTGTGGTACTCTATTAATCCAGATGTTGCAGGGTGTGATGTTGAGAGCGGCGTGCATCCCCTATGCCTGGCTGCATCTTTTTCAACATACCCGACCGCCTACAACCCGCCCCCTTGCACTGGACCGCTCTCTACAACAACTACGTAGTCGCGGATCTCTGCTCGATGCCGGCGCCGATATGAACATCAAAAATCCAACGGGACGATACAATTGGCGCTATCTGCGGCCGCACAGTGTTGCAGCAATGGTGTTATAAAGAGGATTGTGGCGGGCGGGGCGGATCCCCAGAAGAGTGACCAAGATGGCGCAGCCCTTATTATCATGCAGAGTACACAGAGAATTAGGAGACGTGAGAGATAGTTTTTCAGCTTAGTGAAGAGCGCAAGCGGGAGAGGCAGGATCGACGAGCTGCGTAGCAATATGGTCATGATGACAATCTTGCCTACGATTGTAACACCAACTTTGGTGCAGGCCACGGGGTTTTCCCTTCAAAGGAGATGGACATGCTCAAATATAGCAATCAGACATACCATCTTAAGACCTAGGTGAGCATGCTTTGTTTGTACGGTATTGTTTGACCTTATGTAACTCTAATGTCCTGCTGAATTCGAATTGAATATCATACTTCTCCTATAACATTTATCAAACACCTGTCGTTCCAACATGGAGGACATGGTCTTCTCTGTCTGTCATTGTTACTGTCTCGTTACAGAGCATTAAATGCCTTACTGACCGTTAGATCAGCCCTGTATGACTTTAAGGTTACCTTAGCCTCGTCATACAGGCAGCTTGGACCCTGAAAACAAGAAATACGCGAAGCGAGCGCGCCCCAAGCGCCCGTTTACTTTTGTGATACACGGATAGTTTCTACACATGAAGGTCCTACGTTTACATACTGTCAATTGCTAGCAACTGCTTTCTCTGACTGGGGAGGTAACATGGCTTCTACAGTGACGATCGATAAGGTCTACTTTGAGACATTGCTTCGCCGGTACGTTTGACTACCATTCTCTTCCAAAATGAACCTCCTGAGCTTATGCTGACCACTTTCTCAGAGCTGAATTTGTTAGTCGCCTTTACCGGGCACACCCCTATACTTTCAAGTTTGCAATGCTTACGTCGCTCGTAGGATGTATCTGGAACCGATCTGACTACACCAATGGACCTGCCCACGGTCAGCATTCCCAAGGTGGATCATGATAATCTGGTGAGTTATCCCCTAGAGGGAAATCGCCCATCGTTGACGTCTCATCTCTAGTTACGTATAGCACAAGAATACAGTAGGTGCCATCTGCCATCCTGAGCATGCATCTACCCGGAAGAACTCGCAACCTTCGTATAACCAATACATTTTCTCCATCTAACATCCACTCCAAGGGAGCCTTAGGGATGCTCTGTATCGCGGTGGTATAGCGTCTGAAGCGTTGGAGGTAATTCGAGGGTGGACCCCTGATGATTCAGTATACGGCTTACGCAGTCTCAGGTCCTGATTCGTGGGGATCCAGTCCCACAATCTCAGGTCCATACCTTCTCCGAAGAAGGGACCACAAACGCGGACGCAAGCTCCTTCAGTCATCAGAACAATCCGATGAGGGTATCTCGGTCACCGAATCCTGGGTACGAAAATCCTATAGACTCAGGGTGGCCATCGAAAAACCATCTTGAAGCTGGTCACTTGAAGGACAAAACAGGATTCTACAATCGGCAATATAGCTTTGGCCAGGACGATAGCTCATTTCTCTCAGAACCTGATAAGGAGGACCAGTGTCTCCCGAGACTAAGAAGGGAAAAGCAGCAGTACGCCAGGGCTGAGCAGCGAACCATTCTTCTCAAGAACCTTTCCGACCGCACAACACACAAGGACATTGTCGATATCGTCCGTGGTGGTGCTGTTCTGGATATTTTTCTGCGCTCGAACGAGCGAAGTGCTAGCGTCTCGTTCATTGAAGGGCCAGCTGCGCAGGAATTCATGAATTATGTAAGGCGGAATGACATTTACATCCACGGCAAACGGGTATGTAATGTAAGCCGACAGCTTAAATGGCATCTTGCTGACACAAGGGCTTAGCTCGAGTTTGCATGGAATGATCGCCAGTTCATCCTGCCCGGCCATGTTGCAAACAAGATCGGTATTGGCGCTACCAGAAACTTGATAATACGTGGCGTCCATCCAAATATCACCGAAGAACGCCTTCGTGAGGATCTCGATCACATCCATAACCTGATTGTAATCAGCATCTTATTTAAGAACGGTGACGCTTTTCTATCCTTGAATTCCATCCACAACTCTTTGTTTGCGCGCACCTGCATGATGTCACGAGCTACCTACAAGGGTATGAGAATTGAGTGGTATCCAGACGAATGTGCTCAGCCTCTTCCAAAGATGCAATTGGCGCCTAAGAAAGAAAACGCACAGCAACCGCCTAAAAACCCTCAGCCCATGGTCAATCGTTTCCAGATGCTTAACATAGACGGCACTGAGGATGGCTCAGAAGAGGACGGGGGAGACGATACTGCGGTTCTTGGAGGGTTCACAGCATTGACAATAAACGCTCGCTCCCCCTGGAATGCTAGTACGGTCGCAGCCTAATCGTCTTGCTACCTGCGGTATGTTCGCTTTTGTGATTACTACGCGCATGGATTTAGCATCAGCACATGCCCGGACTCATACTACAGGGGTCGTACTATGATTATGAAAAGTGGAGTCGGACTTTTTTCCTCAGCATGAGCAAGAAGGTATCCAGGAGTTGTTGGGCGTCGAGCATGCTCTTGTACATTTCCTTCATAATCTTTACGTTGATCATGCCTTTTCTCCAGCAGCGTTTGTATGCATATACCCCCTTCCCCGTACTTGGCTTGTATGTTAAACGGGTCTCACGAGGAAACGGTAGGAATTGTCAAATTACTCAGTTTACTACTAAGTCCGGGGAGTTTTCTACATACTTCAGTCTGTAATGACGAGTTATCGGATAAGAAATGGTGAGATATATTGATGCATAATTCCGTCTTTGCCATTAATATTGGATTTTCCGTTATTTCTCCAAGCCGTACAAATGAGGACAACAATACCTGACCCGGAGCTTGATGTGTGAAACGCTTATGTATTCCAATCACTGATACAATCTAGTGGTCAATCAACCAACCTTTGGCCAAGCAACAACGCCAGTAATGCATAAACCAGTCACATAGTTCACCGTTCTGCCACACACTTTACAATTTCGCCCCTCGGTCTGGTCTTCCATGCCGGTATTCATAATGCCAGTCTTCCCCCGCCATATCCTCCCTCACCTTGTACTGCCGCTCCGCCTCCTCCACTAGCTGCATGTCTAATTGTACAATACTCATCGCTTCCTCGTGGGTATCCTTTGTTTCGTCGCCCAGTGCACCTAAAAAGGGAACCGTGACCCGACTAAGACCTGCGTAAGGGGAGTCCTTCGAACCCTGTGATCCACCCGCATTTACGAATACAACAGCGCAGGTGTTCTCAAACGCACGGGCGGTGAGGGCGGTTTCCAAAAAGAGCGCTTCAGATCTGGGGTTTAGGGAGAGGCCGTACGGGGAGCAGTCAGCCAAAGTCCAGAATGTGGGGATTATGATGATCTTCGCGCCACCGGCAATGAGCTCGCGGAATGCTTCTGGGAAGGCGAGATCCCAGCAGATGAGCATGCCGATGGGACCGAGGGGGGTAGAGATGGTCATGTGGGGGGCGTGGGTGCTGGAAGTGAGATGCGGGCGTTCAGGGTGCCTTATTGATGAAAAATATCTTTCAGCGATAGAAACGGAGCGAGCATGGAGAACGTGGAAGAGGAAGGTACTGTATATACCAGAGGTTTTTCTTCTGATACCGCCCCAAAATCTCCCCATCATTCCCAATAAAATACGCTACATTGATCAACCTATCCTCTTCCGTCCTCGCATCCTGATGTCTCTCTACAATAGTCCCCGGCACAATACATATCTTAAGCTCCTTCGCCAACGCCCTATACTTCTCGAGGTAAAACTCCCATTGATCGCAGATGTTACCGAATTCAGGGTCGTCGGGAACCCAATTTGTGAGGTGGTACTCGGGGAGTACAGCAAGATGGGCGCCACGAGTGGCAGCATCGGCGATAAATTGGGCGGCGCGAGCGTAATTGGAGGCCGGTTGCATGGGCTGGAGAGGAGTGAGTGGAGGGAAGGGTGGAGAGGAGAGGGGGAGTGGGGACCTTGGGGTGGAGCTGGACGATGGCTATCGTATATACAGGTGCCATGGCTGCGGGATGATGTCTACATGGACTTTAAAACGCTTCTCCCCATTTGTCAAGCAAAGCCCAAAAGCATTGCGGGGCGGAGCGGGGCCCCGGGGGGCGTTGTAGCCCTATGTCGATCACGGTTAGGGCTGACTTAAGCGACGATCCAAAAGTTCAACATCAGAATTTCTTCGATTGTGGGCAAAGGCTGTCCATCGCAATTATGGCACTCTACCAACGAGCGCCGTACCAGACGGCTGACGCCCAGCGAATCAACCAGGAAGAATCGGACCAAGAGGAGGATGCATTGGTGAACGACTACAAAGAGCAGGTCCATTTCGACGATGGTTTGAATGAACTTGACCGGGTCCCTTCGCTGGGAGGAGGTGGAGGGCAGCTACAGGACATGCAAGCTCAGCTCGTGGCTGCTGCGACCCCTTTGGAATATCAAGCAACGTTAGAGACGAAATTCACTAGCTACGATTTTTACTGCAATCTTTTTCACCATATCCTAAATTCTGATGGGCCAGTGGACTTGGAGGTGCCTTCGGTGAGCTTGTATCCCCATAGAGATCACTAGTCCTAGCCAACTAATGATTTTCAAGTACTACTGGGCGTGGGACGTCATTGACGAGTTCATCTACCAGTTTGAATCCTTCTGCCGCTACCGAAACCGCGTCGCCCGCACGTCCTCCAACGAAGAAGAAGCTCAGCTTCTCCGTGATAATCCCAATACCTGGGGCTGCTATTCCGTCCTCAACGTCCTATACTCTCTCATCCAACGTTCCCAAATTAACGAACAACTCGAAGCCATGAAACGGAACGAAGACCCCATGGCCGTCGCCGGCGAATACGGCACCAGACCCCTCTACCGCATGCTGGGCTACTTCTCGATCATTGGCCTTTTAAGAGTTCACTGCCTCCTCGGCGACTTTAGCCTTGCCCTCAAAACCCTCGACGACATCGAACTCAATAAGAAAGCCATGTTTGCCAGAGTCATGGCCGCTCACTTCACCACTTACTACTATGTCGGCTTCAGCTACATGATGATGCGCCGCTACGCCGATGCCATCCGCATGTTTTCCCATATCCTTGTATATGTCTCGCGAACGAAGAACTTCCAAAAGAGTGGAGGCCAGTACGACAGCATAACGAAGAAGAATGACCAGATGTACGCTCTCATCGCCATCTGCGTCGCCTTCAACCCGACGAAACTAGACGATACCATTCACACTGCGCTGCGAGAGAAGTACGGCGACCAGCTCACTCGCTTGCAACGAGGAGGGCCCGACTCCCTCCCCCTCTTCGAAGAACTCTTCCGCTCCGCCTGCCCCAAGTTTATCTCCCCCACGCCCCCCGATTTCGACAACCCAGCCCTAAACGTCGACCCCGTCGACCACCACTGCGCCATCTTCATGGACGAAGTCCGCAACACGATGAATTCCCCCACCGTCCGCTCCTATCTCAAACTCTACACGACCATGGACCTGAACAAGCTGGCCGGCTTCCTCGACATCGAGCCCGAGAAGCTGCGCGGTTGGTTGCTGGTAAATAAGCAGCGCAGCAGGCAGGTGCGGTGGAGCGAGAGAGGGTTACTGGATGGCGAGATTGTGAATGGGAGCGATTTAGACTATGCGCTGCAGGGGGATTTGATACATGTTAGCGAGGCGAAGGTGGGGCGGAGGTTGGTGGATTGGTATTTGAGGAATCTGGCGAGGACGTATTGAGGTGGGTTGAGTGAGGGATACCTAGGATGAGGGGCTGCTGAAGTGGAGGAAGAACTCCCGGCCAGTTGAGAAAAGTGCGTAATGAGGGGAACTTACTGCTGTTAGATTTGAGGCCGAAAGTTCATCACATCTCATGCATGGTCTATCCTATACGGATAAGCGTGTCCCCCATTATATTCCTGTTATCATACTTGCCTAACAAACTTCTCATGATCGCTGTAGATGGCTTACTACTAAAGCGCTGCCTCTTACATTGTTCATTTCCCTGGCATAAAAGCGAGAGATGGCATTGCGAGAAGTAGTTAAGTGGTCGATGCTAGTATAATTTTTGCAGGATGGCTAGAAAGAGCATATGGAATGTTTGATCTTATAATCTCTGAACCAAACATTTGAGGAGGCTTTGTCTCTCTCGTTCTGTGAACACATGTCTTGATTTCTTCTCCGTTAGAAAATGCGATCGGGCAAATCTCCCTAACCCAGAAAGATCAGACTCCCTCATCCCCGTTCAACCCGAAAAACCCTCCTCATCGAACATTGTACAACGCCCCATCTTACAGCCCTAGAGAAGAATAAACATGGCGGGGGCTAGGATCGCGCAGGAGCCAAGGATGTAGGAATTCGTATTGAAGAATGACATGGGCCAAAATACTCAGGCGTAGCTTGATTTATCGAAAGTGATAGAGTAACTCACTTGGACATGCTACACGCGTAGCGCGTCAAATTCACGGTGCCGCGCTTGAAGTGGGATTATTTTTATATTCAGCTGTTAAGTCAACAATATTGACCCAGAGTAATATTACATCAACTATAGCTTCGTGACAAGGCCACAATGGCATCCCTCCCAGATGACATTCTGTACATGATTTGCTCTCAATTATGGGAGCGACGAGATTTCGATACACTCTATCAATGTGTCTGCGCTGGGAAGCAGCTAGCCGTCCCTGCATTGACCAATCTTTACCGGTATGAAAGCGCTCTTTCGTTATTGAAATCGGTTCAGAACTTTTGGCTAATCTTTTCAGCATGCATGATGTAGCCCCTGTCACTAGCGGTGGCAGCGATGAGGTAGAGACTTCCAAGAAAGAGCAATTGACCATGCAATGGGCTGGTCTATGGAGAACCATTATCCTCTCAAGTCTTGGAAAAACTTTGTTTCCGTATTCTCGCTATGTGCGAAGACTAAATTTGCAAGATCTGGAAGAGCTGCTTCAAGATAGGAGTTTCAGAGATACCATTAGCAAGTGGGTTTTCTTAACCCTTTGTGGTACCATTCATAAGGATGTACTAACAGTATCCAGGGTGTTTTTCAAGAATGAGCTCGCGGTGTTTATAGTACGAGATGAAAAGCAGACACCTCAGAAATCCAAAGGCGTTCGCTATACTATACTTGCTACGCTTAATAGCATTGGAGAAGGTATAATCGGTAGCATCTTGTATATATATCGGTTCGTTGTTTGACATGCACTAGCTGTTACAGAGCAAACTCCCATGCTGGAGGAGCTGGCAGGATACAGTAAGGTTTTCTTTCTGCCATGAAAACTACAAGTCACTAAATCAACCTTTAGTTGCACCCGAAAAGCTTTCCAGGTGGCTTCCAAGACTGTCACGACTTACTCATCTGAGTCTGTGGAAAGGTAACGCTTTGGCTGGCACGGGTGATTTGTTTCGCGTTCATTGTCCACAATTTAAGACACTGAAGTTCTGGGATTGGTATGAACTGAAACTCTCTACTATGAATACAGAAGACTGATCAATTCAGGGCTGGAATCGATACAGACCGTCAGTTTGCAACATTCCTTGAGAAAATACGGCCTCAGTCGCTTGAGTCACTGGAGATATTTAGCTATTCCGATGTCGGAGCGGAGAGCTTTCTAGCTTTGAATGGCCATGCGAGGTCCCTAACTGAGCTTAAGCTCAACAGCATCAAACCAGAGGCGATGCCCATGCTCTCAAAACTAAACGACTGTACTAACATCACAACACTGTTGTTGACGGAAAGCCTCAATGCCGTCACAGACCTGGAGAACCTGCACAATGACATCTTCCTCGAGATGGTGTCGTGGTTGACAAATTGCAAAAATCTTCGAAATATTACCTTTACCAGCTTCTTAAGCGCCCCTGCTCTATTAAAGCCTGTTCTGGTGGATAACAACATATACCTCACCCACTTGAAGCTCGAAGGATATGCCATGCGGGGAAATCAAGAGTTTCACAAAGCGCTAGCACATCAGACAAGCCTACAGAGCCTATCGCTGAAAGGTGAAGCGGAAGATTTTGGATTAGGAGGTGGGTTCATAATTTTGGTGGATTCAATAAGCCAGCTTGTGAATCTTGTAGATCTAGACTTGAAAGAGATTTCAGATTACTTCAGGAACGAACACATCTGCCAGTTGGCGAGACATTTACCAAAGCTAGAGGTTTGGTGGACCAGCGGATATGGCATCACGGACGTTGTTTGGGACGATATTGCGTCCCTCAAATCGCTTCGAAGGCTGGAACTCAGTGCCCAAACCAGCTTCACAGCGGAAGGCATACTCGATTTCGTCCAGAAACTTGGACCGGGCAATAAAGGATTCCTGCTTGCTGTAACGATGGCAGATATGGATAGTGATCTTAGCGAGGAAGAGCAATCTCTGATTCGAGAGACGATGACGGAAAAGGTTGAAGGAAGATTTGACTTCACACTGATGAGAGGTATGACCTGACAGCTTCGCCTTCCTGTCTTGCAGAAGCTGATATTCATGCAAGATCCAGAGGAGACTGATTTTTCGGGCGAGTCGGACTGATTGCACAACAACATGCGGTTCGACCGCTTCTCTTCAGATGCAGTAAATCTACTGGACCGATTTCTCTCATGCATTGTGCATTCCTGCACTGCACTGTATTGCACCAATATTTCAGATGACGTATTCCTCGCGCTCTAGCGCGATAAAACGGTTCTTCCCGTCGCAGTCAAAACCGCTGTTCTTGTTCGACGAAAAAAGGCCGTTAAATAATGTACTCCTAACGCGATGGATAAAAGGCGAATATTGGTCATTGCTGGTTCGGACAGCTCAGGTGGAGCGTTAGTCTTTGCATACCGTCGGATACTTTCTTCCTCACTGATGTTAATCGTAGTGGACTGGAGGCCGACCAGAAGGTGATTGCTGCACACCAATGTTATGCTATGACAGCCACCACAGCCTTGACGGCCCAAAACACTCAAGGCGTTACTGCCATTCACCATACTCCTCCCGATTTTGTCGTGAAACAGATTGATGCATGTATCGATGATATTGGAGTAGATGTCGTCAAGATTGGTATGCTCCTACCGCCGTGAATCTCCTTTATTGACTATTTTAATTCCATGGACTAGTCTGATTAGTTAAAGGAATGTTGGCTTCAGCAGAGACTGTAGATGCGGTAGCAAAGGCTTTGAAGAGGCATGGAAGACCAATATCCATAGTCGATCCTGTACTACATTTTTCATTCATTCAAGATTCATAGTCTAAGTCTTCCAGGTCATGGTCGCCACAAGCGGCGCTCAGCTACTGCCAAACAAAGCCATCACCAACCTGCGCGAACACATCATACCCCTAACCACAGTCTTAACCCCCAACATCCCCGAAGCTCGACTTCTCCTGCAGAATGCCGGCCTACCGGCTCCAGACATTGAGTCGCTTTCCGACATTGTGACAATGGCCAAGCTTGTGCAGAGCCTGGGTCCAGAATACGTCCTGGTAAAGGGCGGCCATTCACCACTGACCAAAGATGACAAGATCTCAGCGCAGAACGCAGACAGGACCACGGTCGTTGATGTCCTGCACGACGGACACACATGCACGATAATGAAAACCGACTACTCCCCGTCCAAAAACACCCATGGCACCGGCTGCTCGCTTGCTTGTATGTTCCCCCCCAACCCATTTTGCCTTCGTCTTCGTAAATCCTCCTGTCCTAACCCTCGGAATCTACTTCCAGCGGCCATCGCCTCGAACCTCGCCCTCGGCGAAGACATTCCAAAAGCCGTCTCGCGAGCAGTCCAATATGTTGAAATCGCTATCAGAACGAGCCAGGATCTCGGTCATGGCAGCGGACCTATTAATCATTTCCATTCTGTCTCTGTGTTGTCGACACCGCCGGGTTCTACGTCGCTTCGTCAGACGGTCTTGCATCGAGGAGAGAATAGATAGCATTGGAGGGGGTTGTGGGGTTGATGGTATATGGGTCGAACTAAATCCGTAGGGTCCGCAGCGGATGGGTAATGCTGTTGCCGCAGCAGTGTCGAGAGCGTACACAATTTACCCAGCGTATCCTACACCCCAGCATGAATCGTTCCATCAGCATCCTCGCGTCTTGTAGAAACATTTACGTCCCTTATCTTTCGCAGCGAGACCCCTCTTCAGCCTTCTATATCTCTCGCTACCGTATCCTCCCTCTCAACAGTCTCCTTGAATCTCTGAACCCAACACCCCCCTTCACAACTTCTATCCTCACACATCGCCCTATCAAGCATCGTTGCTGGCGTGTTTATTTCGCTTTTCCAAAGAGTATAGTAGAGATGGTGTGGGTAGTGGGGTCGGAAGTGGAAGGTAGGAGGGTTTGCGTGATTGGATGTTTGGGTTGAAGTTTTGCTGGACTTGTCTCTTTTTGAGCAATATCATAGCTTACTTATTCTCAGGGAGGTGGGGGGGGGGGGGTTGTCGGGGTGGTAGATGAGGGGGGGTGAGGGAGGAGTGGAAGGAAGGAAGGAAGGGGGTAAAGCAGAAGATAAGATGGGGAAAGCTGAGATGGATGAGGAAAGAAGCTCCAAAGGTTGCAAGACTTAAACCAACGAGAAAATTTCAAAACAAAAACATATAATGCAAAGGAAAGGCATAACAAATACCCACTAACCTCGGACGACTTTCTCGGAAAATCGGTATATAACCATTTTGGGAACCGGGGGCTTTTTCTTCTCCGTCAAATACTCGCATCTTCCGATTCTTTTCAACCGTTCATTTTTAAAAAAAAAAAGAGACAAGCGATTAAAAACAATAATTCGAAAGTATCAATCAATAGCTTTGGCAAAAATCAAAATTTAGAGAAAATTGAAAAGACGGTTGTGTGATAGATGTTGATGATTTTTAGACAGGCAGGCTACATGAAAGAGGAAAGGACGCTTGATAGACGGGGGTGTCGGTTGACGATACTGACGTTTAATAGAAGCTCTTGGATGATGGAAATGCGGTATTCCACCAAATCAGAGAAATTGGAGTGATATACATCTCCATCCCTCTGACCTCACCAACCATTCTATTTAATGTATCGCTTCGAACCCTTTGCCTATTCTAGTACACTTACAAACTTCCATCCTCAACCCCCTCGTCCTATTTCCATCCGCTCCCTCGTCCTCCTCCTCCGGTGCCCTGTCCCCATCCGACCATCCCCACGCCCACTTTCAAGATCATTACTCCAGCGCCGCCATCCCTCGCCCTGCAGCGGAGCCGGATCCCGCCTCGAAGGCTCTGGATCAGAGTCCGATAGGAAGGAGTAGCGTTCGTCCGAGTCATCGCGTTCGAAGCGTTGGCCGTCGGGTTGGTCGCGGGCGTATTTCTCCCAGGATTTGCGGCCGCGGGGGAGGTGGGTGTGTTTTGTGGTGCCGAGACCTGTTGGCTGGTTCTCTTGGTCTTGGGGTTCTTTAATCCCTTCGCTCTCGGCCTCTGTGTCTCGATCACCCGCCTTTTCTCTGTGTTTTGATTCCTTCCGCGTCATTCCCATCGCTCTCTCTGCGTGTCTAGTCACCCAAGCCGCCACCCTATTCCGCTGCTCCATGGCGATCCTCCGTTCCTCCTTGGTCATGTCCTCTTTCCCCAGGCCCATGGCAAGATCGTAACATCCGACCATCCGCCTCCCAAACGCCATAGTCTCCTGTTTATCCCTCCAGCTGACCTCGTCTTTGTCTCCGTAAGCCACTAGGCTCCGAAGGTTGGTGAAAATGCTTCCCATGCCGCGGAGAGACGTCAGCATAGCGCGCCAGTCGCTTGAGCGGTAGGTGACGGAGAGGTACATCTCTAATGCCTTTACGTCGGGTTTTTCGAGCGTGTCGCTCATTATGCGCACAAGTTCCTGAGCGTGCACCACCGAGTTTCTATTATTCTGGTCTCTTACACAGCAACTTATGGCAATTCTAAACGTCTTAGCCTGTACCATATCCCTCCTTCCCCCACCCACAACCCCTTCATTCATCTCCTTCACCAACTCCACCGCAAGACGACTGGCTCGTTGCAAGCGTAGTAAGCGTAGGTACATGTGATAGTTCTCGGAATCGGGGGCAATGTTGTAAGGGCCGGAGGGGGACGTCAGCAGGCCCCAGTAGTCTTGGGCGGCGCGGGTGGTGTGCAGTCGAAGGCAGGCGTCGATGGCAAGGGAAAGGGTGTTACGGCCTGGGCGAGCGTAAGAGAGGTTTTTCGTAGTGGAGTTTGGGAGTGGGGCGAATTCGCCGCCGGGGGTGTAGTCTGGTTCTGCGTCTTCATCTTCGTTTAAGGGAGAAGGCGTGGGAGCTCCAATGTCATTTGGTCCCTGTGAACCTGGTGTTTCCTTAACATCCTGCGGGCTTTGGCGGATAGGTCCGTTAAAATATGTGTTTGGACGTGGAATCGCCATTGTCTGCTCCAGCAGTGACAGCACATCTTCATAGTCTCGTTTATCAAAACCCAGGAGAAGCAGCCTTCCCATCGAGCACACCATTTCCTCGTCCATCACTATATCTCCACTCCGCCATTGCTCGACAATTTCGTCCCACATCCTTCTCCCCTGAAGAACAGCTTGTTGCCGCCTCGCGTTCTTTTGTTTGGACGATTCATCTACTTCCTTGTTGTACTGGGAAGAGTCATGCCAAGCAACTGTACGGATGGCGTTCAGTATGGTGGTAAAGGAGAGATTGTTCGGCGCAGCCTTGCCGCGAGTTGGCAGCTTCGCAGCAACGCCCCAAAGAGCGTCCATGTCTTTGGCAAGAGCGCAGACTTTGAGCACAGCGTTGGTATGGATGATACTGGGTTTGACCGGGCAATTGTCGGCGTACATGGAATTGTAGACCGTTATGGCACGCGATACGGATAGTTGGTAATGCGGATTCCAGGCAAGACCTCGAAGTACGATGGTATAGGTATGCGCGTCGGGCGGCTGGGCACGCTTCTTCATCTGTGGACAGTTCAGCTTCACCAGTCTCATCAAAAAGTAATCCTCCTATACCTCATTATAAAGTTTCATCGCTCTATTGACCATCCCTTTGCTCATCTCATAGTCTACGAGATGATTCCAGCTGACCGTACAGGCCATTCTCTTGCTTCCCATCCTGACAATCTCCAACGCTTTGTCGTGGTCATCTTGCCGCAGCAGACTCACGGTGTGGTCCGCTAGCTTCACAGGATCTTTCAGGTAGCGAAGCTCCTGCTCGAGTTCCGTTCTCTTGAACTCTTGGTCCTTCCCAACAAATTCATTCCTCCTTGAATGAACCTGAGATTGGGATGAGGTATCCGTCCGCTGCGACATCTCCGGTACAGCAGTTGCTGCCGTTGCGTATCTTCGTCGCTGCCATGGTGGCGTTCGAAGGGAGGCTTTCGAGGTTGAGAAAGGACCAATTACCTTTGGAAGTCGAGAAGTGTTTAATGCATCAGAGAAGACCGCTTGTATGCATCTCCGAATACAAGCGTTACAACGGAGCATTGAATTGGGCGTTGACGGTATCAATGTTTGGGGTTGTAACTTTGTAACATCCGAGGTCAGGGATGAGGCTCTTCTCAATCTTTTTTTTCAGCCTCAAGCTAACGGAAAGTCGTCGACTCGCTGACTACGGTAGCGTTATTGGCGCCGTGGCGTCTATGTACGGCATGCTGTGTGCATCGACTACAGTACAGTACCTGCAACGTGGGAGACTAACGCCTTAAAACGTGCGTTATCCGGTCGCGACTTAGGGTTTCTCTGCTAAAGTAGTAGCACGCAGTAGCTCTGTGTAACACTGTCTAGGACCCTTTGAGTGGTAGGCCATCTTCCCAGAAACAAACCATCCGGCTCGAAATGCATCAAAGCTGCTGCACATTAAATCCAGACGATCGGGTCCATCCAGCCGTCAGGCCGAAGCATTTACATGTCACACCAATTGTTGCCCAAAATCTCAAGGCGTTGGAGCGAGAATGAAATTAGCGATTCAGTCTGATAGTGGCAGTTCTTTGACAAACTACGAAAAGCAGCATGTACTGGAACCATGCAACCGTACAATGAGACCGTTGCCTTCAGCCAACAATACAACCGGTGATCTTTTTGGAGATAACGACTGAGAGAATGTGAAAACATGATAATGCCATCAACCCCCTCCTGTATGCTTGCTGGGAACTAACGAAAAACATGAATGGCAAGGCCTCGGCCCCCGTTGGCACCTGACGGCCATGCATCCAGCACGTATCTTAAAGGATCACCCATCTGCCTACGTTGACGAGAGGATACATCGGAAGAAGATTAGAAATCATCATTCGTGTTGGTCGACCAAATGACAACACCAACAACCACCACCAATCCCTATGCAACCAACTCCATGATCTGTGAGCAGACAGCCACCATCATTACCGTTTCCTCCACTCCCACCTTAATTTGCTTTTCGGGGATATCGTACGCTGAATATGAGGAAAAGGACACTTGACTATGATGAGCCGATCTATGATGTATAGAAGATGGGTATATCAGGATCTGAAGAAACGTCAGCATGAGCTCTTGATTCCCTTCTATGGGGGTACGGCGTGGTGGGTACATTTGTTGACCCTGCCCGTAGGGAGAGTGAGGATATCCTGTGTACACCTGACCATTACCCTGTTGGTACATTTGGTCGACCCCACCTGCGTACTGAGCAGGAACCTGACCGCTGGCAGGAGCGTAGCCGATGGGAGGCAGATGAGGACGAGCACCAGGTGCGTAGTTTTGCCCCGGTGGAGCTTGGGCAGGATCGTTTGATTGGCCGTCGATGGAACTGCCACCGTTGGCGCCGCGCTGTCGCTCATCCTCGGCCTTGCGCTGGTTGTCTTCCTCCTTCTTACGAGCTTTCCATTCCTTGCGAATCTCCTTGAACTCTGTGATGTCCCAAGACGTGTTAGTATAGATTCGCGCTAATGGGATACTAGCGTCGGCTTGAAGATTTAGTCTTAGGGCGTGGGGTACCACAGTCTGGTAGTGCCAAAGCCTATCACAAGGCTCATGTTGTGTAACCTCACTAACAACCCAAGAAGCGGGTGTTCATGATCTAACCAAAAACGCGACTTTGCGACAATCACAACAAAATGGACCAACTGACCTTCGGGAGTACGCTTCTGCCCGTGCGACTGCATCGTGACATGCGCGTTAAGATGGTTCAGTGTGCCGTAAGCCTTCTCGCAGCCTTGCCATCCGCATTTATACATGCGCTCGATTTCTTCGTAGCGGCGACGGGGACGCTTGTGTTGCTGAGCACCTGGGATCGGCACGAACGAATAGACCTGAGACAGTGGGTGAGGATTCTGTATGTAGACTAAGTAATGCGGATGGTAAGAAATAAACGCGAGTAACAAACCTGGCCAGGACGTGGTCCAGCAGTGGCTACCGCACCTGTAGCGGATACTGCGGTTCCAGGGGAGCTGTAGGGCCCGTTTGGCAATCCGTGCGGATGTCCAGCGTATTGCTGCGGCCAGTGCGGTGGATAGCCCGGAGGCGGGTGGCCTTGGTACTGCATGTCGTGGTTTTGCTGGGCGTACGGAGAGTAGGGTGGGTAGGTCGGACTCGACGCGGCTATGGATGGATCTATAGGTACATCGGGGTTAGGTTTTACATGTGGAGGGTTATGATGGTTATTTTGGTGTCCATCTTGCAAGGACATGGACGGACTTGTTGCTTGAGCCATACTCCCAGTATTGGCGTGGCCGTGCTGTTGAGCGTAATGCTGACGCGCCAAGTATTCCGGGTGCAAGTTGGCTGAACGCGCCGAAGATGGGTTGACGCCGAACTCAGAAGTCGGAGTCGCTGCTGTTGGGAAGTTGCTCGGCCGCACTTCTTGATGTGGTGTGTACTGCGCAGCAGATGCTGGATCTACGGCAGTTTCTTAGGATCGAGTCTCGAGGGCCAACGCCGGATGTGGACGTGTGTGCAAACCTGACTGCGAGTACTGGTCGGATGCCCCTCTGTCCATCAAATGCTGCAGTTGCCATTGTCAGCCCTTGTGCAGTCGTTCACCTCCAACATCGATTGCACTCACTGTTTCACGACACCAAAGAGGCTTTCTGGTTTGTCGCGGTAAGCTCTGTAGCTAGTGATAGTCGATGGAATAGTGAAGCGTCAACAAGGTGACAAGAACAACACTAAACCACGCGACGGGCAATGGAAGCTGAAGTAGCGACGACTTTTGGTTTTCAGGGTACCACGATAGCCCACAATAGCTTCCGTCCGACTCTTGAGAGCTTTTCGGGTCAAGACGACGGTGCGTCTTTGCTCAGAGGAACAGCGTGTGGGTAAGAGAGTGTGGAGTAAACAGACTAGGTCAAGCTAACAAGCAGGACTAGTAACGCCGACAAGCACTCTAAGCCTGAGCGGTACACACGTAGTAAGGTATTGTATTGTAGTACCTAGTGCGTTGTTGTTGTTGTCAGAGCTTGGGGCAAGTGAGGTTAAAGGATTCAGGATTCGATTTTGGAGTTGGCCGGGTACAGTACAGTAGTACTGGCCTACTGGGCGGGTTTGTAGAGGTATGGTACTACGATAGCGGGCCCCAATCGAGGGGAATTAAGTTTTCTCGTAGATGGGGTAAGAGCTATCTGGGATCCTATGGCCGCCGCGTGAACACTAGGATGATTTTCGTGGGCTAGAATGGAGTAGTAGAAGTCTTCGAGTTAGAGTCGTTGGGGAGGGGGGGAATTTCTTGATTTAGATGACAGAATATGGCAGAATAAATTGAGGGCACGGTTGAGGTTTGTGATCGACACAGGATCGACGGTTTGCAACGCACGAACACACACAATGCTCTTCTTGCTGCCCGAGAGACTCCAGCCAAAAAGGCTTGTGCTTTGCTGTGTGCTTTTCGCTTGGGGTGTTACAGTGGTAGGCGGACAGAGGCGAGGCGTACTGACTCGGGCCAAGGAGGAACCTGGCCGGGGGGACTTGGCGTGATAAATTACGGTGAAGAATCAAGCCCTAATTTGTCCGCTAGTGCTCCGCGCTTGGTCGTTACGGAGCTTGGGAAAGTGTGCGGAAGGTAAACTCGTTTCGAGGATAGTCGCAGTATTCCGTACCGTGTTAGATATCAAGCAGATAGAAGGTGATGGTGGACGATGGTGGATGACGGTGGATGATGATGGGATCTTCCAGCTGCGGGTGAAGAACTGTGTTGGGAGTGATTAGTGTTGGAGGCTGGGCATTGTTGTGCGCGGAGAAAGGGTTCGAAATCGCGGTCAACAGGATTTCTGATTGTCTCCGGATTCGCGTCAGGCACATTCGACAACAACAAATTAAAACACAACCCCATTGAAATTCATCACCGCTTACCCTGTCACTTTAGGCCACCCCGAAATGCGAACGCTCCAGTTGTCCAACCCCAGACAGCCTAGCGTTTCGACGACCTTGATAGAACGGCGCAAACTATTCCGTTCTAGACGAAGACCGTTGGAGTTTCGCTGACGCGCTTACTGGGCTGGTTGCTAACGATCCGCTGTCCCACGTGTGAAATGATTGCAGATCTTGATGATCGTCGCCCCTTGGACTCGATGTCGATAGAACTAGAGGGTATCGTCAGGGCTTTTGGTGTCAGAATGGGCTTGTGGCGCAATGGGGCGCCTGTTAAGGGTGAGTGGGTAGGTAGTGGATGAGAAGAGAGCCTGAGAGCTTTAGAGAGAGATTCAGACTTTTCCGAGAGAGCAGGAGGCGATGGGGCCTTTAGCGGGACTCTTAGCGTATCTCAATTTCGACGTTTGGCTGCAGTGAAGCTAAGGTAAGGTAACAAAACACTAGGGGCTTTTTACGTAAGCGACCCTTGGGGCGAATCTCGACTTCCCCTCGGCTCGCTTCCCGTATCATTCGCAGGAAAAGGGGGGCCAGGCCGGACAACTCAGTTGCGAACTGGCCACATGCGACAGGTAAGCTTGATTTGTTAGTGAGGCTGAATTCTGGTCTCGCACATTTTATCAACATGCAGCTACGGAGAACACGGGACGCATACGGAGTGCAGGCTCGACGATAGCCGACAACAAACACCGGTGCACAGGAGGGCAGAAGAAGGCCTACATGCTTTAGGAGGCTAGGACCGTGGTCTCACGGGAGACATTGCCTAAGGATTGCACTACTCTCCACCCTGACGGAGTACCGTGGTATTACTGAATACTGATCCTTGGCCGCCATGCGGAGGGGGCCAATAACCTGGCGACCTCATGTTATCATCATGCGGTAGATGGCGTAGGACTCGAGGCTTCGAGCAATAAGACTGCAGCGCCTCTTAATTACCTTCTTCGGATCTGCTCCTACCGAGACGCATATTTCGCGCCCAACGATTCCCTGAACGAAAAGGCGGTGGGTTAATCTTGTTGGCTCTATTCCGTACGGAGTATTTGGCGGCAAATCATGATAAAAACAGTAACCATGTCCTGGGGGAGAGAACACTTTCACATGGTAATTGGCTTCCAAATTGGAGAAAGCGGGGCTGGGAATCTGCTCAACTCGGCCGCGCAATACGGGTGTTCGGAGGGAGCGCTTGGACGAAGGGACTGACTGGTGAGGTTGTGATTGCGAACCAGGTGAGTAAGAGGATTAGAGTGACCGCGTGATCAAAAGGTTATTGTTGCAGTCTGCTGGCTTGAAGAGTACAACCCTTTTCAACCAGCAGCAGCACGGCTATCACAAAGACATCATCATCGAAGTTACTCCGGATGTACGGAACCAGTCTTAGTGGCTGAGCGCTGTCTTGATGTTGGAGGAAACGTAATTGAAGAGAGTTATCTGGGAGAGTGGGCCAATGAAGTCGGCAGAATTTATGCGCCCACGGCACTTCTTTTTCTGTCTGGACAGCATCGTGCTCACAACATGCATGCTGCACTGCAACATGCTTTGCCAACCAGTGCTTTTGAAGGGTTCAGGTAATCTATCGGCGGCTGGGGGTACGTCTTGTCCCACATTGCGGACTGAGATCTTTCTGCCGAGTGTGACGGGAAAAAATGGAAGAACAATTCCAAAGGTCCAGGATCGAAGGACGGAAGCGATCGGAGATAAGCTGCGTTGTTCTGACTGAGATTTTCCTATCTGGACACGATAGGGCACCTCCGAATACGTAATTGATGTTGTCAGCGTCGCCGGCTCTGGTGTTTTGGGGGTGGAGGAGGAGGGGAGGGGGAAGGGGGGAAACCAATGCAGTTGTACAACAATGACTGAAGTCGAAAGGCGATGTTTGAAGTTATATCAACGAAGTCTTTTTCCATTTTGTACGACCACAACAAGTGTCGGCAGCTATTTGCTAGTGGATCCCTTCGCCATGGCCTTGGGAATGGCCTAAGTGAAGTTTAGTGAGTCTCGCGTACCTGGAAGCAAAACCACCGAGTTGCGAGAGAAAAGTTCGAAGTCATTCACAACACTCCGGAGGGACTCCGGAGTGACTCGGTAAGATACCTGAATAGCGACAGTGCAGTATTACGGGAAGTACTACTCTACGCCATAGGTACTTCACCACTTGACCGATGATGATGCACGCCCATCATCGTATGCCACGACGTTATCGACATGACACTTTGCTTTTCCACAGGGAAGTGTATCTGTTATCTATCCTTCGATGGCTACGGATTAATACTCTCGAGTTGACAATAACAATAACAATCCTAACCAATCTCCAAGCAGTTGCCATGTCTCGGATCGTAGGCCCCCCGTATGAATGCCGCCCATACGTACAGTAATGGGTGGAACGTGGCAGATACCCATTCGTGGGGCCGTGCCTCTCGCACTCGCCACTATAATCCTCTGTAGAATACTGTACGGGGGTGGCCGGGGGATACCTAATAGTCATGGCAGTGTATCCCTTCTAAGTCTTTCGGTAGCAGGGTGAAGGCACGGCTGCTTCATTTGACTCATTTCATGCGTAGAGGTGGCGCTGTTCAGAGTAACTTAAGTTGCACGAGTAACTAACTTCATGGGTGCATTGCGCTTTTACGGTAGCTGCCGAGACAAATCCTTTGGCGTGTCCGATCCCAGTCTACTACAGTATCCCACACACCTTACTAACCAGGAATTCTGATTCCCTATCCCCCCGTTGCCAACCATCGACATGCCATCTTTCCCAGTCAACCACCGAACAGCCTGACAGCGACCCTCACTGGCCACCTTCTTCATGTGCCGTTTGATGCTTCCTATCATCATCCTTGCCGAATCCTGGAAGATTCAATGTCGCGACCGCGATGGACCCATGCATGGTACGTTTCAACGACACAGCTACGGAGTACAGTAGTACGGAATAGAAGGT
>JAABUR0100002056.1_pt1 | contig 32758 bp, 28 predicted proteins | sample 5560091 | NCBI WGS metagenome assembly JAABUR01 (sample SAMN10711879, study PRJNA513375) | rock metagenome | isolation source: Antarctica rocks | place: Antarctica: Victoria Land, University Valley sud
TGGAAGGGGATGGAGGGTAGGTGATGGAAGGGAAGGGGATGGATGGAAGGGGATGGATGGAAGGGGTTGGATGGAAGGAGTTGGATGGAAGGGGATGGAGGGAAGGGGATGGAGGGTAGGTGATGGATGGTAAGGAGATGGATGGAAGGGGTTGGGGGGAAGGGGATGGAGGGGGGGGGGTTGGATGGAAGGGGATGGATGGAAGGGGATGGAGGGAAGGGGATGGATGGAAGGGGTTGGATGGAAGGGGTTGGAGGGCAGGGGGGCAGCTTGCGACACAGATCGGTGCGGGGGTGATTCGGTGTGTGTGTGCTAGGAGGGGGGGCACGGGCCAAACGAGGTGCGCCAGAGCGTGCGAGGGCGTGTTACGCGATGTTGCTATATAGGTACGCGGGTAATCTTATGTATCTGCCTCCAGGGTAGAGTACGGAATCCATGGGCCGGATGCGCTGTCTGTGGAGCAACGAAACGTGGCGCTGCGCTCCTTTCCACAGCACCGAAGATCATTCCATGCGCTGCGACCTGCGCATTTGGGTTGCGTGTTTGCGTAGATGATGGTGTGGTGGCGGGGTTGCTGGGGTGGATCTGTGCGCTGTGCGGTGGGTTGGGGGAGTGAGGGTGGGGGTGGGGGAGGCGGCGATGGTGGTGAGGGGGCTGGTGGCGGTTGTGGGGGATGGGGGGGATGGGTTGGATGGGGGTGAGTGGGGGGGGTGGGGGGAGGTGGCTGGGTGCTTGGAGAGGGCGGAATGGAAGGGTTTTGTTACGAGTCGGGAGGGGTGGGGAGGCGCGTTGGGGGTGGGTGAGGGTTGTGTACGGTTCTTGATTGGGGAGGACGGGTTGCTGAGAATATTCGCAGGTATGTGGAGAGGGCTCTTGGAGAGGATGAGCCGGTCGATAGGATGATGTTGCGCGAGCTGGACTTGAGGGCACAGGTCATTGATACCCTGACCTCGAGAGCTCACACCAGGGTAAGTAAGTCCTTGTCTAGATATAACTTCTTGCGCTCGTGGTATGCTGCGTCTCGAACTTACGTCTGGTAGGTTTCATTGGGCAGCCCTACAAATTCGATCAGAGTCGTCTATCCGGCATCCGGAAAGCGCTTCGATCTATTCGTAGTGGTATAGGGGGGGTGGTTGACAGCGCTCTGAAAAGGCTAACGCTGCAAGAGCAGGCTCGCTCGCAATTGGCGATGCGGCCATTAGCCCTGCTCACAGCTGCTCAAGCACCTCTGAGTGCGGGGGATCTGGGGCATGCGTTGGCGATCTTGGATGTACTCGATGTGGGTGGGGAAATGGTGAAAGTTAGTAGAGAGGAGGGTCCCGATGCGGAAGCGATTGAAGATGATATATCGCAGCAGATGCGCAAACAATGGAACGACTTATTCGGCCCGGAAGAGACGGTCAGGGTTGCGAGGGTGTGCATGGCTTATCTGTCACTCAGTGTTTTCTCAACCGGTCCTTGTCCTGATAGAGAGACCTTTTGCGGCCAGCTTGAAGAGTACCATTTCCTGGATTACGCATCACAGGTCTGGGGCCGTCATGCACGGGAGGCGTTGTTGCTTACGAGAAACAATGCCGATGTTGTTGGAGATGTCAATCATCTGCTAGGAAAGCGAAAGCAACCTCGAACTGGCTCTTCAGGTTTCTGACATCGATCCTGAGGTCCGCGAGGCGTTACTTCGTGGCAAACGGCGAGGGTACGGTCCTGCGTGCTGAGGGGTACCAGAGCGTGTCCTCGCTGCAAGTGGTTGTTCGGCATGGACTCACCGCAATTGTGCAGGAACTCATAACGAGAAGCCCAGAGACGATCTCCAAGCAGAACTCGCACGGCATGTCAGCATTGCATGAAGCTGCGCAGGTTGGATGAGGGGATCTGGTGGGATTGTTGCTGAAAGGCGGAGCACAGCCCTCTTGGACAAATTAGGAAGAGAAACCACCTCTCCTCCTGGCAGCACTTAATGGCCACACTCACATTGTTTCCATTCTCAGAAGCCACAGCAAATCCTCAGAACTCGAAGAAGCTCTTTGCGACGCCGCCGAAGCTAGCCAAGCAGGCGTTGTAGAACACCTACTACAGGTCGGCATCAGCACAAATTCTTCAAAAATTCAACACCGGCACCGCTCCTCGCGGTTGGCAAAGACCACAAGGCGATTGTCCGCCTACTGTTGAACGCCAACGAGAGCCACAGCTGTCCTGATCATTCACCGAACGATTTTATCCCTCTTCATCATGCTGTTAGACTCGATCAAGTGAATATCGCAGCCCTCTTGCTCGACTACGGCCTCAATATCCAAACCCGCGACGCTCTCAAGCGGACAGCGCTTTTTGAAACACTCAGCACGCCTGATCTCAGCTCCGTAAACTTGTTGCTTGTGCATGAAATTGACATCTTTGTGTGTAATTACATGGGAAACTTCGTTTTGCACCAAGCAGCAAGGAGATGTTTTATTAAGCACGCTTCACTCTTCCTTGATCAAGGCATCAAGTCCAACGTCTGTAATGCAGGAGGCATGACGCCTCTGCATCTTGCGACGAAATGCCGACATTATGAAGTTGCGAACCTTCTCGCTCGAAAGAATGCTGCTGTCGATGTGTGTGATAAAGCCGACTAAATCTCACTGATGTATGCTGCATCAGCTGGAACACAAACCTATCTCAAATGCTGCTTTGCATGCGGGCATCCGTAGATGCGGCGGGGCCTCAGCAGGACACGCCGCGCATGCTTGCAGCGTCAGCTGGCCATGCTCCAACGGCGGAGTTACTGCTTGAGCGGGGAGCAGATGCTAATGCAGTAGGGACTGGAAGGGAAAATGCCGCTCGTGGTTGCGGCAGAGGCTGGCCACGTTGCGGTTGTTCGAGAACTCTTGTACCACGATGAGACTCTAGATTTTCAACAGCAAGGATCGAAGTGCTATAACCATATTAGTTGAAGAGCCTGACCATGGAGAGACTGTAAGATTACTGAGGGCGAGAGATGTAAGTGAAGGACCAATCTGACTTGATAGAACCAGCTGTTGAATATGGACCTCGATACGGATAGGTGTCTACTGCTTGCCTCGAGTGCAGATACCTTGTGCCTGTATGAATATAGCGTGAGTCCAGAATAGTAAATGATGCACCATGCTCCATTCAACCCAGGTGGTAATCACAGAAACCCAGCATAACGGTAGAAAGTCGAGTTTTCACCCCTCAACCGCATCTCTCCTCAGATCATCAACAGCCCTCCAGGCCCCCCACCAGACTTTCGGACCGCAACGCTGTTCTCAAACAAGCAACCCCCACATCGCCGCCTTGCGCATTTCTTGCATATTGTCCGCTGCGAACAGGTACGAAGCTCGGATGAGTCAGTATCAGCTGCCATGGCGCGATCCAACGAAGAGCTACATACCCGAGAACTAGGTCCTTCGAGTCGTATTGATCTTGCTATGACGGTTCTGTCTCCGAGATCGCATCCTGCTTCGCTATTGGTAGTCTGTCGTGAGTGCTATGTATATACTACGGCAATGATTGAGTACTCTGCATCTTCCCCTTCAGATAAAATGCCGGATACAACTTCTGATGATTGCTGCCTTGGTTTGTAGTATGCAGTTAAAGAAAACATCTTCCAAGCTCACTCTCGTAGTCGTGTTACGAAAATGGTTAAGGCTGTTAGACGGTAGTAGGCTCGTTGGGGGTTCATATAGACGCTTTAGTACATAGTCGAGTAAATTGTTGGGAGGTAAATTATTGCGGTAATACATCGTACGTCAAGTATGGTTTGGTGTGTATCCACCAACCTTTCAGTAGCAGAATTGCCCGGACTAAGGGTTCATGACGCAGGTCGTGGCCTCCATTTGCGGTCTGTGGAGGGAGAAACCATTGGCTTTCAAGTTCTCGGTCCGCCTTGTGCATGAAGGAAATGGCGACTTCAATCTGTCCCGAAAGAACCTCTTGCTTCTGGTTCTTCAGTCTTAGAACCTAGTCTTTGCTCCAGCCTCCTCATCGTCAGTCACTCGAGTGTTTGTATTATTCGAGTGCTTGAATCTTTCGACGCCGTTCTTTGTCTCGTTTTTCCCCGGCAGGTTTACTCCGGAATGATGGTCTTGCAATATAGAAATAAACATATTCTCTGAACTGGCTGGCAAGACTCTCACCTTCACGTGGTGCCGGCTGGGAACCTGATAACAATTGATTATTCTATCAGAGCTAAGAAGAGTCACGAACCCGACGATACGCAGCCGAAGAAGCTTGTTAACGATCTTTATCGAGCGATGTGCGACTGTTACAACGATCATCGAAGTCACCGAGCCAAGAGGCAAGATACTGCGTCCTCATCACACGACTTATATATCTCAATGCCGAAGTTCTATCGATAGGAACTCTCAGCGATCTTCGACGATTAAGCTCTCGAGGCTTATTCGACTGCGTTTCGTTCAAATCACTGTTCTGTTGAGAATGAGACTTTGTCAATAAACACACTATATGAGCTATAGAGTGATCTTCGATAGAAGTTTGGCTCTTGAATTCAGCGCTCACTACGATGAAAGATATACAAGTTGATTGAAAAGTTGAAATGCTCAGAAAGAGAAAGAATCAAGACTTAACGACGTGTCGTTTGAGAGTCAGAGACTGTGCAGAACTGAATTCAATTGTCAATCTCTCTCATACGTCTTTATATCTAGAGACATCGATGCATTTCTATGATTTAGAGTTTTCATCGAATAAAAAAAAATCGATGATTTTTCGTTTCCGTGAGACTATTCTACAAAGGTCAGCTATTCTGAAGTACTGAAGAAGAAAATACGAATAGAAGAAATCTCGTGTATTGAGAATCTGTCTTGAGGATGATACAGTTCGATGACGATTGTATAATCTGTGAGTAATCAGGCCTACATATTTAGAGAGTGTCTATTGTAGCGTTAGCTTCGCACTCGAGTCAATAAAAGAACTACTATATTCTCTGAACTTGAAAACTGTTCTAGATTGCCTCGTTTCTCTTTCATTTTGTCAAGACATGTTATCTCTTTCGAATCACCACGCATTACGCAGGGTCTGCACTGTTGCGATTATCATTGCGGATCTGACTTGCTCTTTCATCCTCTATGCTCTCTGATCTGACGCTGGAGAAACTCATTAAGCAGATTATGACGTTATGGACTTCCACTACTGACGAAACGTCGAGAAACACCCCTTTCGATCAAGAGCAATATTTCGACAAACTTCGTTTTGGAGGTTTGGTTTCATGCTGGTCCAATTCGCCCACGGCTATAAAAAGGCTAGTGCCATCATCAAGGCCGCTATATATTGTTGCGAGTAGGCGATCTTATTTCTCGACTAATTCATCCATGGTCCGTATAGCCAGACTTCGCTTTGCCTTGACCAGAATATTGATCATCAATACGAGCCACCTGAACTCTGCTGGTTCAGCTTCGCTGTTCCAGACGAGCTTGCCCGGCACATCGGCCTAGAACCAGCTGGCCCTATTGACTTTGACAAAGCGCCACATCAAGAAAGTCTTTTATGAAGTTGGGATAGAGGACAAGTCTAATCTCATCGCGCTGATAAACTTCGAGAGCGTTGGATCGCAAAGGCTTGCCTCTCGCTATAGTCGGTATCATGGCAATTGGTGGACTTGATGTGGTTGTAATCGCCATTGCAATAGCTACCTTATTGTTGCAGACTTGAAATGGGAAGGAAGATGCAGCTTCTGATGACTCAAAGAGAAAATTCGGCCTTGGAAACATATATATGAAAGCGTTGCGGTTATCGCAGATGCAGTTAGTTCTCTTTCGGTGTTGACAGCTGGGTGGTAAAGATGATCGATAATACGGCGCGGAAGGTACAAGAGATGGGAATGGATGCTTTAAAAATGTCGAGTATTGTGCAACGAGTCAAACTTCAAGCCTGAAAATGGTTCTTTGAAGCTAAGTTAATTTAATGGCAATACTGGACGAAGACAGATAGGTGTGACGGAGCCTACGATCTCAATAGTTTTTGCTATAGAATGTAGAAATAACAAGGACAGGGTTGAACTCTTATGAAGTGATCAATACTTCGAAAGTCCATTCGAATACCTGAATTAAGACAAAGTAATACTCTAAGCCAGTGGTATACCATTTGAATTAACCACAACAGCGAAGCAGAAAACCAGTCAAAGGCGAGGCAAAAAGTGAACGATTCGACGACTACTCCAGTTGACAGTATTCCGAGTTGCCAAAAGGGAGCACATCACCGATATGCTAAGCGCATCAGAAAGCCGAAAAAGGTAAATGGTTTAACCGCGCAAATGAAAAAACCTCAAAATATCGATTCGAGTGATGAGCGGTGTAATGATTGGGCACTTAGCGAACATCGCGTACTGAAAATAGAAAATAGTGTCATTGCCCCCCGGAAAATCAGCTATGCGGGTTAAGCCGCGGTGTGAAACAGAGGTTCCACCGAGGTTGAACGCCAGGAGATTCTTCCAGTGCCGTGATGATTTTGTATATATTCCGTTGTTGTTAAAACTAGAAAACAAGGCATTTCCTGTCATTCTAGTCTTCACAGACAGCAATTCAAAGCCAACTGTACAATAGTGTCCTTTCATCTCATCCTTTCTCGTCATGATGTACATATCGAGTCTTGCACTTTTCTTGCTTGCAGCTGCTCCGGGCCTCGCTTCAATCACGTGCCTCGATCCGTCGGCAACAGCGACGGCACAATGGACCAATGCAGACAACCAGCGCTGTACCTGGACCGGGACTGTGGGAAGTAATTTTGGCACCAATGCTATGACTGGCGGAGAGTGCGTTATATATATCCCAGTGAGATCGAAGCACTTGGATCTTGCTGACCTTCATTCAGGTATAGCTGCAATGGCCGGTAATGAAGCCGCCTCTTCTCGCAGAAGAAGATGCCATTCTGACTCTACGATCTTCCAGATGTGGTGCCGGATGCACAGGAGCAGCGTTCGGGAATGTCTAGTGAATCTCCCTAGTATCTCTTTCGGTCTGTGTGAATTTGCTAAAGCTGCTTCATCAAGTACCCAAGATTGTTTCTCCCACGATGTTTGCTCCTGGTTCAACAATGCCAGTGGCGGAGCTAGGTACGGTGAATCGCTCTTTGATAGCTGAGGTCTAAAGTCTGAATCTTTGGGTTGGTACTGACCAGTTTCTGTTCGTAGTGACCCAAATTGTGGAGCGGCGTTTGATGCTGCGATTGATGACACCACCTTTGGCGCTGTGGCTGGATGTTCAGCGACAAACCCGACAGATGTCGCACCTATGGCACCTGACGTTCAGCCAGTGTGTACTTGAATATAATTCTGACATTTGGAGAGGATATATCCCCATTAGTAGGAGACCTTTAGCAGAATCTCCATTCCTACCGAGTTGGTTAGCATAGCCGGCAGGTCGTCAATGTTCGACAAAATCGAAGGGCGCAGGATAGTTGACATTGCTCGGTCATAGCTGTCTCGAGACTGAAGCGATGTTAAAACAACTCTCTTGTGTTTCTTCTGCGCATAGTTCTAGTAAAGAGTGGTCTAATACCAAACTTTCTCTTCTCATGTTGTGGTGAAGCACAACAAGTGTCAACGTTATTTGCATTTCAAGAATGTATATCATTGCGCTAGAAGACCTGAGGCACGCAAGTCGAGTCTGTTGGTACATGAGGGTCAGAAGGAGTATGTGCATGTGTATATATTGGTTGAACTACTCTAGAAAGTGGGAACTAAAGGAGGTGAAGACTCTGACTCCCGCGCCCTATAGGGCTCAGCGAGACTGCCAACCACACAGGAGTAACAGTATCCAACAGAGTCAAATTAGACAACAAGCTCTATTGATGAAGGCATGAGAATACGACTCGGTCAGTCAGGCGAAAAATTGCCGTGTAGATACCCAGGGCGCCATGGTAGTGAATAGCTCCTGACTTGGAAAGGAATAAGAGACATGTTGTAAAGGGCTTCAACTACCGGTATGCCCATCCGACTTACCGCACTCTCAACATGTTCTCGGGCTACCAGGTACGGAGTGATTTATGGTTCCGTCGAGTTTGCGCACTGTGCGATAGGCGCTGCATGTACGGACCATTGCATGCACGCCCGATGGAAAAGCCGCCGCGCGGATAAGGTGGTGGTCACTGCATAAGTGGTGTAACCTTTATATCAATCGATTCTCGAGATTCGCCATCTCAGGCCCATCCCGAGTTAATGGTTCCAATCGCTCTCGACATCTTCACACGCTCTAATGGAACGCAAGCGGAGAAAGATGTCTGATGCACCACACATGTTCAGAGCTTCTACCTTATGAACTTGCCATCAAATCCCGTCCACGATACCGAGATTAAGCGGCTGCATTCGACATTGGTTGTTGTTACCTACCCGCGGAACGTCTGGGGTTTGGCCTAGCCTCATGGTATACCGTAGTCTATTGGAAGAGTGTTGACGGACGTTGTCGATCGAACTTCTGCGGAGTTTCAAAGCATGAGAACAAGGGTTCTTCCTCAACCGTCAGACTTGAGTGCTGACACCGGATTCGAGCAATAGTACGGTGATAAGAACAAGAGGATGTGTGCATAAAGACTGAAGGTCTACTCCACGATCCAATTACTGACGACGGCGCAATAGCGGCGACGACAAGACAAGGTCATGGTTCATCATAGCCAGTTTTCCCCCCCGCGGGATAGTTTGATTCAGGAAGGCCAGCATGCAGCCTATTTTCTCTCTTAGTACCTGCTGAAACCTTGGATGGTACATTGTGTCCCTCATAATGAAACGATACGTATATTCGTACCTCATCCTTGGATTGCTTTGAAACTTACCACGCCTCGTTGTTCGCTATTTGCGGAGATTATGACGTCGTTGTAAGGAGTGGCTGACGGGGCTGATGTCCTATGTACCAAGGTCCAACGACCTTCGACACTGTACAGAAACGACGAGTTATTATTGTGAGCATGCTGAAACGAAGGATCATGGAGGATTGCAACGATAGTATCATCTCTACGGAATACGGCGTATCACATTGGTACATCAGATGGGAAAAAGACATGTTGTTAATTTAGGGATGTTCCGGACAGAGATCCCCCGCCTGTGAGCAGCGCCCCGTGGCTGACTCACCTTAGTGTTAGAATTACCCCGCAACACCACCACTAGATTTATCAAATTTACCTTATTGCTCACTGACACTACTGACCATCCGAATATTGAAGCTATTCAAATTTCAAATGGCTCAGAAATTCGAATTCGTCTGTAAGCTACCTACATCCTACTTTCTACCCTTCCTACCTTCGGGGTAATTCTAGGGGGGCCGCTTACAGTACGCCGGGACAACAAAAACCAACCCGAAAGTAGAGTACTTGGTATTCTAAAAGGTAGTCACACGTCATACCATACCTTACTGAGAATCACCCAAATGAATGGCTTTACCTTTACCTTTTTACAGGTTACCTTATCCACTTACATTGCCTTGTCCTTGGAGCGCTCTGTCCCCGTCCAATCACCGATTCTCTCTCTGCTGGTCCGTCTCATGAGTGACGGGAAAAGGGTCCGGGGCGTTGATAAAGCTCGACGCTCTGAGAGGTACGAAGGACGAGGGGGAGCTAAGTAGTACTCGTACTAACTTAGTAGAGGTAGCCAGGGAGTGCCACAACTCTAAATCCTTTCCGGGTGGCATGGCCGGTTTCCCGCTCCCTGGCTATGCAACTTTGTTTCGGTGGCAGCACCCTGGCGACGATGACGTTCCAAGGCATTCCAGGTTTTTCCTTGGTCGCAACTAGGTCCCCTAAAGCAGTAAGGTACGGTATACTACCTTAGGTACCCAAGGTAAGTTAGACGTCGCCAGTGTCCCAATGTCCGATACGGTACGATACGACGGTGTACGGTGGAAGTTTCGCGCATCCTGATATCGCCATCGCCGTTCACCAATACTTCGAATTCACTGCCCATGTGTGACGCAACTCGCGCAACACGGCGTGGTGTGATTGGCCAAGACAACAACAGGGTCGAATCTGAAAACACCATCGCTCCAGATGTGACATGGGCGGATGTCGCTCCGCTTTGTCCCCATCCAATCCAAACATTACCGTTAAGATACCTTACCTTACTGTTACAGTAGTGAAGCAGCAATAATCACAGGAGCTAGCTGTACCTTCCATTCCCTTCACCCACAAACCACGTGCTTCGCCCCAACACTTCTATTCACTGCATAAAACGTACCTTCTATAAATTTCTCGGCCCATCCCCCCCCCCCCCCATCCCCCCGACTACAAAACTCCGGAGCAGCTTCGTCTTGAACCAAGAAGCAAACACCCGTTTCGACAATTGAAGGCTCTTAATTCCCTCCTCAAAAGCCCCGAACACATCACTGTCCATTCTCTTTCTCTTTCTCTTTCTCTTTACCTTGCAACTCATACCTAGTATCATCTACCTCCAGCCGTCTCCGCCGAACCCCAAGATGCAGTACTTGATACTGTTTGTCTGCCTCTGGTAAGTTTGCCCAAGCATCCCCATCCCGATCCGAAACGACTTCCCGACTTACCATCCTCCACAACAACACAGGCTCTGGCGTTACACTCGCACCATCGTCAATGTAGTGGCCGCTTGGACCTACAAGCCAATTCGCCCTCGCTTCCCACCTAGCTTTACCTCCAAAGATGTTAGCGTGATCATTCCGACTCTCGGGGATAGCGACGAATTTCGCCGCTGCATCCTGTCCATTGCAGCTTGCAATCCCAACACCATCATTGTTGTCACCCCCAAGAAGAACGTGGACCGCCTGCAAAAGCTTTGCGAGAGTCTCAGTCTCTTCCACGTCAACATCCTTGGAGCGCCCAAAGCAAACAAGCGTCTCCAGATGATCCAAGGCCTCAAGGCAGTCCAGACAGCCATTACGGTTTTCGCCGATGACGATGTCTTCTGGCCGACAACATTTCTGACCTATATGCTCGCACCTTTCGAAGATCCTGGTACGGGAGCAGTTGGCGGTTATACATGGTATTGGCCCATTTTCTCCACCTAGGTACCATAAGCATGACAGCTAATCTCTTCGCTTTTCTAGTCTTGAACGACCCGCGCATCCAAACTTCTGGGACTTCCTCAGCATGGCGTACCTCGAGCGCTGGAATTTTGAAATTAGCGCCACAGCACACATCGATGGTGGGATATCTTGTCTTTCTGGACGGACTTCTGCCGTTCGAACAAGCATTGTCCAAGATTCAACTTTCACCGAGCACTTCTCTGATGAGAAGTGGCTTGGCAATATCAGCCTCTTAGCAGCAGATGACGACAATTGCATAACCCGCTGGCTGGTAAACCACAATTGGCAGATCAAAATCCAATGCGCTCCCGAGGCCAAGCTAACCACCACCCTCGAGGGCAACTCCAAGTATCTCGAGCAATGCGTTAGGTGGTACCGAACGACGTGGCGTAGCAACTTCACCTCCTTGTTCCTCGACCGAGTCATCTGGAAGGCTCAGCCATGGTCGACCTACGCTCTTCATCTATCCTCGTTCAACCCACCGGCGTTGATCATGGACGGTACCCTAGCTTACCTCTTGATGAAGACCCTGGAGACCACGCAGGAGCACAAGTATAAACCTACCAACTTCAACGCATTCGGCGTCTTTGCCATCTGGCTCCTCATGGTCAAGACCGTGAAGCTCTGGCCTCACTTTTACCGCTGCCCATCGGACCTCAAGTTTCTCCCAGCCCAGATTCTCTTCAGCTACTTCCATGGCGCAATCAAGATCTACACCTTGTTGACGCTGCACACGACAAGTTGGGGCGGAGGACATCGCTCGTTTGTTGACATGGTAAACTCCAGCACCGAGAGTTCCATGTTGCAAGGATCGGGCTATGAGGCGCTGGAGCGGACTGGGGCCATGCATTACATCAAAGCTGCCACAGATTTCAAATCCGACTTGAAGAAGCAGTTGTTCATGCAGGGCAGTACTGATTGAGCCTGACCGATGATGAGCGTGGCAAGGGATCGTATGGCAAACACTCTCCAGTCGACTTGAAATCCCACAACCAGCGCTTCAACAACCGACTATCCCACAAGGTCAGGGCGCTCAGGTGCTGAAGCACACGTTGGGAGTACCTTTAATTCGGCTTCTAAGTTCTTTTAACGGTCAAAAATCATTAGCGAGGCGTGCTTTTAGGGAGTGGAATGGAAAGGACAAGATTGATACACCAGGTGTGCGACTGCTTTTTGTGAATGGCTAGGCTAAGGCTTGACCTGTACACGGAGATGGCTCATCATTAGCTTTAGAAATAGCAAGGAATTGCCCATTCTTCTCATTCAATGGATGACGGTGATGTGCTTTGCTTTGACGTGGTACATTGATGATTTCTATTTCTGAAACTGTGAGTCTTTGTAGAGAGGTCGCCGCGGTGTGCGGGTTTCTGTAATAGGCGCCCATACCCTCTTGGGTTAGATTCGGGTTGAAAATAATGATGGAATGTAGATCGTCCCAGTGTACTGTGTACTGCACAGAGAGAGAGAGAGAGCGCCAGTCTTTGTTTCGAAGTAATTTGTTTAAATTGGTATTCTGCATTCGTTCACTTTCTCCAAAGCCTACCGTGCCTACCTACTAGTACTGTAACCCCTACCACATCACCCCCCCTAAAAACCAGCCTCCCTAGATCCCCCCGCCCCCGCCCCCGCCCCCGCCCCCGCCCCCGCCCCCCCCATCCTCAAACCCCCACAGCTTAACCGTCCGATCATGCCCGCAACTGCCCACCCACCGGCCATCGGCACTCACGTCCACGCCCAGCACGTTTCCCGCGTGCCCCTGCAGCCGCCCGCAGAGCGCCCAGTCGTCCGCGCTGAACACGTTGACGCTCTTGTCGAAGCCGCTGCTGACGAAGAAGGCGCCGCTTTTCTTCGGGTGCGTGACTTCCCCCGTCGCGGCGTCGGTCGTGGGGTGCGACAAGGGTGACGCGGGCGGGGATTTGAACCAGCGCAGATCGCTGACGACGCCCTTGTGGGCGCCGACGCCGCCGGTCCCGCGCACCATGCGCACGTCCCAGCATTTGACCCAGCCGTCGCCGGAGCCCGAGAGCACGCGGTGCGCGTCGGGGGACCAGTCGAGGGCGTAGATTTCGCGGATGTGCCCGTCGAGGATCATGACGGTGCGGCCGGTGCGGAGGTCCCAGATGCGCCCAATGCTGTCGAGGCCCGCCGAGGCGAGCAGGGAGCCGTCGCCGTTGAAGGAGAGGGCGTACACTTCGCGCGAGTGCCCTTCCTGCAGGAGGAGCTCGGTCGTGGTTGCGACGTCCCAGAGGCGCCAGGTCGTGTCGTAGGAGGCGGAGGCGAGGTAGGCGCCTGAGGGGTGGAATTCGATGCGGCAGACGCGCGCAGTGTGGCCCGAGAGGGTGGAGACGGGGGTGGATTGCGTGAGGGACCAGAGGTGGATATTTCCTTCCCCGCCGCTGGAGGCGAGGTTGACGCTGTCGGCCGAGACGGTTGTGCCAGGGAGGGTCGCGCCGGGGTACCAGGATATTCCTCCTACGCGATCGGTGTGGCCTCGTAAGGTTTTGGTCTCTTCGAGATTGGGTACCGAGAGGAGTTTTACCCCACCGCCCCAATTTCCGGCCGCAATGGTTTCGCCATTAGGGCTGAAGCGGGCGATACTGACAGGGCGGTCACCGGCAATTTGGGAGCCGAAGAGGGAGAAGTCAGATAGGCGCTCTTTGAGGGCTTTGCGATGTTTGATGTGGGTGCGCAGGGGGATGGTGGATTCGAGCTTTTGGCTTGCGATTCGCTCCTTGGCTTTTGGTAAAGAATACCGAGCTATTGCTCTCCTGGCTTCGAGCAATTCCTGTATACCTTCTGTGTAGAATTCCTCTTCTTGTTCGCCTTGCGCAGTAGAGTCTTGCGCGACTTCACCCATCTGGACATCGCCTTCGCCATCTTCGCCGGCCTCGAGCTCAGCTCGCTGGGTCAAAAGTTCTCGTAGTCGGTCTCGACGGTCGCCTGGGCCTTCGCCGAACAGCGTAATGGGCTCGCCGATTTCGCGTAATTGTTTTCGAACGCGGCCATCGTCCGTTGGAACTGCTATTGCTGCTGCGCGCCGCCGTCGAGAAAATTGGGACAAGATCGCTGAGGCTTTTTCGGGGGCAATGCCCGCAATGCCAGAGGGGAGTAGGTAGTCGCGATCGATAGCTGGTAGACGTTAGCTTGGAAAGAGGCACTTCAGGAACAATAGACATACGTATGTTTGCAAGATCCACCCCCTCATTGTTCTGTCACCTCGAGCCATCCCATCAGCCGTCGCTCCCTGTATGGTTTCGAGCTGGGCTCTCCAAGTGGAAGGCCCGTATTCCTCTGAGAGACGATATGAACATTGCTGCATAGAATGGTGTATATAGCGGCGTGATGGTGGCTTACCTCGGGGTTATCCTCTTCAACGTACGCTTGTCTCGACGGGTGCATCATGCTTGCGATGCTGTTCGTGCGCTGTTAGGCGCAAGGGTGAGCCTGATGCGCAAAATATCCTGCCGTAAAGCAGCCAGATTGCTGGCTGAACTTACTGGTTATGATAACGTAGTGATAAAAATTACTTTATTGAGGCCTGTAAGGCGGCTAGGGTGCGGGCTAACTTTGTTCATCAGTTTATCCTGACGCCCCTGACGCTCGCCCAGGCCAAGGGTAAGGTAGGTAGTCTTCGATGCTACTCGATATACGGTACAGAGCTATGACAACATAAATCAGATCTGATAACTTCGCTGAATGCCTATTTTGCAAAGGAAGATAAACAAATTTCGGTAAATCCGTATGTGTAGAGCTACATTGTTTTCTCCTCCAAAACCTCAACAATAATCTGCCTATCCGAGTTATCAGGTTCCTTGATCAACTCCATCTTCGCATAATCCAACGCCGTCATCTGAGTCTCCTCTTCCTGAATGTCAAGTCTCGCTTCTCTTTCTATAAACAACTTCACCGCTTGAAGATTTGCTTTCTCCACCGCGAAATGCAAAGGCGTGCGACCGTGATTATTACGTGTATTGATATCGACGTCGTGGGCAAGTAATATCTCAATACACACCACGTTCCCACCGGAGCCAGCAGAATGCAAAGGAAGACTGCCGTTCGAGAGACTTAGCGAGAGATCAACTCCGTAATCATCACAGAGCAGACGCAAAATTTCTGGATGACACCGTGCTGCGAGATGTGATACTGTCCAGCCAGTATCGTCCTGCCAGTTGTAATCTGCCCCATACTCGAGTAGGACCTGTACCATAACCATGGAACCTTTCTCTGTTGCTATGTGAAGAGGAGGCTCCTTTGAAGACTGTCCGACATCACTCAGAGCGTTGACATCAGCGCCAAAATTAAGCAACAGCTTCAACAACTCCCCTTCATCGTGCGTGATCGCTTGGTACAGAAGCGTTCGATCAAGGTGATTATACTGTAGGATATTGTGGTTTGGGTTGGCACCGGCTTTCAGAAGCTCTTGAGCTGCTGCAAAGTTCCCTGCACTGATCGCTTCCGACAGCGGTGTATTACCCTGATGCTCAACCTCGATATCAGCACCAGCAGCCAAGAGTTTAGCCATGATAGCAGGATGGTTTTCCTCTACGGAAACGTGTAGAGCGGGAGGATGCATCCGATCCTGCAAATCAGTTCTAGCACCTTTGTTCAACAGTAAATCGAACATCTCGATGTCGCCCCGATACGTAGCCGCAGTCAACGGAGTACTGCACACAGGGATACCCCATGAATGCCAACCTTGTCCAGGCTGTTCATTGACATCAGCACCACGGTTCAAGAGTAATTTGACTACCTCGTAGTGCCCGCCGATGGCTGCAGCCTGAAGAGGCCCGCCATAAGAACCGTCGACAAAGTTAATGTCGGCTCCATGCTCCAAAAGCTGATTGACGATGTTTATGTTGCCATGATGTGAAGCTTTCTGCAGAGCTGTTCCATCCATACCACATGCATTGACATCTGCACCATGCTCTAAGAGAAGAGTTATGATAGAGCTAAACCCTTTCTCGGCGGCACTTTCTAGCGCGTATCTTCTGTCCGAGGCCGCATTCACATCTGCTTTATTTGATATCAGTTCGTGAACGATTGACTCATACCCCCCTGCGGCTGCGACCACCAAAGATGAGCTTTCAGTTTTCTGTCCCCCGTATCCACCGTCTAATAAGGTAGTCGTGGCTGCGTCCTTCTGAAGAAGATTTGTCACCAAGTCGGCCCAACCTAATTTGGCTGCGTGATGAAGGACGCTATCAGGATCGTACGATACATAAAGCTCCAGCAGCTCTCTCGATTTTGTCCGAGCAGCCGCTTGCATACCTGTTGCAATAACACTTTTACTTGCTTTGGGGAGTATTTGTGACACTATTTCAATGTCACAAGTACGGGAAGCAATTTCTAGAGGATTCGTACCATATATATCCGCTGCTTTTCGACTACCAACGATGTTGACGTCAGCTTGTCCCTCATCTATCAATACTCGCGTAACGTTGGGATGTCTGTTCTTCGTGGCTTCAAGTAGAGCTGTGCCAGAGCTCGTATCGGACACGTTCGGATTGGCTCCATGCTTAATGAGGAGCCGGGTTATGTCGACATGCCCAATAGCTGCTGCTGCTTTTAACGGCGTATAGAACATGCCGCCCTTTGTATTCGGACAAGCCCCAGCGGAAAGGAGCTTCTTCGCCACTTGTAGGTGCCCGTTGTAGGCAGCGACCTGGAGAGGTGTGCCGAACATTCCTTGGCCGTAGTCTGGTTTGGATCCAGCTCTAAGAAGCTGGTCAACCAGATACTCGAATCCACTTTGCGAGGCGTAGTAAAGCGCTGACGGATGGTCTGCTGCACTAGCATCAACGCCCCGCCAGGGCTTGTCGGCATTGTAAAGCCAAATCCAATTTAAGAAAGCCGCGCTACTCTCATCCATCAATTCGAGCATCAATTGTGTCCCCAGCGGCGAGATCTTCGACTGTGAGTGCTGCATATGGCGCATCCACCATTCAGCAGCGTACCTGGCCAATGGGTACTGTTTGATGTCATCCGCGGGTTGCAAAGGACCTGGAAAATGGAGCAGGTAGGCCAAGCAGCACTCCGCAACATAAGCTTGAGAATCAATGTTGCCAAAAACGGGTGGTAGGGTTTGGTTTTGGAAATGTAAGAGCAGAAAGTCTTTCACTGAAGAATGCGCGAGACGAATTTCCTGTACTTGTTGGACGATAGCCCCTTGCTGGTGCTCCTGGAGTCAGTATACTTTCAAGGAGGAAATTGCCGGCAAAGTAGGTGAGAAGAGCGGGAGAATTGCACAATGAAAGGGTCTCGAGGCGTCATAGACTCCAGCTGACGGGGATGTTATCACAGAAGTGCTTACCTCTCTGCTTTTGATGAAGATACGCGAAACCGAAACAAGGCCAGTGCACATCGTCAGAATGTCGTTCGCGTCAAAGAGTCTCATGTCAGGGTTAAAGACGAGTCCTTCTCCGTTTCCTTCGTCAACAGCAAGGAATTCTACGGCCTCTTCTAGGCGTACCTAGCGCAATCATTATTGACAGTCCACTTAGGTTAGAAGAGGCTCTGTGACAGGACTCCTCACAGGGTGTGGAGCGACAGTCAACCATCTTAACAACTTGTACACAATGTCATACGATTCCGGATCGAGATTTTGTAACGCTCTTTGATACGTCTCTGACAGATCTTTTGGGGGCGTTCTTAGCGCGACTTCAAGCTGTTTGAGTACTTTGCACCTTGATAGCACATCAAGTTGGCACGCAGCCCATCGAAACCTTTTATAACGAGTATTAGATAGGACAGTTGAATCGGGGCCATGTCGCAACTCACATTCCCTGCGAGCCCGTCACGAGGGCGGACTCCATTCTTTCCTTGACCTTCTGAGGCCACTTTTTCAGTCTAGGATTAGTTTGAAGTTGCTGCTGAATGTGAGAGCGTATATCGGGCTCAATCAAGTGGCTTTCGATTTGAATTTGTTCCGTAATGATCGGGAGGAGCTGCTCCTCGATATCAACTTCATACCGGCTTGTCACTAGGACATGGACTTTGCCGGTCCTTGACTTGACGAACTGCTTAACCAGTGATAAGACCTTCTGCCTTTCCACACATTCGTCTAAGGCATCTAATATAACATAAAAGTGATCGAATCCCCCAATGCTATCATGCAATATGTCCGAGAGCTCTGTAAAGGAGGGCTGAGCAACGCTATCGGCTTGCATTTCCATGCGTGTTCCATACCGAGTGCGGCTAAATTTCTCCCACTTCGTTCTGTCTAGTGCTTTTGGAAGATCGGGTGTCTGTTTCGCCATTTGTGTCACTAATGAGCGAAGTAGACTTTCCGCGGAACTAACAGCTTTATTGGCGAAGTCGAAGTAATAATACAGAACGACAGACTGATGCTCTCGGGGGGGCAGGGCAAATATATCCTCGATGATTGAAGAGCTTAGGAAGGTCAATTGAGTATTCAGGATGTCGGACTGCGGAAGGTATATCTACCACAGGACACTTTTGCCGCAGCCAGCTAGAAGCCATATAAATGCTTGGTCAAGAAGGAAGTTGGATAAATTGACTTACGAATACCATGCAACCAGAAACAAGAGTTTACCTCTGTTTGCCAAACTTCATAATCCTTTCGCTGTAGAAACCATTTGCCGGTCTGAGATCCACGAGCTTCCCGCACTGCTTTATGCTTGATAGAAGGATCTGGGCCATTGAGCCAATCCACAACGACTAGGAACTCTGTCTCTGCTAAAGGTCAATACTAAAGCAGCCGCCACATTGTTGAGTATATGACGAACCAGGAGCAAGGGTTATCCTGCGCGTGAAATCGAGCACCCTTTGCCTCAAATCCCTTGTTGTATCACGTATCTCGATCATCGACGCTCTTCAACGCGTTAAATTTTATTGCCACATAAAGAAACAATGTTCCACAACTCACGTATTGTCAACCATCAGAGCTGTTTCCAGCACGCTTCTTGTACGGTGTACGCTCTCGAGCGTCCTGGTGATCTCCTTCTCATGCAACGGCCAGATCAAGCGCCTACCCAATGCTTTCCACTCGCTAACAGGTTTTTCAATCTTCTCTATTAGGCTTCTCAGATCGCGCTGGCATATATCCAGAAGACCATTGGTCAACAGGACATCTGTCAGCATAGGGAGAAAATTGTTGCTGATATTCCTCTCGTTATCGACAAGGACAACAAGACTCTCTAGAACATTTCTCAGGCTTGTCACCTCTGCAGTCAATCTTAAAAGGTCCTTCGAAGCATTTTTCAAGCCTTGGCGGTAGTCGTAGCAGTATGATATGACTTGCCCGCTGATCTGCACGACTGTAATCAGGCTGGCAGCCATGCTCAAAGGATCTGCCATGGCTGATCTATTCGCTCTCTCTATCAAGTCATCACACGCAAAAAGGGATGAGATATAGGACTCTAGGGACTACACACAAGGACTCGAACTTTGCTACTATTGGTTCCGAGAGCCTTGCATGCTGTATTTACGACAAACAGCTGAAGGCTGCGGCACAGTTATCATAGCCTTTCAGCTCTGCACCTTTTGCGTGCTCGCTGGCGTCTCAGGCTTCCGACCTTCCTTGATAGTTTGGGTGATGGCGAAGGGATGGAGCAGGTAAAGTAGGTACCTTAGCCCTCCTCCATATGTGAGGCTGCTCAGGTTTCGGTGAATTCCTTTGAGGCTATTCTAACCCTCATCTGACTAGGTGCCGAGGCTACCCGTATCTTGCAGCAAGCCCTGAGCTAGCGTGCTGTGAGGGTAAAGCGGTACTCTCACAACCGTACGATCTGGCAAAGATCCTTTAAGTTCTCAACTACCTTTACCTACGAGAGTACAGCTATTGCTTTTCCGTTAGCTATCTCGCATGCATTTATTCCCTTCGTCTCTTCCGTCATTTGTGCACATTCCGCAGGCCGCTCTTCCCGCTGGTGACACGTTCGTTTAAAAGGTCCATCATGGCTTCCTTATATTCTATTTTATGACGCCTTGCTCCTTAGTGGGCAAGATGCTTCCACTAAAAACAATTAGCATTTTAGGAATATCGCCAATACTTCAATGCTCCGCCTGTCGTTTCGCACCTCTGTTCTCACAGCAGGATCTCCGCCCGCAGTGCTTTTACTTGAACGGACCTACAGGCCATGACCTGAGGCGTGCATCCTCAACCGCAGCTCCCTTACGACAACCATCAACTTCCACCCCCACCTACGAATACCAGTACAAAATTGCGGCTGCATATTCAGCTAAAGGCCGGCGCTTCAACCCCAAGAATGACCTCTACTCCTTTGATCCTTTACAATCTACTACAACTGGCAAAGATTTTTTCACGGGGCGGCCGAACAGCGGCCAGGATGCGTTCTTCGTCAGCAGGATCGGAAATGGTAGCAACGTTGCATTTGGTGTCGCGGATGGCGTTGGAGGTTGGGCAGATTCCGGCATTGATTCGGCACATTTCTCCCATGGGTTATGTGAGCAGATGACGGGGGCTGCAAGAGGGACTGAGACCCAATCTGAAGGGAAATTAAGGCCGCGCCAACTCCTACAAAAGGGGTACGATAGAGTGGTCGCTGATTCCAGCATTCCTGGGGGCGGAAGTACCGCCTGCATCGCAGTTGGAAGGGATGACGGATATCTGGAGGTTGCAAAGTAAGGCCACCTGGCGGATTGGTTTCACCTGTGCAAGCTGATGATACTTCTCCCAGCCTTGGGGATTCTGGCTTTGTTCAGCTTCGGCTTAATGCTGTCCACCATTTTTCCAATCCACAGACACATGCGTTCAACACACCGTATCAGCTATCTATAATCCCTCCTAAGATTCTGGCTAGAGCTCGAGCTTTGGGTAGTCAGCCACTGAGCGACTACCCCAAGGATGCCAGTGTCTCGGGCCATCAGCTACGGCATGGGGATGTTCTAGTATTTGCTACAGATGGTGTCTGGGACAACCTAAGTTCCCTGGATCTATTGAAGATCGTAAGCCGGCACATGACGGGATTTCAGGCTTGGGAAGCCGGCGAGAAGGGTTTGACTGTTTCTGAAAATATACATGCCCTTACGCAGAAAGGCGGTATCCCAAAGAAGTATGAGGATAGTCTCCAGGCGGCTTTAGCAGTGGCTATTACTGGAGAAGCAAAGCTGGCGAGCTTGAATACGAAAGCTGATGGTCCGTTTGCTAAAGAAGTACAGAAATATTATCCACATGAAGAGTTTCATGGAGGCAAGGTGGATGACATTTGTGTTGTTGTCGCCATTGTAGTCAAGGATAAACCGTAAAGCTCCGCGTTCCGTCCAGACAATTTAAGCCGCCGGGGTTTAAGACTTATCACTGCAAAGCGTTTCTGGAGCCATTTCTGGCCCAATGACATTTATATTATGCATCCTGTAAGTATTCTAGCATCATAGCGACGATCTGAAGCCATCTGTTCCATCTCCCCAAGCAACGCGCCTGCGTCAACAATTCTAAGCGAAGAATGAGCGAAAGTGCGGGGTACGAATACCAGACCCGTCAAGATCATGTTCAAGCTCGACCCTTCTATCGTGCATACCTTCGATAGAAGGGGAAGAAGTAAAGCAGGTAGGTATGAATAGATGTGAAAGCTCCGCGTAAGGCGTCATATGACAACACCTTCCATTTGAACCCGTGGATCCGAACAATGACAAGCACTCACAAGGCCACATACAGTCGCAGGATAAATGCGGCGAAAGACAGGTCTTATGTACTCACACGCCTAGCCCGACCACTTTCTTCATACTTAATCACACTTATCCAATCCTTTAGGTACCAATGTCTGTACGCTTGATCTCATTCGTTTCTACCTCTTCTTGCCTGGTGAGCTTTCGCTTTTTCCCCTCGTCCTGCGCAGAAAGGACTCAAAAGCGCAGACTGAATTTCGCCAAGCTTCGAACGCCGATTTCTCATAACGCCTGCTCTGAGTGCATACAAGACCAGAGGAAGCCACTGGCCGATATTTGAAATCTGCAGAGTCCATCCGACTGTGTATCATCGGTTCCTACAGCTTTACCTCATTTTGTGAGCAATGGGTGCCCGTACCAATGCATTATTGAGTGCCCGTAAAGGGGAAAAAGGGTTCCAGGATTTCGCAGTTGAAATACGAACGAGCAGCACCAAGCTGATCCCACGAGTGGTATGTGATTTATTCCCTATTCGCATATCCACGAGTGGTTCGCGACTTCCCCCGCAGACAGACGTTTCTCGGGTATGTAGTCCAATGTCCTTCGCAGCAAATCGGTTAGGTCAATTGCCTCGTCCCTAGTAACCCTCCTTCCAGAAGGTTCCAGTAACGAATGGTGATTCAGAGAGGCAATATCGGCTTCGTGAATGGATGTTTCTTGATCGTATATACCAATCTCCATTATCCGATCGTTTAGAGTAGATCCGTCCAACTGTGCGTGACCCGTGATGGTAATCCCATCTTTCATCCAAACCGAATGAAATGATTCCGGAGGCATGCCTAAGATTCGCACTATCTCTTCAAGGATCTCAGTGGACGACCCCACAAATGATTCAAACAGTGGAAACCCAGATCGGATCTCGAATATTGTACAAGCTAAGGCCCAGATATCTGATGCTCTGCTCGCCTTGCTCTCCAATATCAATTCCGGAGAGCAATAGGAAACTGGTGTTCCGACACCATTGCATGGTGGAGACAGCTCGAGAAAAGCTTCGCCCAGGTCAACGAGTAGAACCTGCTCGGAAATGTACTCGAAATCGATGCAAGAGAAGGATGCTGGCTCCACGAGGTACTCAGGTGCAGATAGGTCTGGCTTTTCACCGGAAGTCTTGAAGACCCCATCTCTAACTGGGTGGCCAACTTGCTGGTAGATCGTTTCCGTATTCCATGTGTCGACACCTTTTAGTTGTAAAAGGACATTCTTAGGCGTAATGTCTACCCCAGCGGTCAGCACACCCTCTCAGTTCCTCCAGTGTTCAACGTACCTCCGTGAACAATACCGACATCATGCATGAAAGAGACCGCCTTTGCCAGTTGTCGAGCTAATCTACGGGCCAGGGGAGCACGGAGGCGGCGGGTGCCCGCTATCTCGCCTGGAGAATCCGATATCGCGGAAAGGCTTGGACCCCCCAGCCGCGATACATAGCAAAGATGTCTGCCGTTGGGCCCGTCAATGATGAAATCATCCAGTGTAGCGATAATGCTGCTACGCCAAAGATTGGCATGGGCATGTTCATCGAGATGCCGAAGTATCGTGAGTTCCGTGGGTTGCCGGGAGGCTTCGGCAGTGAGCACCTTGAGTGAGACCAGCCTGTCTTGATATTTGTCGCGAGCCAGCCAGACGGTAGAGAACCCTCCATAGCCTAACTTATGCAGAACGCAATATCTTCCACCTTTGAGAGCGTCTCCTAGATGGATCGGGTGAAATCCCCCACTCGTGTACTTCTCCACATCCTCCACATTATCTAAATGCGGTAGTTCATATCGCAACTCTTTCGGCGATTTGGCAGCCATCGAGCCACGCTGAGATATCGGAGGTTGTATGCCCACCGCGCAAGGAGAACCAACCTGCCTACTTTGAAGCAACTGGCTGCCACGGACGCTGTTGGAATATCTGGTTGGCTGAGCAAGGGTGCCTCTGACAAAATAATACATCAATGGCGAGACCAGAAGACTCATCTCAGTCCGATTGCGAAGAAAATAAATAGAACTCAAAGACGTGACTGCTTTAATCACTTGAAGTTGACTTTCTAACTTTTTATTCTTGTCTTTAATTCTCTGAGTAACTTTTTTGAATCAACGTTTAGCTCAAACTATCTCATCGTAATGAGTCTTTCACATCTGATTACTAGATATTTTATCAAATAAATCACAGACTTTCACGTCTAGATCTTATTGCTTTCATAGTGTATAGGGGTGGCATGTCTCAACTAGTAGTCAGAGCTCAGAAGGCATAGTAGTAGTAGTAGTGGGTAGATCTAGGAGGTAGGCTAGATACAGGTAGGGTGGGTCAAACATCAGGCGGAAACCCCTATAAGTACCTATTCTAGTCAAAATCCCCGGACCAATAATGTTCCGTGAACTCTCGAGGTGCATGGCTCCACCCCACGACATTATTTACAACTGGTCAATCAGAACGAGGCATACGTATCAGAATGGCCTCAAAGAGGTCTTATTAGCTACGTAGTTTATCAAAAACAAATCGGTTGAAGCAATAAAATATGAAAGACGGATTATCAGCCCTATAGGGCTGGACGACTGCTAGGGGAACCCTTCCAGAGGCTTTTTAGAGTTCTTATCGGTACTTTCCTTTACTCTCATCTATCAAGCAAGCCTCTGGCACTGTTGCTGTCGTTGTGCGCTACTTTGCTGTGTCCTTGGCACAATTGCCTATTTTGTCTCATTGCCATTCTATGTACATCCTTTGACTTGATTGGTGACGACCTATAATAGAGCGATCAAAATTTATATTCTGTTATGAGCCAACAGGACATGTTCAAAAGTGCCTGCTGGAACGAGCCCTTGCGTGTCAGCCTCTATTAGAAATGGCGGAGGCCGTTGCCGTGATATCCTTCATTTCAGCAGTGGCTGCGCTGATCGAGATTGGGAGTACGGTGGTGGGTCGGCTCAACGACTTCCGCGAAAAGGCGCATGAGGTGCCTGAGGCTTTCAAGCACATCAAGGCCCAACTACCCATCACGATTAACAGTCTCCAACGAACTAGCGCTGAAGCCCAAGCAGGAAATGTGGATTCAGACACTCAGAAGGCTTTAACGCCTGCACTCGAGGGATGTCAATCTCAGATTCGGCGTTTAGACAAAATTTTGGACCAAGTCCTACCCACGGATAAGGACTCTTCTTGGACTCGAAAAACCAAAGCACTCCGGAGTATTAGCAAAGACAAAGAGGTCCGGAGCTTATTACTAGAATTGGATCGGTACCTACTAAGATTGGTGCTCCACAACACCAGTGGCACCTCGAGGGCATTGCCGCAATCTCTCTCCATGCATCAGATCAGCATGATACCTGCCAAGAGAGACCCCAATTTCATCGATCGCCCAAGAATATTCGAAGAGCTACAGAGTAATTTGACTCATTATGGTCGTGCTGCGTTGGCAGGTATAGGAGGTGTCGGGTGAGCAATTTGTTACAAGGATGTTACTTTCTATTCGCGTTTCCCTGCTTCTTGTACGCTAGATATACTACGGGCTTTTTCATGCTGAATAGCAGCTCTCGTTTTGTGGAGATCGGTCAAGCACTATTACCGATTCTAGACTAATCCATAAATATAGGAAAACCCAAATCGCCATCGAAATGTGCCACAGGTTCCTCGAAACTCATTCAGAAGCCCAGATATTTTGGGCTCATGCAGGAACACTCACGAAGTTCGTGCAAGCGTGCAAACATATCGCTGAAAACTTACGCTTACCAGGGTGGAATGACCGAAAAGGAGATGTCCTGCAGCTTGTTCACCACTGGCTTAGTAGCAATCAAAACGGAAAATGGCTCTTTATACTTGACAACTTCGACGACATACAGCTTCTTGATGAACCGTTACCATCTTCAGTAATTCACAATTCGTTGATTCAGTACTTCCCACGAGCAACAAACGGTGCTATCATTGTTACAACTCGGGACAAAAGAGTTGGGGAACGTTTAGCTGTCAGAGGCAAGACGACGATTGTTTCAACCATGACAACGACAGAAAGTGTGCAGCTTTTACGTTCTTATCTTGTTTCGTCGATGAATGTGACCATCGATGATCTCGAAAGGCTCGTCGAAGCTTTAGATCGACTACCTCTGGCAATCACGCAAGCCGCGGCGTACATCACCGAACAAGTCATAACTGTCGAAGACTATCTCTCGATGCTTCAGGAGGGAGACGAAGACATACAAGAATTACTCTGCGAGAGTCTCGACGACGATAGAAGAACCGATAGGGAGAGTAACTCGGTCATCAAGACTTGGAAGCTGTCATTCGATCTAATTACTAGACAGAACCCCAGAGCAGCTCAGATGCTCTCACTGATGGCCATGTTTGACCGGCAAGGCATCCCTCCTACACTGTTCAAACATAAAGACGAGCCAAAACGTGTCTTCATTCAAGCGTTGGCAATGCTGCAGAATTTCTCCTTGGTCAACAAAGGAGCTCATAGTGAGACCTATGAGATGCATCGGCTTGTCCAATTGTCCACACAGGCATGGCTAGAAGTTCAGAACACTACTACAATTTGGAGACATGAAGCGCTACATATATTGGTGGAGCAATTTCCCAATGGCAACAAGATTGACAATTGGCGTTACTGGGAGGCTCTCTCACCCCACGCGCGTACGATGCTTCAATTTGATTTTCTTTCGACTGATGCCCGGCTCGATCGCGCCAAGCTTCTGGAGCACTTAGCTTCCTTTGACAGATACCGAAGCCATAATGAGACTGCTTTAGTTGAAGCTAAAGAATCCATGGAAATATTCGAGCGTCTTCGGGGCTTGAAAAGCTCAGAAACGCTCTCCAGTATGACCACATATGCGATGTGTCTAGAAGCGCGAGGCGAAGGACAGAAAGCTCAGGGGTTGTTACGGAGAAGTAGTGCTGCTCAGGAGCAGCTGCTTGGTCCTGACCACCCGGACACCCTCAGAAGTTTGAGCCGTCTCGCATGGACTTTATACAAACAAAAGGACTTGGACGAGGCTGAGGAGCTGCAGAGAAGAATTCTCAGCATCCGGGGGCATTTGCTTGGTCCCACACACTCGCTCGCACTTCGAGATATGGTAAACCTGGCAGTGACCTTGATCAGTCTTGGAAATTATGAAGAAGCTGAGGAACTTTGTTGCAGAGCGGTACTAATTCAAGAGAAAAGCCTCGTTACTGATCACCATAACACAACTCAAATGAGGCATAACCTAGCGTGGTGCCTCTCGCGTAGAAAGAAATATGATGAAGCAGCTGAACAGTATCGGTATGTTTTGTCATTAGGAGAAGGACTGCTGGGAGCCCATCATCGCTACACTCTCAAATGTCGCCAAGGTCTTGCGTGGTGCCTCTACAACCAGACAAGATACGATGAGGCCATACAACACTATAGATTAGTGTTTGCGTCTAAGGAGAAGGCGCCAGGTCTAGAAGATGATCCCGAAGCACAAGAGTGTCGCGCGGAATATGCGAGATGTCTCTGTATGTCGGGGAACTCAGACGAGGCCATTGAGCAATATCAGCTTGTTTTTTCCTCGAACGCGTGGCTGGATGCAGCTGCCTTTGTCGACATAGTTATGCATGGTGTCTTTCTAATTCAAAAAGGTATGACGAAGCCGTCGAGCAATACCGAATTATCTTGGCATCGAGAGACCAGAATTCAGCAGCCTCAGACTTACACGGGATTACAGAAGTGGTTAAAGTAGAAAAAGGGCTCACTTTTTGTCTCAGTCAGCTGGCGCTATCGAGAGCTGGTGCCGCCAACACTGTGGAAAAGAAGCGTACCTAGAAATACGCTCGCAACTGCTATGACCAAGCCAAAGCGTTACACTCCATAGATCGCTGGAGTCTAGAAGTTTGGCGTGGCTTGCCAAAGGGCTTTCGTGCTTTTCAGATCGTCAGACAAGTAGTCTATTCGCAGCTTCTTGACCTAGATGTCACGGCAAAATTGTTTACGGGGCGACAAAGCTGTGGCTCAGCTTCGGTCTACGTGTGCCATTGTTTGATAAGGTCCTACTACGTACAGGTCTCGCAGAGCCTCCTGGAGCTTCTCCTTCTTGAAAACGTCGTCAGTGTTGATCCCATGCAAAGTGGTAAACTTTTGGCTGTGGAAATGTCATTCTAAACATACCAATGAACATTAAAAAGAAACAGTAGCATCTTGAGACTTCGAGGTAAAAAGTTTAACAAACACAGAAGAGAAGAATGTTGGTCATGCACCAACGACATAGTCAAGGAACTGCATCAACCTGACCAACTTGCTCCCTCGACACAGCGCCAATCAGTGTGATAGCTGGCCCGACGTACCAGCTCCCAGATAGCTTTCAGCGCCAGATTTGCGCCAAATGGCCAAGCTTTTATTGTTAATATATATTATGCTATTTGCAGATATGAGTACAGTATAGTACAGAAGAGGAGACTTTGGGGGTCGGTGGAATCCGAAGTCTTCGAGATCGGAAATGAAACGACCACAAAAGAGGAGAATGTTGCTTCTCCACCAACGCCACAGTCAAGCAATGGTAACGGTCTGAGCAAACTTCTTTCTCGAAAAGGCCACGCACTCTCCTATTCCGGTGCCGCGAAAAGGATAAAGAACGCCATCATCAACGCAAATATCCCCGTGCTTTCCGCGAGTGCAAACCCCAAAAACGCAAGTTGGAACAGCTGCGGTCTTAACTGTGGGTTTCGAGCGACGCCCTGGATCAAGGATCCGAAGATTGTGCCGATGCCAGCACCAGCGCCGGCGATCCCAATCGTTGCCATGCCGGCTCCGATGGCGTGTGCGGCGGCTAGCATCGTCGAGGAAGAGCGGTGGAGAAGTAAGGATGGGGAATAGATTGAGTTATGGACGGACGGTCCTCGCGGTCGTTTAAGGGCAAAGGAAGTGGCTTGGGGGCGACTAGGTGATCGACTCGTTGTGCTTATGCTCCTCTTGCTAGCGGCAGGACCGTCCTTTCCTGCAACAACAGTATGGACACGATGTAGCATAGGTGTTAGTCCTGTTTTGGTAAGTATTGTCAGGAATTGACTTGATTGTGGACAGGGCACAATATACCCAAAGTGCTCAGGCAAGGTTTAGAAAATTGCATTGATGCTTTTGACCGCCCTTTCGTCTGCTCGGAACGCAGCAATGGACGGCTGGAAGCCTGAGATATGGCGCTAGGCAAAAAGATAAGCCTGAGGCCAGCAGCAGACGACGTGGCCATTGTATCAAGGTTAGATTAGGGCAGCTCGAGCGCCAAGTACATTAAGTCACGCAGACGCGAACAAGAATTGGTTAGGGATTGGGCAACGGCAGAGAATATCTGGACAGGGAGAAATGAAAGAAAGTGAGTTTGGTCCGGGAAAAGGTGAGTCATGGCAGTATATAAGGTAGGGACTTGATGTTTTGCATCCCGTGACTGTCCGAGAGAGACTTCGGGGGTTTCAGGCTCTTCGTATTCGATTAGACGCAAAGAGTATAGACGTCGACCGGGCGGTCATCTGATGCTTGCCGTTCGTGTAGTGGGAGATTTTTGAGTGGACTCTCTGTCTGCGAGATATAGACGACTAATGATTCGGTTGTAATCGCAAAGCGTGTGTGATAAGAAGGATGGGGAATAGCAACACATGAATGGGCTCGAGGTTGACTTCGATACAAGACTGCCTTTGAGTCTTACATTTGACCCGGCTTGTTGGGCTATTGATACCCTTTCATGATTGCCTTGAAATTTCAGACTCTGGTGAGAGAGTAAGCGTGGTAAGGTAACTCTGGCGACTGGATAATAAACGGCCTGTTGCCCCGCCAAAGTCGCAGAGTATTCTAAACAACATCGCACCCCTGCGAAAATCAACGCGCATCTTGAAACAACTTTGGTTATCGTGACCATCGCAATTCAATCTATCACATCTTTTGCTTAGCAACATTGCTCCACATTTTGGATATGCTTGTCGCTCATTTGGTTCCGCCAAACCCCAAGATCGCCAATGCTTGCATGCTGAGTTCACAATAGCATGGCCACAGCATCGCCAACACCCTTCGGGCTGAACTACGATAGCTTCCCCCGACCTCGACGAGCCCCTTCGCGACAAGATGGACGGATCCAGCCTTCAAGACCGACCCTCAAGCGCGGCTCTCCTCTGTCTCATGTTCCAACCAACAATGATGGCCCTTTACCCCAAGCTTGGAAGTTTTCGATCGGTGACAGCTCTGATGATGATGTACCAGTGCCGCCAATGAAATTCAGTGCGGAGGCAAAAGCCATACTTGGGGATGAAGCTTCAGCCATCGGATCATCTCCATCGCGACGCAATGGTGTATCGAACGATCGTGCGTTGACACGGGACCCCAAAACAACGCTCAGAAAAAGTCCCTCAACTTTCAGGTCTGCGTTGGGAGAGCGGACTGCTTCACCTGCTTCAACCCGGTCTGGTAGTCCTCGAATAGTAAGATTGAGTGGAGGAGCAGCGACACTACGAAGAAACAGCCCGATATCAAATTCGGAAGGTTATCGCAACGGAAATACTCCGCATGACCTGATTACGCCTGCTCCTCGACCGCGGGACTTGCAGACACACCTTAGGACTAGACCCTTTGAAGGCACTTCTTCAGAGTCCAACAAGGCAACGACCACTGAGCCTAGATCAGCACCTGCTACGGAGCTAGCTCAGCCAAGGTCAGTGCCAATGGAAGAGGATAATGCGCTTCACGAAGCAGCTTCGCAACTAGGCAATCTCTCTATAAATAGATCCAAGGCAGAAGAGACGGGTATTCAAGGATCATTGCGGGTGAAAAGAGTAGGTAAGGTGACAGGTCGATATCTCAGCGGACCAGCAAGAAGAGGGATGAAGCGGAGGCAAAGCGAAGAAGACCGAAGTCCGATACAGGAGGATGTCCTGTCATCAGGAGGAGCACTTCATGATCCAGCGGACCGCGAGGAAGCACCCGCAACAAATCAGCCGGAAAATTACCCTCCACCATCGAAACCAGAACCCTTGCCTCGCCCGCAGCTTGTTCATGACCATGATGGTCTCGGAAGCCAAGGTAGCATCACCACAGGAAGCCCGGTTCCTAACGACGCGAGATTGCCTAAGCCGTTGCAGCCTTTGATTCAAGCAAAGACCAATCCCGCGCCTGCGCCTGCGCCACGCCAGGATAGACCATCAGAAAAGAAAATTGCACCAGCTTTCAGAGTCCCATCACTTCCGCCTTTGCCGTCAAGATTTGACCAAGAGAATGAACCACCGCCTACTTTCAAACGCAACAAACCCAACGGTCTTGCTCTATCTGAAAGACATGCTAAACTGACAACGATGGCTGACGAGAAAATGCTGATCAACACTCCTGCTACCACTTCACCTCCAAGGCCAGCTTTGGGTCCGCGAAGTCAGAATACTCCTCATCGGCCAGCTCCGCCACCACCCAAGATGACTGTTCTGGAAACTGCAACTGCTCCAGCAGGTGCAGCATCAGCTTCCCAGTCTAGGAAGAAGCGTAATTACATTTCCGTGAATGGGAAGCTATTCACGCGTATGGATTGTATCGGCCGAGGGGGCAGTTCAAAGGTATATCGAGTCATGGCAGAGAATTACAAGGTCTTTGCGTTGAAAAGAGTCACACTCGAAGATCAGGATGAGGCAGCTATTCGTGGCTACAAAGGCGAGATTGACCTTCTTCAAAAGCTGGAGAACGTAGATCGGGTAATTCGGCTTTTCGACTGGGAGGTCAATGAGGAAAGACACACACTGAGCGTGCTAATGGAGATGGGTGAATCTGACCTGAACCGGGTGCTGACCATGCGACTAAACGCCGAGGACGCCGTCTTCGATGTAACTTTCACTCGCTACTACTGGAAAGAAATGCTGGAATGCGTCCAAGCAGTGCATAAGCACGATATCGTCCACTCAGACCTAAAGCCTGCCAATTTCCTCCTCCTACAAGGAAAGCTCAAACTCATCGACTTCGGCATCTCCAACGCCATCCAAGATAACACCGTTAACGTCCACCGAGAACAGCACATTGGCACCCCAAACTACATGTCCCCCGAAGCCCTCGTCGACTCCAACGCCACCAGCGGTCTTCCCTCCACCGCCGGCAAAATGATGAAGCTCGGCAAACCCAGTGACGTCTGGAGTCTCGGCTGCATCTTGTACCAGATGGTCTACGGCAAACCCCCTTTTGCCCATATCGCTAACCAAATGCAACGCATCATGGCCATCCCCAATCCCCGCCACATCATCGACTTCCCCTCGAAGGCCATCGGCGGCGTCCCCGTCTCCAGCGGGCTCATCAAAACCCTCCGGCGCTGTCTAAACCGCGATGCCAAGCAGCGGCCCACGGTTGACCAGCTTTTGGCAGAGGGAGATGCGTTCCTACATCCGGACGCGCAGGTGAGGGGGACGGTGCCGGTTAGCCAGGAGATGCTGGCGCGGATCCAGCAGAATATTGTGAATCATATCAAGAAGGATGGCATGCCTGGTGAGGCGGAGTTGGCGACGTGGCCGGGCCTGTTTTTTGCAAGTATAAGGGCTGCGGTTGAGGAGGGGAGGGCGTGAGGACTAGGTGGGTGGGGGGGTTGGTTTGATAAGATATGTTGGAGTCGGTGGAGAGGGGTTTGAGTAGTTCTGTGTTGGCTTTGAGGGGGTATCGGGTTGGGTATAAGCAGAGGTTTTTTTTGGGCGATTCAGCGTATCATTATGAGCGTAGGCGCGGCATTAAAAGAAGTGGGATTTATACGATTGAGAGCGACGTTTGTAAATACTTTGGTGGCATGTATACCCCCCTTTGCTTTGATTACCTTTTGGTTCGTTGGAGATACCTTTTGGTTCGTTGGAGGCAATGCGAAGGCTGTTTGATGTCTTATGTACGGTAGGTAGGGCCTGTGTGAAACTCAATGCTCACAATTGAGGGGGGGATCTGTAGTTGGTTTTCAAGACCCTTGTGTATGGGTTAGGAGCGAGGTCTATGCACCTTTATTCCCACCCCCCCAGCACGGCCAGCTTTGGAGGTTGCTCTATGTGATGATGGTATGGTACAGTAGTCCCTGGCTGCTCTGTTCCGTATCTCGAACGTGGGCTTCAACATATCCCGTCTCTATTGTCTCTTCGCAACCTCCACCCGCGTATAGACCCCCCCCAATCCATCCCTATGCTTTAGGATTCACACCATCACC
>JAABUR0100002057.1_pt1 | contig 32730 bp, 38 predicted proteins | sample 5560091 | NCBI WGS metagenome assembly JAABUR01 (sample SAMN10711879, study PRJNA513375) | rock metagenome | isolation source: Antarctica rocks | place: Antarctica: Victoria Land, University Valley sud
AGCATTTGGGCTTTGAGTCGATTCAACGCAGTTGGATCCAGTCGTACAGTTGTCGCTGGCGATGGTTCCGTTTTTATAGCGCGTGGGAGATCTTCAGCCCGGTCATCATCCTGATTAAGGAGAGAGTGGTTGTTTCGTACGCCAGCATCTAAATTTCGCCGTTGGAATAGCTCTCCGCTCGGTTTTTCTTTCCCAACGTAACCTTCGCCATAAGTTTCCCTTCGTTCCAACTCTATCTGCTCCTCTCTAGCATCATCAAATGCCCGCAAATCTCCGAAGCGCTCCATGGCTATATCATCAACTGTGTTACCTGTCTCATCCGCTTGCCTAAACACCGCCTTGAGCTTGGTCATTCTCCACTGTGCACCTTCATCGCCAAATGTGTATTCTACTTCGTGCTGAGCAGGTTCGTTAGCAACTTTATCGGGAACGTCTTTGCCGTCCGCTAGGGCCTCCAAATGGTGTTTGTTCAATTCGTTTTCATGTATTTTAAGCTCGAAGTCTACTTTTGACGGTTTTGAAGTAGTCGGTTCAGTAGGCTTCTTGTAACCCTTTTGCGTATAGTCAATTTCAAGAGCAGGTGGAGCCTCCATCCAAGAGTCTCTCTTCAGCTCTGCCTGAACATCGGGCGGACGCATGCCATGGCGCTCCGCGTCTATGCTAATGGTAGCAACATCTTTTTCTACCCATTCCTCGTCGTCTTCGGTCTGAGACTTATATATACCAGGTCCAGGATCCCCTACCGACGTCTGCTCTTCATTACTGTCGGCATCACGACTCCTGGAGTGTCTAGACCGCTTGTGCCTGTGCTCGTCCTCGACGCTCCTGTGACGATGTTTATGATGATGCTTCAAGCGCTTCCTGGTCCTCTCGCCGTGTTCAGTGGTCTCTCTGTGGTGTTTGCTCTTTCTACTCTCACCCAGAGACTTTTCAAAGTCTTCTAGAGTCATACTAGCAGACGAGTTGCAAAGGAGACTTCGTGGAATGTGACGTGCAAAAGAAGCGCCAATAAGAGAGAATCCTCGCGTGCCTCGGTTAATTACGACCTCAAGGGCCTCGGGAGTCGGGCCGCGATTGTGTCGTTGCCTCAAGATAACCGCCTGTGCATTGGCGAACGACTTGCTCTTAAAGTTACTGCAGAGACTGGATTGATGGAACAAGTCTATGGGACGAAATATGAGTGCAAGTAATCAAGGATGTGATATGAAGGCCATGCCTAGGGCCTCCAGCCACGAGGGTCTAGGGCCGCTAAATCTAGACATCCTTTCTACCTAAAGTCTCCAACGAAGCGCAGTTCGTGCCCTCAACACGAACCTAGAGATAATAGACCAGCCCCAGGAATCTGAAATAGCTGAGCTAAGCGTATAATAGTTGATAGACACCTGATAACCTCCATCCCTGTGTAAGCGGACTCGACAAAGGTACCTTGAATTTGACCTTTTCTAATTTACTACACTACAATACGGAAGAAGTGAAAGCCATTTGATGTTTCTCTTAGACATATCTGGATCCATCTCACCAACGTAAATCCTAGAATTACCTCTGTCTGAACGACCTTTTCGCTCTCTTACCTACAGTACATCGATGCAGGAACACCAAAGTCTGGCCTATTTCCTAGCACTGGTCGCATTCCGTGATATCAAGACGTCTGAAATTAAAATCAAAAGGCGCATCTCTTCTGTTGCTTGAACCAGTTATCGAGCCATTGTATACGTTTTCTGGTGCCCGCAGTGCTTATTTTGTCACCACTCCTCGATCAGGCAAGTACCTCCTGAAGATATCTGAGACAAAATATTCCACGGATTCTAATTTTAGTTGTGTCAAACGTGGCCTTTTGGTATTATCTGGCTTGATTTTACTGAATTTTGGAGTAGGCCTTCCATCAACAACTGCTATCCACAACTCAGACTCCAGATTTAACCGTCGCCTTGCCCTTCAATGTCTTTGATATCACAAACCATGCAACCTATACCGCCCTGTCAGTTTTATACGGTATTCCGATGTCTACTTTGTACGACCATGCTCATGGAAGGCAGTCGAGGAGAGAAAGCAGCCAAGCATTGCCTCACCCCTCAAAAAGAAAAGTCTCTTGTGATACAGATTGTTACCATAGCTGGGAATCTTCAAGATCGCTTTCGCTGTCTTTAATGCTATATTCCCGCTCCACAGCGCCAGCATCGATCAACATCTGCACCACCTTCTTGTGACCTCCCTCTAATGCCGCCTGCAGCGCATTACCATAATATCCACCTTGAGCATTCACATCGACTCTGACATCGATCAATATCTGCACTATCTTTTCGTGACCTCCCTTTGATGCCTCGTACAGTGCTTTGCTATAATCTTCACCTTGAGCATTCACATCGGCTCCGGCATCGATCAATATCTGCACTACCTTTTTGTGACCTTCCTCTGATGCCGCCTGCAGCGCATTTCCATAATATCCACCTCGAGCATTCATATCGGCTCCGGCATCGATCAATATCTCCACTACCGTTTTGTGACCTTCCTTTGATGCCGCGTTCAGTGCGTTATCGTATCTACCTTGAGCATTCACATCGGCTCCGGCATCGATCAATATCTGCACTACCTTTTCGTGACCTTTCAATGATGCCGCGTACAGCGCATTACCATAATGTCCACCTCGAGCATTTATCAGATCCCTTCCCTCGCTGGCAAGTTCTTGGCAAATACTTATTAGCTCATATAGAACTATATCAAGCCCCAGCAATGATGCATAGTATACTGGAGATGCAATGTCGCTTGAGTCGAGCGATAAGTCCACTCGTGTAACCCGTGGCCTGTCCGGATTATGAAGTTTCACCCAAGTGTAGAAGGAGCCTTGGTGCTGTTGGAATATTCTCAAGATTAGAGGATTTAGTCGCGACGTCGCGCTGGTAGCGTTCCTGTAATGGTGATGCCAAAACAGGGCAGCAAAGTGAGCGAGTGGGAATTCCTTGAGCTTTGTCTGATCGAGCGTTCCGCTGGACAGCCTCGGCTCCTGTAAGTATATAAGACATATTTGCGCAATCTCTGCATGTGCAGAGGCACTTTGTAATGCAAATGAAGCGGCTTTCTGCTGTGTGATGCGATGGGATTCGAGGTATTCTTGTACAGAGAAGTGAGCGATACGAACGGTCGGCGTCATTCCTTCTATATCATTGTAGCCGTCAGACTCAAACTGTGTCTCATAATCTCTCTTGACGCCGACGTCGATCAGGCCGGGACATATCTCACGGAGATCGTCCGCGTCCTGTAGTCGACGTCGGAGATTAAGACATGCCGGCTCGTCAAGGTCGACAGCGATTCCGTCAATGACTTCTTGTACCTTCAATGGGCGAAACGAGAAGCACAATAGAGTCAGGATTCGCCGGGCATCTTTAATTGATCCCTCGTCGATACTGCACAGGATTCGCTCATATGTCTCGTCCAAACTTCGTGGCAATGTCTGCAGGCACCGTTCCAAATGACATTCACTCCGAGGACATCGCCTGAGAGACTCGAATTGGCATTCGACCCAACGAAATCTGTGTCTTGTCAGTATTAACAAAGATACAGCTCTAGCTCACTTACACCCCCTGAGCCCGCTCGGCCAATACTTGTTGGATTCGGTCATGATGCGCACACCACTTTCGTAGCTTCGGGTCGATTTCCAGTTGTCCGGAGATGAAGTTGCTGATGTCGTGGTTAATCTCGGCATTTTTCATGATCACTTCTTCATTCCCCACAGAACTCAGAGATTCGCGGATATCAGGCTCGTCTCGACTGGTAACCAACAGGTGCAGTCCCGGTAAGAGCCACTTCCGCATCGTTTTAATTGTATTGAGGACCTGGTCCCGTTGGCCATATCGAGGACTCTCGTCCAGTGCGTCAAACAGGATATACACCTGATCGAACTTTTGAATCAGGTGTCGGAGATGCTCTGTCAGGACTATTGCCGGAGGAATGCCAGTACAGTACGAATCACGTAGACGGGCGAGGTCTGTGTGACTATCGGCGAGTTGGCCTGACAGTTGTAATAGCAGAGCGCGTAGCATAGCTGACTCGTCTTGTTTGGATTCATCATTAAACGTAAAATAGAAAAATGCAATACCCACACCTCGATCAGACCGTTTATGACGAAATGTATACTGGATGGCCGTCGAGCACAAGACAGATTTCCCACATCCTGCAAACCCATTGAGCCAGAGGAAGGATCTATCTTGAGTCAACCAGGTGTCAAAGATAGGACCCTTGATGAACCACATGCCCGTGCGTGGATGGCGTTTAGCGCACACAGCGTTATGGTTGACAGTTGCGTCCGGCGCCTTGAGCCAGTCACGGATCGTCGATGAGATCTGACTCGCTCTCACAACCTCGACAAGCGACTTGAGCCCGGTGATATCGTCTTGAGTAGTTTGGTGGTCTCTGAGCTGCAGCACTTCAAGAGCTAGTGATAAATTTTCACGTATCTCGCTGATGTCTTCTTCGAGCTTCTGGAGGGTACTTTGTCGGAGCGGGTATGCTGCTCGGCGCCCAGCGACTTTGATTGTGCCCTTGATGCCGCTGATCGAGGCTTTATCAAACCTTTTACACTCTTTTTCGAGTTCTTGAATGAGCTCGTCGCATTTATAGAGGGAAGATTCGATATTCTTGATCAGACCTTGCTCATCAGGCCGAAAAATACGACTCTGCAGTGCATCGTCAAGACATCGAAATGTGCTCAGGAGACTCTCGAGGTTCCCCGTCGTTCGGGCCACATCGGTGCCTTGACCCCTGAATGAGGTGTAGAACTCGATGAGAGATTTGGTCACTTGGATACCGAGCGTGATTAGCCCCGCAACCCCAGCGGCAACGGAAAACGGGTCCGTCATGGCAGGAGTTCTGGCATTTACGGTGAGACCATCAACACGCTAGCGTCAGAGATGAGATTTAGGAAAGATCTAAGACGGTGGAGGGAACACTTCGAGTAAATTCTGATTTCTCTGCTTAATACGTGGCAGAGTCGATCAGCAGCTGAGAGTTGCCTTGGCACGATGGGGTACTGTAGCATGTGGAGACCTGCCTGACTGCCTGAGTGGTCCCGCCAAGCGATGAGGCTGTTGTGCTGCAGGCCAGGCGCCTGAGGCCCTGGCTTGAGGCCAAAAGGCAGGCCAGCACCAGACCCATTCGACTCTCCCAACTGCCCTTCGTTCGCGTCGCCAACTATAAATAATATCTGCAGCAGAGCAAATTACTCGCTATCGACCATTCTCGCTTGTAGCATCTTCCACTAAGCCGCTCGTACCTCCAGCTCGCGTCTTCGTCCATCACGCTTGGCTCCTCCCGCTGAAGGTCTGGTCACCTCTCCCCCAGCAATTTCTTCTGTCATTCTACGTCCTACTGGGAGCCGAGGATACGCCAGAGGGAAGAAGATTAACCCAAGCCTGGCCTGCCAGGTGAGCAGGAACCACCGTCCGTGGAAAAGCAAAAGACAGTGAACGAGACACACAACATAACAAGGAAGATTATGGAAGACGTGACGAGTATCGGCAGGACGCAACAACGGATCAGGTGAATATGGGAGCTATGAAAGACGCACTGCCTGTTGCTGTGTAAGTTCGTAGTGTCCCGACGCCGACCGGACATAGGCCCAAACAGGATACAAACAGGATACAAACAGGATATAGAGAGCACAAAAGAGCTCCCTATCGTACTGCTGTCAACATGTCGAGTTGAAGACCTTGATATAAACTTGATTCATCCCAAGTCTGAGGTCGTTGCGCATGCTTTTGTCAACGTCAGAAGCCGTGGGACGAGCGCTTGGCAATATCATCCTCGACTTTTCTGACGACGTTGTCCATTGCTTCCAAAAAGAGCTTCCAAAAAGACGCAGTGTGTACCCGTTGCTCCCAATGTTACCAAGGCCGATATAAAGCCCCATCTTCGAGGGCTCATAAGCCTTCGCTCGCCTCACTGGAAGACTAAACTACTTCAAACAAATGCTTTAGTGCCTCATACTTGCCTTCCTCTTGACTACAGAACAAAGAGATCAGACCTTAACGATGATATATTAGCGCTAGGACTTACGTTCTAGCCAGGTGGTATCTATGTCAATCTCCGGTATGAACGCCTGTCGTGATTCTTTTGAAATGGTTTCCGACCAACCATGTGAAGCAGATGTTATTCAGTAACATCAAATAACCTCGAGTAATTCAATCAAAACGCAAAATCGAGCAATAATTCGCCAGTTCCAGAGTTCTGATCTCTTCTTCAGCCTTTTCACTTCTTGAGAACGTGAACCTTGTCTCTTGACTCGCTATAGGTGCCGACTTGCTGCGTTTAAAAAAACCACCGGCTGCTTTTACATCACGGTTCGTCTGTGCTTCGACAATGTCCTCATAGCTCATCACCTTGGGCAGGACCAGGTACGGTCGATCTTACTAATTTTCGAGATACCTTTTCATTATTTTACGTAGAGAGAAGTCTATTATCGTCGAGAAGAAGAAAGCGCTCTGTATATATCTTTTATAGCCGCATTTGCGCAACTTCTAAAGACAAACCCTAGAAAGATCATCGTCTAGTCTATCGATATCTTGTTCGATTTTACTGCGCAATAACGAAAGGTTGTTATTTAACGTGGTAGGTGTTGGAAGCAACTTATCGCAGAGAAGATTGAATTTCGAAATTGCATTAGTCCGACTTCTAGATTTCTCCAAGAACCAGGTCTAGATTAATAGGGAAAAGTCTAGATTTCAATCAACTTGATTTAATATTTCTATGAGTTATATTGCTACGGCACATACTCGTACGCGGCTGCAAAGAAGAATAAATCTTCTGAATACAAATTCACCAAGGCCATCTGGACCAACACCAAAACGCTCGAAACCTTGCAGTTGTCCCAGCATCAGCGATGAGTTAAGTCTTTGGTCACCCTTCAAGGCACACCAGAGAGCATGGTATCAATCGGACGGTATCCCGTCAAGTTGAAACCAGGAATGTATTTCTCTCCGTACTCGCCGACCCAGTTGTCGGCTGTGGTCGCCTTCTTAGTCTGGCACAGGTGGACAGCAATGCCCTTCACCTCATCCATAAAGCCACTACGGGGCAGCGCCTCAGCGATAGCGTTCCATTCATCCCAGGTAAGGCCCGGACACATTATTTGCGCCTGAAAAGTCCGCGATTATGCTTGTCGGTAATCTCGAAGTCAGCATTACCATATTTCGTGATGTATCGGGAGAAAGAAAAGGGAAACAAAAGGTCGGTTTGGTCTCATAACGAGTGTCCAAAAAAATGAGAATGGCTCCTAAATCACATACCCAATGCTGGTCAAAGCTACCTCGACTTGCTTATGGGCTGCGAAGGATGGAGTCGAGTGCAGCGCGATCGAGTCCCAGCTGGGGGCTTTGGAGCGGAGGAATTCCCGGGCTGCGTTGGCGCCGTCGACGTCGAAGCGCTTGTCCGGGGTGATGAGCGCGCCGGAAGGGTCCCAGCCGAGGTCGTGCAGGATGGTGGAGACGGCATGGACTTCTTTGTCCACGTTCTGGAAAGCGGGGACACGAGAGGATATGATAACGCCGTAGAGCCATGAGCGCATTACGTGGTTGAAGATCCCGGGCGTGGTGTGCTGCCGAGTGTAGTCGAGAGCATCTTAGATGAGAGGTGTATCTGGGACTGTAACGCCTACCAAAACGCGGTTTGGAAGCTGTGGAGAGTGACCCGCAGGCATAGCAATAGTGATGCAAAACAAAGTAAGGAAACTGTAAAGAGATGTAGCCTTCATTGGCGACGATTGATTACCCGAGCCAATAATATCAGAGAGGGCCGAGATTGGATTTGTAAATGCCTTGAGCAGAAAGACAGCCGAGGAAAGTACTATATATTCAAATTTCGTTATATGAAGCGTTAATTTGAGCATGTTTTCGGGAATATGTTCACCGATTGGTGGCTGTGTATATTCGCCTCGCGGTTGAGGTTTGCTGAGATTCGAAATCAATCTTGCTGCCTATCGCCAGCTAAAGAATGGAATTGCTTTGTAAGAATCTTGATGCGCCTTCTTCTGGTATGTTTAGCCTAAATGGAATCTGTAGAGTTGGTTGGACTTCTCTACTATTCTAATAAAGTACTTTTCTTATGGGATTGATCATGTGCATGATCGTACGAATACGATACAGAACACCACTGAAATAGATCGACAGCCTGACCACGATCAAGAACCGACCCAACAAGTCTGGAGCATCACTGTGCCAAGACCTGGTGATGAATCAATCTCACGTAATGCAAATGCGCCAGGAGGAGCATTGCCGAGTCTAAGGAGGATGGAGAGCGGTCTTAAGTGGAGAAATTCCGTGGACTGTAGTCGATCTATGACTGGAAGACGGAGAAAGGAGTGAAGCTTCGATCTTCCCTGCCGCAAGATCAATAAAGTGAGCACATTTTCAGACTGTTAATATCAACATCAGTTCGGACAACCGCGACAATGTCGAACCTTGGATACTACTCGCATGAAGGCCTTGGAAAATGGAGCCAAGAGCAGCTCTGGTACAGCCAGGCCGTACGCATTTGCGACAGGATCGAGTGTGCTGGGCAAGGTACCAGGAATCAGTATTCCTTCAGCCCATACACGCTGACCGTATTTGAGCATAGCCAGGTGGGATCCAAGACAGGTCACTGCCATGTAAAGCTCGAGGACCAGATAGACCAGGCATTTACAGATGTGGATCTTGTTCTCACAAATGCAGGCGGTCTCGGATGGCAACAGGTCTTCCGCGTCAATGCATACCATCTTCCCTTGGACGACTGCGTCGTTGCCACTATGGTGCGCAACTTCAAGCAATGGATGCCATACCACCAACCAATTTGGACTTGTGTGGGAGTGGCGAATCTCGCTCAAGCTGACATGAAGGTCAAAATCGAGGCCCGTCGCTGTATCTGAGATTGGAAGGTAGAGAAGACGGCTGCTACGAGTTAAGGTATGAGACTCTGGCGCCCACTCTAATAGGAAGCTGATTTAGTCCTTGACGTATATTTATGTAGACTTTATCCATCTACACGTTGATACCTCCCAGACCCACCCTTCTTTGCGCCCGCTTTTCAAAGCGAGCGAGAAGGTGCTTTTACCGTATAGACGTAGTTCGCCAGAGATCCTGTAATATGCCTTGTGAGAAACAGCGCACCAGCGCCGCCTACACGAAAGACCATCTCATCTGAGGACATGGTTAGTCTTTTCACTGTATAAGCAGGGCCAAAGGATAGGATGCGTCTTATTTCAAACGGCGCTTCAATACCGAGGGCAGCGCACAGTGGCGGTCGAATATCTTATTAAATTCCGGAGTAAGATCCGTATACTTTCATGCTCTTGGCCCAATACTTCCTTGTCTTGGATTGGCACCGACAGCATCCTGTTCTAAACAAGACTTCATGCAGAGGAAGGCAACGGAGTGAGCATTGGCGATTACCACAATAGATGAAGGTCATGTTGTCAGGCGGACGTTCTCTACATACCGCGGCTTCTCCGCGCTCAAGTTGTTGACAGGATTCGGTGCAACATGGCGTTGACCATGATGGTTTTATATTAATAGCTACTAAGTCTTTGATGTCTGGACGCTTAAGCGAGTTTTCCAAGGCCGAATTTCGCTTAGATACTAGGCTGACGTGCCTCGACCTCGGCTTCAGCAGTCAGCATCGAAATCAGTCATTTTTCGGCTTAGATATTGAAACTGCTCATGAATCCAGACACGAAGTTGCAGTGACAATACTCAATCCCTATCAATGGCCGCTGTACCACCAGTAGCGATAGTCTGTGTCGGGATGGCCGGTGAGTAAAAATGGTCATCTCTGCGCGTTGTGGGAGCACTGAGCTCCAGCTAACTCTAAGTGCTCCTCCAGGTTCAGGAAAGACCACATTCGTGCAAAGAATCAACTCTCATCTCCACTCAAAGCGCGAGCCGCCGTATGTCATAAATTTAGACCCTGCTGTCCGCAACGTCCCATTTGACAGCAACATTGACATAAGAGACTCGCTCAACTACAAGGAGGTCATGAAAGAATATAATCTTGGGCCAAATGGCGGCATTCTGACTTCTCTCAATATTTTTGCAACCAAAATTGATCAGGTTATGAATATATTAGAGAAGCGTACAAGTCCAGATCCAAAGACACCTAATGCTAAGCCGATTAAGAACATTATTGTTGATACACCCGGACAGATTGAAGTTTTTGTGTGGAGTGCATCTGGGAGCATACTGCTTGACTCATTGGCATCTACCTTTCCCACCGTCATTGCATACATCATTGATACACCCCGGACTACATCGACCAGCACCTTCATGAGCAATATGCTTTACGCTTGCAGTATTCTTTACAAAACAAAGCTTCCAATGATCTTAGTTTTCAACAAAACCGATGTCAAGGATGCAGACTTTGCAAAAGAATGGATGACAGACTTTGAAGCTTTCCAAGCCGCTTTGAAACAGGAAGAAGATAGTGGCAGTTTTGGCGGGGCAGAGGGTGGCAGTGGTGGCCTCGGTGGTGGTAGTGGATACATGGGATCGTTGCTAAACAGCATGAGTCTTATGTTAGAAGAGTTCTATCGTCACCTAAACGTTGTAGGAGTGAGCTCCATGACAGGACAAGGTGTCAATGAATTTTTTGAAGCCGTCAGCGAAAAAGCAAAAGAATTCGAGAGAGATTACAAACCTGAGCTTGAAAAACGGAGAGAAGAGAGGCAGCAGGAGAAGGAAGGCAAGAGGGGGAAAGAACTTGGAAAACTGATGAAAGACATGAACGTCTCCGACTCTGACCGGGAACCATCGGCTGGATTGAGAACAGCAAGAGCTTCACAGGAGCAAGACATGGACACCATCAGTGACATGGAAGATGCGGATGCAGGGGCTGAAGAAGATGGCTCTGATGAAGCTGAGGCTGGGGAAGGAGGGTCTACAGACGATGTGCTCTCGCGTCGCTACAAGAAGGCATTAGCAGATGAAAGGGGATCCAGTACATCCACGGAGGAACACAGCTTCACGAGATATCTGCGAGCGAGCGGAATGAATTGATGATACCTCGGTCTCGGCTTTGCAGGCGTTCTTCGTACCTGAATACCGCGGAGGCGTATCTGAGCCTAGCAAGGAGTCTAGGTACTAGAAAATACCTCTCTCAGGGCATAGGTTCCTTATGAACGGAGTTATACACTTTCTAGTCTAGCGTGTTATTTGAATTGAGCATTTCTCGGACTGCACGCATAAGCAATTGGGAATTGGAATTTTCCTACCTGGAGATTCTTACATTCGTGATACAGAGCTTCTTGACTCGTTGCGTAGTTCGAATAAAATAATTATTGGTGTTGTGGAGGTTATTCCGGCTCACTTATGTCATGCTACGAACGACGCACACTACAGAAACTTTTCAAAGGTACCGAAGTTACTCCTCCACCTCCGCAATTACTTCGTTACCACCTCCCCAACGTCTTTCCTCCATACATATCGTGCATGTTAGACCTTGCGGCGATCTCTCAAACGCAATTTACAAAGTTTTACCGCTCACAGAATTAGTTACGGTTGTTGATGCTCCACTCATGAGGGTACGAGTAATCTTGAGTTGATCTGCCTATCAGCCTACGGATCTCACGCCGTGACTGGAATTTTCCCACACTTTATACCTCCCAATACGAGAGCTTACTCAGGGTGTAAGTCCTTTACTACCCTGGTCAATCATGAAGCTCTAGGACAATCTGATTGACGTGTTTGTGTTGACGTTTTGAGCAGTTTGCGCCCACGCCCACGCCTTCACTTTGGACTCAAGACTGATATTGCCGATTTAATAACCCTCCACCACCGCAGCCAAGCCTGCATCTCTTCGCCCAATTTGACAACCTTCCACCTTCGAGAGCTCACGTTTGGCAACATAAAAGACTGTAGTTTTGCTAACCTCGGCTCAACATCTGCGCTATTTGTCCGTCGTCGAAAACGGGTGAAGGCTTCCCAAGCGGTTTCCTGACTGTGCCTACGATAAACATATCCAGTATCTCAGCTTTTGTTTTCCATTAGGCATTTAAGATTCGCACGCGCCTTGAGTATCTACGGGAATACGGAAACTGTCCATCGGCTTTAGCGTATCATAAGTCTCAGAGGAAAATTTCGTCACCCCTCAAGAGCTGGAAGACGATTAAGTGGGCTGTGCCTGGTGGAGCAAGGTGTGGGTGGAGGTTGTACCCCTCCTCCTGTCAACCGTTGGTTTTTTACGATATAAATATCCGATAGCTGCAGAAAAAGCAACGTACTAGGCTTTTACAAACCAAGTCTGAACGAAAGGATGTCAGCGGCAACACAAAAGCCTGTTGGGGAGCTGCCGCAGGCTGCGCCAGCTTTTTCATACGCTCAAGCTGCGAAAGGAATGTATCCCTCCGTGCCTTCGGCCCTCCCTTCTGGCAAGACCTCTTCAGAGATTACAGAAATGACTCCCAGGAGAACTTCAATACCAGACTCCAAACCTGTATCAATGGTCTCAGATCGACCCATGACCAAACGGACCGCGAGCGAAGGTCGTGAATCGCATGGAGGCGATTTAAAGACCAGCAATGAACCAGACTCCGTGTCGTCTAACAGTGGAGAGACCGCACCAACAAACACATCTTTAACATGCTATCCTCAGTCTGGGGGGCGTGATCAGGCTGTTAACTCTACGCCATCCTCGCCTGGCTTTGGTACTGCCTCAACGTCTACATTGCCGAAGGAGGATGACCTGTTCTCAACACCCAATGGTTCTTCGGATTCGACCTGGGAAAAGCATTCACAAACGTCTCAGAATGGAGCAAAAACCGGAGAGAAGGTCGGCGCAGAGAAGGAACAGAGTGCAGGTACCGCATGGGATGAGGAACCACCACTACCTGTGTCGCTTAAGGAAGCACCACCACCAGCCATCAACTTTTGGCAGCAACGGAAAGAAGCCCAAGATGCAAAAAGCAAAGCTTTAAAGCAGGTAGCTCCGGCTGCAAAATCGGAATTAGCAACCTCAAACGTCCGGTACGGAAGCATGAACGGCCCACCTAGGGGGTTGGAGAATGATGTAGACTTGAAGAGGCAAGATACCAAGAAGAAGGCTAAGGGTAATGTTGGGCCTCCAGACGAGCGGACAGCGCCAAGAGCTGTCAAGGACGGTATCAAGTTAGCAGATGGTAAATTAAGGAACGGCGAAGAAGGTAATATCATGCCCAGTTATCCACGCAGTAAGTTACTGATAGAGTGCAGGCGGCGCTCATCGACCTGCACGATCACCGGAAGCAGAAAAGCCTACAGTAATGGCCCCGCCTCCACCTCCTGGAGATGCGATTTCTTGGCCAACGCCAGACAGCGCGCAAGGTGAAGAGAAGAAGAAGGCCCATGATAGGGTGGAGAAGGGCGAGAGAGATAAAGTTCCAACCACGAAGCCTCATGGAAAGGAGAAATGGATGCCGGTACCATATGTACCATCCGCCGTATTCAATACCCCTCTACCTCTCTCCCGTAGAGGAGGGAGACCTACGCGTGGTAGGGAAGGTGGTGCTCGCGGAGGAGGTGTCGGTCACGGAGGCAGCGTGGCCCATGGAGGTAATAGTATTGAAAAGCAAACGACAGGACAGCTAGGCAACTCCACTGGTGCAGTCCTGGCTGGCGTTGGCGAGCGCGGAAGAGCAGACCTGAGCTTGCCTAAGAATACCTCAAATGCTTCAAGACCGAAGAGAGCGGCGAGCGCCGGGCCTCCCACGTTGAGAGAACAACGAAACACTGCTGATACTGTGAGGGGAGAAAAACATAAAGAAAGCGATCTGGGGACCAAATCAGGAAGTCAGAACGGACCAGCTGCGAACGAACCTAGAAGGACGTCTGGTGGTGCAGAAATAAAATCCATCCAGATCGATCCAAATGTCTCAGCAAGTAATAGAGCATCTAATGCTGCAAAACCTGCACACACCACTCCAACTAAGGATGAGAGACGGCAAAGTGTGCCACATGACACACATGGGCATCCCAAGTCTGCTGGATCCGAACGACGGAGTGAGGGAACAATGCGCCCACCCGATTACTCAAGGGACTTCCATGGCTATATGCCAATGCGCGAACGCGGTGAAGGACGGTCAGAACGTGGTCGTGGAGGACTTCGCGGAAGAGGTGGAAACCATGGTTTTTCAACCTCAACCGTAACAAATGGACAGGGCTTTCCCAACGGCCACCCATATCAATACCAGTCTCCGGTGCCACCTCAGCCTTCGAAGTCACACTCAAGCCATGAACGACACGCAGCACAATCACAGGGTGGTCCCTTCCTGTCCTCCCAATCACATGGCAGACATTTCCGCTCGAGTTCGCGTTCTCAGTCCATACCGCATTCAGCACCGTACGGTAGATTCCCCAATGGACCTCATTCTGGAGCGCCGCATCTGCCCGATCTTCAGACAGATTTAGCGAACCAATACGGCTATCAGCCTGGTAACCAGGGTATTATGAGCGCTATGCCATTTAATGCATACATGGAGCAAGTATCACTATACGGCATGGTCTCGATGCAAATGTATGTATTCGATGTAGTGAAATCCTGAAGCACAACTAATGCATATTCAGGGAATACTACTTTTCAGTAGATAATCTCTGCAAAGACATGTTTCTCCGCAAACATATGGACTCCCAAGGATTTGTATTCCTCAGTGTTTTGGCGAAGTTCAATCGTATCAGACAACTCACCCAAGATATGGAACTGATCAGACATGTTTGCCTGAATTCACCAAACATTGAGTTCCGCCAGGGAACCGACGGTATCGACCGCCTGCGTAAACGCGAAGGATGGCAGCAGTGGGTACTCAATATGGAGGAACGCGATTCATCAGCGCAGAATGATGGCCTCACACCCTCGCAGCAGCCGCGCGTTCCACATCTACCAATCTCCGATGCCCCATATGGCTATGATGAACGTCAAGGACCTTTGCCCAAGTTTAATGGCGCGATTACGAGACCGGAAGACACTCAATACATGCCTTCTGACGGCATGGCTGCCCCCTTCGTCCCGTCTGCCCCTGCTCCTTTGGTGATGGCAAATGGGAACATCAGCGATGCTTCAGTCACGCAAACGCCACTGTCTGCCGCAGTACCAGACTTTGCTCCTGGAATTCCCTCTCTATATACTCGCAGCTTGTCCTTGGATGCTAGTCCGAATGGAGCAAGCTCATTTACAGATGAGCAGGTTGAGAGTCTAATGATTGTTGTTCGCAAACCAATCAACCCTTCGACGCCTCTACCTCCTCCTTTCCATTCGCAGTCTTCTCGTACCTTTTCGAATGGTTCCATTGACGGCCGAACCATTCATGACGAGCTCTTCAAACTTGAGGAGCGCCAATCCAGGCCAATGACCAACGGCGATACTCCGTTAGATCTGTAAGTTTGGTGCATCCAATTTCCAGACCTCCTTGGTGCGTGTTACTGACAAATTGTAGCGTTGACATGAGCAGATCTCAGAGATCTCGAAGTCCATTCCACCTAGGATCACCCAGCCGACAAGTCAATACAAATGCATCACCTGTCTTCTGGGTCAAGGACAAAGACACCCCGATTGATTCTTTGCCGAATGATCTGACCCACGAATCATACAATGTGTTCCGACGAAATGCCTTGAAGCAGCGTGAACAAGTTGGGGTAGGCAACTGCCACCGCGACATGGATATTCTCTACCAATTCTGGTCTCATTTCCTTATTCGAAATTTCAACATACGCATGTACGAAGAATTTCGGCAGGTAGCGTTTGAAGATGCCAAACAGCATGAATCGACAGTAGGCATTCGGAACTTGATACAGTACTATGACGAGTCGATCTTGGGCCAAAAGGTTATCACTGACGAGATCGCTCGCGACTTTGTGGATTTGGTGAAAGATGACAGCCTGGCCACGAAGAGGTTGGCTTTTGACAAATTGAGAGCTGCTTGGAGGAACGGCGCGTTCAACCTAAAAAACCGCAAGAAGATCGACAACATAATTGACGCAGAACTCAAAGCTGAGCTCGAACGCTGAATCCAAGGCTACTAATCCCGCCCTTCACAATCTGGACACATGAGCAAGGGGAAATCCTACATGCTCGAAGCGGACTCTACGAGCGATGTACTGCTACCAAACCCTTTCTCGGACCCTAACCAAGGCAAAAGTTATGACGGCGTTCTATTGATAGCATATTCAAGGAGCTTCAGAGTCTTGGAGTTTTTATCTATTGGCTGGAAAATTGATGCTGCTACGGCTTACATAGACTTTTTCTTTTCTTTCAACTTACGCATGCGCTCGAAATCCAGCAAATTCCAAGGGTCTGAACAGAGCATGGAGGAATCTTGCAGCATCAAGACAAGTATTTCAAAGAGCATCCAGACGTTCAGGAAGAAACGGATTGTGGATCAGTCACTCGGCCTTCCATGCTCATGGAACAAGGAAAAGATCTTGAAATCTAGTCACTCGATCTTCATGCTTGAAGACGAGCCTTTTGCCAAACGCGAACACTTCACCATCCGTGAGACGTACGACATTGGCTATGTCGATGGTTCTGCATGCGTCCGTAGATTTTATGCTTCCGCTGGTACATATCTGAACCAAAAATATCCAATCATTGCAAAAATATTGTCCTGCACCATGACCACTTCAACACCTAAGCAAAGAGCGAGAAAGCCTCAAGAGAGAGTCACCACGATGTGCTTTACGCTATAGACGGAACGGGAAAACGTATGACCGACGCGTTACTGGATTGGGACATAGGTGGCGGTGCGCAGTTGCCACACCTATCCGCTGTCCATTGTTTCTTGTTGTTGAGTTCACAGTTGCATCCATCACAACCTCAACGATGGCGCCTTCCAGCGGGCATCTCTTAGTCCCCAAGACCATGAGAATCCTCAAGTACTCTCCCCTCTATATCTCCCAACTTAATCCATACTGACACCACCCAGATTCGCTCTCGAAAAGGCCAATGCCGTCATTCGCTCCAAACTCTCGACATCAACCAGCACCGCCGGGAATGCAGTCCTTCAGCCCATTCGTATCTATGCTCAAACCCAACCAATCCACCACTTAGCGCAATTCCGCCAATCACGCTCTCAGCTCCGCTGGTTCTCCCAGAGCACCCGAAAACTCACCTCTGCTTCTCGTCACGCAGGCCCATACAACCGGGCCTCTTTTCCCGTTTCGAAGACCAGCAGAGCTGTCTTACGCAGCGGGGCCGCGCCGTTCACGTCGACTCTTCGCCCGAACTTGACAGGCGGAGCTCTGCCTCGCACAGCCGGAGGGTACTCCCTTGGCGGCAGTGGAAGACAAGGCGTGCGGCATTTCAGCCACACTCCCTCTGCCCAAGCCCAAGTGGTACAGAACGTCAGCGCAGGTATCCGAGCTTTTGTCGTTGGTGGTGGGAAAGCCCGCTACGATGGTATTGACCCAAGATCCGGAGCGAAGAAGTACAAGGCGGTTACGAAGACGCAGGATCAGGTTCTTGAAAGCCTGTCTAAACCTATCCCTAGTCTTGGTTCATCCCTTGAATTCCGGGTCAGCCCTATCGTTACTGCGCTCGGTCCTTCATTCTCTCCCTCCACCTCCACCCTCAACACTTCTGGTCTTCTGGACACCCTCGCCACCGACTTTGCCCGCGCCCTCCGCGATCTCTCCCTCATCCTCACCGACCTCCGCCGTTTAGCCTCTCTCGGGGATCTCCCGCTAACCCTCGCCAACACCCCCACCGGCCCTACCCTCGTCGTCCGCTTCCCAGGTTGCGATGCGAAAGCCGTCGAGAGCCTATGCGATGAAGTAGGCGTCAGGAGGGGCGTTGTGAAGGAAGACGAGGCGTGGCGTGGCGACAAGGCGGCTGAGATGGCATTACTGTTTCCCTTCGCTTCTACCAGTGATGCTATAAGCGAAAGCGCGGATGAGTACTTTGAACCAGCTGCCACAAAACGGGAGCCAGAAAAGCTCGATTGGCGGCACATGCTCTCGCCCTCCGAGCGTCGTTCTGTTACCCCTTACTCCAACACATTAAGCACTATAACCACCTTTACAGAGCTTGTGCATCAAGATTCCATCCTCACGCCTCTGGAGTCGCCGGAGGGATATGAGAGCCTACGGGCTAGCGATTTCGGCAGCGAGGATCCTCCAATGAGTTACCATCATTATCAGCAGTCAGACGCGGATCTGCGTTCCAAGAGCACCGAGAAGTGTGCTAGCGAGGAGTATGAAGGTCTTGAGGGAATTTACAAGTTCCTGAGGGAGTGCGAACAGGCGAGGCGGTAGTAGGGGTTATGAGCTACAGATACCACAGTGGTTTAGATTGGTTACGATGGTATTTCGAGGGGGTTGACAGGTAGCGGTATCACCAGCGTGCGTGATAGAGTTGTAGCTTTTGCCATGCCAGAACCCTTTTACGACGTGCCTATCTCATTATTCACACCATACATTCCAGCAACCTTTTTGCATTGCAAGAACCAACCGCCACGACATCACCGCCGTCCAACGTGAGAAAAAAACCACAAAAAGAGAAAAATCTCTGAACCAGCGGCGTCGAGTCTCAGAGCCATTCCCCACCATATAACTTGCAATAGCTAGCCAAACCAACCCCCCCCTCAAGACAAACAGCTTCTAAACCCAGCTAGTAAGTACCCTGGCTATATCGCGACATTTCGCATTCTGCATAGAGAACTGGGTCCTTTTTCTTACTTCGAGAGAGGATGGAAAGAGGCTGAGAGGAAGAGGGTGACATGACGTGATTTATAGTATGTTGAGATATATAGAGTAGCTTTGAGTCGATGGGCGCTTTTTTTCGTGCTGCTCGATTGCTGCCATCTTCTTCTTGCCTCTTCTTCCTCGTCGTCGTTGTCATTGTCGTCGTCGTCGTTGTCGTCGTCGTCGTTGTCGTCCCTCTCTCACACCGCAAACTTCCACCGTCGGTTCTGTCGTTCCTTTTTCCTTGCTCTCCTTTTTCCTTCTTTGAGAGGACGGACAGTAACGCTTTCTCCGCACCTTCTCTACCCCCCACACCTTTCCCACCTGTCTCCTCCACCCCATCTTGCCCCTTTCCATTTTCCATTTTCCATCTTCCATCTTCCATCTCCATCTGCACTCATCCTCCCCCCGCCCCGCCCTCTCCAAGTCCCCTCTCCTTCACTCATCCAACGATATACACGTACAGAAGCGGTGCAAATACTCAGTCCACCACAGTAACCCTTCCTGTTGCGGGGATTCTGCTGTTCTCGCTGTGTCTGTTGGGTTGGATTGGATCTTGATGAAAGGGCTTGTGGGAGACAGGATTAGAGTTGGAGTTGGGGATTAGCGGGGTTGGAGGGGTTGAGGTGGGATCAAAGGGGGAGGGAAAGGAAGGGACGAGAGGGCTATGCTCCTTGAAAGTTTAGGGCCCTCATAGTCTAGGTACCAGAGGAGGTTTCTAGGCGATTTTGGACGGTTGGGTCGGTAATATAGAATAGCTGAATCGTTTAGTCAAAGGGGAGGCGGATGAATATGTGTTGGCGCGGTCGCGACAGAAGGATTGGTCAAGGGAAAGAGGTCGCGAGACTGGGGGATGGGCAATAAGTGTGATCCGCGAAATGCTTTGATGCAAAGAGCGTGGATGTTTTGTGGGGTATATTGAACGTATGGTGCACTATGAGGATCGTTCAGAGAATGATGACCGCTACTGATCCCCTCTTTTAACCGCTTCGAAAGAGGCGCGGAAAGTCGACGCTCTAAAGTTTGCTATCTTATTTTCAGCTTTATACCTTTGACCACTGTTTCCGCTCTTTTGCTTCTATCGTTGGGGAGAGCAACAACTCTACCCTGCGGTGTCTCGGGTTGTTGTAGTAGCTACTTATCGGGATTCTTTGTCCTTCTTGGCGTATTCCATGTCCAGGTATTAAAAGATAAATTTCTTAAAGGTTTTTTATTAATAAGTTTACGATGTAGATACGAAAAGGCGGACGAAGTGGTAACCTTGCTCTTCATGGTCCTCTGCCCGTCGATGGAATTGCATGTGTATAGGCTCTTTTGAAGACTCGAAAATTGGTTTAGGAGCGAAGGATGTGTGAATGAGACAATGGCTGACAAGAACAAGGTTATGAGTAGCAAGTCGACGAGGATCAGGACTGGCGAGGGGCGAGCGTGAAGGGTTTTGAGGGAGATGGGAACGGCGGAGCTAGAGGCTGGGCGGCTAGTGCTGGCAAGTGCTGAGGAATAAAGCAGAGCTGACGAGGACTGCTTGGGGGAGTGAAGGAGAACGGCAAACTATGGACATGATTGAATCTCTGAGACCCTCCATATTGCCAAGAAGGGATTTGCAACAGTCGAGCGAGCTCGGTCCTCATGACTCGAATCAGCGGTAGCAAGTCGGGGAGGATGAGTCTGAGCGCTTCAGGCAAGAATGAGACAGCGCCGTCAAATGACAGCGCCAAAGTCCGACGACGTGACACCGACGAGTTCTGAAGGCCCAAACCTCGGGATGACTGAAGGAGCGGTCATCATAGCAGGACCAAGTGACGAGGAAAGTGGAGCAGCAAAACTGCACATCCCAGAACTGAAGTGCGGGACGGTCGAAAGAGCGGGTGTTACGGCGCGACGACTGACAAAGACGTTGAAGTAAAGACAGTAACCGTTGAGGTTGGGGGTACAGCATGAGGCCGGCATGACAGTTGAATGACGGGATCGATGGATGAGGAGCCGTGGTTTTAGGACCGAGCGTGTGGGGGAAGAAGTGACCAAAATAGGCCGTTAACAATATATGGATGATGGAAATGGAGGCGCGGCCCGTGTTTGAGATACTTAGACACCGATCCCGAAATCGACCGCCGTAGACCCTTCAGAGAAGCCATGGCGCGGTTGATGGTCACGAAGAACGAAGAACGACTCGAAGTATGGTTCTTGGAATGTCATGACGTGAGAAAGTTGTTCGGGCGAAGAGTTTCAAGTGCCTTTGTTGGAAGGGCGGGGTACAGGAGAGAGTGGGGGTGGAAGGAAAATCAAAACTGCTGTTGGTGTGTTACACTGAAGACGGGGTAAGAAGGTTCGGCTCGGACTTCTCAAGGTTGGTGATAAGAGAGAACGGTCCGACAATGACATGATTCGACAGCAGTAGGAAAACATCGGGCTAGAGCGAATCGAAGAGAGTAGCAAGAAGATGGCTGTGGCCGTTGAGTGACTCGAAGAAAGTGGGGAAGTGTGAAGCGGGACGGTTTCGGTCTGATATCAGAGGGAAGTAAGTAGTGCTACTGTAGCACGACTTCAATGGCGCCGGCGGGCATAACAAATGGCCAGGAAGATCAACGATGGGGTTGAAGTCGATTGTTTAGGAGCCGACCAGGGTTACGTAGGCGCATGCGGCGGTGCATGCCGTCCTGTTGCCTTGATTGGAAATGCGTGCAACGAAATGGAGGGCTTGATATAGTAATGGGCACATGTAAATGCTTTCTGTTCCTTTCATTGGGCTGCAGAATGGCCGTTGAGACCCGGAGATCAGACGCTGCATGTGGGAAATGCGCAAATCCATAGGTCCATGGTTCGAAAGTGCCGGCGCAGGATGTGCTAAAATGCGCACTGATTCGCTTTCCCATGGAGTAATCCCAACGGCGAAGCATGCGGTGAACGCAGTTTGCCCCAGTTAGGCGCCCGATGGCGACGTCGGTCCAGGCAGGATGATCGGTGTGTAACATTTTGTTGATTTTCGCTGCAAGATCGCAATCTTCATGGTCAATGCATCAAGATAATCGCCACAATCAGGCTTCACCAAAGGGCTTAGGAATCGCGCTTGATAATATTGTACTAGGTTTGGAGAGGATCATCACGTATATCAATCTGTCATCCAAGCCGAAAGCCTGTTGGTTCCGAAGCGTGCGGCAAACCTCAACCCTGTGCCTCCCATGGGGAAATAGCTGACAAGATACCAAACAAGCGACGCTAACTGGAAGATAGCGGACACAAGTGTCAGGGTAGTGCTGTGCAGCTGTCATGTGAGCCGAGTGGTCAGCAGGTCATTGATCAAACCCGAAGGACTGGATTGGAGGGTGTGCAGTCTCATTCATGAACCAAATTGGAGATACATGGACCGTGGAAAGGAATGAAATACGACGTACCTTGATGGCGAAGAACAATGTCAGTCCGATGGAACCGAAGTATGCCGCTGTAAACGGAAGTCGTGGTGTCGAGATGAGATGCTGGGCATACGTGACCGGGCCCATCAGGACCGCCCAAGATGCCAAAAATAGTACAGAGCCCATGGTCCATCTTGATCATACATGGGATTGTCAGCGCAAACGCGTTCGTATTTTGAAGGTAGATACAGAGTGCGAGGTGGAACAATGCTACTTCTAGGCAGTCGAAACACCTGCTCGATCGACTGCACCGTTCCGTGGTCGAGGCTTATCATGCGCCCTTCCAGAAGGTTGTGTACGAATATGGGGGGAAAATGTGTGGGCGTGGGTACGCGTTGTGCCGACAAAGCAGGCTTTGGGGGGAGGGATAGACAATGTCAAGCAGGGTTACTCACAAAATAACAAACTTTCGAATTTTCATGGTAGCAAAAACCGGGAACAAAGCGAAGCAGATCACAAAGCACGCCAGCGCTGCCAGATTGCACGCACCAAAGATGAGTAGCCGATCCCATCTGCTTACTGTTGATGCGACATTTTTGGTCAGTACAGAATTTGACACAACGGGCATAGTCGACATGCGTCCAACGCGAGCGGATGGTTGCATGAAGCCATGCGTGTGACGATAACGGCTACGCAGCAGCTAAAGTCCTATCGATAGCGCTTATCGCAAGTACCAAATATCTGAATATATATGGGAAATGTTGTTGGTACTCACGTGCAAAGAAACCCTCATCCTCTTCCCTGCGACTTGGAGCAGGCAACGGGGCTCCAGGTGGGCCTTCGTGGGTCGGAAGCCTAACATAGCCCGAGTCGCCAAAAGGGTTCAGCCTCTGCAGCCTAGAGAGGATGGGCGTCGAGGAGTTGGTGGTGACGGGGACATCTGGATCCCGTCGAGACCAGCCCATGGAGTTCATCGACTCTCGGAACGACGCAGATGCCATCGGTACTTGGTCAGGTAAGTACAGTAGGTACTTTTATCCTATCTGGCACACCCAGGAAGCGCTTGATGATGAAGAGGCCGGTCGCCGCACGTCCCGTCGTACGTTTGCACTAGCTAATGCACCAAGCGACTGTCGAGCGATACGTTTCAGGCAATAGCAACGGTCGATGATCTTTAGATGATTGTCGACACTTCCCCGGATTAGGCTGGCGAGATGGACGGGAACATGGATGGGATAGGCCGAAGTTGGCGAGCTGCAAGATGCAGAGGTAATGCGCGGCGGGAGACGGATAATTTCGTGCAGATGATCTTTTGTGGGGTAAGACAGCTTGGACGATAGGTAGAGTTACTTAAGGGTAAGGAGGTAAGGTAGTCAAGCAAAGGGTAAGGCGGGATTAGTTTAGATTGCGATGGGGGGGAGCTTGGGTTGCCAATGAGGGTTTTTCGAGGTTCGAGGAATGACCGCTTTGTCTTACGCGGTCAAGGCGTCGATACTTCCAGCGGCGCAGGTGCGCGATATGCAGTGCTTGTGACGAAGAGATCTGATCTTGTTAGAGGGAGGGGGGTGTTTTCTCGGTGTTGGGTGAACTCGTGTTGGGCAGTGGAAGAGGTTACTAGGAAACAAGAAAAGAGGGTGGTGCTTTGATAGGGAAAGTGGAAAGTTGGCAGGCCACAGATACGGTGAAGTAGTTAGCAGGTAGTTGGGGGTGGTGTTGGTGTGGCGACTTCTGGGGAAGTGATTGGATCGCAGTCGCAGGAGGCATTTGCAGCACACCCTCTTCTGCGGATCCTTCAGGGTAGAGTGGTAGACGTACTTTAGAATACCGTGATACCGACGGCACCAACGCGAAAGATACTTTCCATTGATAGATTACTCGTACGGAAGACAGCCAAGCCGGACATGGGAGCATTCAATGGACTGACGCCTTGAGGAGGTGGTTGAGTGAAGAAGGGTCGTCCACCGCTTACTCTAGCGTCCGAGTGCCTTACTAACCGGTTGGAGCCTAGAGTGACGCATGAGCATTGATCACCGCCACACGCTCTGATCGCTTTGGTCTCTCTGATAGGCAGGCTCGCCCACTGCGAGAAAGGCTTCGACTAGGTAGGTATCTTATCTACTACTACAGTATACCTACAGTACTTTACCTTGAGACAATTGACTACCTTACTTACCTCACGCTGGCTTGGACAGGTCCATACCGTATTCTACTCCTACCTAGACCGATAGTTGCACACCCCCCATTTTACCAGTATATCGTTATTCCTGTTGTAATCGTCCCTTTGTTCATTCCTCGTCTGCCTGGCGTGGGATTGATGAGTCACATTGACCATCCCATGGTGAATGTCGTCGTATGGCCGTGTGGCGGTGATGGTTGCCCATAGCCCCCCCCCCAAGAAGTGAAACCCTTTGATAATGACCCAGCAGTCGAGTGGTCAAATGGTGAATGGCAGTTGATGCCATGTTGATCTGCTGCAACATAAAGTCCCCCCGTCGCAGTAGGCTCGTAGCCTGCTCCCTGCTGCATCCTGACTGTGCATCTTCTTCCCTTCCCGCCTGAAGCGAAACGCCATCCTGCCGACTTCAAAGAGATTCCGTACCACGACCACATACCAGACCAGATCTGGTCATCCGCCCAAGTCAGCCCCCACCCTTCTTGGACAACCACCATCTCGACTTACTCACCAGAAGAGTCGACGGTCGGACTGGAATTCACTCATGTCGTGTTTGCATTGCTTGGATCCGTAGCCTCACTAAAGCAAGCCCAACACCCTTAATATATACTGCGGCCTTTCGTCCTTCGATTCGGATCTTCCTCCGATCTTGCCATCCTCTGATTCCTGGTACGCTTCTTCCGCTGTCAAACCCGACTGTCACATCCTATCTTTGTGATCTCCATCTTCAGCGATAAGTACTTCAACCAGCCGTGTGTAACGTTGAAAGACGCCGAGAGATAAAACCTTCTTTGTTACTCCCCCCCCGCGAGACTGTTCCCAATACGAGCGTCATCGTACATTGCGCCCGCCTTAAATTACATTAGCTCGGAACCATCCGACGAAGCGAGCTGCTAGTATACACCGACATCCCTCTTCCACTGATCAACCTCTGAATCCCACAAACCTTCGCTGTCGTCCTCGACATCTCCCCATCGCGTTTCACATCCACAAGGACGACAGATCGTCCACCGCTCGCCACCAGTGTCTCATCCGCTGGGCGCTCGACGACGCTCCGCTGCCTCGCCAAAGGATCTATCGCTTGCGCAGAAACTCCCCCAACCTGACACCGACTCGGTACCTGGCGGGTCCAGCCTACCTCTCATCGTCGTCGACCCGCGTTTGCTGCGTACGCGGCTGCAAAGCAATACCCCGACGCACCAGAACAACAGCAACACCAATCGTGAAACAATCCTACTGGTTTAGCTAGGGCCAGCAGCAACTAGCCGTTCTGGTAAGCTGCTCCTACGATTCCCTTGATTGCTTCACCATTGTCTCTCGCAAATCGTTGGTTTACTCTTGGTAAATCTGTTTCTACCGAAGCTGCTTTGTGATACCGTTGTATCTGGAAAACGTGATCGTGCTGTCGTTTCTACAGTCCGATTTGAGGCATGTAAGGCTTCGTGCAGTCCTCCCCAGTATCTGTCTCGGTGCGGGTACTTCCCTTGCATAGCCACTACTTGTCTCAGGCCAGTCTTTCGGCTCTATTGTCCCTGTATGCTGCCTTACTGCGCTTGGCTTCAGCAAAAACCACTGCACGCTGTACTAACGCAGCCTCTAGTCATATCCACATCTTCAGGATCAACTACATTGAGGCAAACGAACTTCAGAGAACCCCACAGCCAAACAAAAGCTACTGGGACGACTTTGTTGGCCTGGTTACATCTGCGAAACGAAGCTTTCTCGAGGGAGTTTGCAAACACTCCGTCACCCGTGCCACCAAGCATTTCAGCGGAAAGCAAAGCTCAGTCCAATTGCTGTGGTTGGCGAGTCCCACGTCAAGAAAACTCGATTTAACGGGTCGTCGGCTCCCAGCATACCGAGATCTGCACTGACCTTTTCCAACCGTACGGTTCATCCATAATCGCTTCTAGAAATCAGCCAACTGCATCTTTCCCACGGCTTGACCCAACACACATAATTACGACCTTTCGACTATCAGGCGGGTACGTCAACAGGCGTTCGCCCTACAGTGTATACCCTCGAACGCGGCATCCGCAACACAAGCTTTAGCGCATTGCCATGCCAGTACCCTGTAAGTAGTATTTTGCATCCCTACATCTTTGAGGCACTCTCGAGTTGTTTCCTCAATTTCTACATCTTCATGGCGTTGAGATTTAGCTACGCTGCTTTTCTTTTCATCACTCCAAGGTATTTCAACACTGCCTCCATGTTTGCTCACATGTTTTCTCTTTTAGCTGAGAAACCCTTCGATCTCCAATACTCCATACCAATGACCCGCAAGGACAAACCGATACCAACTTACGATTTCAATCCAGATACAACTCTGGAAGAAGAGTTGGACTTTTTCACTAATACTGGTACTATGGCTGCCACAGGCAATTCGAGCCCATTCATCAAAGACGAACCTGAAGATTACACTTTTCCTGCTCACAGCTACGTACCAAGACAGCAAGGATACATGGAGATTGGTCAGCAGTTTGGACAGAGCACAACCGGTAGTGTTAATCCTTCGGAGCTCACGATGCAGGCCAACAATTTCAATCCCTACAACTTGGGAGGCCAGCAGAACTTGTCGTCTAGCTTCAACTTGGGTAATTCGGGGATTGGGGATGACGAGCTCCTGGATCTAGACCTCAACGACGGTTCTGCACATCAGAACCAGATGCAACGTGGTCAACATGGGCTGGAGAATGGCAGCATGCATGCCTACTTTCCGGACCAAGGCCAGTCCGGCTCGACAATGCTCAACAATCAAAACCAGATGTATTCCAATACACCAGACGGTGCACCGATACAGAGTCCTTTCGCACATAACAACTTCAACTATGCCCAATTCGGCTCGTTGCAGCAACAACATATACCCCAAGCTTCGCCCCACATGCGTCCTACGCAAGGTGGAGGAATGGAGACTCGCTACATAAACGGCCGTTCAAAGCCTCAGATGCCTCAACCCATGGACCGCCAGAATTCGGATTCTCGGAGCCCTATGACACCAAAGACCCCTGGATTAGGCGGTCTGAATCTTGGCACCCCGGAATCCGGCAGCTTGCCGTCACAACCCATCCACACCAACTTCAATCAGCACCGACATCAGAAGAGTCTATCCAACCAATGGGATAGTACTCCAGGAAGTGTACGCTCCTTCGGCGAGTCGCCCATCTCATCTCCTGGTCATCCAGCAAGTCACGCCCAGATTTCAGAGATCCTAAAATCTGGCAAACACGCCTCATTACCCGCAAAGGTCGAGACTGGCCATCATCCCATCCCAGCCTACCAGACGCAAGAAGCCAAGCGTAGGAGACGACGAGAGTCTCACAACATGGTCGAGCGGAGGCGTCGCGACAACATCAACGAACGTATACAAGAGCTTTCCCACCTTGTACCTCTGCACCGTCTTGAAGACGAAAAGGTCCGCAAGCACATTGTCAACAATTCACCGCTCTCACCAACCCTTGCTGCCGCACACGGTAGCCCACCTCAGGCAACATCCCTGCTTGCTGGAGGTGGTCGACGTGCCACAGGTGCGGGAAGCATAAGCATGGGCATTCCTGTAGAGGAAAAGGATAAAGGTCCCAACAAGGGCGACATCCTCAATGGCGCCGTTAGCTGGACCCGTGATCTGATGTGGGCACTCCACATCAAGCTCCAGCAAGAGACCGAGCTTGCCGAGATCATTACCAGGCTTGGCGGAGAGTTTCCTTTCGAGCAGACCGAAGAGGAAAAGCGCATGAAGAGCGAGCTTCTACACGCCTTTGAGGCTAACGATCCAAGCTCTTTCCAATACACACGCGGACCGGGCAGCGGACTAAGAGTGCCAAATTACACCAACGCCATGGGCGAACCTCTCAACGTCAACCAAAACGGTACACTAAGCCCGCAGAGCCTTAGTCCGGGTGTACAATCAGGCGGCAGCGGCGCCAACAGTGGCGGCCATGGCCACCCCCAATTCTGGAACCACAATGGCCACGATGGTTTCAGCCTCAAGGAGGAGGATGAGTACGGAATGGATATGAATTGACGTGGAAGGATACGAGATTGACGAGACGTGGATGTGGAAATGACTGTCATTTCTTTTCTCTTGCTCCGGGTCGCTTCTGCTTTTCCCCCGCATTCCTTCTCCTGATTTACAACCGGCATCACCCTTTCCCCCATTTCACATGCATACGCCGACCCCGGGGTGGTCGGAGGTGTTTGAGGAGCAACAGACATTGGATTTTATTTACTATACCAACCCCCGCCTTTCATTCTTCTCTTACCAGCATCATCTTCCCGCGAGTATTTTTTGCCTGGCATATACCTATTTGAGGAAGAGGAGTTAATCAGATGTCGTCGGGGAGTTGCGGGATATTTGGCTGTCTGCGCGTCTTTTTCGAGACCTCGATAATCAGAGCCCAGCTCGAGCGCTTTGTTTGGCTTCATAGCTTCGTGGGAGAATACACTGCTTGATGCCTTGAGCTTTTCCAATACAAATCATCTGAAATTCCATTTGAACACTTTGGTCGCTGAGAGGGTTTCGTGATAATTGAATCCCGAGTAATTTCCTCCCATCCACATGAACAATACGGAGCTTTCATCGCTAGTTCAGCGACCTCCATGAAGGTCCTTTCGACATACAACCACATTTCGAACTGCCTGAGAAAACTACGTTCCAGACCTCCCCCATCGTAAAACCACCACCCCGCATCGACTCCCCCAACCCTTCAAGCTCCGTGACCCTAAACCAAGATCATCCCTAAAGCAACCAATAAACCCCTCCCCCTTCCCCCGCTTGCCCCATCCGCACCCCATCAATCCCAACCCAACCCAACCCGTCCGCACCCGTCCGCCCCTCCGTCACCAGCACATCCCCAGGATATCCCCAGCACGTCACACAAGATAAGGAAAGCCTCGGGAGGACCGCTCGGCAATAGGGAACGGGAAGGGCGGCAAAAGAGGAGGCGCACGTGGAGGCACGAGGGAGGTGGGTTGATCTGATAAGATTAGATATCCCTGATCTGGTCGGGCCGTCACCGGTGTGTTCTCTTTACGAAGCGGGCTGGACGTGGTAAGGTATCTAGGTAGGTACCTAGGGTAGGGTGATGCGGGATGTTGGTGTGGGGAAGCGCGATGGGTTGGTTGGTTGGTTGGGGTGTGATTTGGGAAGGGCGAGATGGTGGAAAGGGATGGAGGGGATGGAAGGTAGGGGATGGGATTGGGGGTGGTGAGAAATGGGGAGTGATGGGTGAATATGGAGGAGGTGAGGAGAGACAGGCGGGAACAGCAAGGTTGGGGGGGGGGGATGATGAGATGGGGGGAAGACCAGGTGGAATATACGGGACGAGGATCGAGGGTCGAGGGAAGATGGGAGTGGGAGTGTAGATTGCTATACTGCGGCGAAAAGAGACTTGGGAATGATAGAGAGAGAATCTTCTATAAGACATCCACCCCTCCCCCACAACCGGCCCCCCATCCAACATCCATATAACCATAAACCCCGGCGCCCCCCTCCCCACCCCCCCCCCCCCTCTCCCCCAGCCTTCACCACCTGCCCCCGAACAAAATCACCTCCACCTCATCGCCCCGGTCTCAATAGCCATGCGAAGATTAGGTTCTAGCACGCAGACGAGAGGATTTGGTATGGTTGGTTGCGGTTGGAGGGGTGTGGGAATATGTGGGGAAGTGTGGGTGTGAGAGTGGGGGATCGGAGGGGTAGGGGTGTAGGGCGGCGGGAGCGGGAGTGGGGAGGATTATTTGGGGTCGGTGAGGTTTGAGGATGGGAGAAGGTATCTGGAAGAAATCTGTGAATCTACCCAGAGGCCTGGACAGACATTGCTGTGAGGACGTCGAGATGGGAGGGGACCGAGGAGTCATCGTGGTTTTTGAAAAGCGCGGTAGCCCTGCGTTCTGGTTATTGTTGGTGTTTCTACGTTTGGTTTGGCATATCAGTACCCAGTAGTTGCCAGTAGGCAGCCTACGATAATGAGTATGGAAGTGGCCCTTGCCTTCGAGGGACTTAGTGGCCGAATTGATACGTAGGGCTGAGTGTGTGGCACAGTTCTGGCGCATACGCGTCAACTAGACGCGTTTGGATGTAAACACTGAAGGCACCATCATCGTAAGCTCGACGGTAGTAAAGTGTAAAGCCTCCGCCCATTCTAAACATGCACAAGATGTTAACCTGCCTGTACTCCTTCCACACACAACCTGTTTCCTCGCATGCACAGAATCGACAGAGCTTACGTTATCGCCATTCGCCAAGATTGAAAGTGAATCTGCCCACATGGATCCTCGAGGGAATAACCAGTCCAGCGTACCGGATCTTTCCCCCAGTGACTGCTACCCCTCACCATGTCGAAACCAAATCCACAATCCGGACAAAAGCGCACGCGGTCGTCAGAACATTCTGGTGGAGAAGTAAGTAGCTGTCCTGCTGCAAGCTGCGTGGCATGACTTGTACCAAAGGCTGACTCGAGTTGTAGCTTGACTACCCAGAGAAACCTATAGTCCGAAGGTCACCAGGCTCTGCGAGCAAGCTCACTGTTCCGCTTCGACCTCCTACCCAGCTCGGCGTGTCAACAACAGTTCAAGAGGTTAGTACTGCCTCTATACTTATGCTTCCGTCTCTACGTATACTCTCTTCATCATCTGTCAACAAGGATCGACTTCTCGCGACATTTCAGATCGCTTTTTCATGGGCGGAAGTGAGCAGTTCGTAGTTCCTGGTGATTCCGTGCTTTTTCTGACTTTTTGATCTTCCAATTGACTATAGCTACTTCTGGTCTTTCTACTTCATTGCCCTATATTGAGGTCCTTCTCGTGACTGTCTAAGAATCCGTGGAATAACCCCCGTGTGTGTCTCTCCAATTCACATCCGGTTGACTGCGTTCCATCTGGAAAAGTGTACTGGTATTCAACGGTTTTCCGATTGTCTGCTTCAGCCCGCTGTCCTTGTGGCTATCCAGCAATGTGCTAAAAGCCCTGTGTATCTCGTCGTTCAATTGATCAGTTTTCTTCTTGGAACTCCTGTTAGTTTCGATATCTGTCCATTTGTGCGCTGGCTCGTCCTCGCAGCTTTTACAGTCCCATATCAAGCAAACCCACCTATTTCTAGAACGATTACACATTTTCCGTGGCATAATAGCGGCATAAGCACGTTGAGTTATCTGACGCCTTCAGCTGACTCTCTTACAGCCAAACCAAGCCTCTCGTGTCAGCACCTGGATCGCAGATTCGCAAGAACAGCTACCCGTTCTCGACCAAAGCCCATCACTCTCCGAATCTACTACCGACCTTGACTCGCAGAGATTATCTTTGGCCTCGGGCGCCACTTCTAAAACAGCTCCACTAACTAAACAGAATCTAAAGCTCCTACGACAGCAGACCATAACGGCCAAATCAGGAAAGGATACTGACCCCTCAACTTCCGTAAAGTCTACAGCGAAATCAACCAGCAGCTCCTTTGAAAAGGACCTTTGGAATGCTCGTAGGATTCTGGCCCTCAATGGCATGCACCTTGAGGAACCGAGTGCTAGAGCCAGGTATCCCCAGGTCGCAGAGGAGGTTGGTCGACTTCTAATTGACCGGAATTCAGAGAAGAAAAGGAATATGGAACATCTAAAGGCGACCTTCGAACGCTTTGGATGGAGTAACGAAATTACCCTCGAGGCTAATGTTATGCCTCTTCTAAAAGGCATCGAGCGCTCGGTTACGCAGCAAGATCGCAACGGCGAGCCAATGGAGGTTCAGAAGCCATGGTTCAAGGACCACCTTGGGGAGAATTGGGATTTCCCATTTATTGAAAGCGTCCTGCAGACATTGAAACGTGGAACACTTTTTGAGCATAAGGTTTTCGACGCTATTCTAGAGAAATATCCCAAGTTGAAGAGCCCTAGGCCAGATATTATCTATGGTCCGTGGGCTTCAGCGTTCTCGGAAGAGGAGCAATTTGTGAACGAGCAATTCATCGAATTCAGCATGGCTTCCGAATCCTTGTACCATTCTGCTTTTATCTGGGAGTGGAAAAGCGCAAAAGGCAACTTAGAGGAGTCAAGACTGCAAGCGTGTCGCGCAACGGCGGCGGTTGGATACGCCATACGAAATTTTCAAAGATGCATCGGTATCAACCCGGACGACCACATGGTCGACGATGTCGATTTAACGTCCCTAGTATACGCCATGTGCATTGATAACCAGATAGCATACATGTATGCCGGTTTCTATGTGCGAGAGGGAGCTTCGGTGGTTTTTCGCCTCGTCCCATTTCGTGATTATCCCTTCTACATGAACGCGAACGCCTTGAGCAATCTCCGTCAGGACGTCCACAATGTGCTTGATTGGATAGTTGGCGAGAGAGTCAATTGGATCAAACGCCTCATCGGCGAGTATGTTGAGCGTGAGAAAGCGAAGTTGGCTGCGGCGGCAGAATCGAGCACTCCTGTTGCGCTGGGTGCTGCGAACGTGGGGGCCAGCACTGGCGAAGCCGCCAGTCCAAGTGGAAGCCATGCCAATAAGAGGCAGCGTACGGGAAAGGAACAGTCTACCCAAACCGATACCTAGTTGGCTG
>JAABUR0100002059.1_pt1 | contig 32657 bp, 34 predicted proteins | sample 5560091 | NCBI WGS metagenome assembly JAABUR01 (sample SAMN10711879, study PRJNA513375) | rock metagenome | isolation source: Antarctica rocks | place: Antarctica: Victoria Land, University Valley sud
GCCGTAGCTCGAGGGCTATTATGTCCAGGATCCATCATCTCAATCAATCGCTTATCATTCTGGCCTTGACCATAGCCAGGGTACGCCGCAATATGCCTGAGAGCAGTGCATGAGGTGTGGTAGCAATCGATACCTTATGCAGGAAAGTCTGCATGGTTGTTGTTGTTGGTGCCTTAGCAATGGGAAACGACTACCTTGAGCTCAACAAACGTGTAAAATAAAGCTTCAATGATCTTACTACTGTTGCGATTTTGAATCTCTGGTCAAGTATTGCTCGATCTGGATGTTAATCAACCGTAGCTTCCTCTCATAGTTGCCGAGTGAGAAATAGCCCAACTCAAGCATGCACTAGGGTAGGTATAAAGTACACACCACTTGCATGACTTGGAGCACTGCTAGTCGTGGGGTCTGTTTCTTTAAAGTTGAATAAGACGAGCGAATCGTTCTAGGTCTAAAAGGCACCTCGAAATCGAACATCGAAGGGCAGCGAAGGGACATAAAGCTACCTACTTTAATACCCGATCAGATTACTATGCATATGCAAGAGAAACTGCAGACGTCGAAATGGAAGGTACACAGGGTGACGACTGGTACCCGTGCAGCCCTGAAACAACATCTATGCAAGGTACCTTCTTACTATGTACTATAACCATCATAATTCATGATTGATGGATTATCTCCAGCGTTCAGGCATTACTTGTTGCGGACGAACGGACGTTTGATAGGCTGACAAACCCCTTTTGCTTCTTCAACAAGCCCAAGGTGCAAACTACCTACCTACCGACCTACCGACCTACCGACCTACCTACGTGGCTCATGATAAAAAAACGTTTACCAGTCCAGCAGAATTTTAAGACATTCAAAACTTCAAATCACCCATTGATGATCATATACTTAAAACTTAGCATACGATACTCCATGCTAACAGTCGCTAAAGTCGGACACCAATCCATATTAGAATAATACAAGAGAAGTGGCATGAGAAGAATTGAGCATCGCTAGAGTATGACCTACCTCAGTTTAGGGAATACCATACCTTTGGCTTTCGGCCATGGAGATTGGCATTCCATTATCAAGTTTCTGGGCCAGCCTACCGTGAAATGCCCTCCATGTGCCACTCCAAGAAGGTTGTGGCCATTGGCGAACGTGCAGCTCTATCACTGTAGAGCATCTGCATGCTCGCTTCAGTGGCCCTTAATGATCGGCAATCCCATACAACCGGATTTCTTTCTTAACCCAGAGCGTCCTTGTCCTTTCTGAGCATCATCTGTGGGCTCAACGTTTACAGCTCAGCAGTCGACACTAGTGGGACTTTTTCCATGAGCATCTTCGCGTAACAACCTTGATGTTGCACCTGTCTCGTGGGTTGTGAACCGAAGTTGCTGAGCTTGTCAAAGTATGTAAGTCGCATAACTGACTTCTAGACCGTTGCTTTCGATCCCTTCTGTTCTTTATCAGGATTCACTCATATCATCAAATAGCGCTACACCCTACTGTGAGGCATTTTCATCGTTCACCCATCTATACATCTAAAGAAGAGACATAATGTAAATGTGATCTTTGACTAAGCTCGTATGCTTGTGTTGTTTGTTGCAAATCCGTGCTAGCGAGGCTAAATTAACATCCTTCTGATGGTGCTGTGGGACATCTGTCAGTATGACACCTATACATATTGGAGCTGAAATTATGTCCCGCAAAAGCGGAAATGAAAACAGGCCATTCGTGCCGACATATTTTGATAGATCATTGGCACTGTAAGGTTACGTGAACAGCATGTCTTATGAAGCGCCAGACCATCTCTTCAACCGTCGTCTTCTATCTGGCTTCTTTTGACGTGTCCGGCTCAGAGAAACCGTTCTCTGATTGAGCTGTCCAAAGCTCTCCTCTTGCAAAGGCGCACCGAGGACACGCCTAACCTTGACATGGAGATGTCTATCAACAATCCCGCCTAGGATATTTCCTTCGTGATTCATAAATAACAGGCTGAAGTGGCTTCACCCAGTTCAACACTACGGCTATGATCGTATCCGGCTACGGATTGGGAGTGCATCAGCCGCCGCCGCGTTGCTCAACGACACCTGTATTGCTGGTAGCCCGAACCTGACGGAATCTTTTTCGGCTCTCTGCTCCAGCCGGGTACCCAGATCAAGCGGCCAATCCTTCAATTCGGAGCCCAAGGGCTAAACCAGGACCCAATTGTGACCAGACCTGTACGAGCCATCTGGGAGTGGAAGCTAGAGGTGGCGCTCAAGGGAGCCAAGCATAGGACATTCCAGCTTGGCGTCAGATATTCGCTGGACCAGGATGGGTTGGGCAGCTACGGAACTACAGGCGGGAAGAGAGGATTGGAAATTATAAGTATGTACGCGAGTAAATTTGCGAAACTGGTGATGGAGGACAAAGGCGGCGCAGGGAAGCTTGCTGAATGGAGGAGCACGTAAATACCCCGAGGCTGTGGTTGCGAGAAGTGGTAACGGTGGTTGACCATGCGCGGTGCTCTTGTCAACGACATCGGAAGGCAGTTGGAGACAGTAATCCAAGCACGTTGACCGTACCGATATTTTTCTTTACTACTATCATACAGTAAATCCCTTGGAAAATCCGAGATTTATCATTCCTGTACATACATACAAATGTCCCCCCCGAAATTTTCAGTGCTCGTTTTCCCTTCTAGAAGATCACCTTTGATTTTATTTAAAAACCTTTCTCGCCATCTTCTCGAAAGCTTTTCTACTACTAGAGATGCACTGTTCGTCTGTGTGTATGTATGTATTTTTTTCTGTTGATTGTATTGAAAAGATTTTTTTTTAACAGTCTAGAAAAGAAAGATTTTACAGTCTGGGAAAAGGTAAGGTGTTTAAGTGTTAGTGATAATGGAGGAAGAAGAAGAAGAAAGGGGGAAGGGGGGGGGGGGGGGGGGATGACACGAGGTGGATTGATACGAGGTGGATTGATACGAGCAGGTTAAAGCTAAATGTCAGTAAAAAGAAGAAGGGGTTCACAAAAAAGCACTGGATGATACGAGCAGGATGACACGAGTAGGGTTTAAGTTAAGCATGCTCTGTAAATTAACCAATTAAACCCTACCGAGAGTTTCAAACACAAACAACCTACCTACTACCTACATACATACAAAAGCTAATTAAAAACTGAATACAGGCACGGAGTACCAACTCCCCACAAATCATGAATATTCCCTACCGGTACCTCTTGGCGCCTTCAAGATCCCGCATCGCATACTCGTGCACGCGCACCGAGTAGCCAAACTTGGCATCATCATCATCGACATCATCGCGGGAACCCGCGGCGTCGATCTCGGCGTACCGCTCGCTCGGATACCTCATTCCCCGCATGGAGGGCTGTGCCGCGGAGGAGGAGCCTTTGGGGGCGAGGTTCAGGGGCCTGAGCCCGAGGGCGACGCGTGCTTTGCTGATGATGGATTTTGCGGAGGAGGGCTTGAAGAGCCAGTGCACGGAGGGGAGGCAGGCGGCGATGAGCGCGAGGCCGGCTTCGAGCAGGCACCAGTAGAGTTGCACGGTTATGGCTTCTGGGAGAGTACGGGCGGTTAGGGGATTGAGGGGAGGAACGGGGGGGGGGTTGGGACGTACGGTTGGTGTCAACGCCGATGGTGGCGGGGAAGGCGGCGAGGAGTTTTACGTAGACGACGACGCGGGCGATGGATGCGGCGACGGCGCTGGGGGGGTGTTAGCGTTGTAGATGTCGGGAAGAGGGTTCCGGGGGAACGCTCACGAAGCTCCGAGAAGGATGACGCCGGTTACGCCGATTCGTTGCTTGACTGACATCTGAAGCTTCCAAACCTACATGTTTTGTTTAAATCCATACGCTCTCTCTCCGGGCAGAGCGGTTGGGGGCTGAAAGTTACTCACTGCTGGGATTGGTAGGCAGATGATGAATACATCGATGAGCAGGTCCGAGATCATGAGGCCGATGTGTTTACCCGTCAGCGAGATCGGACAATGGATCCGCGCGTCGGGGGAGCCCCAGTTTGCCCATATGGGAGCTCCGCAACCGAAGATGATCAGGAGAATGAAGACCGCGGTCCAGATTATCACGAGCACCGCCGTGACTAGGCAGACGATGCTGAAAGGGTCTTTCTTGATTGGGCATAAGCATCGGTAGTAGAAGGCTATGGCGCTGAGCTTGATGAGTCCGTATGCAGTCATCATCAGGATTTGGAAGGGGAATTCGATCTGCACCGTTTGTGTTGGCATTCTATTAAAGGACGGGGGCTCATGACTTGGTTCACCTTTTCTGCAACCCGCGATGTTGGGTCCAAGTACGCAAGGAGTTGATCGCCTGTAAGATGGGGTGGTGGTGCCGGAGTAGGGTAGCCCATGACTCGTTCTTGAGCTCCTGTCATGGTTTTACGTCTTTTAGCTTTTTGCTCTTATAACACTGGACCAGTACTGACCGGCCACGAGGCAAGCGCCCATGCCTATGATCGCGAACTATCATTGGTGTATTAGCGTTGATGTAGAGAAATGTCAGCTACTGCCGTTACAAGCCCTTACCAGACTACCTGCACTCAGCCAGTCGTCAATTCCGATGTAGTTCTTTTGCAGAATCCGAGTGAGGAACCGCATGCCAACGATCACGACACATATCACGGGGATGGCGTAGCCGATGGCAACGGTTTGTCGGGCGTCGACGAACTTGTAGTTGGAGATGGTCTGCACATTGTTCGCAGCCATTGTGTCAGGGGCGTAGGAAGGAATCCCACGGAGCTTTGAAATCGAAGCCAAGGGGTTGCAGCTATTCTGTCGAACCAAACAGAGGTTCTAGAGCCAGACAAGCGGATGCTGGGTGATTACTGTCTGTGTGGCTCCAAGATGGAGGAACCAAGATAGATGATGTTGACAGCCCGCAGTCTGGATTCTTGAATGATGAGAAAAGAAGGAGGAAACAAAGGATCGAGGCTGATAAGACTCCATATAAGGTACCCCCCTTCGAAGGCCACATGATGCAGGACTCATAGCAAAAAGTGAAGACTGCTCGCAAGTCATACAACGGATCCAACGGGATCGCCTCCCCCCCTTCACGCAACCTTCACCACGAGCCTGACCGCCGCCCGCACAAACCAGCAGGAAGATCAACAGATAGAAACGCAGGGAGCGAAAAAGTACGCGAGTTTCCTTTGCATTAGCCCTCTAAGGGTGTGCTCAGATATTGTGCAATATAGAATACCGAGTCTGTACCAATGAATCTCAGTAAACCACCTCGTTCTCCCAAACCAGATGTAAAATTGATGATGAATTCGTAGCGACCATATACCAGCCAAGCCAACCAGATCTCGACATACGCGAGCTTTGGGTGGTGCGCCTTCCGTTCCCGGCTGGGCTCGTCCCGACTAAACGCTCCCGAAGAATGGGGGCGAGGGGGGAATTTTCGACATGAGAGCCCCCAAAGGTATCCATCGACTCCCGATCCCATTGAAAACTGGTTGTTACTCAGTTATATCAGGTCGGGCGGCCCACCTTTGGTTTGTAGCCCTAACTAACCAACAAACAGCCCCCCCATACTTTCACCTTTGGTAAATCGCTGCGCACAAAACATCAAGAGAAAATAAAAGATGAGGGAAGCCAATAAATAGACGTGTATAGTACACCTGCTTTCGATACATACAGTACAGTACATCCCCTCCCCCACGTATCGATACCTGTACACCCTTTCCTAGAAACCGCCGAAGATGGATAAAAAAATTCGTAAAATAGTTTATATTTGTACATCTTTCCACTTTTGAAACGAGCCAACCAAATCCCAAAGTAAGAAGCAGCAGCAACAGCAACAGCAGCAGCAGCAGCAGCAGCAAAAGAAAAGACATTACCCGATTCTAGTTCTTTGGACGACGACGCAGTCACAGACACAACAGCGAGGTAAACCGACGAGAAACGTCAACGCCAAGGGTCAAAGAGAAAAATGTAAGCAGAACAGCATTTCGAAGCACCCGGCACTTGAAATTGATATGTGGGATTTGAAAGCCAGCAGACCAGTGAGCAAAGTTTATATATATATATAATATCCTCGAGTTTCAAATATATGGTACCGCCGCATTGCTCCCGCGCTAATGCCTATTTCGGCCACGTGCTCCCTCTGTGCTCCCCCTGCTCCCCCAATGCTCGCTTGTGCTCCCTCTATGCTCGCTCGTGCTCTCCCCCTGCTCCCCCGTGCTCCCGCACCGCTTGCTCGTGCTCTTCATCAGTCATTTCCTCCTCTTTTGCTCTCCTGTGCTCCCTCGGTGCTTCCCCGTGCTCCCCTTGCTATTCTCTTTATGCTCCCTCTAAAGCGGCCCTGTTCCCTTTTCCAACTGAAAACAGCAGTTGGGAATCCTAGGTTCGGGGTATATATAATCTATATATTATATACACCCGAACTTAGAGATTTGCCAATTCTGTTTGAGAAAGAGAGTAGAGCCATCTTAAAAGAAGCAGCGAAGAAGCACGAGAGAGCAAAAGGAAGCATCAAGGAGTAGTGAAGAAGCAATAGAGCAAATGTTCAGCTTTTTGTAGTAGAAGAAATACAGCACAGAAGAAGTCTAATTTGACTGTCTAATACTCGACTACTCTTGCTCATATTGATAACATTCTTCAACAAGATTAAGAAAGATGACTAAACGTAGATCTTCGTTTGCTACGCGTAAACCTCATACTTGCTATCTGTAGATCTCTTCAGTAAAAAGTCATGTTGAGAACAAGATCAAGAGTTAACGATATGACAAATAAAGTCAGACTGACATATTACATTTTATATTATAAGAAAGAAAAGAAAAAGAATATCTTATTCTGCAACACTTATGATATAAAAAGATCTTATATTATTGATTTCAATGTTGCATGATCTTTCACAGTCAATAGAAGTCTGACTTGATATTAATGAAACGTTGTTTTACATCAGCACTCTGACTATCTTCTAAAGAAGTTTTGAGCTTAGCGTCACGCAGAATGAGAAAATATCGAAGATAAATTATTTTATATGTCAAGATATAACTACTACTCAATTAGCCTGATTCTTCTGCAGATCAACATATGAAAGAATCTTTATTCTCTTTGATTCTTCAATATTCTTTTCATCTTTCTAAACTCAATCTTTAAGAGTTTAAAAATCACTTTCAATGAGAAAAATAAAAATCTGACGTTAAACATATAGTTCGCAAGACTGAAATTTTTTGAATAAACTTAATTCAAGCAATGAAGATGAGCATGAACGAAGACGTAAAATCTTAAATAATTATATCAAGACTGAACTTAAGTTAAGAGCAAAAGAAGAAATCTATGATCTTTCTATATTCAAAGACTCAGCTTTGAATGAAGAAATAGCTTAGAATGTATGAAACATCACATATGATTCTTACTTGCTGCGTTAAGAAGCTTTTTGAATCTGTCAGAAAAAACTCGATTTTCACATGAATCAACAATATCAAGAAGTTGTACAACGATGTCTTGTGACTGACTTTGACGTAATTCTTTGACAATCATTGAAGAATTTAAATTGACTGCGCGCTTTCAATTGAAAGATGATGCAAAAATTAAATAAGTGCTGCGCTTGATGCTTACTTATAACATAACAATTCAAGAGCATTCAAAAGAATGCTTAATGCATCAATTTTGAACTTTTTTATTTTTTCAATTTTCAATTTATACAGTTTAATATTTCATTTGAATCAATGATCAAAGTAATATTACAACTATGTGCTTCTCATAATAGAAGTCAATAAATCTTTCATCTTCTTTAACATTGCTTTCTGAATTGCTCATTCTTTATTCATTTCATCATTAAGTATAAAAAGAACAGAAAGAAGTATCAAAGAAGCAAATAACTGAAATGAACTTTAACATGCAAGCAAAGTGATGAGATCTGAAATCATGTATTAATCTAGATTCAAAAAAATTATATATATTTATCATCATCATGAAAACAATCACAACGCACGCATCACAAATTTTGAAAAAGAGCACTACAAACAAGGCAGAGTGAAAATCTAGAAGACAATTGAACGACGATGAATTGCACGAATCGCAGCAGTGCTGATTCGAAAATGATTGCGAGCGACGTTGATTCGTCGCAAGGAAACAGAGATGCAAGATCGAAACACTCACGTGACGATGAAGAGAACGTTGCTAACATTATTGATCTACTAACAAAGATATCAACGTTAGAGAAAGAGAAGAGCAAAGATCATTCGTGAAAAGAGGTAGCATTGAAGCTGATTCAACGTCTTTGACTCGACTCAGAAGAAAGATATCACGCGAATCAGAACGCGTTCATCGCGAAGAATGTACAGAAACTGAAGGCATCAGTTCAACTGCTTAACAAGCAGTTGCATACACAGAAAAACACGCGTCTTTCAACGAAAATCACGTCATGAGCGAACGTGACAAGAGAAGAAATAGCGACGAGAAAGCAACGTCTCAGAGGCGATTCGTCGTCGCTTCGCAAGAAACGAGAAGTCATGATTAAGATAATGAACAGAAGAGAAATAGAAGAGATACAGAAGAAGTTGATCGAACAGATTCTACAGAGAATCGCAGGCGTGTCGACAGGTCAAAGAAATCTAATCGTGTTACTTCGCAAGCTGAGCAGCGATGACATTTCCCTTCACGCAGTTAGCTCAGATGCTCGAGCAAATCTGAAAAAGACTCAGACATGAGCAAAAGAAATCGCGAGTTCGGCACGCGTAGCACGTCGAATCTTCACAGTGCTGACATATGAAGTACGCACTACAATAGATATGAGCAATCAAGAAAAGATTATTGAAAGACTGATAAAAGATAACGCGAGACTTCATGAAGATCTGAAAGTTCTAAGAATAGCCTGACTCAAGAAGATAGCAGATAGCAAAAAGACTCATTCGTCGCTCATCGTAGAGATCGCGATCGAAGCGATGACGAATCAACTAATGAACATGAGCATGCTGAACTCGTATCAAGAATGTGCATGCGAGCTATTTGAAAAGAACTGTCGCATCACACAGTGCTTCAGATGTCACGAATTTGATCACATGACTAAGATCTGCAGAAAGAATCAGCGCTGCGAAAAATGCGCAGACAAGCATCACATAGAGAAGTGTGTGATGCCTTCGAATAGAAGACGTTGCGTCAACTGCAACGAAAATCACAAACTTTGAAGATACATTTATTTCAAGTAACGACAGCAGATGAAACAAGCGTTCGAAATCTATAGAAATAAATCGTTCAGATACTCTGAGACGTCTAAATACAATTGCACACTCTTCTCGCTGTCTCTGAACTCTTTAGATTCAACGAACTCTTCAGATTCAACGAATTCTTTTGATTCAACGAACTTCTCGAGTTCAGCAACAGTCATGCTGAAAACACGCAGTTGAATCGCTGACGAATCAGCTTGACAGATAGTAGAAATCAAGAAAAGACGAGTCAATCTTTTCTCTTGCGTGAGTAGTGACTCAGACGAGACGACATCTGAGCAGATTCAGAAACATTCAATCAGAAAGTGAGAAAGATCATCGATGATTGAAAGCATACAAAGAGTCTTCTCATTGCAGAGTCAACAACAGCTATGAATAACTTTATGACAAAACAGTTTTTTCTACGAATTCTACAGTACAACATCAGAAAATCATTAAGAATTCAAGAATCATTTCTAATTAACAGAGAAGTTCGCGAATTTGACATAGTAGTTATACAGAAGCAAGATCGCAATAACAACGACTTGCAGTCATTTAGCGCAGCACACAACTTCTTTCATCTAGTGAAAAACTCGTCATCTCAATCAAGAACATGCATATACATTAACAAATGTTTAAGACTCAATCAATGAATAGTAAAAACAGCTGAGTCAGACATTTGCTCAATCAGAATATTAACTCGCAACACAGATGACAAAACGCAGACGCTAAGACTTTTAAACATCTACAACTCATGCTCACTGTCTACTACATTCACAGAGAGATCTTCAATCATTTCTCGTTTGAACGAACTACTCAAGAATGACTGCAAACAACTGATCATAGAAGATTTCAATTTACATCATTCTCATTGAGAAGAGCGAAGATGCTTCACTCGTCATACGATGACTGATACTCTACTAAACATCATTACAAACGCAAGACTGAAATTATTACTGAAATCAGACATTATTACTTGCGAAGCTCACAATCAATTTACGACGATTGATTTAGTCTTTAGCAGCGAGAAAATACAGTTCATGACACGCAAGTGCAAGATACGAATTGATCTGCATCAGAGATTGAATCATCTTTCGATCATCACAGAGCTATGTCTATAAACAATCTCAGTGCAATTCTCGACTTGATGACTTTGAAAGAAAATGAATACAGAAGCATTGAGTGCTTATCTGCAAATACATCTATCTTTGAAACGCTCTCTAGACGACAAAACTATGATGAATGACAGAGTGTGCAAGATTATCAGAGTGTTACAGAAGATCATCAAGAAATCTATTCTTTTGACAAAGTCATCAAATTGAGCAAGAGACTTTTGAAATCAAAGCTGCTTCGAAGTAGTAATGAAATCAAGACGACTGCGAATCATATGAAAAACGCAAGACACATTAGAAGCGTGAAATGAATATCTGAAGCACAACGATCATAAAAACAAGATCATTCGACAAACGAAATGCGCACACTTCAGAACACAAATGCATGAGCTGAGCAAAGCATTCAAATCAATATGACGCTTTGCAAAATGAGCTAGAATTGAAAGTCAGCTATCTAAAAAGCTTTCTCAGTTTTCGTCACTGAAGCGAAGCGACATCGATCATATAACAACGACGTTCGAGAAAAAAATCGAGATACTGCGAGAAAAGTTCTTTTTCTCATCTTCTCAAGCGAATGTCAGCAACATCGCAGAATCATTCATATCTCTGACAGTCTCATTCAATTCACGCATCACAGAAGATGAAGTGAAGCAGGCAATCAGATGAGTAAAAGCAGACAAAGCATTAAGCACTTCAGATATTTCAAACAGAGCGCTTCAAGCGAGTCTTGCAGAACTAATCTCAGTACTGACGAGTTTATTCAACGCATGTGTAACACACAAGTATCATTCGAAGCAGTTCAAAAAGACTCAGACAATAGTACTATGCAAATCAAAGAAAAGTGACTATATTGATTCAAAGACGTATCGACTCATTGCTTTGCTCGATATCATGAGCAAAGCGCTGAAGTCGATCATGATCAAAAGACTGAGTGACATAGTTGAGACTCATTGCATGCTATCAAATGCTCAAATGAGAGCGAGACGCAAGCAATTCATGATCTTGACGTTAGATCTACTAGTAGATCAAGTTCACACAGTGTAAGACTGTGAAATCAAATATGTGATCTTCATGCTAAGCTTAGACGTCGTCGAAGCGTTCAATTGAGTCTCACACGTCAGACTTCTGCACACGCTGAAAATGAAAAGAACGTCAAGCTACATAATCGAATGAACACGCAGCTTTCTAGAGAATTGAGAGACGTTGCTAATATTCGATGAATAAACGAGTGACATGCGCGAGATAAACGCAGACATATCGCAGAAGTCTTTCATTTCATCGATTTTTTTTCTATTCTTCAACGCAAGTCTAATTGAAAAAATGCGAAGCACTGAAAATTAAAATCGAAGTGCTTGACTTTGTAAACGATATTAACATTCTAGTCTACGACAGATTCACTGAAGAAATCTGCAGAACACTGAGCAAAGCACACGACGTCTGCGCGAAATGAGCTTGCACTCATGACGCAACGTTCGCATCAGAAAAGTACAAGCTCACGCATTTCACTAGAAAATCGAAGAGATTCGACATGATGACTAGCATATAAATAAAAAGCTTAGTTATCAAATCAAAATCAGACGTACGAGTTCTAGAAATGCAACTGAACACGAAACTGCGATGAGACGCGCATCTTCGACAAATAGAGACGAATCACGTCACAAGAATGCTGACACTTAGTCATCTTGAAGTCTTCACATGAAAAGCTATCTTCACAAAAGCGAGACAAGTATACTCAGCAGTAGTGAGATCAAAAATTGCATTCGAAGCGTCAGTCTGACATCAGCGCGACAAGAAAGATGAACTGTCGAACAAAGAACGCAGACTAGAAACACTTCAGAATCAGACTCTGCATCACGTAGCAGAAGCATTCAAAAGAGTAAACATCGAAACTCTAGAGACAGAAACATACACGAGTTCACTACATGTTCATCTGAACATGCTACAGAACAAGATCACGCTACACAGTCGAGTCAACGATCGAACGCAAGAGATCAAACAAGCATGCGAACTAATACGCGCTCGTTTAACGAGAGTTAATCGCGTCATTTCTTGCTCACTCATCATCAAGAAAATAGTACTTCTGAATGTCTTCATTCAAGAAGATGCAAAGATACAGTTGAGATGCAGACGACACATTCTCTTCTTCACAACAATTTCAACAAACGATAGCATCGCAATAACGCAGTATCACAAAGATCAATGAAATCAACGATGAGAAAAGTACAGAGAACGCGTCGCAGACATCAATGCAATCTCAGCACAAAGATTGCATCTGAGCAATAAAATGATAAAGATGCATGATGATCTTCAGAAAGCAGAAAGCATTCTCGCAATGCACATCAGAATCAAACGCATAGATTTGAATGCTTATCTGCACTCTAGAAACATTTCAGACACGAACAGCTCGCGATGTGACTGCGAATGAAGTCATCAGACGACAAAGCATGTACTCATGCACTGCTTGAACTGATCGCATCTGCGATTAAGAATGCTACAAGATGCTGACTTCTTGAACTATTGAATAATCGTCATCATCACGAAGAGTCTCAGAGCAGTAGCGAAGATGATGATGAAAACGAAGCTCTTGAAGCAATTTAAAGTGACTAAAACACTCGTTCTTTAACGTGCAATCAACGCGAACAAATTTGATACATAGTCTCAAAACTCACTGTTTCAACTGCGTGAAGCAGTCGTGTAAACTGCAAGTGATTTTCTATCTCAGAGAGTTTTGTTCACTCGATACAAATAGCATAAAGTTCTTCATGAGTTGATCTAATCGATGTCACAAGAATGTATAAATTTATTATTATTTATCATCATCATTTAAAAGTAATAATCTTTTCTTTAAATTTCATCTGCACTCATGCATCAATATGCATTGTTTCAAGATTTATTCAATACACAATTTGCATCTTTCACTTTATTAACATAACATTATATAAATATTAAAACTTATTTACATTGAATTGATGTTGATCACATACGCAAAAATGTTTAAATTTCTTCACATTTGAATGATTTAAAAACAAAGTTTTCTTCATCATAATCATCTTCTCATCAATCAGCAGATCAGAATTCTTCTTCTCTCATTTTATTTATTCTTTAAATTTCATGTGCAATATTCTGATGAATTTGTATTTATCTTCATCATTATTCTTCTTCATTTTCATAAACAGTTCAACAGAAACTATGATATAATCAATGATGAAATCATTCTTATTGTATATAATAAAAGAATACACAGCATGTTCATTCTTCTTGATGTCATTGCAATCTGTGCATTCATGTTTATGAACATTCATGACTCAATAATGTTTGAACTCAATTTTCAGCACATTCATCATCTTTGTCATAAACATTAAATGATTCATTTCAATCTTCAAATTAAAATTCAACATGCATTTCTCTTTTAACGTAATTAAATAAAAGTGTCAGAATCATGTCTAAATGATACAATTAATGAAGATCAGAGTTGATAGTGCTTGATCTTTAGAAATAGCTATAACTGAATATTAAGAATACAGAAGAAGATTGATACAAAAGCTTCTATTTATGTAATGTTCAGAGACTGCATTAAACTCAAAAGAAATGTGTTTGTGACATAAGAAGAATGTAATGTAGATGAACAAGATGTTGATGAAAGAAAAAAGTGTTAAGAAAGAAAAAGAATGTTGAATCATATTTGAGTCATATCTGAGTCAAACCTGACTAGCTTGCTGATTAGCTCTAATCATTATGCAAAGAACTCACTAGCGTTTACTGCAAATTGATTAGAACTTCAGTCTTGTTCAGTCTTATCAGTCTTGATACGCTCGTAACATTATTTCTCTCTTCGAAAATTCATGTTTGCATGAATGTAATTCATTTGCTCACTTTTGTTGACAGTTATTTCGATATTTAGCGCGATTTGTTTGAATATAGCTTATGAAATTCATTCAAAACTTTCTTTAAATCATTGAATTTTTCTTTATCGACATAGTATCATTTGTCATTTCTATCTAGATCTGTTCATTTGACTTTGTACTGTATTTGATCTCAATAGCATCTGAAGTTCAATATATCATCTATCTTTCAATGTTCATCATCTTTGATAGTGATTAATCTGAGTGATTCTGAGTGCTGTTTTGATAGAGAATCTTCTGAATATGATTGCAGTAGCTTCAAGCTGAACATCAAATGCAGATACTTCATGCTGACTGATAAATAAAGATGATAGAAGATACTCACTTAAACAGTGATTTGATAGAGATTTAGCTGTTTGTCTTTCAAATCTTTGCAGAGTCTCATTTTCTTGACGTTTCTGAAAGATAGTCAAACTCAGTCATTTACTTCATATGTAATGTTTCATCTATGTTTATTGATCTGAACTTCGATGATCAGCTTCATCTTTTGCAATTATTGATGATTGAAGTTCAGTAGTTCTTTCATTTGAATGACAATATCATCAACTTTTCTAGCTTCAAGTCGTTCACAAGTTGTTTCATAGTCAGTTGTATCTGAATTGAAACTCATTCAAGAGTGAAATTCTTTATTGAAGTAAAAGAGAATTATTGAAGTAATCAAGAAGATATTGAAATTGTCGCTGAATTTTATCATAGATATTCATTTGATTCAGTCGTTTTGCATGTAATTGCAGTAGATTTTAAGTTCGCATTCAACGTCTTGATTAACTCATTTCGATTGATCATTGATCTCAGAATAATAAACTGTGAATAAACTAGCTGTGATTCTCAGTCGCTTGCAAAGACTTTTTCACATAGTCAATATGAATTAAAAGTCTCTGTTCAAAACAATAGAACTGAATAAATCATGCAGTCAATAAACGTTTCATAGCATGATTTAAATCGTTTCTTCAACTGAGATGTCATCGTCTTCTCAATGATAGAAAACATAGTGATGTTTCTTGATAAGATAACATATGATTGTGCAAATGATGTTATAACTTTCTGATAGAGATAGTTTAATGATGAAGTTCATAGTTATATCTTTTCAGCGTTTCTATGAAATCAAAAGAGAATGATGAAGTTCATTGATGCTATTTCTAAAGACTTTGCTTCGCTGATAAGCATGATAGTTTTAAATGTATCATCGAATAGTAGCTTGATGATCTGATCAATAGTAGAAACGCTGAACTAAATCAATGATTCATTTATTGTTGAGATGAGAGATTGAAGATTGATCATGCACTTTTTGTAGTAATTTCGTGTGCATGTTCTCAGAGATTCACAGTAGATCTTTTCTAAATAGAACGTCGTCAATGATTTTACAATTCTTCAGTTTAGTGATATGAAATTTGAGTCTGTTTTCGTTCATAGCTTGTCTATATTTGCTGCAGAGCTCATCTGTTTTATTGATCATTCATACTCATTGATAAAGATTTGCTTTCGATTTAATAAATAAAACATTGACTTTATTGAAGATTAAAATAGTCTGAAAATGATCTTCAAGACGCTGAGCTGATTCAAAGATGTTCACTAGAAACATTCTGATTAAAGCATCAACTTTAGTGTTCATTTTGCCTGACTTAAAGATGATCTGAAAGTTGAACTTCAATAAAATGTTTAGATAGTTGACTTGTTGTTGACTCAACTGTTTGTTTTTCATGAAGATTTTTAAAGTCTGATGATCGATGAACATCTGAATAAGTAGTTCAATGCATTTCAGCTCAAGTCATCAATGCTTAAAACATTAAATAATGACTAGTAATTTCTTGTCATAAATGTGATAATTGATTTCAGCTGATATCATGCTTTTGCTGTAGAAGATCATCGAATGAAGAACATTCTCATCATCATACTGAGATAGTATTTCATCTTTTACATAGTTTGAAGCATTGATTTTCAGAATAGCTTGTCATTTGAAATCAAAATGACGAAGTATCAAAGCTGAGCTGACTTGTTTCTTTAGATTGTCAAAGACTTGAACGCAGACTTCATTTCAAACAAAAGACATATTCTTTCTAGTCAGCTAAGTGAATGATTTGACTAGCTTCAAGAAGTTCTTAATGAAACAATAATAGAAGTTAACAAATCTCACGAAGCTTTGAATTTCTTTTAGATTGATTGAAGTAGTTCAGCTGACTATGACTTTCACTTTGCTAAAGTTCATACGAAAATTTAGTTCTGATACTATGACTTCTAAGAAAACAGTTTCTTTCACATTGAATTTGCACTTTTGAATATTCATCTGAAGATTAGCTTCGCGTAGTCGACTCAATACTAGTTTAACGTGATCTCTATGTTTCTTTCTCGTTTTGCTATAAATAAGAATGTTATCTAGATAAACTTGACAAAAGTCGTTCAGAAAGTCTCATAGAATATCATTCATATATTGCTGAAAGAAGATCAATTTATTAGTCAGTTTGAATGATAGCATCTTGTATTTATATGCTTCTAAAGCAGTGATAAAAGTGATGTAATTCTCGCTATCAAGATGCATTCAAAGTTTGTTGAATGCTGATATGATGTTCAATCTAGTCAGATGCTTGCAACTCACTATTTTATCAATGATCTCATCTATTAATGATAGAGAATATCTATTTCTTTTGAAAATGACATTTAGCTTTCAATAGTTCACGCAGAATCATAGATCTTCATTTGCTTTGAGAGCAAATAGAACGAGAAAGAAATAGAAGATCTGACTGAAAGTTATGAATTTCTTTGACAGATTCTTGTTCAAATACTTCTTTACTTTCAGAACTTTGACAGAGAACATTTGATATGCTCAACAGCAAGAAGACGTTGAATCACTGATGAGCTCAATTTTATGATCATAGAAGCGATGAGAGAATAGTTTATTCAATTGAGCTCGATCAAAAACATTTAGAAACTCATGATATTTCAATGACAGCTTCGCTTTAATATCTTTCAAATTCTGAGTCATTTCATTAATTGAAGAGACGTTTAGAACGTTCAAATCACACTGAGTATTGTATGCGATTTTTCTATTGATATTTGTCATGAATAGAGCAAAGACTTCAGTCTGATTCTTTTTTGAACAATTCAACAATGTTTTGAATGAAGCTGCATTTATGCTTTGAATCGAGAATGACTTTTTCTGAGCAGTGATTGAAATGAGTCGTTTGAGCATCATAGAGATTTTAGTCTGAGTGATTGAAGAGAACAAAGTTGATCGCGATCAACTTGAGTGCTTTGAATTGAGCGAAATTGAAAAAATCGAAATAGAAGTATTTAATTGATTAAAAAAAACAATGACGTCGTTTTACATATTCAATAATATTTCATTCTTGTTCATTCAGAGCTTACTCAATATGACTTCATGATGATTAATATTAACTATTAACATTGATACAGTCAATTTCTTATGACTTTCGATGATGAGATTGAGTAGAATTTTATGAATGATGATTTTCTTAAATATCTTTTTATCATAATCTCTTATTAGCTTCTCTTTTGTCAGTGATATAGATTGAATTTTCAGTTTCTCACATACTTTATTGATTAAATTAGCATGTATGATCATGTAAACGACTGAATCACTGTTTATTAGAGAACAAAGACTGAAAGATTGATTCTGAAAAATGAGATGAGCATCAATTAAAAATGACTTTTCAAAGTAATTCTTTTTCAATAGAATTTCATCTAGTTTGCACAAAGATATAATCTTTATCTCTTTAATGACTTTTGAAGAGATGACTAGTTTTTTGAATCGAAATTCGAATTGAAATCAAAATGATCATATTCACTGTTCACTGCATTAATTTTAGTAGGTCGATTCAAACACTCTTTAGAACTATAATCTGATTTATGACATATAAAACAGGTTTCAACTAGAACGTCTGCTTTCTTGACGCTAGTTAAAATCGCGTCATGCAACTTTAACTGATCAGACTTCAAATGATTGACTGATTAAGTGATAACAGTCACTTTATGAAAGATAGTTTTTGAAAGATCATTAATGCATTTGAGCTTGTTCTTGATCTCTTGAATGACTCGCTGATCATTATTCAAATGAATCAGATAGAAATGAATTTCTTTTAGAAAATCAGATTGAACTAGTTGATCTACTCAAATGAATTGAAGACAAGAATTGATTTTATCTTTCAGATCAATGATCAGTTGTTTTTCGTGATAGTCTAGATAGAAAGATAAACGTTGAAACTGAGTATAGAATTCATTGAATTTCTTGAATTCTTGAATCAAGTTGTAGTATTTTCTACGAAAGTTGATCTTCTTATTTGAATCATTGAATAACTGAGCTAGCTCTTTTAAAAGATCATTGATCGTCTTGTAGAGATTGATACAGTCATGTTCACGTCTAGCTTGAGTGATCTCAGCTGCGTTGTTGAATAATCTAGAATGTATATAGCTCAATTTGACTCGTTCATTTAAAAAAAGATCAACGTTGATTTCTAGTTTATTCTGAATCTTGTTGTATCAGATGTTTCAAATAGAATTCTTTTCATCAGTAAACAACGAAGAATCAGATATTTTTTGAGATCTAGAACGCTCAGAGTAGATGAAATCAGAAGAAGTAATTTCTTTAGCTTGAAGTTTAGCTTTTAATTCTTTGATTTCATTCTCTTGTCATTTATTCAACTCATAGAGTTGATCTGTTTCTTTGTCAAGAACTAGACTTCAAGTCTTTCAGATTTTGTAGAAAACGAGAAATATTATTGTTTCAATGAATGATTTGTCATCTTCATGAATGAATGATGCAGCACTTGATGATTTCGTTCGTGATTTTGATGAATCAGCATCAGAGATTTGAGAGAAACGATTTTGAAATTCTTTGAAACACTCTTCAATAAACGAATGACTAAACATGATGAGATTTGTTTGAAAGAGAATTAAATGAATGATGATGCTTGATGATTGAAGAAGAAAGATGTATGAGATGAGATTCAATCTTCAACAAAGAAGATGAGATTTATTTATTGATTGATTTGATTAATTTTCTAGTAAACAACGAAGATTTTTTATTGTTGAATCTATCAGTCAATTTGATTCTTGAGCAATTCATGAAGATTCTTTATCGTGATTCTTGTAATCGAGTGAACTTGACATACTTAATGAGCAATAAGTAGTCTAGCAATTCAAACAGTCTTGTCGTTGATTCTATTTAATTCTCTAGTGTTGTTCTGTCTTTTGATTGTCGTTGATCATCAAATAAATGAATTTCTTTAGACTCGTTCTGTCTAAATGAGTATGTTGAATGAATAATAAGATTAGTATCATGTAATTAATGAATTCTTAATATAATGTCAGAATCATGTCTAAATGATACAATCAATGAAGATCATAATTGATAGTGCTTGATCTTTAGAAATAGTTATAACTGAATATTAAGAATACAGAAGAAGATTGATACAAAAGCTTTTATTTATGTAATGTTCAGAGACTGCACTAGACTCAAAAGAGATGTGTTTGTGACATGAAAAGAATGTGATGTAAATGAACAAGATGTTGATGAAAGAAAAGAATGTTGGGAAAGAAAAAGAGTGTTGAGTCATATCTGAGTCATATCTGAATCAAATCTGACTAGCTCGCTGATTAGTTCTAATCATTACACAGAGAACTTACTAGCGTTCACTGCAAATTGATTAAAGCTTCAGTCTTGTTCAGTCTTATCAGTCTTGATACGCTCGTAACAGAAAGAAATATTGCTTGAGTTTGCTCTTTTTCATGTAATAAGACACATCTTGCTGCAAAGCATCATCTCATTGATTGCAATATTTTAATCATTTGTATACATCTGCATTTGCTTTAATTGAATAGCAAAAGTCTTGATTAAAGAATCAAGTTTCATTTGCTTTAATTTATTCAATTTAAGAGAAATTTTCATCATTATTGCAATTTGTTTTTTCAATTCAATTCATTCAGCTTCAAATGAAAAAGTTTAAAAAATTCATTCTTAAGTCACGTCATCATTTAAATGAATCATCAAACTGTCAGAGAAGCTGAAAGTTAAGCTTGAAGCACGATAAATTAAAGAGAAAGTCAATGCAAAAAAAAGAATGAAAGTGAGCTTCAAGAACTTTAAAGATGAAAAGAATAATAATAAATTCATACATTTTTGTGACATTGATTAGATCGACTCATGAGAAACTTTATGCTATGTGTGTCGAGTGAACAAAATTCTCTGAGGTAGAAAATCGCTCGCTGTCTATACAACTGCTACATGCAGTCGAGACGATAAAACTGAGACTTTGTATCAAATTTGTTCGCGATGATTATACGTTAAAGAATGAATGTTCTTGTCATTCTAAACTGCTTCAGCAGCTTCATTTTCATCATCATTCTCGCTGTTGCCTTGAAACTCTTCGTGATTGAGACAATAATTTGATAGTTCATGAAGTCGACGTCTCATAGCATATTCAATCGAAGATGCGTTCAATTCAAGCAGTGCATCAGAATATGCTTGACTGTTTAATGACTTCATTCGCATTCGCATTGAAAGTTATTTGCACTCAACATGTTTCTTGAGTGCAGATAAATCTTCAGCTTTATGCGTTCAATTCTGATGTAAGTTGCAAGAATGCTTTTGATCTTTTGAAGATCATCACGCATCTTTACTGACTTCTTGAATAGATGAAACCTTTGAGTGAAAGATGCATTAATGTCTGCGATGCATTTTTTGTAGTTTTCTCATCGAAGATCTCATTGACTTTTGTGAAACTGTGCAATTGCACGTTCACTCGTTTGAATCATCGTTAAGAAGTTGAGTTGTTCACATTCAGACTGTATCTTTGCTTCTTCATGAATTGAAACGTTCAGAAACGTCGTTTTTTTGAAGATTGAAAAGCGAGAAATGAGTCTATTAATTTCTATCAGATGAGCACGTATGATTTTGCATGCTCATTAAGTCTTCTGTGTTCTGTCGTTGATTCAACTGTGTAGTGTGACTTAATTCTGTAGTTTGTTCAGATGAACATGTAGTGAGAATGTATATGTTTCAACTTTCAGCGTTTTGATGTTCACTTTTCTGAAGACGTTGATCACATGACGCAACGCTTGATTCTGAAGAGTTTCTAGCCTTCATTTCATATTCGACAATTTCTCTTCTTTATTGCGTTGATGTCATATTGATGCTTCGAACGTCATTTTCAATCTTATCATTGCTGAGTATATCTGCCTTGCTTTTGCAAATGTAGTCTCTCAGATGAAGATCTCAAGTTGACTAAGCATCAGCATCTTGATGACGTGATCTACTTCTATTTGACGAAGATGCGAATCTCATCATAGTTTCATGTTCAGTTGCACTTCAAGAACTCATACGTTCAATTTTGACTTTATTACTGAGTTTTTTATGCGTAGATTGACTGTCATGTCGAATCTTTTTGACTTATGAATGAAGTGTGTGAGTTCATATTTCTCTGAAGCAAACGTAGCATCATGAGTTCAAGCTCACTTCGTACAGACGTCATGTGCTTGACTCAGTGATTCGCAGATTGATTCTGTAATTCTGTCATAGATCAGAATATTGATGTCATTTACAAAGTCAAGCACTTCGATTTTGATTTCTAGAGCTTCGCATTTTTCAATTAAGCTTGCGTTAAAGAATAGAAAGAGAATCGATGATATGAAAGATTTTTGCAATATGTCAGCGTTTACTCATTGCATCGCGCTAGTTTGTTCATTAAAAGTCAGCAATAACTCTCTGTCTTTCAGAAAGCTGCGAGTTCATTTGACTATGTAGTTTGATGTTCTTTTCATTCTCAGAGTATGCAGAAGTCTAGTGTGCAAGACATGATCAAACGTCTCAGTGATGTTCAGACTAAGCATGAAGGCTACGTACTTGATTTCGCAGCCTCATACTACATGTACTTGATCTACTAGTAGATTCAGCGCTGAGATCACAAATCTCTTGCGTCTCGCTCTCATTTGAACGTTTGAAAGCATGTGATAAGTCTCAGCAATGTCACTTAATCTTTTGATCATGATTGATTTCAGTGTCTTATTCATGATGTTTAGCAGAGCAATGAATCGATACGTCTTTGAATCAATGTAGTCGCTTTTCTTTGATTTGCGTAGTACTATTGTCTGAGCTTTTTTGAACTGCTTTGAATGATATTTGTGAGTTACACATGCGTTGAACAGATTGATTAGTATCGAAGTCAGTTCTGTTAGACTCATTTGAAGCGCTTTATTTGAAATTTCGAATGTATTTGATGCTTTGTCGACTTTTACTCATTGAATCATCTGTCTCATCTCATCTTGTGATAAGACTGAGTTGAACAACACTGTCAATGATATAAACGACTTTGAAATGTTGTTGATGTTTGCTTGAAATGATGATGAAAAGAACTTCTTTCATAGCATCTTTGTTTTTTCTTTGAATGAATCTGCTATGTGATCGAAATCATCGCTCTTTAATGACGAAAACTGCGAAAGTTTCTTGAGTAGTTGACTTTCAATTCTGACTCATTTTGCAAAGCATCAAATTGATTTCAATTCGTTGCTCAGCTCATGCATCTGTGATTTAAAATATGAACGTTTTGTTTCTTTAATGATCTTGTTTTTGTGATCGTTGTAACTCAGGTAGTCGTTTCATGCCTCTAGAGTACTCTGCGATTTTCATACAACTTGTAGTCATCACGATTTTGTCATGACTTTCGAGCAGATCTGATTTCAAAAGTCTCATGCTTGAATCAACGACTTTGCTCAAGAAGTAAACTTCTCGATGATCTCTTGTAGCACATGAGTGATCTCAGTTACTCTGTCATCTATCGCTGTCTTGTCATCAAGAAAACGATCGACGAAAAGATGTATTCTTAAATGAGCGTTTAATGCTTCTATGTTCATTTTCTTTCATAATCGATGAGTCGTAAGCTGCACGAAAGATGTGCGTAAACACAACTTCATGACAATCGAAAGATGATCAGATCTCTGATGTAGATCAATTCTCATCTTGCATTTGTGTATTATGAATTGAATTTTCTCGCTGTCAAAAGCTAGATTTATTGTTGTGAGCTGATTATGAGTCTTTCTAGTAATTGTGCCTGATTCAAGCAGTAGCTCTAGTCTTGCGTTCATAATGATGTCTAGTAGAGCATCAGTCGCTGTGTGATGAGTAAAGCATCTTCTGTCTTCTCAGTATGAATGATGCAGATTGAAATCTTCTACAATTAGCTGTTTGCAGTCATCTTTGATTAGTTTGTTCAAACGAGAAATAGTAGATGATTCTTCTGTGAAGATAATAGACAGCGAGCACGAATTGTAAACGTTTATGAGTCGTAGCGTTTGTATCTCGTCTTTCAAGTTGCTAGTTTGTAGCTTAATTAAGCAAATGTTTGATTCAATAATTTTCATCACTCATTGATCGAGTTTTAGATGCTTGTTGACATAAATGCATGTTCTTGCTTAAGATAATGAGTCTTTCACTAGATGAAAGAAGTTGTGAGTCGAGCTAAACGTCTGTGAAACGTTGATGTTGCAATCTTGTTTCTGAATGATTACTATGTCGAATTTATGAACTTCTCTGTCTATCAGAAATGATTTCTGAATTTTCAATGACTTTCTGATGTTATACTGTAGAATTTGCAGAAAGATTTGATTTGTCATAAAGTTATCTGTAGCTGTTGTTGACTCTGTGCAAAGACAGCTTTTTGTATGCTTTTAGTCATCAAGAATCTTTCGCATTTTCTGATTTAATGTTTCTGTATCTGTTCAGATGTCATGTCTTCTGAGTCGCTAATCACACATGAAGAGCAATCAACTCGTCTCTTCTTGACTTTCATCACTTGTCATGTTGACTCATTGACGTCTCGACTGTTTGTCATTGTTGAGACATTCATTGAACTCAATGAGTTCGTTGAACTCTTGAGATTCATTGAACTCAAGAAGTTCAAAGAGAAAGAAGAGAATGAGCGATTGTCTTTTGATGCTTCAAAATATCTGATCAATCTGTTTCAAAAGATTTCTTCTGATTGCTTTATCTGTAGTTTTCACTTGAGACATGAGCGTCTTCAGAATTCGTGACTATCGTTGCAGTTCATGCATCGTCTTTTATTCATCGACACAACGCATCTTTTAATGTGATGTTTGCCTGCGCATTTGAAGCAGCGCTCTTCGTTTTTGCAGAATCTAGTCATATGATCAAAATCAAAGCATTTATAGCACTGTGTAATACGACAGTTCTTTTCAAACAACTTGCATGAGCATTCTTAATATGAGTTCAGCATGTTTACGTCTAGTAGTTGATTCATCATCGTTTCGATCGCGATCTCTACGATGAGCAATGAGTGAATCTTTTCACTCTCAGCTATCTTCTTGAGTCAAGCTATTCTCAGCATCTTTAAATCTTTATGAAGTTTCATGTTGTTCTTTATCAGTCTTTTGATGATCGTCTTCTGATTGCTTGTGTTCAGTGTGATGTGTACATTATGTGCTAGTATCGCGAAGCTTCTACGCACTACGTACGCTAAGCTTGCGATTTTCTTCACTCATGCCTGAGACTTTTCTAAAGCTGCTCGAACTTTCGAGCTCATTGCATGAAGTGCAATGTCTTCGCTTTCAAGCTTGCGAAGCGACACTATTAGATTTCGTTACGTCATCGACACGTTTGCGATTTCTTGAAAGATCTGATTAATCAATTTCTTTTGTATCTCTTTCATCTCTTTTCTCTTCACTATTTTCACTAGAATCTCGCGTTTTTTACGAAGCAATGACAGATCATCTTTGAGTCACTGCTTCTCTGTTGTCGCTTCTTCTCTTGCTACATCAACTCATGATGATGTTTTGAATGTAAAACGCGTATTTTCTTATGTTTGTAGTTGTTTATTAAGAAGTTAAATGAATGTCTTCAACTTCTGTACATTCTTCGCGATGAATGCATCTTGACTTTTGATCTTTCTTTCTGAGACGTTTTGAAGACGTTGAATCAGCTCTAAAATCACTTCTTTTCATGAGTAATCTTTGCTCTTCTCTTTCTTTAACGTCAATGTCTGTGTTAGTAGATCAATGATGCTGATAACTTTTGTCTCGTCATTGCGTGAGTGTTTAAACCTCACGTCGTTGTCTCTCTGCAACGAGTCAACGCTGCTCGCAATCATCATTGAATCAGCATTACTGCTGCTCATACAATTCATCATCATTTATTCGTCTACTCGATCTTTTCTCTCTCATTTATAATGCTCTTTTCAAAAGTTTGTTTTGCGTGCGTTGTGATTGTCAAGATGAAAAGAATGTTTGAAAAGAAAATCAAATGATGAAATGTGTATGCTTGAACTACTCAATGATAAACAATGATGTTAACAACATAAGTTGTTGAAATTAAATTAATGTTAACATTACTAAAATTTTCTGATCATTTGATTCTTTCAAGATCATTTTTGATGATGTTGTTATTCTTCAGAAAGCTGACTTAACTGTGATGATACATGAAGAAGCATTTCTAAGCATTGAAATAAAGTGTTGCAATTATGCACTTCGAGTTAGTCTAACATAGATCATGTCAAACTATCATAGACTAGTATAAAGCTGATGTTGACATGCTAGCGATCTAGCATGTCTTCATAAGTAAAACTCACAACGTGTTGCATCTTCTTTCTTCTTCAGCTTTGAACTTCTAGTTAGAATATACTCATATGATTCATTCTATGCAAACTTATAACATTAGTTCAAAGCTCATTAATCTTGTTATCAACGTGTAAATGATACAATAATAAGCTACACAATCAACTTAATTAAAACTTAAGCTCAGAAAGCTCAATAGAAATCAGAAATTTCTAAAGAAGAATCTTGATTCAAAATCAGAAATTTCGATAGAATCAAAATCAAAGAACATAAACGCGTTGCTCTTGACTAACTTTTTATTGAGCTCATCATTAGAAATCAGAAATTTCAGCAGTACTTGAACTCAGAAAGTTCGATAAAGTACTAGTCGTTGCTTGAATTCAGAAAGTTTGATAGAGTAACATTTGAATCTTGATCAGCAATTTTCTACTCATATCATGACTAGAAGCTCAAAATCAGCGAGCATTGCTCGCTATGAACTTTGAAATGCTAGAAGAGAATTACTTCTATCACAGAATTAAACAGTCTCAGAAGAAGAAGATACGAATGCGTTGTTGAATACAGAAGAAAAGAACATGAACGCGTTACTTTTTGATCACAAAATAATCAAGATCAGCATCAATACTGAACTGAATGCTTGAATAAACACTCATGAAGTAAACAACATCATTGTTTTTATCAAGTACATATGTCAACAGCACAACATTGAAATCAAGATTCACAATGACATGATTCAGATGTTAGAAGATGTCAACGAGATAAACATCACATTGAAGATTACACAGACACGTCTGCAGAAAGAGAATAGAAATAAGAACGTGATTATACATCATTTAAAAGTTGAGTCAGTGAAGTTGCAATCAAGCACATAGCTTCTTGCATGCAGAATATCTTCTTGAACTCGTTTCTAAAAATCGAAGAAGTGCTATCGATTATCAATAAGATGTACGACGATTTCAATTATCATCACACGACTCAACGACAGTATTTGAAGCTGTATCAGAACAAGGTTTTCTTTCATGAATTTTGAATGAAATTTCAGAAATTTAATGCAGAACTAGAATACAATAACAAGATTTTACTAAATGATCTTCAGCACAAGATCAGCTCAGATTTTCAACAAGCAACACTCAATGAACAAATCACGAATTTGAATGAGTTTATTAACATTTGCATGCAAGTCAATGTTAGATTAACTAAATTGAATGCTCAATCAGTTATCAAAGCATCAGCGACTTAAGCTGCTCACTCTGTCTCTAACACATCAACTGCTTGACTCACGTCATCAGTTTCTTCATGAAAGAAACTCAGAAGATCGAATCTTAATTCTATTCAGAAAGAGTTGTTTAAGAAAAAACTTTGCTTCAAATGCAAGAAGTCAGAACATAAAGCATATGACTGTCTTAAAATGATTCAAGTGCACAAGATTGCTGCAAATTCAAAAAATGATTTGTCTTCATCAAAGTAGTGACTGAGAACGATATACTTATATTTTGTTTCATCAGCATGTCTGATGATTTATTTGATTTCAAGTCGTTCACTGTTGACATCATCTTGAATAGTTTAGAAAAGATATTCAGATTTCTTACTCTGATAAATACTAAAGTCATTGACATGACTTTCATCAATGAATCTTTGATGTCAGAGCTATGTGAACGCTTTGATATTCAGTTAATATTGCTGTCAAAATCAAAGTTGATTTAATTGTATAATAAAATCTTTGATTGAAAGTTGATTATACATGCTTTGTACACATCAATCATGATACAAGAACACAAGAATGAAATGATGTCTTTATTAATAACTTGTCTAGAACAGCACAAGATAATCATTGAAAATCTTTAATTGAAAAGAAATCAAATTTTGATAAACTCTGCAAACAATTGATTAATATTTTCATTGAATATTCGAACATTGAAATTTGTTGTTTCAAAGATAAACAATCAATCAGCATTTCACAAATCTGAATCAAGCAAGATCTGCAAAATGAAACGAAAGAACTTAAACTTAATGATTACGTCAACAATTATCTTGAAGTAACTCATGAATCAGAAACTAGTGAATCAGTTTATTAAATCTGTTCAATTCATTGAATCTGTACTCATGCAAAAGCAAAGCATTCAAGTTGATTTCAATCAACTTTGTTTTTTTCAGTCAACTGAGAAAAAAAGATTCATCAATATTGTCATGATTGAAGTCGCTGCATATCAAACTCTAGTCAAGAATAAGAAAATCAAGATCTTCTTCTTAATCATTAGTGAAATCAACAAAGCGCTTAGCTCAGTTGAAGATTTCGCGAAACTGAATAAAATAATCTTTGTCATGTCATTAAATAAACTGAAGAAGAAGCTTTTGATAATTTATCACGACTTTCTGAATGTTTTTGATAGAGAAAAGACAACGCAGTTGCTCTTGCATTGATTATACAATCATAAGATTAAATTAGAAGAAGAGAGTTAATTTTTTAGAAGTTGATTGTATCTCATATTGAGCTACAAGTTGCAAAAGATCAAGAAGTATTTAAAAAAGAACTTGAAGAAGAAGTTTATTACATTCAGCAAAGCTTTCTTCGCTTCGTCAATACTATTTGTTAAAAAGAAAGATGATAGTCTTTGCTTTTGCATAAATTATTGAAAACTGAATGCTCTGATTAAAAGAAATCGTTATTTAATATTCTTGATAGACGAAGTACTAGCTTGAATTCAAGACAGTAAGTATCTGACTTGATTCAACATTATCATCACGTTCAATAAACTGCATATGAGTTCAGAAAGCGAGAATTTGACTACTTTTGTTACTTTCTTCAATGTCTACAAGTATAAAGTAATGCTCTTTGAATTGATCAATGAATTCACGTTCTTTCAACATTATATCAACGATGTATTATTTGACTGTCTGCACAAGTTCTGTCAGACATACTTGAATGATATTCTCATCTATAGTAAAATCTTGAAAGAATATAAAACTCATGTGAAAGAAGTGTTAAACAAGCTTCGCGAAGTTGACTTGCAGATAAACATTGACAAGTGCGAATTCAAGATTCAGAAAATCTCGTTTTTGAACTATTGATATTCATCAATGATCTGCGAATGAATTCTCAAAAAGTAGATGTGATTCGAAGCTGAAAAGTGTCTTGATCGTTGACTCATGTGCAGATCTTTATTGACTTCTGCAATTTCTATTGATGATTCATAAAGAACTTCTCAAAGATTATTCAACTCATGATAAAGCTGATTCAAAAAGATCACTTCTTTGAATGAATAAAGATCTGTCAGACAATCTTTGAAGAATTAAAGTAATAAATGATGACAGTTCTCGTTCTGAAGCATTTCAACTTGATCAGAGAAACTATTCTAAAAACAAACTTCTTGAACTATGTGAATGACGAAGTATTATCTCAGTATGACGATGAAGACATTCTACATTCAGTGATCTTTTATAGCAAGAACATGATTTTCGCAGAATGCAACTATGAGATCTATGACAAAGAACTGCTGATCATTATTTGCTGCTTGAAACACTGATGCTTTGAATTGAAATGTACAGATATTTCAATCAAGATCTTCATTGATCATCTGAATTTAAAGTACTTCATGATCATCAAAGAACTGATTCAATGACAAGCTAAATGAGCTGAGAAGTTATTTGAATATAACTTCAAGATTATATATCAGTCGAGAAAACAGAATCTGAAAGTCGATGCGCTGATCAGAATGTCAGACGTCAAGTCAGTTAAAGCAAATGATGATCAAAAGTTATATCAGCATCAGATGCTATTGTCAGAAGACAGATTTGAACTGCAGTCAATAAAAGCTGATCAAGAAGATGATCAGAAAGTTGATCAAAATCTGATTCAGATCTTGCTCAGATTTAACTCAGAATCTGACTCAGATTTGAAACTTGAATCAAAAATTAATCAAAATTCAATCAAAGAGATGATTTCTATTCAGAATCAGATTATAGTCGAAAATCAAATGAATCAACTGTGCTTCAATATTCAAATAATCATAAAACAGAACAGAAGAACTTATCAAGATATTGATCTAGACAATTGCAGAGTACTTGATGAAGTACTTTGAAAAGATGATAAACTATGAGTTTCTCAGTCAATGATCACTCAATTGATAAAAGAAGCATATAATCTTTCAATCAGTGATCATTCTGACATGAATTAAACGTTGAACTTGCTGAGTTGATTATATTGCTGATCGAAGATGAGAATGATGATCAAGCGTTACATTTGAAACTGTTATGTTTGTCGTAGATCAAAAGCATTGAAAGATTGAATCAATGAATTACTGAGATCATTGCTCATACTTGAGCAGCGATGACAGAACATATCATTAAACTTCATTATCAATCTATCAGAAAGTGATGAAAACAACGCGATTCTGACAGTCATAGATCAATTGTTTAAGAAACGACATTATATATTATGTTGATCAGATGATGAAGAAATCTTCGCAGAATAAACAGTCAAGCTACTGTTAACATGAGTCTTCAGAATTCATGAACTATCAAGATCAATAATGTTCAATCGTGATTTACAATTCATATTGATTGTCTGAAAGTCTTTATGTCTGAGACTCAACATCAAGATGAAACTATTCACAGACTATCATTTGCAGACAGATGATTAAATAGAAAGAGCGAATCAGAATGTGAAATGATATTTACGAAGCTATTGCTCATATATGCAAGATAATTGATTTGCCTGATTATTTATGACTGAATTCGTTGATAACAATGCTATTTTGTCATCAATTGAATAGTCAACGTTCTTTCTGAATAAGAATTTTCACTCTCATATGAGCTTCGATTTGAACTCAATTGAATATGAGATCATTCAAGCTAGAATCGAAGTAGACAAAGCAAAGAATATATTTGAACACATGAAATGATCACTAGCATTAATCAAGCAAGTCTTGACAAAAGTCAGAGTCATAATGAAGAAACAGATTGATAAGCATTGAAAGAAAATGATTTACAAGATAAATGACATGATGTTTTTGAATTCTAGAAACATAATGATCTTACGATCATTAAAGAAGTTAGACGATAAAATGTTAAAACTCTTCAAGATTCTGATCAAGATCAAACATGTTTATCAATTGAAACTATCATTAACTATGAAGATACATTTGAAGTTTGCATCAAATCTGCTGCAACTAGATTCAAAGAACTCTTTGAATGAACAACAAAATGAATTATCTGACTTTATAATGATCGATGACGAAGATGAATGAAAGATGAAGAACATACTGAACTTCAGACACTATGAACGAAATAAACGACTACAATATCATGTCAATTGAAAAGAATACAACGTCAATCTACATTAATACAACGTTGATGAAAGTGAATTTGAAGAATGCTTGAAAATTATAAATGACTTTCATGAATGATATTTGAACAAGTCAAGATAGAAATCAACTTAAGAAAGATTGATTGAACTGCAGCAATGAGAATATTGCTAGATGAAGAGAAGAGATAATGTTATGATCATGCACTTTGAGTTAATCTAACATAGATCATGTCAAACTATCATAAACTAGTATAAAGCTGATGTTGACACGCTAGCAATCTAGCGTGTCTTCGTGAGTAAAACTCACGACGTGTTGCATCTTCTTTCTTCTTCAGCTTTGAACTTCTAGTTAGAATACACTCATATAATTCGCTCTATGCAGACTCATAACATAAAAAACTCTTGATAATGAAGTCTTTTCTTGCAATGTTCAAGCATGACTGCTTCATATCAACTTGCTGATCACTGAATCAAATTTTTATGATAGATTTGCAAAATAAAGATCTTGTACATTGTTGATGTATTTTTGAAAACTACAAGATTCAACGCTTATGTCAAATAAGTCAGCATCAGCATTATCTTCTGACACAATAATTATGATGAATATTAATAAAATATATATTTAATTCATAGTGATGATCTGAATAACTTTATCATCTTCATCATTTTAAATAATATAAAAACTATTAATTCAAAAATATCTTTCTAAACTGATCATTGAATTAAGTTTCAAATTGACATTTTGAATTTGAATCGAGATCGAGTCAAATTGCTCATATTTTCAACTTGATGCAACTTGATTCAACTGAAAATTGAGTCAATTCAACTCAACTCATCAAGAACTCAAGCTTGACATCAAGAGAGCTAAATATAGAAATTTTTCCGGTTTTTGACTTTTGCATTATCTTTTTGCATTATCTTTTAATAAAGAGTCATGACGAGAAACATAAAGAGAAATATGAAGAGAAACATGAAGAAAAACATGAAGAAAAACATGAAGAGAGTCATGACGAGAAACATAAAGAGAAACATGAAAAGAGTCATGACGAGAAACATGAAGAGAAACATGAAAAGAATCATGACGAGAAACATGAAGAGAAACATGAAAAGAGTCATGACGAGAAACATGAAGAGAAACATGAAGAAAGTCATGACGAGAAACATGAAGAGAGTCATGATGAGAAACATGAAGAAGAACATGAAGAAAGTCATGACGAGAAACATGAAGAGAATCATGACGAGAAACATGAAGAGAAACATGAAAAGAGTCATGACGAGAAACATGAAGAGAAACATGAAGAAAGTCATGACGAGAAACATGAAGAGAGTCATGATGAGAAACATAAAGAAGAACATGAAGAAAGTCATGACGAGAAACATGAAGAGAAACATGAAGGGAAAACATGAAGATCATTTGACTTTGATAGAGAGTCATGACGAGAAACATGAAGAGAAACATGAAAAGAATCATGACGAGAAACATGAAGAGAAACATGAAGAAAGTCATGACGAGAAACATGAAGAGAGTCATGATGAGAAACATGAAGAAGAACATAAAGAAAGTCATGACGAGAAACATGAAGAGAAACATGAAGGAAAAACAT
>JAABUR0100002060.1_pt1 | contig 32654 bp, 38 predicted proteins | sample 5560091 | NCBI WGS metagenome assembly JAABUR01 (sample SAMN10711879, study PRJNA513375) | rock metagenome | isolation source: Antarctica rocks | place: Antarctica: Victoria Land, University Valley sud
ATAAACTATCAATCTAATTCAATGATTCTACTATTGATCAGATTATTGAGTCACAGTCAGACAGTACATTCGAAACTGTCATGCCTGTCAGCGAAGCAAAGTCTCTAGAGATAGCATCAATGAACTTTATCATTCTCTACTCATTTCACAAGAACGCTGAAAAGATATAACTATGAACTTCATCATTGAACTATCTTTGTCAGAAGACTATAACGTCATTTGCACAATCATATGTCATTTTATCAAAGAACGTCACTATGTTTTCTGTCATTGAGAAGATGATGACATCTCAGTCGAAAAAACGATTTGAATCATGCTATGAAACGTCTATCAACTGCATGATCTACTCAGTTCTATTGTTTCAAACAGAGACTTTCAATTCATAGCAACTATGTGAAAGAGTCTTTGCAAGCGACTGAGAATCACAGCTAGTTTATTCACAGTCTATTATTCGAAGATTGATGATCAGACGAAACAAGTCAATTAAGACGTTGAACGCGAACTTAGAATCTACTGCAATTACATGCAGAACGACTGAGTCAAATGAATATCTATGATGAAATTCAGCGACAATTTCAATATCTTCTCAATCATCTCAATGATTTCTTTCTACTTCAATAAAGATTTTCACTCTCGAATGAGTTTCGATTCAGATACGACTGACTACGAAATCATTCGTGAACGACTGAAAGCTAGAAAAGCAGACGATATTGTCATTTGAATGAAAGAGTTACTGAGCTTTGATCGTCAACAATTGAAAAAGACGAAGCTGATCATTAAAGCACAGATCAATAAACATAGACGAGACGTCATCTATGAGATAAATGACTGAGTTTGACTATTCTTCAGAAACGTCAAAATCACAAGATCATGCAAAGATTTGAAAGATAAACAACTAGAATTGTATCAGATCACTGTCAAAGCGAAAGTCTTCTATCATCTTCGTCTATCAGTCAGCATGAAGCATCTGCATTCGATGTTCAGCTCGAAGCTACTGCGATCGTATTCAGAAGATCTTCTATCAGAACAGCATGCAGAATCTTTCAGACTCATCATTATTAATGACGACAATGATGAACACTGAAAGATAGATGACATTCTGAACTTCAGACGCTATCGAGGTCGAATACAGTACAAGATCAAATGAAAAGATCTAGATAGAGACGATGAATGATACTATGTTGATAAAGATGAATTCGATGACTTCGAGAAAGTTTTGAACGAATTTCATACGCTATACTCAAGAAAGTCACGCTAGTATCGAAATAACTCAATAAGAAAGCAAGCAAACGAGCGACATTCATGCAAACATGAATTTTCGAAGAGAGAAGTAATGTTACGAGCGTATCAAGACTGAATAGAGCTAGTCAGTGTCTCTAGCTCAGATCTGACTCAGATCTGACTCAGTCTCTATTTTCTTTTCTCAACATCTCTTTGTTCAACATCATCTTTCTTTCTACATCATATTTTACTCGTGTCACAAACACATTCTCTTCAAGCTTAGCGCAGTCTCTGAATATTACTTAAATAGAAGCTCTTGTACTCATCTTCTTCTGTATTCTTAATATTCAGTTATAGCTATCTCTAAAGATCAAGCACTATTCAACTCTGACTTTCGCTGATTGACTCATCTAGACACGATTCTGACAAATCTTCAAAGCATGTTTATACAAGAGAGTTTATTTTGAACATTGTTCAAGATAATTAATAATTTTTATTTATTATGTTAGTTTGCTTTGCTATTATTTTCGCAATCGATTTTGCAATTGATTTTGCAATCGATTTTGCAATCGCGATCAAAAATACAGAGTACACTTTTATTCATGATATTATAGTAATCTTTGATTAGATTCAAAAGCTTTCTATTTATATGAACGAAAGTTCTCAGAGAATAAAGAACTTTCACAAGTCTCAACGCAATTTCAAACTTCATCTCAAGATGATACAAGACATTAAAACTCACTGAAATTTCATCTGTTTTATGCTTTTGAGAGCACTTCATCTTCAAGTCTTCATCAAGAGTTATATTTCTACTCACGAAAATGAAAATACTACTCTTCAAAAGCTATCTCTCAATAATAAAGAATGAACATATGTTCAATATCTTGTAGAACTACTCAAATCATTCGCGATATTCATTGATTTACTTGAACATAATTGCAAACTCAGCATCAATGCAATTTACATCGTTTATGATGTTTTGTTCTTTCATATCAAAGATCACATGACAGCTCTGAAGAGAAAGCAGCATTCTTGAAAGCATTCATTTTTGAAAGTTTTAACACAAGCTTGAATCAAATTATTTGAATATTATGCAAATGTCAATCATGATCAAAAGCTAATGTACAATCTCAAAAATATTATAAATTCTCATCAGAAACTAAATCTATACAAGCAATTTACATGACAAGACAGCAACTATAAACAAAGATACAAACGAAAGTTTATAAATTATTATGCTAAACACTACGCTTTTAACTCAATTACATTGCAAGATCAACTTTAAGAAAGAGTTTTGCAACAATTATTTTTTATTGCAGATATAGTCGTTAGATGAAATTTCAGATATTACAATTTGTCATCACTTGTTTCAACTAACGAAGCGAAACAATATTTGAATCAGAGTTAGTTTTTCTTCTTTTTGTTTCATTCATTGTACAATTAAAGTTGTCTTATAATTTCTTTGCAATCAATTTTGCAATCAATTTTGCAATCAATTTTGCAATCAATTTTGCAATCAATTTTGCAATCAATTTTGCAATTGATTTTGCAATTGATTTCATAGTCACATAGTTTGAAATATCAAATTCTAATAAGCTTTAAACATTGTTTAAGATATCGATCTCATTAAGTTCTGAAGAAATCATTTCAAAGACTTTGTTCATTTAAGCAGAATGACTCAAAATATTTTAGCAATTTCAGCTATCTCAACAGATGTTGAATGAGTTTTCAATTTGAAACAAAATGTATTATTTTATCATTGCAGCTCTTTTGTTGTCAACATCATATTGAATATTATGATGATTAAGCATGCAGATGCTGTGAAGTTGAAAGCAGAATTTAAGTTTCATAAGCTTATCAAAGAGAAAAGAACTTTCAATGCACAGAAACAAGAAAAGAACAAAGATTTAATCTTCATCATCAATGTTAATAAAGATTTAGAGTATATCAGCAATGCATCATCAAATGATGATGTTAATGATAATGAGCATGATAAGTAATGTTATATTGTTCATCATCAAACATTTAATTAACAATATCAGAGCTGAAGAATGATGATACAATTGATGTTGATTTTTTCATATCATCTTCGCAATCTAGATTCTCAAACTTCAAAGAATTCTCGTTATCTACGTTATTTAATACAGCAAGATCTACAACAACTTCACTTTCAAATACTCAATTTTCAGCGTCTGCTCATTTTGATCAAGTTACATCATACTTGATTGAAAGAAACAGATTGAAGAAGAATGATCAATCATTATAAAAGATGATGAATCAAAGAAATTTGATGAAATTCGTTGCAGTCTTTAAATCAAATGAAGAATCTAGATCATCATCTTTAGCATTGAAAAAAGAACAGCGCAAGATGACTTCTTCTTTGAAGTCAAGTTCTGCTGTAACATGTAAACATAGCTTTGAGATGACTAATTTTGAGAAAAAATCATTATTTAAGAATAAAGCTAAATTGAATGCATTGTCTGAGCAAAGAAGACAAGAAGACATCAATAGAAAGCTCATGTAAATAGTTTTGCAATTCATTTTGCAATTCATTTTGCAATTCATTTTGCAATTCATTTTGCAATCTACTGTTTTCATGAAATTACTTGCGCATATTTCAAGCAGTTTAGTTAGAAACAGTGACTGAAGTCTAAGTCAACGATAGAAGAGTCGAAGACATTTCTCTACATACATATAGATTTCTTTTCGACATGTGAATAAAGATCATTCATACACACACATTTTAAAGTTTCATAATTTCATTCTACTAGTACTTATTTCAAATAAGTAAAATGTCTAGGCATGTCATCGAGTTCGAGTCAACTCGTCGGGTTGATCGAGTTGGGTCGAGGGTCGGACTCAACCCGATCGAGTTGGGTTGACCTTCCTCAACCCAACCCAACACTGTAACTCAACCTGGGTTGGGTTGAGCAATTCGGACCCGACGGCAGGCCTACTTTCTACTGATCTTTCGATCAAGCTTTCTACTGAGCTATCTACTGACCTTTCTACTCATCATTCAAGAATCAAATTTGTTCTCTATTGAGCATCAAATATGACTCTATCGAACAGTCTTTATGATTTCTACATGACTCTCTACGTGGCTCTCTACATGACTCTCTACATGACTCTCTACATGACTTCCTACCAAGCTTCGAATTGCTTCGCAATCAAGAATCAAATTTGATTTCTATCGAGCATCAAATATGAGTTCTATCGTACATTCTACGTGACTTTCTATCGAACATTCTACATGACTCTCTATCGAACATTCTACATGGCTCCCTACCGAACATTCTACATGACTCTCTATCGAACATTCTACATGGCTCCCTATCGAACAGCCTTCATGGTTCCTTTCATGACTCCCTTCATGACTCTCTATCTCATTAGTTTATCCATTAACTTCCCCATTGACTTTCCCGTTGACTTCCCCATTGACTTTCCCAGCGCATATATTAAATTGTGTAAATAGCTATTATTTAGTTAGTCAAATTAATTAGTAATTAACCTATTATACGATCGCAATAACAAATAAGTTCTGAGTCAGCAATAGCTGAAAACTGCGTTACTTGCTCGGGCAGCCAACGAACCTAGTATCATTCAACTCCATACCTAGCTCTGAGTCCTACCCTTCCGCCTCTCATGTAACTGAAAGCCATCATGCCACCCCATCTGAGCCCGCAAGACTTAGAAACCTACAACATCGTACGCCCCTTCATGCGTCACTCTCCAACATGACCCTTTTCAACTAATCCCCCAAAGATCCTCACAAACCTAAACAACGCCAAGTCGATTTGGGGAGAAACCAGTGCCCAGTACCGCGCCGCTCTGGAGATCGCAAACTCGGCGCGAGGCGATATCTCTGCAAGTACGGAGCTTGCAAAAGCTCCTCTGGTATCTGGACATCAGCCACAGCCAAAGTCTGAGGGTTTGAAGCTCGCGTTCAGGCCGAAATAGGCGGCATTGTAGAGGGGATGGTTGCGTTGAACACGTCCAGACGGGGAGGAGGTTGAAAGGCAGTTGCGGAGTTGCGGTGGCTGGAAGGAACTCATGAAAGATACCATTCCTTGGCTATAGCGAGCCGACGTGTAGGTTTTATGGAGCTGCGCAATTTGGCCTCACACAAGGGTCGAGTTCGAAGCTCTCATGATGGTGAGAGCAACGAAGCTTTCAGAATGAGTTGGAGCCGAAAGAAGGAATGTAACATTGTGGCTTGTAAGAACGAAAAGACGCTGTCTGGAGGCGCTCTTAGCGAGGCCAAGTAGACATAGAAGAGGCTTCCAACCCGTATGTGCAAAAAGATGCCACCCAAAGATAGCTCCAAAAACCAGGAATGACAGACGCCCGCTCGAAACGCTTCGTAAAGTCGGATTCGTCATCCCCCAAACGCCGTCGCGCAGGATGCAGGGTATTACAAGCCTCGCGCCAGAACTAACAAATTGCCTGATATCATCCTTCTCCGCGAATATTCTATCCAATGTTTCCACCAATTCAATACACCGTTCGCCCTTATGTCGAGTAATCATCATTCAATTAACGGTTTTCTCGTTGCCCCAACCATAGTCATACCAAGGGCATGCAAAGCGTTATAATCGTTCATTCGGACTATCGTAGGGGCAGGCAACATTGGGTTGTCAGGCTTAACGTTTGAGGCGTCTTTAGCTGCTTGCTCGATCGCTTCCATTTCTTCTTTACAGGCAGCGTGATCGAGCGGATAGACGACAATAGGTTGTCTGAGTAGAATATCTTTGGCTGAATTCATATGTGCCTGGTTGAATTACATTAGCAATGCTGCATGTATAACCCAGCAGAAGGAGCTTTACCTTGACTGTCAAAAAGTACTCAATTTTATACAAACTTCCTGTTGTTGTAAAGCCACTAACAGAATACATGGGAAAAGCTTGCTTCGCCCTAGGCATGATTCCGTCGCTATCTCGCAGATCCTTCGCTGGGAAGACTAATCCTAGGTTTGTGAAATATCCTGCCTCGGGCATTTTCACACCCACGTTTTGTGTTTGTTTCGCAAGCGTTTTGACTTTTCTTTGTGGCTCGTCCCCTTCGTGGTTGTAAATGATCTCTTCATCAATGCCAATTGTAATCTTCTGTATTGTCACTCTCTTTGCTTTCTTCAACCAGTTTGGATTCGGAGAAAGTTTGATGTAGACGCTGACTGGGTCTAAGGGCCCGTACGACCACCGAGGTAATGAGATTCCCAATGTAACAAGATGATCTGTGATTCTCTCTGCTGATTCAGGCCGAGTGTACATGCCAAATGTTGACAGAGTATCATATCTCTGCAGAGGCACTGGAAAAGCGTATTTCTTTTGCTCTGTATGACCCTGCTGAACCAACACAACCATTTCGTAGTATGTTTCCGCCGTCCTACTGGGTAGTTGTAGACTTGCTGGGGGCACTCTGCGGACCGTTTCTTCGCCCCCTCTTCCAAACGGTATGAACAAAACAAAGGGTAGATCCATTGAATAGACATTTTCATATTCTTTGCCTGTCGGGCATCGAAACAAAAGCATCTCCTTCCCCACAATGTCCGTAATCTCCTTCCTCGGCGCGGCCAAGTGGCCTCTCGTAACCGAATCCGCAGATGGATGAATTGTCTCGCGCCGTTGAAGAGATATTGTAACTAAAGAAACCGAGACCGGAGCGGATATGCCAATGGTAGGTCTTATCTCGACTTTGCCTTCTATGCGGGGCTATGTGGAGAGTGTCAGCACCGCCTCCGAAGTCGAGAAGCTCAATGTTTCTCCTCTGAACACACTTCCCCGGAACAGACTCTCACTCACCCGTGTCGCAGATATGCCTGGATATCCTACCAGAAAGGCACTATTTGGCGGGCCACACACTCGGACAAATGCTGTCATGACGGTTCAGAGCTTGGCGTAGCCCGCCACAACATGCCGTGAAGGATTCTCCAGTCAGTGAAGCAGATGCTGGCGACAGGGTTCAAGCTTGGAACAGCCAGCGTGAGCTCCTACGAGGTAATGCGCTGGCTCGCTTTTGTTTGGTTACACAGGGTTGCCCAACTATGCAGAAATGGATGGGGGAGATTGTGGTCGACTGGTAGATGGTGATGATTACTGTCTTTCGCAGGCACAGATCCTCACACAAAGCAAAGTCTTAGAGCTGGAAAGTGAATAACAAAGCCAACATGTCAGTGCGTTCATATTCAAGACTTAATCAGCTTCAAGAATTGGCGCCTAACTGTTGCCAAGGGCTCCACCACCAGATCGACGGCCCGCAGTTGAAGTCCTGCAGGGCTGATATCATACCAACAGCCCTGCCCGGGAGATTTTGCTTCAACAGACATGATAACTCCAGCGCTTCAAGGATGACCATTTCTGGGCACCACCATGTCAGTCACACTCCACACCTCCCGCGGTGACATCAAAATCGAAGTCTTCTGCGAAAGCGTCCCCAGAACAGCAGAAGTAAGCATCCCACCAGACCCCCCCGCCTCCGCCCAAGTCCACCCATCTAGACCTAAAACACCAACATCAAATCTCCACTAGAACTTCCTCGCCCTCTGTGCCTCCTCCGCCTACGATGGCTCTCCCTTTCATCGCTCCCTCCCTTCCTTCATGATCCAGACCGGCTCTCCCGCCGACGCATCCCCTAAAATCAGTACCTCAATCTGGGGCGTAGACTTTGAAGATGAGATCAAGCCATCCCTGCGACATAACGCGCGGGGGACGGTGAGCATGGCGAACAAAGGTCCGAACACGAATGGAAGCCAGTTCTTTATTTGTTATGCTGCGGCGCCGCATTTGGATGGGAAGAACACGGTTTTCGGTAGGGTAATTGGGGGCGTGGGGATGGAGACGCTGGATGCGCTGGAAGGAATGGAGGTGGATAAGAAAGGGAGGATGAAGGAGAGGGTGGTTATAGAGAGGGTTACGGTGCATGCGAATGCGCTTGCGGGATAAAATATGACAGAACAATGTGCGAATCGATGCATGCTACTGTTCTACACGAGCGCTGGAATGGGAGTTCGTATTGCATGACACATGGAGCAACAATGTTGCCTTTCCAACGTTCTTCACCGGTTAATCAGCCAACCTTACTCGTCTCTACTGAGGTATCGTGAGTCCATGATGCATCGCTAAACCGAAAGATGCCGCCCAAGGGTATCGCATAGAGGAGTAAACTATTCCACATCTCGTACCCCATGTTCCTAGAGTTCGTCATTCTCTTCCTCAGCTGCTACCTGCACGGCCTTCTTCTGCGCTTCTTCCTCGGCCTGCGGTATCTTTCTTTCGCTCTCCAAAGCTATGTCTTTCTCGATATTTTCATCTTCAGTACCTTTTGCAATAATCTCTCTTACATACTCCCCATCAGCCTGCCTCTGAGTCTTCATATCCGCTAAGCCGAGCTCCTCTTCTTCTTCGGCTGTCCTCTCATACTCTTCAGTCCGAATCTGGGGATCTGAATCCGGAGCCGTTAGGCTCTGGACGTAGCTGCTTGAAAGAGGATCTTCCATGATGATGGTGTACTGAATTTCAGCCTTGATAGCTTTATCCAGCTGTGTAAAGAAAACATCCCAGCCTTTCCTCTTTTCATCGGGCATTGAATCTCCCCCAGAACCTTCTTCATCATCCAAGTCGAATATCGAATTATGAAGGTCGTCGCGTATTTGTGTCAAGAGTCCTTCTACCGTTGTGAATCGTCCACCCATGGTTCCAGGCACAACATCAACCTTGCATGCCGGAATCTTCAGCAGGCATGTCTCCGACTTCAGGATATCGCGACTCAAATCAACAGGACCTTTAACTTCCAGGAATATGCGTTGCCCTCTCTCGGGAATATCTCCTCCAGTTTTGACGTCACTGGTTTTGTAGCCACATGCGGGGCAGGCAACAGCGCTGACCACTACCTCTTTGAAGGACGGAATATTAACCTTCTGTAGGTTCATATATGCTAGCTTACCACATCCAGGACATTCACAAGGTAGTGTATACATGGTTCCGTCCAAAATGTCGACATCCTCCATTCCGCTGCCCTCATCTTTGTCTGTCTGGGATTGTGGTATAGCAACCTGTTCGGGCGCCTGGATTTGCGTTTCGGCAGATTTCTCGCTCTGTTCACCGCCACCAAGTCCAAGCTCTGCGTTCTGTTGAGGCGTTCGCGCATACTCTTTACGCGCATATTTACTAAAGGAATCTCCAGAAGATGGTTCGATCCAGGAGTTACCAGCTGGATCATCCAGGGTAATCGTGAAGGGATAACTAGTGCCGTGCATAAACTTGAGGAGAAGTTGTACAATAGCGTCTATCTTCTCAAAAAGCTCTGGGTCGCTCTTCTCTCTCTGCTTCTGGCCATGCTCCAAGTCCCTAAGGACCTCATTAAGAACGCCCTCAACATTTGTAAGCCTGCCGCGGCCAGGAGGGATTTCGATGTCCAAGTCTTCGACACGGAGTACTGCAGTATCGCTTTTGACTACTTGCCTCTCCGCGTCGTCGAGGTTGTCCAATGTAAGCGCGTATTTCGTACCATGCTCTTGAATCTCGCCAGCCGACTGAATTTCCGTGTTTTTAGAGTGGCAATGTTCGCAGTAGAATGACATTATGATTATCTCACGGAAATAAGGGATCCTCGTTAACAACAGCCGAGTCAGACCCTAGAGCATAAGCCTGTGTCAGCGAGGCTTGAACGCTGGTAATGACGTTTCTACGTACGTTCTCTCCACAGTTCATACATAAACTCTCGATCTCTTCTACTACCTTTGGTCCCTCAGCTCCGTTGCCATCCCCACTGGTAGCACTATTTAAGCCCTCGACTTGATTCCCAACAGTCCGAAACATTTGAGCAATCTCGTCTTCTGGGTCCTGGTGTCGCAAGTCGCGCGCCATGACGGCTTCGAGCTGTGTCTTTAACATCATTTAGAAGGTAAGATAGTCGAGGGTTTGTAAGGGTAAGCTTAGAAACAGTCGATATAATGACGATAAGTAGTTAGGTGACAGACGTGCGTGTGAATGTTATCATGTGAACATACCCTTCATCTATATAGATATTATACAGAGGAGGCGATTGGTCTTTCTGCGCTTTAAGCCCTAAGATGCATTGTCATTGTTTTCCGACTTGTCACTTTGTGTCAAATGTTCTATTGAACCCGTGAAATCGTTGTTTAAGGTCGTGATAAGAAAACGGCCGCTAATACTAGTCAACGGTAACATATCTTAGCTCCATCGCATCAACGTCCAAGGGTCACTAGCATTTCACTCCAAAAACCTGATGGTTCCTCAAGGTGTTTGAGAATTAACTTTTGATTCCAACGGCTACCTATTCTCGAGACTACTTCTAGGTAAGGTAAGCTTCGGGTACAGCTCACACGCCTCTATATGTTGGAGCTAGTAATGCGTGTATCTCATAGGAACGTCCATCCAGAATTGAGTTGAGTGCTTTGAAGGCTGCGGTCCTGAAAAAGGGGCAACCTGAAACGCCATTTCTACTGCGTTGGGTTACCGACTGGCTGGTTAGGCAACAGCATGAAAAATTAACCGGGCGAATGTCATCGTAGTAACCTAAATAAAATTACAAACATTGTTGTCAATATCATTCCGAACACCCCTAAACCCAATAGCATATCCGGAAGTTCAGTTACACGCTGCCTGGGTGAGTTTACCATCATGTCAATCTCTTGATCGAGCCTAGAAGCCATTTTACTCTCAGAAAATTGATCCTTGACCCACCGCCTCCCCTCGTCACCCATCTGCTGCAGCTGCTTATGAGTCATACCATGTAAAACCTTCTGCATGACTTCTGTCCACTGAGATATGTCTCCAGCTAAGCGCAGCCATCCCGTCTCGCCATCAATCACGGTTTCAAGAGGACCTCCGCTATTTGCTGCAAGGACTGGCACACCAGCTACCATCGCTTCTAATGGGACAATGCCAAAATGCTCGTTTGACGGGGTATAGACCAACAAGGTAGCCGCATTGAAGAGCATGGTTTTGAGCTGAGCTGGAACCGACAGAAGGAATAGGACATCAATATCTGTAGGGACATTAAGTGCTGTAACCACGTTCTTGGTGGTCGCGGCTTTCAGGTCAAGGGAGTTGGATAAGGATACCAGCTCGTTGTGGCATTCCACGTTTTCGTCCACTCGATTGTCGTACCCGCCTGTAATAAGTTAATGCTTGCTGCTTGAAAGCTTTATATCCCTCTGCACGAGCAGCGAGGCCAAACCCCATGCTGGTCAATACGTACCTGCAATAACCAACCTCACCCCTTCTCTCTGCGCCGGTTCAAGCTTCGCAAATGCCTTGATCGCCAGACCAATGTCTTTTTTCTTTTCAAAGCGATTGATGCTCAAGATAATCTTTTTCCCTTTCCACAGCTCTTTAGTTTCTTCAACTTTACTTTCTCCATCGTTACGAGTATCCACACAAGGATAGACGATACCCAGACCTCTCTCTCCACCCAAGCCATTCCATATTTGCTCAACTACACCTCTGGTAAAAGCACTGTTCACCACAGTTCTGTCTGCTCCTCTCATACCCCAGCCCTCCAGCCAATCAAACCCCAAGCGCCAAATACGTTTCCACCATTTACTTCTATTCTTTACAAGCAGTAAATCGGGAAAGTGACAATAGAACAAGATCCTTACGCCTGGCCATCGCCATCTCATTATGGGAATCCCGGCAGACAGTTGATCCACAAAGAAAGCTGTGGGCCGCAGACGAGCCAATTCCCCAGAAAGAGTGATAGTTGCTAGAAGATGATATTGTCTTAGAACAGCAAGCAGAATCTTAGAGCGTCCAAGGATCGTAGCCGGGAACAGCCAATTAGCCCTGACTCGCACGTCCAGGGTGCCTAAAAAGCTTTCAGTTGTAGAAAATCTAGGTGATATACAAAGTGGTATATACCATCTCTTGCTTCATCAAAGCAGTGGCTGGGATCACAGTGAGATGTAAATACTACAACCTTATGACCGAGATTTTGCAGTCCCACGGCGGCGTCGATGACGAGACGCTCTGCGCCGCCAATGCCAAGGTCTGGGTGGAAGAAGATGATGTTCTTCCCGCTTGATATATTTCCCCCCTCATCTTTTGATTTGACGACTCGAGATGGCATGTCTATTGGATATTGTTGGGCGACCAATTTCCCTATAGGATGAGTTGATGATAGAATACTCTGCCGAAAGAGAAGACTTTTGATAGGGCAGAATGAGAAAAGTGGGTACCGCCTCGGGCCACTAGATAGGGCGTAATCGAAAACGCCGGGCACTAACGGTATCTCCGACCTGCAGCGTGCCAGCACTAAGGGACTCGGGAATTCGATACGAGTACAGTACGTGAGTACCTACTTCTGTATTGCAATTTGGTTTCATGTTTCATCCATCAACATGCCTCGTCCTTCATCAACTTTTAACCGCTTGAGACGCTTCCTCGGGAAAATGGCGGGCAACTCCAAAGTTGAGTAGCATTCACTTCTCCCTCTGTTTTCTTCTTTTTCGACACGTTGTCAACACCACTTTCTTTGTTCGGCTGCTGCATATCAAATGTTCACAGGTTGAACAACGACCGACCCAGACCCAGCAAAGCCACCACGTTCCTTAAATCACATTCCTTCAGCTGCCTAATGTTCTAGTGGTTCGACATCACTCTGTCATTCTTTCCAACACGTTCAAAATGTTCAAATTCCTCCACAGCCTTGTGCTTATGGTTCTTGTTGGTTCAGTGGCTGCTCTACCTCAACCTCAAGTAGCCCTTACCAAGCGAAACTCACCCAAACTCGTCTTCGCTCACTACATGCTCATTACCCAACCTCCTAATGGCGATTACACCAATGACATCCAGCTTGCCAAAGCTGCCGGCATTGACGCGTTCGCCATTAATTACGGCGGATGGAACGTCGATTGGAACCAACAAGAAGGCTACCTCGCAAAATTCTACGCAGATGCTGAAGCCCACGGCTTCTCAGTCTTCTTGTCAATCGACACTACTAGCGTCACGGATACTAGCATGATCATTGGACTCATCAACCAATACGCGAACAGCCCTGCCCAGCTGAAGATTGATGGCCAGATAATGTTGAGCACCTTTACCGGCGCGCCAGTTGCTTGGAATTGGACGACCGATGTAATTAACAAGGTCAACTCGCCTGTGCTCTTCGTACCAGGAAGCTGCGGAGAAGATCCTAATACTCTCTTCTCACCAACCGTCGGCGGTGATGGGCCTTTTCCTTGGATTCACCCCGCTAATACGTTCGAGGTGGAACACGATCTTCTTGATGCATATGCGACAAAGCAACAATCGACTGGGAAAGTCTGGGTAGCCAGCATTGCCCCTTGGTTCTTCAAGAGATTTGGAACAGACACGAATTGGAGCCACGCCCAAGACGAGAACATTTTCCTCAATCGATGGCTTCACCTGCTTGACCTCAAGCCAGATTACATCGAGATTGTCACCTGGAACGACTACGGCGAGAGTACCTACATTGGCCCGCTAGACACCGTAGATCAGTTCTGCTACTGGGCGGATCTCGACCACAGCGCATTCCTGAAGATCACCACCAAATTCATCAAGCACTATAAAGCCGGTCAAGACAGCTCCAGTCTCACCATCGATCCTTCAGAAGAGGATGTTTTCTTCTTCTATCGCCTCCAGCCTGCCCTGACTCTTGGCACCACAGATACTTTGCCGCTTCCATCAAACGCCACTATGCTAAAGGACGACGTATTTGTGGTCACAATGCTCGCTAGCCCAGCACAGGTTTCCATGCAGTCAGGTAACGCGCCTGCAACCACGTGGATGGCGCCTGCAGGTGTTAGCCTAGTCGTGCCTATTCCATGGCAGCTTGGCAACCAAACTCTCACAGCGTCTAGGGGTGGCAAGATTTTTGTCAACAAGACCGGTCCTGCTATTGTATCTCAGCTTGATCGCTACAACGGAAATGTGGTCGCCATATAGGCCAGCAATCAACAAGTGCTGTACTTTTCGCTTCGCAGCGCTAGTCGCACCAGGCATCCTTTGAGCAGGCTTTGATGCTTTGGGAACTACTCAGATTCTTCTAGATGCAAAATGTACATAGATGGAATGAAGATATGAAACGACGTCGAGCTGATTGCACCAATTGATGGCCATCACGTCAATTCTCTTACTTCAACTGTCATCTGACTTAAGCAAGCTCTGTTTATGTTCTTATGCGTATTGTTGACGGTTGATATAGAGGCTGTCCGTCTATCAGCATTTTGACTGAGCAGAAAGATAGATGCCTAGCAATCTCCGCAGTAAAACTCTTTTTTACTTAACCTTCGCATGAAATACCAGTACCATTGGATTTATCGGCCTTACCTACACGTACTTTTGTTCTAAATATATCTCTCATCCATTGCACACGCCGCAGTTCAAGTAAAACTAACAAAAGAATCAATCTGTACAGACACACCATCGAAGGTACATTCTCTTCTGAAGCACATCCAGCCTTTTCTACGGTTACTGAGTCCATTGCCATATCACTGGTAAAACGAATTGATTTCCGGCTTGCACTTATCTAGTCAGGCACATCATACAACTATGCAAGCCAAATTCATACAGCATTAGGTCCTGTCCAAGGCTCTGGCAGCGCTCGCCAGTGGAGCTTTGTCGATGCTCATCTTCACAGCCTTTCGCTATCCTAGGCTTTACTCAACAATATTCCAGCCGATATCAACATGTTGCCATCGGACCTGACAAAATCCTTGACAAAGCTCTCCTAGCGGGAGGATATTGCAATGGCTAGTCAGTCTGCTACAACCCGATGCCTTTCCTGACGTGATATTAAAGCGTTGTTGTAGGGAACTCTACGTCGTCAAGGTTTTCGCTATGACGTCCGATAACAGATTAGAAACGGGATCTGGAAATCAGACAGCAAATGTCATTTTGGTCAAGGCTCAAACCTCCGGCGACTCCAACCCCGCCTATGTCCCTAGTGAAACTGGGATTGGCGAGGCTCGAGACAACGATGCCTGGCTTAAATACCAAGCAGCTGCTCCGGCTTCATGGCGGGAAGTTACTGGGCGTCAAGGGTAGAGGAGGCCACCTCGCTAGAAAGGATGTTGGAAGTGGTTCGCAATAAAGCCTAGATATCTCGCGAAAGGAACTTCGATCCAACTGGGATTGCAAGCGTTCTCGCTGACTTTCTTGCAAAGCTTCTCCTGCGAAATAATCTTAAAAAGACAGTTGACATGATAGCTGCACCTTAACCCGAGTGAACCCCCATGATTTTTCCATTTTCGAAGGTCCTCTACCGCCAAACCCTCGCTGCCTCTACGATATCCCTGCGTCTGTTACCATGTACCTACTATTCCTTCCAAAGACGCCCCCTATCTTTACTATAGAGACCGTTGCTTCTATCCCTTCTCTGGCTATCGGTTGCTTCCAGCTTCCAGATGTTCTCCTACAGCGATAGAATCGCGTCCCTGAGGTACGCATAGAATACTCTACCGGCTACAGATTAATCTCCAAAACTTCAAGTTTAGCATAGGATTGAAAGTTAAATCGAGGTTGATTAGCTAGCTCATATGTTCAGATTGGATGTAGTCCACACATATGGTGAGGGTCCTCTAGGCTGGTGAGTTGCACAGGATAACATTCTCATATTCACTCACCATCACTTTCTTCACTTTTCCAAGTAAACACCCTCTACTTTGCTATATAACCATTACCTTCGTAGATCCGATCACCGATTTCTCGAACTACCTCTCTCCATCCACTACGGACCTCACCTTCTACAACATCCACAATGGCACAAAATAACCCAGTCAGACCTGTGGTTTGCTCTCAAAGGTATATCATAAGCTTCAGAATCTCCAATACCCGAGCTCGATACCATTCCATCTATGTAAAAGTTCTAACCTTTGGCTTTCTGTCTAGTGACGCAATGCACGTAATCGTGGAGGCCCGACTTATACAGCTGCGTAGCTCCATCCCAGTTGATTCCCCTAACCATCGAGAATGGGAAATGGTCAACTCCCATTGCGAAGGTCTTCCAATTTCCAGAGCTCATCTCAGCGACTACCCACCTAATGTAATCACTGCTCGGAACGACGTGGTAGAGTTTCTGACGGAATTATTTGCTGAGGAACCTTGGAAGAAATGGTTCGTGGATGGTTTTATATGGGTTGCACCCTTATTACTAATTTACTGATCTAATTTTGCAGGCAAGTGCATGCTATCAAGGTCAATGAAATCGGTGAAGGAGACAATGAAGAGTCGACGGAGGATTCCCAGAGAGTGGACGTCATCTTGATCCGTGAGAAAGGACTTGATACATCGGGAAATGGTAGTGATTCAGCGGTGAATGCAAACGCAGCGAGACTTGTAAAATAGCGAAGGATGGATACAGCTGGCCTTTGGGACCGGGTGGCCACAACAATCAAGTAGAAGATGAGGGAGATGTGCTAAATACTGTGGATGAAGTTCAGACTTAACCACAGGTCGTTTTGACTTGGATGCTCTAGAGTCTTTCAAGTAGAGATAGAGGCTTTCATGACATAGCAGAAATCATGCTTTCACAACCGCTATGTTGCCAGACTTGTACATGTGAAGAGCTGAAACCAAGGAATCCCATTTAACCTGCGCTCAAACATGCTAGATTGGCGAGCTGCAAAGCAGCATTATTGCAACTGCTGTTCTGTTGTACCCGCATCAAATATTGTTCATCCCTTAGGGATAGTAATAGTTGTGACCAGGAGGTGGCTCAGCCGTGGAGGATGCTGTCCCGCCTGGCGGAGTCTCTCCTAACCTTCATGTTGTTTCAGCGGCACAAGCTCGACTCCACATTGTATATCATTGCTTTTCGAAGGATTCGTTGCTGAACGAACACGTAGTGAGGCTTGTCCGGACAAGATGTGGTCCAATAGAAATTGCCTTGGCGCAATCCTACGGTGACGACGGAGCTTGTTTCCAAAACAACCAACGCGTATAGATGTCTTATCCTTTGCGAGTCTGGACCGTGTCTTCTTCTGTGACATCCTCATAGAACTTTCTCCCATCACAGATTCTCAATTTGACCATTTCACAAGTCTTGCAAATATTATTGCTTGAAAAAGTGTGGAATTGCTTCACCTGATGATCGAATTTGATGACTATAACGCCGACGTACTTGAAGCCTGCTCTAACTTTGAACCACGTCATATTCCGCTAAGAGCAGCAACTCCTTTCTATCCGCCTGCGACTTTGACTAACAACCGAAGACTATGTGAGGGACAGGATTCAGGTCCCCATCATGCCAGGCCGTGGCAATGGAGATGCACGCCTCGAACGATCTACCTCCCAGACTTCAATGGCCTCGCGAAAGTCTGGCACTGTACGCTCAAGATCCCGGAAGCACTCTCTAGTGACACCTACTTCAGCCAAATCGCTTGTCTCGTTCCCTTCTTTATCGCCGGGTGAGTTATCACCAGATAATTCACCTAGCGCGGCAGCGAGCAATGGCAAACCCAACTTTTTCTCCTCACCTCCCTCTCCCATATCTCGCAAATCGTCGTCGAAGAAGCCGTCGACTGTCGAATCCTTGATAACAGCTACATCGTCCTTTCGAGGTCGTGCAGCGCTCTTTGATGACTCCCCTAAAGCAGGCTCAAAAACTGTGCCGGGGGCTCTCCACCATGCAAGTGACGAGCATCTTCAGCACCTAGTAGCCAAACAAGGCGCAACAGCTTTGATCCGACAACTTGCGGAAGATTTGGCGAATCGAGATTTGGAAATTACAAGCCTGCGGCGTAGAGCAGAGGAGAGGGAGAGGGAACTAAAGAAGATGCTGAGGGAAGTGGAGGTCTCCAACTTGGATATTGAGACTAGACTCCACCGTATTGGCAATCTCTCCGAACGACCACAACCGTTAGCGTTGCATGATCAAGCTACGAAGGCAAACAACAAGAGAGGCTCGGGGAGGGAAAGAACTACGGTGATCACAGCGGGGATAGATGAGATGATGGGGGAGGCAATGAAGGGTGGTGTGGCAGTTACGCCTGATCTCAATGAGAATTACATTGATTCGCTAGATGAGCACGATAAACAGGCGACCATCAAGGCTACGGGTTCCATGCCAAAGGATACCGATGAACAATCTTTGGACTCAAGCATAGATTCTCAGGGCCGGCCGAGCAGTAATGTAAGAGGATGGAGGGACTATCTATGGGGTGGAGCTACCTTGAGTCGTAGGACGAGTAGAGCGAGCAGTATGCTCACTGATTACGATGAGGACACCGAAGCTACAGCGCGAGTCCGAGCCCTTAGCGGGACAAGTGGACGTCGGAGAGGACTAGACGAGGAGCTCTTTCAGCCACCTCAGCGCTCGTCCCAGTCACCAAGCACTTTGAACACTCGATCACGGCAATCGTCCACGTCCGTGGCATCGTGGACAATGAAACTGTTCGCCGGGAATTCTCAAGCCGGCCGCGACCAGGAATCTCAGAATACTGTAAGAGGGAGATCAGTAACTACTGGTAGTGGAGCCTCAAAGAATTCAAGGGTCACTTCGAATACATCTGCGCACACGGAGAGCTCTGCGAAAGCGGCTTTGATGAAAGTCAATGGTATGGGCCCCAGTCAGACCGTTAAGAAGAAGCCTCTCAGCCTGGGCATGAACGGGACGCTGAAGAGTACAATTCAACCATCAAGCTCTCAACTGCCGACAAGCCCCAAATCGGTAGACGCAGCAAGCAATCTAGGTCCTGTTGAGATGGACACGATCCTACCCCCTGACTCAAGGCCTCCTACACAAACCCAGACCTACAACAATAACAGCAACTCAACCGAGTATCTTACTGACAGGTTTGGTTTCATATATGACCAACGACGGCGGAAGAGAGAAGCTGAATCCCTCACGAGTATCACCAATCAAGACAAACGACTAAGTGGAGTTGAGATGCTCAGCACTTCTCGAGATGCTGTCAAATCGAAGGACACTGAAACGAACGCCGACAAAAGAGTGGAGACCTTGCAACGGCCAGACACGCCAGCCTCAGTTGAGGAGAAGACCAATGAAAAGCCAACGAAGCGATGGCAAGATTATCTCAAGGTCGCAACGTTTCCGACCGAGCTGTTGTCGCACACGCCCGCTGCGAGTCCCATTACCGATGTCACAACTGCAGATAGCCCGAACAGTGCCAATCGATCCCCATCAACTGGACCTAGCAAAGGCTCTCTTCCGTCCTCTAGCCTCAACCCGCAACCCTCGGCTTCACCAATCACAGCAAGCAACGCCGAGATCTCGAAGCCAGTATCCAATGCATCAGCCAACCTATCCGCCCCTACAGCAGACGCCGAACCCGTAAAGATGCTTCTGGCCCAACTAACCGAACTTCACGACTCCCTGCAGCGCGACCGCACAATCAAAATGAATGAATTCCTCCGCAAAGTACGCGCCGAACGCAAGAAAGAAGGCGAATCAGCCGCAACCATGCCTGAAGTCGCTCTCGCCGACGGCGAGATGATTGGCGTCGCAGGTCTAGGTAATAAAGGCAAAGTCGGCCAGGCGAAATGGAAAGAGTTTAAACAGCTTGTCCTAGCAGGCATCCCGGTCGCCTACCGTGCTAAGATCTGGGCTGAGTGCAGCGGTGCGAGTGCTTTGCGTGTGCCCGGCTATTACGATGACTTGGTTGCTAACGGAGAAGATGACCCTGTCATCGTCACCCAGATCCAAATGGACATCCACCGCACCCTCACCGACAATGTCTTTTTCCGTAAAGGCCCCGGTGTTGCTAAGCTCAATGAAGTGCTCCTGGCATACTCGCGTCGCAATCCCGAGGTCGGATACTGTCAAGGCATGAACCTGATCACCGCCTCGTTGCTGTTGATTATGCCAACAGCCGAAGACGCTTTCTGGATGCTCACCAGCATTGTGGAGAACATCTTACCGCGGCATTATTACGACCACTCTCTACTTGCATCCCGCGCCGACCAACACGTACTGCGTCAATACGTCGCTGAGATCCTCCCTAAACTCTCCGCCCACCTGGACAACCTAGGTATCGAACTCGAAGCCCTTACCTTCCAATGGTTCCTGAGCATCTTCACCGACTGCCTCTCCGCCGAAGCCCTCTTCCGCGTCTGGGATGTCGTCTTTTGTTTCAACGACGGCTCGACCTTTCTGTTCCAGGTCGCGCTCGCGCTGCTCAAGTTGAACGAGAGCAAGCTGCTGGGTGTGGACAGCGCGGCGGGGGTGTATGGGTATATTGGGCATGAGATGACGGATCATGCCATTAGTATTGATGGGTTAGTGAGGGCGAGTGAGGGGCTGGGAAAGGTAGTGAGGAGGAAGGAGGTGGAGGAGAGGAGGGTGAGGGCGGTGGAGGATATGCAAAATGAGCAGAGGGCGCGCGGAGACTTGAGCGTGGAGGAGCCGAGGCCTGTTGGTGATGAGGAGGGGCCATGAGAATGAGTATGAGTGGGATTGGGCAACGGTGAAGAGGATTCAACAGAATGTGGAACTCTTTCATGGCGCAGAATGATACCCGGGGTATACCCCCCATTTCTTCGTTTGAAGACCAAATCACCAGCATTTTAGCAGCACAAACCTCCACCTCTCCAACCCGAAAAGCCGTCCATCTACTAGGTATAAACTACGTATAAGGGTTATACCCAACCTCCACCCCTCCCCTCCCAATCCCCACCTCTCCAACCAAGAAAAATTACCCCCGCAATATCTCAAAATTCAGGGAAAACGTACCACCACCACAGTAGCAGAAAACAGATTGGGGAATTCGCTCCGCGGAGCATCGATGGGGAAATTGTTTACTAAGAGATGTGAAAGGGGCTGGTTTGGTCGCTGGATTTGTGCTTGTGCCTCGGCTCCCCCGTGCCCCCACCCCGCTGGCCTTCTCCGCAATTCCACCCCCCCCTCATCTCACCAACCCTCCTACCCTCCCGCACCCCGCACCACGCACCACGCACCACGCACCACGCACCAACCTCCGCCCTCCATCCCTCCATCCCAACCCTCCCTCCCTCCCTCCTCCCATCCCTACCTTACCCTCCCTCAACCACCGCCATCACCCACAAACAATGACATCCGCCCCCGCACAACGCCTCCAAGCCCTGAGCCAGCACCTGCAACCCCATCCCCATCCGCTCCCCTCCGCCGGCAGCTTCGAAAATATCCCCAAGATCCGGCGCGTGGCTGGGGATTCTGTTGGGCCGTATGTGTCCCTTCTCCCCCCCCCCCTCAACCTTTGATGTGAGAAAGTTGAAGGGTGTGTGTGTGTGCATTGATGATTGATGGGGTTTTTTTAAATGTAGGAGACTCGAGGGGAAGGTGGTTATTGTTACTGGTACATACACCTCGCCCCCCCTCGTACGCGCTCGCCAGCTCTACGGTATATGTTTTGCTGACGGCGCAAGAAAACAGGCACGAATTCGCCACTGGGTATTGGTCGAGCCAGCGCCCACCAGTTCGCCCACAACGGCGCCCGCGCCGTCTACCTCTGCGACTTCAGCGATCAGTACCTCCCCGTCCACAAACGCGAGCTCGAATCCCTGTACCCCTCCTGCGAGATCCACGCGCGGCGCTTCGACGCCGCGGACGAAGGCGCGATAAAGGGCGCGGTGGACGAGGCGGTGGAGCGGTACGGGCGGCTGGATGTCATGTTTGCGAACGCGGGGGTGGTGGGGACGAACCGGGTGTTTACGGATATTGGGGCCGAGGAGTTTGCGGGGACGCTGAGGACGAATGTGCTGAGTGTGTTTTTGGCGGCCAAGTATGCGGCCAAGGCCATGATGAAGACGTCGGAAGCGAAACCGTACCCCTCGGGGTCCATCATCGCTACTGCTTCCGTCGCGGGTCTACGGTCTAACGCTGGAAGTACGGACTACTCGGCGTCTAAAGCCGCGGTTGTATCGCTCATGCAAACGATTTGCTACCAATTGTCTGGAACCGGCATCCGCTGCAATGCCATCTGCCCCGGCCTTATCGAGACGGGCATGACGAGTGCCATGTATGATTCGGCGAGGAAAAGGGGCACGGAGGGGAAAGTGGGGCAGCTGAACCCGACCAGGAGGGGGGCGGTGGCGGATGAAGTCGCGAGGGTGGCGCTGTTCTTGGGGAGTGATGAGAGCAGTTATGTGAACGGGCAGGCGTGGGCGGTGTGTGGGGGGTTGAGTGCTGGGCATCCGGTTGTGCCGGGGAAGTTGGGTTAGGGCGGATGTAGGTGGGATAATACGTTGCTGTTTTGACTGCTTCTTCCCGAATAGATCGCTTATTGCAATCCTCCACCCAGATCCCTTCTGAACACATCCGCCAACCTCTTCTCGTCCATGCCCTCTTTAACCCCTCCCGCCAGGCCACCTCCCGCCACCTCTCCTGCGTCCACCTCCTCAATCAAGTCACTGAAATCACTCCTGACTTCTCCCCTCCGTAAACCCTGCAGAAATTCCTCCTCGGTTATAAACCCTTCCGAAAGCTCATCAGGTGTATTTCGCAGGGCGTAGATAGTAGGAAACTCTAGAACAAGACGGTGGGAAAGGCAGGTGGAGAGAATGGAGGATGGAGAAAGGGGGGTGAGGACGCGGGCAGAGGTGGGAGTGCTGGGAAGGTGGAGGTAGAAGTTAAGGGCGGTGGGAGAAGGTATGGATGGTGCAAATAGTGGAGGTGGGTCTGGAGATTGTTGGCTAGATGCTAGCGTGGCCGTTGTGGAAGCTGGAAGTTCTGAGGATGCTGAGGGTACCGGAGGCTCCGCCGGTCTCAAGTTGGATGCTAAGGGCACTGAAGGTATCGAAGGTGCCAAGGAGGCTGCAACCTCCATAGACGGTGTGCTCGCAACTATAGTGTTCATTGGATCATTGTTGTTGTCTGACTTCCGCTTTTTCTTCGGCGGTTCCGCGATATCGAATTGCGCTGAGTAGGCTTCTGATATTGGCTGAGACTCCAGGCATTCGCCGAGGTCTCTACGGCCGTCGTCGTGGATCCACTCGACGGTCCAACAAAGACAGCGCTGCCTACCCCCTATTCAGCATTGGGGGCCCAATTGAAAGATTACGGGAGAAGCCACTTTTTGTACCACTTTGTTTTATTCTGCTTCGCCCTCGCCATCCCTTTCGGCGCCTTGTCGATAACAACTTTGCACCTCTCAACCGCGGTTTGCGTCTGTGTCTCCCCTTTCATGGGCCCATTGAGTCCCTTCTCTCTCCAATTGCGTGTGTCGACGTCACGCAGGACCACCCCTCTATCGTCCGCATCTCGCTCGGCATTGTCAATCTTTTTCTCTATGCTTGTGAGAAAGTTGTAGTCCTTGTCGATACCGCTCGGTGTAGCCAGCTCACTGCGCTTCAGATACGCCGCTGGATCGCGGATGCCGCTGCATTGGGCCCATTTCTTATGGCGCTGAATACAGGGAAGAGAGCAAGTAAGAGTGAAGCATCGGGGACAGCGGTATTTGTGTGGATTAATATGGCTAGAGGAGAGTCAATTCAATTGTGTCATAAAAAGTATTGCACAAACACGCACCAGATTTTGCAGAGATCGCTAAGAAGAGGATCCGACATTGGTTTGGAATTGTGATGGAATTCCTCAAAACCATGTACAGTAGATAGAATAGTGCAGTTTTAGCCGAGAGGGGAGCTTATCGATAACACCTTACGCGATGGCTAAAATCTTTCCTTCATGTTCTAGGTTACTTGAAATTCATGTAGAGTCGAAACATCAATGTCTGACCCTATCAGATCAAATTATTGTCGAGTTGAGCGTTCTTCTACTTTGGTCCCGAAGCCCCAAGTGGGCAACCCTGTGGGTACCGAATTACTCGTATAGCTCATCCCTTCCTGAATGTACTACTGGAGTTACGCGAGTGATGATAACCTGTCTTTTGTTGTATTTATATCGCTGTAAAGGACGTGCTCCATGCTATGTGCGACTATGCAATGGATACAAGTCAACGAATCCCCCAACTTCTTAAGTTCTTTCGCCAAAGCTTGTCCATGACCCCAGCTAGAATAGTTATTGCCCCGAAATCCAGTGTGCGAAGGAGGCTTGTATTTTCTCCGAGGAGTTTGAAGACTTAGAAACATCCCACCATTGATCCCCATGGCTTCCGGTGAAGCGCAGAACTCAAGGCAAGGACTTGGCGAGTTACACGTGGGGTATCCGTACTGGGGGCCTTTTTCCAAGGGAGAGGAACTGTCTACTGGAGCAGCGGAAAGTGGAATCCCGCTACACGGGCAGCTGAAACGATAGCGCCTTGTTGGTGGGTAGCATTCATTGCCGAGGAAACAGGGACGAAGCTCGGCTTGCGACGACCCCATCAACCCCTGGCGCCTTGGTGGGATGATGCTTGGTCGATCGTCGATATCGATCATGATCCCAAGCCAGAAATGAAGCTTAATTTTAAGGAGCACCAGTAGAGGAACCTCGGAAATGCAAGACCGTTGCGTCCAGCATCAAACAACAACAACGATTGCAGACGTTGACAGCAAACATGGTCATAAACTAACAGTAAGGAGTACAAAGTTTATATGAGTCGTCAGCAAGAAGGTTTAAAAGCAAAAAACGAAAAGCGAAAAGCAAAACCCCTTTCTAGACAGTTGGCATGGCGCCGGCAAAGCATGTTATCCGTTCCGACCACCATCACTGGTGGAGCTGGTGCATAATCGCTCGGCTGCTCTACAGCAACTAGTGTTAAGGTTTCGAATCGATCAGACAAACAAGGTTGAAGGGGCAACATTCGCTTGTCCTTGGTCTCTGTTGGTGTATAAATGTCGTTGTGGTAATTGACTTTGGCTTTTCTGCTGCAACCCCTCAAAGTCAATCACAAACCGGATTGTAGGACGGCGGGAGGAACGAATGATGAGGTGAAGATGTCGAGGAAGGGAAATAATGATCGCCGTACCGAGTGGTATTGTTGTTTGTTTGTTTGTTTGTTTGATTAAGTGGTGGTAATTAAGGCACTTACTCCGTACTTACCTACCTTATTCAACTAGTGATTTGGGCCTCAGAAGAAATGACAAGTCAGGCTGTACAGTACTCCGTACTGCGTAGATAGATCCCTGTCGGTAGTATCCCGAGACCAAGATCCCGGTTTTTCTTGGCGCGCCGGGCGCGATTCCACCCTCTTCTTTTGGTCAAGGCCAATGCAGCGAGCCCTGGTTCCCGTCACATTGCAGGGCTAGCTGTGATTGGATCTACTCAAGGATCATTCAGGGTGAATTGGAACTTCGTAGTACTTCACTCAAACGGGAGGGCTTTTCGTGCGGCGTTCAGGCGAGAGTGTTCTCGTCCTGCTTGAACTCTAGGCATGAGTCTTCCCTCGTACTGTACGGAATAGTGGCCTGAAAGTTACCTAGTCAGGTAGACTTACTTCTGCACGCCCCTCCCCCTGGCCACGTTATGCAAAGATACACAAAAATCTCACTGGCCCCCCCCCCCCCTTTTCCAGATTTGCTCTTCCCCTTTGCAATAATCAGCAACGGTGTCCCTCATTATTATGATCATTACTTGAATTTGCCATTGAGGTCACAGTGTTGCAGTATTATTGAATCTCTCATATCCCAACTCAAAACACTTCAGCTCCGACCATCACAGCGGCTGGAAGCCTTGGGACTTGCATATTTCATTAGTCTCTCCATTGCATTAGGGCAGGCAAGCAACCGCCTGCCGTAACCGTTGATAACCCACGTTTTCTCACTCTGATCTTTTGCTCACTTCCACCACCATCCTCCAAAAGTGGGGGGCCATTTGGGGGTCACACACATTTCACCGTCTTGACAGCGACTCATTTTGAGCATTGCAGGATTGGAAGACAGAGGGCAATATGGGCCCATCACTCAGAGATCATTCGGTCTTTGTCCGTCCTTCCACACGCGACCGACCGCCAACCCAAGGTGACAACTCCCTGGTGATCCCAAGCCGAACATCTTCACTCCACTCGCGTATCACCCAGCCGATTCCCTCACAACTCAATGCGAAGCCGAACCAGCGGACACCAAAGACTCTCACACATGCCTACATGGTGTGTGGGGTGGGACGAGAACCGTCGCAATGGGTGAAGGCGCCGCCGCCAGCGCAAGGCAAGATTGGCCATATGAAGGGTGCTCTCCCCCAATTCTGGCTTCCCGAGATTCTAGGGAGTAGCCCAAGGTTGGAGCAGGATAATGAGATTGCACGAGCCTTATATGCTGCTATGAGGGTAAGACTTTTCTCATATGCTTCATTGGCGTGTTTTCCCCGGGCTTTTGCTAAGGTTGACAGAATTGCTTCCCTCACGATGTCGAAGTTTGTACCGGCCGGACTCAGCCTCAATGTGTACATCATTCATTTGTCCTCCAGCAAGATTCATCACATACTCTCTATGGTATTGCTCTGCGCGTATGGTCCAGGGCGGATGAGAAGCGTGCCGAAACGATTCGGGACCTTCGCAAGCGTACTGAATCGGATTACTACGACACGTCAGAAGAGACCTACTGGATTCCTTACTGTCTGAGCTTTCTGTCTAGGTATCCGTTGTATGACCTATTGGGTGATTACCTCCGAGGGATGTGGATTCATTGGAACAAGGCAACCAACCTCTTCCACGCCGAAGAAGTCTCTCGCATACTATCCTTCCCAGCACCGAGATTGAACGACTTGGTCAGGATTGATATGAAAGACTACGCACTGTGCTATCAATTTCCATCTTCACCTACAGGATTCCAGAACTTCGCCATGTGGCCGCTGTTTACTTGCTTATCCATTCCAAACATCATTGGAGTAATCGAAGCTGCGGTATCATCCACACGTCGAATCATCTTTGTGAGTCATTACCCGGCCATGCTCACGGTCGCCTCTGAGACCATTCGTTACTGCGTTCGCGTCTACGAGTGGAGTGGGTTGTACGTACCGGTTGTACACGCTCGCCACGCTAGGGAGCTTGTGCAGGAGCCGGGACCCTACATGCTTGGTATCACCGCAGAATGTCGAACACTTTTCACGGCACCTAGCGATGCTCTTGTCATTGATTTGGATCGTAACTTTGTTCTAACGTCAAGTCCACCAACGGTGCTTTCATCCGGTCAAAGAGCTAAGATGATTACTCGTTTGACGTCGGCCCTGAACGGCGACGTCGCGCCTGCTGGTGTACCTAACCACTTGCGCTCAGCATATGGAGGCGGAAAACTCATCCCTGCAGGACAAATCATTGTGATGAGAGGTGAGGTCGAAAGCGTGGAGAATCCGGCATGGTGGAATCAAGACGCCGTAATGGGCGTCATGGATCACGTCTGCGAGAAGCTTGTGAGTACTGGAATGGTAGATGTGGTAAAGTCTTGTTGACGAATTGTGATCGTAGGGCCGCAACAGTGGCATCAAAGCAGTCTTTGGTGGTGCTCAGAAGAAGCCATTAATGACCAAAGTCTCCATGCGCCATCTCAATGAGATTGTTCGAGAACGAAACCAGTACTCCAGAGATGCGATGGAGGCTTGGCAAGATTTTATCAATCTCAAAGGCAGAATGGACACCGACTTGTCCAAGGTCACTAAGAGAAACAATTTTCTTGTTGAAGAACTCGAAAGCTGGAAGCAACAGTTTCTCAAGTTTCAGGCTTTCGCTGAGCAGCTTACCAAGGAAACGCAAGATCTCAAGATCAAGATTGAATCTCACAAGCGGGAGAACCGTCGCCTCACACAGCTCATCGACCAGCAGAAAGATGATGCTGCCCGTCTTACTGTACGTCTCTCTGGGACCGAGAAGCAACGTGACGACGCGCTCGAGGCACTCGTCTTGCAGCAGGAAATGGCAGAAGAACTCGAACGCGAGAGGAAGCGCAACAAGAAGGAGCTCGGAGCGTTACAGCACACCAATGCCATGATTCTCCGCCAAAGAGATGACTCGCAGAGAGTGGTCCTGCACCTTCGCAGTCTGATCAACGGTCAAACACACCACATGGAGCACATTGTCCGATCGCTCAACACCCCCTCCGAACTTGGTAGTTACATCGAAGAAGGCTTCGACGACACCCCAGAAGAGGGTCGTGAATCAATCGAGAGCAGCGACAACGGCGTCGCCCTCAACCGAACCCCCAGGAAATCTCTCCGTCCCTCGGCCAGCCGTACAAGCAGCCACGACGCTCTGGAATCAGCCGACGGCGAAGACGTCACCCCCGAAATGGAATCCCGCTTCTTCAACTCCCTCATTGCCGATAATAAAACCGGCCGTGGCAGCCGCCTCAGCATGGTCGATGTGGCCGACCGTCACCTCCGTGAAAAAACCGACGCCATTGCCGATATCATCCGCAACATCAGCAGCCAGTGCGCCGCGGCCGTCGAAGGTCTCCAGCTCGCCCATGACGCTGATCACGAGGAGCAGCAACACGGTGCAGCGGCCAAGAACGGCACACCAAACAACCTTGCTCCTTCCGAGGACGGCCACGAGCACTCCTCCGTGCACACCGATGGCAGCGAGATTGGCGACAACAACACCGAGGATGGCATGACGTTCCTACATCCCGAAGGCCGGGCCTCGCGCAACTCGAGTATACCGCCGACGCCGGATCTGGTGAACCACCGCTCCAGCACGAGCATGAGCGGATACAGCGCCAGCACGGTTCCCGACCGGAGTAGCGGGCAGTACAGCACGCAGCAGGACGTCGGAACGAAAATTGTAGAGGGCGACGAGGAGTTTGAGGAACGGAGCGAGGCGGGCGGGGAGACTGGCGGTGCGGTGGTGATGGGAAAAGTGGCGGACGAGAGACCGGTTACTGCGAGGATGATGCCGGTGGATTGAGTATGTCACCGTTTGTTTATCGGGAGTGTTCGTGACTGAGGGTGTTGAGGTAGCTGGTTGTTGCTTCCCTATATTACCCCGGCGGCCGTTTTATTTCATCATCTTGCCAGGGATTTGGTTACATATGTCCCCCCCATAGGTTCATAGCTGCGTACCTAATATCCCAAGCCCATCAACTTCCCGAAACCCACCCGAATCGAATCCCCAACCCCATCGCTTTTATGTATACCACCACAATCACGCCACCCAACCGCCCAGACCGACCCCCTCGCCCTCCGCAAAACGCAGACGTTTGATATTTTTTTTCTACGCGCACAAATCCCCATCATCAGCTGCGCCCAAAAACCACGGACCTCGTAGTCGGCCGCCCTCCGTCTGCAGCGACGAAAGTGGCTATGATGGATGGATCTAGTGTGATTTCCTATATTAACCGAACCTTGAACTTGAACTTGAACTTGAAGGGAAAAACTTTCCTCCCTTTAGTAGTTTAACCGGTCTATGCACTCGGTCTATGCATTCGGTCTACGCACTCACTCTTCACTCTTCACTCACTCACTCGTTTTACCTTTTATTTGTCCGTTTTGGGTCCGTTTTGGGTGTTTGGGTGTTCGGGTGCGTTACGCCATATTGTAAGGTACCGTACTGTAGAGTAGAGTAGAGGAGAGGAGAGTAGAGGAGAGGAGAGTAGAGGAGAGGAGAGATTAGAAAATTGGTTGATTGGATAGGGGAAGGGGAGTATGTGGCTCTTTTTGGGGGGGGGGGGCGATTTAGGCGGTGTGGTGGATGGAAGTTTCTTGAATAAGAGGAAGGAGAAGAAAAACAAAGACGAATGAGAGAAATACGATGGAAAGCTGTTGTTAGGGATTTTTCTTTTCTTTTTTTCTTCGAGTAGCTAAAAAGCGTTTGGGTTTGAGACTGGTGTTTTTTTCCTCTTTTAAAACATTTTCCGTTTTGAATGATCGTGTCGATATAATCTTATGAAAATAGCCATTCACTCTAGCTCATCGAATTGCAAATTCAACTCGCTTCTCTTCTTTTTTCGGCTCATATTAAACTTGCGGAAAAAGAAAGGGAAAGGCAGCCGGCGTTTGTCGAAACCGCTTTGACTGACTCGGTTGTAGTATCTACATACAGTACTAACAATCCGAAACCCCCTCCCGACTTCACCGACACTTCCAATTCACCCTTTTCGCCTTGACCCTCCTACAGCCCCCCCCCCCTTTTCCCTCCACCAGCCCGCACTACCTACCTACCTACCCAACATCACGTACCGGTCAAAGCTGCGGGGGTCTCGAGATAGAAAGGCCCAACGCTTATGGGGTTGTTTAGCGTCTGGCCAGGCTGGGGGCTGGGGCTTTCTGCAGAGGGGAAGTTGGGAGGGAGTAGGTGGTGAGGGGGTGGGGGATTGGGGGTGAGCGGGGTAGATGGGGGGGAAGGGGCGGATAGGGAGGTGTGACCGTGAGGTGTGGGAGGTTAGATGGTGAGATACAATTTTTATTTTTGAGGTTGCACGGTTCGCTTCTGTTAGATTTGTTTGAATTCCGTTCCGAGTACTGCGAATCGAATCGCAATGATTCAGGCCTAAGCGTGATGTACCCGGTTGCGCGAGGGGATTGGTGAGGGTCGTGATATGAGTGTAGGGGCGCAAGTTGGGGGAGATGGAGGAGAGAGAGAGGGTGGGGGTCAAAGGGGGTTGGATGGATGGAGGAATGGGGTAGGGAAGTTGGGCGGGTGTTGTCTTTGAGTGAGTGTTATGAGCATTGAGGGGGTGTTGAATTTTGGTAGAGTAGAGAGATCAAGTGGATTAATCGACGCATTGTTTTCTTGATATTAGGATAGTCTTGACCCGGGATTTACTGCGGACCTTTTGTGCGATGAGAAGACTTGGACAAATTAATTTAATGTGGAGATTGGTATTGACTGATCATGATTAAAGTGCCACTTACGAACAAGCTGAGGGACACACGGACAGACGACGACCAGTAATATAGGAACAAGACGTGGTGTGACCGAGCGAGCGTTAGAAAGAGGAGGTTTTCAAAGCATAGAATGCGCTTATTCTTAGATACAGAGATAACTCGATTGTGATTGTAAGAACAACAAAGCAACTGCAACCACGTACTTTTGGTGCTTTGGGAGTTGGTCTGACGTACTTGGCCACCAGCAACCTTGAATATGTACATAAACTCTCGAAGCCGCCTAGTGAAGCTTTTCGGAAAGCACAACTTTATTATTCAATCATAGCAGCAAGAGTTTCGTATTTACTTTTCCACATTCGAGCAAAGCCTTTATCGACCTGGTCCATCATGACCTTGTGCCAGCGAAAGGTGTTTGTGATGCCGCGTAGAGCGTATGCTCAACGGAGAAGGTAACTCTTCCGAATGATGACTTGGAAATGTGTTCCTGTTGCAAGTGCGTGGAGTCCTTGAACCGCTTCTTGAGGAAGTTCCTCGCTTTGGTTGCATCGTTGGTATGTGTGAAGTATCCCACAACTTATGTGATAGAAGCTTTCTGCGGTCACGGCAGCCTCCAGGCACTCGAACGAGCATGTACAGCGTTTTCATGGGTCATTGCTGGGGAGTCAAGCGTACTACATATCAAACTCTTTACGTGCGAGTAATAGAACACTGGTAGGTGTTTCTTGGTGTTTCTTGGTGTTTCTTGGTGTTTCTACTATATACGCCGTGTACTTCTCTGGACATGTTGGCGTCGGTTCGATCGATCGTGAGGCGTCCAATACATACATCTGAATCTACCGTTGCATCATTGATTCCATTGGAGATAACCTTGAGAACTGGTGACTGGTAGTAAGTAATTGGTTAGCATCAAGAACTCGAAGACCAACAGCTTTTGCTTTTGTTGCGTTTGTCAAGTGGGAAATGGTGATTATTATTATTATTATTTTACAAGCGGAAAGTCGAATCAAGGTTTGCCGCTGATCAAGATCCAGCTGATGGCTTCAGGGGCGCATCTTACCGGGAGTGCGGTTACGGTCCTGCCTGGGATCAGCCTTGTCGAACAAGTCCCCCGGCATCCCCGACTTCGGTTGACTTTCCCCTGAATCTCAATCGAGCACTTATTCCTTTATTTACTTTCAGTGAGAAACGATCAAACGAAAGTCAATCCAGATCCAGATGATTATTATTACCAAGACAACTCAGAGAAAAGTCACTTATCAACTGAACCAGCGGGAAAAGGGGGGGTTACTGAGAGTCTGGGAGCCTGGGACGTGTGTTCTCGGCTTTGATGGCTTTCAGCCTCCCACGCCCACGTTCAACGGCACTCATCAATCTCGCGAGATCCAAGCTGAGGGTAATTTCTTTGCCATGTTTGCTTCTTCGGGTATCGTTGCTTGACTGGCTCGGCTTCTCGTCGTCAAGAAGGATTGCTGGGAAGATTATATCTCCGTGATTACCTGACGTCCTTTTTAATCTCCCCCATACGGAGTAGGAAATCTTCCCTATCACTGATCGGAATCCCGTGCGCTTCCGCAACTCTGAATCTTGCCTGCATGAATCTTGCCTGTCCACCCACCTTTCCCCCCCAAAGAGCGCACTGCTTGCATAATCATCGTCGAATCCATATCGCAATCCGAGTGTGCCCTGCAGGTTGCTTGGTCATCTCATAAAATGTAGTACAAAAACCAAAGATTCGGATTTTCGAATGATATACAACGAAGAAACGGAAATGTGAAACTCTCGGGTGAAGCAATCAATAATAATACTAATTAATTACCACTTCCCTG
>JAABUR0100002064.1_pt1 | contig 32626 bp, 37 predicted proteins | sample 5560091 | NCBI WGS metagenome assembly JAABUR01 (sample SAMN10711879, study PRJNA513375) | rock metagenome | isolation source: Antarctica rocks | place: Antarctica: Victoria Land, University Valley sud
CGGCGCGCTTCGACTGCCCTTCCAGATAGTCCAACCTCAGGGACACACGGCCGCCGCCGCCCAGACCCGCGGTCCCGGCGAGCGACTTGGCGGTCGCCGCCTTGCAGATCGCGCTCGCCAAGGACAAGGGATCGCGCGTACGCCCCACCGCGTACTCGTCGGCATCGCGTTCCAGGCTGAAACGCAGCTCGGACTCAGCGGCCCGGGTCCCCGGGAGCAGCCGGCCGGTGGCCCCCAGCACGGATGCGGCCAGCAGCAGCGGGCGGTGACGGCGGCGGATGTGTCCCAGCTCGTGACTGAGACTGGCCTGGAGCTCGTCTGCGTCCATGGACCCGAGTGCGACGTCGGAGACGACGATCCTGCTGCGGCCCAGGCCCGTGACACCCACGACGATCTGGTCGTCGGCGATGACCGTGCTGCCCAGCGGGCCTTCCCCGACGGCCCCCCGCAACCTGGTCCGCAGCATCAGCCAAGCGCGAGCGAGGCCGAAGAGCGCCCAGAGCACCGATCCGGCCATGGCCAGACCGGGGAGGATGATCGCAGCGTGGATCAGCGGGTGGCCCGACAGACCGAGGTGAGTGGCTACGACCGGCAGCGCCTCGTGCCAGCACCAGTGGGCGACGGCGTCGTAGACACCGGTCCTCGGCATGTACACGAACACAAATATCGCGGCGCCGATTGCGACCAGCGCCCTCAGGCTCAATGCGCAGAGCCACACCGACGCTGCCGTCGCTGGGTGCACGCGCTGGAGCGGCAGGAGGTGTGGCAGCACAAGCGCCAGTGGCAGTGCGGCCACCAGTCCGAGCTCCAACCCGCTCATCAGGGCTTGCCGCGCCTCCGCTTGATCTGGTTCGCGCGACGCGCGATGTCGTCCAGCTCCCCAGGATCCAGGTCGTCGACGAGGTTGACCAGCGCCGCTCGCCGAGCGTTGGGGGACGCCCCGGCGAGGCGCTCGCCGATCGATCGCGACAGGTACTCGGCCTCCTGCAGGGCCGGTCGATAGACGAAGGCGCGGCCCTTGCGCTTACGGACGAGCAGGCCGCGGTCGGCGAGTCGGTTGAGCACGGTCTGCACCGTCGTGTAGGCCGAGCGCCGCGACTTCGGCTGCTGGTCGCGCACGTCATCGACCGTCGCTTCGCCGAGCTTCCAGATCGCGGTCATCACCTCGGCTTGGAGGTCGCCGCGAAAGTCGAGGTCTGTGTTTCGCTTGGTCACCGGGGCTCCGCCAGCGGGCAGTCTACGCCGCGATGCAAAGATTGAAGGGAGAGACGCCGAGCGCTGAACCAGATGCTAGGGTCTCCGACGTCTTGTAGGAAGTGCCGAACGCGCTCGGCTCCGGCCGGGCGCCACGGGGAAACCAGGAAGAAGGGGCGAATCGGCCACCTGGCCGTAGCGCAGCTCTTTTGCGCGAGCCCGACAGCTAACCCCGGAGGCCCGAAAAAAGAGAGGCGATAGTTGCTAAACGGATACCGCCTGGCGGCATTGACGTGCTCACTCATGGCCTTAGCCGGCCCAGATGCCTGGGCCGGGAGCGGCGGAGCAGCGGCGCCCGGGGCCCCTCGGGTCGATGCCATCTCTTGCGCGAGCTCGACGGCTTGTCGCGCGCGCAAGACGGTGGTGCGGGGGCGGGGACTCGTCATCCGCGGACCCAAGGCGAACGTCATCCGGCGCGTTGTCTTCGCCGGACGTCCCGGCCGCCGCGACGACGTCGGCGCCCGCGTCAGGCCTACCAGCAGGACGTCTGCGAGCGCGGCGGTGCCGGCCAGGGCGCGGACGGGTCCGGTCCAGATGCAGAGCTCGAACCGGGTAGCCGTCGCCCGTGTGCCACGAGTGGTCGTGCTCCCAGCGCCCAAGGTCGACCCGCTCGACATCGCCCCCGGCAGCGCTTTCTACTACGGCGGACGCCGCAAGGCCACCTACAGCTTCACCGTGACCAAGGCGTCGAACGTGCGAGTCGAATTGGTCAACGAGGATACCCAGGCCGTGGTGCGCAGCTGGGATGTCGCCGCGACACCCCGCGCCCCGACCCAAGTCAGCTGGGACGGAACGGCGCCGGCAGGAGTCTCGGCGGTTGGGCGCTACCGCTTTCGCCTCGCCGGGGAAGCCGGCGCGGCCGCGACGCCGGCACCCGACAGCAACGGCGCCTTCTTCTTCGGCGACCACCTCTTTCCGATCCGCGGTCGCCATGACCTCGGCCAGGGCCCGACGAACGGCTTCGGCGGCGGCGGCCGGCGGCGTCACTCCGGGCAGGACATGTTCGCCCGCTGCGGCACCAAGCTCGCCGCGGCCCGTGGCGGGACGGTCGAGCACGCCGGCTACCAGGCCGCCGCCGGCAACTACCTGGTCATCGACGGCGATGGCACCGGCCAGGACTACGTCTACATGCACATGCGCAAGCCCGCCCTGGTCAATAAGGGCGACCGGGTCTTCACCGGCCAGAGCGTGGGGGAGGTGGGGGAGACCGGGCGAGCCTCCGGCTGCCACCTGCACTTCGAGCTGTGGACCGCCCCCGGCTGGTTTACGGGCGGCAGTGCCATCGATCCGCTGCCCTCGCTGCGCGCCTGGGATGCCTACAGCTGAGGCTCCGCCTGGGCCATACGGCGCGTTGTCAGCGCCCAGCCGGCGATGATCACCACGAGCAGCGCCAGGCTGGTCCACTGCGTATTGCTGAGCCCGAGTCCCAGCTCCGGGCTGTCCGAGCGCACGAAGAAGAGGACGAAGCGCCCGGCCGAGAAAAGGCCCAGCACCAGCCAGACCAGTTCGCCCGGGCGACGCAGCCGATCGCGCAGCGACCACATCACCGCAAATATGAGTGAAGCGAGCAGTACCTCGTAGAGCCCGCCATTCACGTAGGCGAACTCGGGGTTCGGGGTCAGCGCGTCCGGATTGGAGTTGCGCACCGCGAGGAAGAAGTCGCTCCGCGGCCCGTAGTGCTCGCCGTTGATCACGTCGCCGATCCGGCCGATCGCCACCCCCAGTGGCAGGCCGACGGCGCCCGCGTCCAGGTAGCGCGCGCTCATGCCCGAGCTTCTGGCGTACGCCGCTAGGACCACGGCCGCGAGGATGACGCCGCCGTCGAAGGTGAACCCCCTGGTGCCCAGCAATGGCCCGCCGTGCTCGATCACGTAGAAGATGCGGCCCCCGATCAGCCCCGCCGCCGCAACCAGGGCGGCCATCGTGAACAGCGGATCGGTGTCCATGCCTCGCCGCCGGGCCCACCGGCCCGCCACCACGGCGCCAAGGGCGATGCCCGCGGCGATCGTCAAGCCGTGCCAGGCCAGCTTCACCGGCCCCAGCCCGATCTCCGGGTCGATGCCGATGGTGATGACCGCCAGCGACGTCACCAGGCCCATGCCTCCCAGGCCCAGGCTCGGACGGCCGTGGCGGCCTGGCCGACGACCAGGCCATCACGGCTCCCGCTCCCCTGCGTATCTGTCCCCAACGCCAGCATGTAGATGATCCTGCGGAGTGTAGGAGCGTGGAAGGTGGGCGAGATCACGGCCGAGCGTCGTAGACGGCCACGAGCCGCTTCGGAGCCTTCACTCGCCACGCGTCCTCGATCAGCTCCGCCAGCTCGACCGGATCGACCGCATCCAGCCTGATCAGGACGTAGGGGTAGCGGTCGTAGTGGGGCGTGATGAAGAAGGCCTGCGGCTCGCCCTGCAGCAGCGCCTCGCGCTCACCCATGTCGCGCACGCGGAGCACGAGCGCGTCGGGCTCGGTGCGCAGGCGGCACATCGATCCCTTCTTGCCGACCTTCAGGGAAGGCGTCCCGAACCAGGTCGACTCCTGCACCTCGGGGAACCGGAATCCGATCTCCACCACATCCTCCCACGAGGCCATCGACGCCCCTCAGGCCACCGGCTCGCCCACCAGCCGCTCGGCGCTGGGGCTGGCCGGCTGCTCGCGCGGGCCCTCCACCGGCCGGCCGGCGGCGGTCCACACGTGCACGAAGCCCACCCAGGTGAGCGTGGCCAGGGCCACGTGCACCCACACGATCTCGGCGGGCAGCTCGAGCTGGTACTGCAGGATGCCCACGACCCCCTGCGTCGCCAGCAGGCCGGCGGTGAGCTTGAGCGTTAGCAGCAGCTCGGCGTTGCCGGCGAGGCGCCGGGCAAGCAGCCAGCACGCCACCGCGCCCAGGCCCAGGATCGCGGCCAGCGTGCCGTGCAGGTTGATCAGGTGGGCCAGCGTCTTGCCGCCCCAGAAGTCGAGCCGGTGAACCAGCTCGCCGGTGCCGGCCGAGCCGGCGTGGGGCCCGGCCGCGGTGGAGGCGGTTCCCGCCACGATCGTCACCGCTGCCCAGGCGCACAGCGCGCGCACCGCCAGGACCACCGTCCGCGCCGAGCGGACCTCCGTGATCTCCCCGGGCTCCAGCCGCGAGCGCCACCACAGAGCGAAGGAGGCGATCAGGATCAGCATCGACACCACGTAGTGGGTCATCACCCAGCCCGGAGCCAGCTGGTAGAGCACCGACAGGCCGCCGATCACCGCCTGTATCACCACCCCGATCGGCAGCATCACGCCGAGCCAGGCCAGGTCCCGGCGCAGTGGATGCAGTGGCCGGCGCAAAAAGGAGCCGAGCGCGGCGGCGATCGCCCCCGCCGACACCAGCGAGGTGAGCACCCGGTTGCCGAACTCGATCACCCCGTGGGTGTTCAGCTCCGTGTAGACCGACGTCTCGGTGCAGCGCGGCCACGTGGGACAGCCCAGCCCCGAGCCGGTCAGCCTCACGGCCGAGCCGGTGAAGACGATCACCACGAGCAGGATCAGGGCGACGAAGGCCAGCCGCTGATGGGTCTGGGCGCTGATGGAGAAGCGCTGACGAAGGCGTTGGATGCGGTGCATGGGCCATGGTCAGGGTACAAGCGCATAGGCCCCGCCGGTCGGGTCCAACTAGCGGTGCCTGCCAGCCCGCTGGACGAAAGATCCAGGTGTCGCGCCTTCGCTCAAGGGCGCTAGATGTAGTGCCGACCCAGCCTGGACACCAAGAGCAGATCTTTAGACACGGGCACCCTCGTCGCAAGGCGGGCTCGCAAAGCCACGGGACTCCACCGGAGTTCGCCGGGCTACCGAAGTAGACACCACGCCGGTCGCTCGCACGGGCTGTCAGTGGCGATCAAGGAACGTCGCAGGGCCTGCTCGCCCATCGGGAAGAACACTCATGTCCAACCGCACCTGTCTCAGGGGAGCGCGACGTTACGGCGTCGCCCTGGCTGTGGGATTCGCGTCCCTAGCCGTCCCGGTCTCCGCCCAATCCGCCGAGGTGGACCTCGGCACCGCCCACCCTTTCCGGGCCTTGGGCGCCACTGCTGTCACCAATACCGGTCCGTCGGTACTGAACGGCGACCTCGGGGTCTTCCAACCCGCCGGAGGAGCGCTCAGTGGCTTCTTCGTCGTCGATGGCGGGCCCGGCATCGTCAACGGAGCCGTCCATGACGACGATGCCGTCGCCCAGTCGGCCCAGTCGGACCTGACCACGGCCTACAACGTCGCGGCCGGAGAGCCGTCCTCGGGGAGCCTGACGGGTCAGAATCTCGGCAACCGCACGCTGACCCCCGGCACGTACACCTCCTCGAGCTCCGCTCAGCTCACCGGACCGCTCACGCTCGACGCCCAGGGCGATCCCGCCGCACGCTTCATCTTCCAGATCGGCACGACCCTGACCACCGCACCAAACGCCTCCGTCCTACTCACGAACGGGGCGTCGCCCTGCAACGTCTACTGGCAGGTGGGCAGCTCGGCCACGCTCGATACCGACACCGTCTTCGTGGGCACCATCATGGCCAACGCGAGCATTACGGTGAACACCGGCACGACGGTGCTCGGACGCGCGCTCGCTCGGACCGGCGCGGTCACCCTGGACAACAACACGTTCAGAGACCCCGGATGCGCCAGGGGCGGAACGACGACGCAGGGCACGCCGGGGACGCCGGCTACGCCGGGGACGCCGGCTACGCCGGGGACGCCGGCTACGCCGGCCCCGGTCGCCGCCTTCCCGGCACCGGCACCAGCCGGCAACGCCAACCAGCCCCCGCCCGGGAGCCGCACCACGGTACGCACCCGCAAGGGGACCTCCACGCTCCGGCGCACGACCCGCCTGCCGTCCGGGAAGAAGTGCACCGACGGCTTCACCGCCAGGGTGCGGGGACGTCTCGTAAAGAGCGTAGTGTTCAGGCTTGACGGCAAGCGCGTCTCCACCCGCCGCCGTTCACCGTTCCAGGTGTACGTCAAGGCTGCGGCAGGCAAGCACAAGGTCACCGCCCGTGTGAGCTACAAGGACGCGACCCGCGCCAAGACGATGACGCTCGCCTATCGCGGTTGCGCTTCAGCGGCGCTCCGCCCGCGCCGCGGCCCGTCGCAATTCACCGGATGAGGCACCTCACCCCCACGGCCGCGGCCGTGGCCGTGGGGGCGACGCTCGCCACGGTTGGCGCAGGCTGGCTATCCGTCGCTCCGGCCCCGGCGGCCGGAGCGACGGCGAAGAGCACGCGCCTAGTCGTGCTGCTGCAAGGCCACGTGGCCCGGGCCCGGCCCAGCTTGAGCGGCCGCAGGATCGAGTACGTGGCTGCACGCCGGCCGCTGACCCGCGTACGGACCGTGCTCCCGGTGATTGGTTCCCGCGTGACGCGCGGCGGACGGTCCTGGGTGCACGTTCGTTTGCCCGGTCGTCCCAGCGGGCACACGGGCTGGCTGCGCGCCGGCCAGACCCGGCCCGAATCGACCGAGTGGCACATCTCGGTCAAGCTCTCCAAGCGCCTGGTCACGGTCCACCGCGGGGGCCGCGTCGCCCGTCGCTTCCGTGCGATCGTCGGCGCGGCCGCGACGCCTACCCCGCGTGGCCGCTTCTTCGTCGAGGAGGCGCTCTCGATCTCCCCCCGCGCACACGCCGGCCCGTTCGCGCTGGCCAGCAGCGCCCGATCCAGCGTCCTGCAGGAGTTCGACGGAGGACCCGGTCAGATCGCCCTGCACGGAACCAACAACCTCTCGGGCACTCTCGGGACCGCGGTCTCGCACGGCTGCGTCCGGCTCAGCCCGCGCGCCATCACCTGGCTCGCCCACCGCGTCGGCGGCGGGGTCCCGCTCACCGTCACGCGGTAGCGAACGACCATGTCGGGCCGGCTACGCGGACGGCGCCGGTAGCGCGAGCAAGTCGCGTCGCGAGACCACGCCCATCTTTCGGTAGATGTTGCGCGCATGCGTGCGCACCGTCTCGATGCCGATGTGCAGCTCGAGCGCGATCTGTCCGTTGCCGTGACCCTGTCGGAGCAGCAGGAGCACGTCGCCCTCTCGTTGCGTCAGTCGCGGGTCTCTCGCGCGCGCATCGCTCGCGTGGCGGCCGGCGAATGGCGTGACCTGCAGACCGCGCGCGGCCAGGTGAATCGTGTTGCGTACGTCTCGCGCCTGGGTGTTGCGCGCTAGGCACGCGCTGGCGCCGAAGGCGAGAAGCTGCGCGGTCTCGACGGCGCCCAGGTCCTCTGTGAACAGCACGAGGTGCGTGTGTGGGTGCTGGATGCTGATCTCCCGGACCTGAGCGAGCTCGCGCAGGGCACCAGCGTCGGCGATCAGCACGCGCGGGCGGTGGGCGCGCAGGATCGCCGTCAGGCGTTCGTACTCGACGTTCTGTGCCACGATGGACACCCCCGGGTCTTCGCTCAGCATCGCTCGGAGCCCGAGCGCCAGCAGGTCGTCGATGCGTGCGATGGCGACGGTGATGGGTGACGATGGGGGCATGGGAGAGGTGCGGGCGCGCAGCGTCGCCCTCTCTGTTCATCGGCATGATGGGGGCAAAGGGTGAGCCTGGCCTCACCTGTAATCCCACCCGGTGGCCTCCGAAGATCCCCCTCGCGGGATGAGGCGGAGGGCCCTCACCGCAGCCATGCTCGAGAGATGCAGCCCTTCCGCATCCTCGTCGCCTTGACGGTCCTCCCCGGCATCGCCTTGACGGTTCTCCCCGGCATCGCTGCGCCGCCGAGCGCGGATGCTGCCAAGCGCGGGGTGCAGAGCCATCGGACCCCAGCCCACACCGTGGTCTCGTCGGCAAAGACGCCGGCCCCGGTCAGGGCCGCCGCTGCCGTGGGGCGGCGGTACTGGGGCGTCATGCCCTGCAGCGGCCAGATCAGGTTCGCGTCCCGTCGCCCGTTGGCTCCCGGCGTCGTCCCCGGAACCGACGCCTGGGTCACCTTCGACTCTTCACTGGGAGCGAACAACGTCGCTGCTCCGGCGGCCAGCTACCGGCGCTGCGAGATCTCCCTCGGTCGCTCGCGCTGGCCGACCTCGGCCAGCATGTCTCAGGACTGGAACATGCTCTGCACCACGATGATCCACGAGATGGGGCACCTGCTGGGCCATTCCCACGAGCTCAGGCGCGGCAGTGTGATGGCGCCCGTCTTCGACGACGGCTCGAGCGTGCCGTCGATGTGCCGGCAGACGCGCCCGCGCGCGGCACGCTGACCCGCCTCCGAACGGCCGCTCGCACAGCATGGCCCAGAACCGAGAGAGCCCCGCTCGGCAGCGGGCTCGCACTCGATCGCTCAGGGTACGAGCCCGGGGCGTGAGGTCCGCATCCTGTTGATGGAGAAGCGCCGGCGAAGGCGTTCGATGCGCGGCATGGGGCCGGGTCAGGGTACAAGCGGGCCGGGGCCGGGCAAGCTGGGCGTAGGCTCCGCCCGCTCCTGACGACCCCGACGAAGGAACTAATGGCCGCCACCGAGCGAGTATCCATCCCGCGCGACCCCGACGACGACTACTCCGACGCCGCCAAGCGGAAGCGGCTCGACTTCCTGCGCGAGCACACCGGGGCGTCGCTCGACCACGTGGCCGGCGATCCGATCGACCCGCCCGAGGCGGCCGGCAACGTCGAGCACTTCATCGGCGCCGCCCAGGTGCCCCTGGGCGTGGCCGGCCCCTGCTGGTCAACGGCGAGCACGCCCAGGGTCAGTTCTACGTGCCGATGGCCACCGCCGAGGGCACGCTGGTGGCCTCCTACAACCGCGGCATGCGCCTGCTGCACGAGGCGGGCGGCGTGACGTCACCGTGACCGAGGACCACATGCAGCGGGCCCCGGCCTTCGTCTTCGAGGACGCCCGGGGGGCGCGCGACTTCGGGACCTGGCTGGACGAGACCTTCGACTCGATCAAGTCCGCCGCAGAGCAGACCACCACGACGGGGCGCCTGAAGGAGATCGAGCAGTACTCCGCCTCGCGGATGCTCTACACGCGCTTCAACTACACCACCGGCGACGCCGCGGGCCAGAACCTGACCGGCAAGGCCACCGCCGCGGCGTGCAGGTGGATCATCGAGCACTACGAGCCGGGGATCGAGCAGTTCTTCCTGGAGTCCAACTCGCGACGGACAAGAAGACGTCCCAGGTCAACGTGCTGAACACGCGCGGCAAGCGCGTGGTGGCCGAGGCGGTGATCCCCGACGACCTGATGAAGCACGTGACGCGCTCGGACACGGCCCTGATGTTCCAGGCGCGCCAGACCTCGACGCTGGGCGGCTTGATGTCCGGCGCGAACAACAACGGCTCGCACTCGGCAAACGCCATCACCGCGATCTTCATCGCCACGGGGCAGGACGCGGCCAACGTGGCGGAGTCCTCGGCGGCCCTGGTCCACACCGAGCTGCGCGACAACGGCGACTACTACTACTCGATCACGATCCCTTCTCTGATCGTGGCCAGCTACGGCGGTGGCACGGGCCTTCCCACCCAGCGCGAGTGCCTGGAGATGATGGACTGCTACGGCGATGGCAAGGTGCTCAAGCTCGCCGAGATCGTGGGGGCCACCGTGCTGTGCGGCGAGCTGTCGCTGGGCGCGGCCGTCGTGGTCGAGGAGTGGGTCGACGCCCACGATCTGCTCGGGCGCAACCGCCCCTGAGGCGGCGCCGAGGCCTCAGTCGGCCCGGGGCCTCGCGCCGAGAACTCAGTCGACCTGGGGCGGGTCGTCCTCGAAGCCGGGCGCCTCGTCCTCGGCCTCATCGGGGTCCACGCCAGGCGGGTCGGGGGGCACCTCGGCGCCGGCCGGGTACTCGGGGTCATCGGGGTCCGGCTCGGGCCGGTCAGGGATTCGCTCCATCGCTGGTGCCTACCCCACTGATGGTCGCGGAAACGAGTCCCGTCACCGCCGGTCTCGCCTGCCCCCACCGGTGTACCCTGGCGCGATGCCTACCACCGTGGTCACCGGCGGCGCCGGCTTTCTGGGCTCCAACCTGTGCGACTACCTGCTTTCGCGCGAGCACCGCGTGATCTGCATCGACAACCTGGAGACGGGGTCGCTGGGCAACATCGCCCACATCCGCGACGACGAGCGCTTCTCGTACCGGATGGTGGACATCACGTCGCACTTCGAGGTCGACGAGGCGGTCGACTTCGTCTACCACATGGCTTCGCCGGCCAGCCCGATCGACTACGCGCGACTGCCGCTGCACACGCTGAAGGTGGGCGCTTATGGCACCCACAACTCGCTCGGCCTGGCCAAGGTCAAGCGCGCGCGCTTCCTGCTGGCCTCGACCTCGGAGGTCTACGGCGACCCTCTGGTGCACCCCCAGCCCGAGACCTACTGGGGCAATGTGAACCCGATCGGCCCGCGGGGCGTGTACGACGAGGCCAAGCGCTATGCGGAGGCGCTGACGATGGCCTACCGGCGCCAGCAGGGCTTGGACACGGCGATCGTGCGGATCTTCAACTCCGTCCTGGCCGACGAGCAGGTGCTCTATGACGACGGTCGCGAGCTTCGCCGCGAGACCGCGGAGCAGGCGGCGATGAGGTTGGGCCTGCGTGCCCGGTCGGCGGCCTACGCCGGGGCGGCCGGCCAGGCCCCGCCCACCGACGCCATGGAGTTCCCGCTCGACGGGGTGACCCTGCCGGCCTTCGGGGACGATGCCCGCATCGAGGCCCGCGAGGCGTCGGCGCTGATCGCCCATCCCACCGACCAGCGCTGCTTCGAGGTCCGCACCCGCTACGGGCGATCGATTCGCGTGACGGGCGATCACTCGATCTTCGTCGAGTCCCCACACGGTCCCGAGCCCCGGCCGGTCACGAGCCTCGAGGTCGGCGATCGCGTGGCACTGGCGCGGCGTATCGAGGTCCCGGAGCGCGACCGGACGTCCGTGGACATGCTCGACGTCTGGCGGCGGGCCGAGCGCGACCCGTGGGACCTGTCGGTTGAGGCGCCTGGCCTCGGCGCGCTGGCCTGGCAACAGCGCCGGGACCTTTTCGGCCTGCTGGTCAGCGAGCACCGAAACGCCGGACCCAACTGGCGAAACGGCGCGTGGACGGCGATCATCCGCATGCGCGAGACCGACCGGCTGCCCCTGCCGGTGGCCCGCAGGCTCGGTGTCCCGCTGCCCGCCGAGGCCCTGGTGCGTCAGAGGTCACGGGGGCGCTCCGTGCCGCTTCCCCGCGACGTGGCGATCACCGACGGCCTCCTTTGGCTGCTCGGCCTCTGGGTGGCCGAGGGCTGCATCCACGAATGCCCCGGCGACTCGTTCATGACCATCTCCGGCGACCGCGTGCTGCTGGACCGCGCCGCGGCGGTGCTAGAGGGCCAGCTCGGGCTGCACTGCGTCCGGGACGAGGCGAGCGAGGCGCGTGCCGCATCGCTGTTCGTGCATTCCAAGCTGCTCTGCCTGCTGATGGACCACCTGGGCTTTCCCGACAACCGCAAGCGCATCCCCGGCTGGATCCTGGGCCTCCCGCTGTCGCGGCTGAAGTGGTTCATGGAGGGCTATCGCGAGGGTGACGGCGTTCACTCGGGCGAGAAGCTGCGCGAGGGAGTGCGCCACGAGTTCTCGACGGTGTCGGAGGAGCTCAAGGACGACCTGGTGGTGGCGTTCGCGCGGTTCGGCCTGGTGCCCTCGGTCGGTCGGTACGAGTCGCGCATGCGCCACAAGACCGGTGAGCGCGTCTACCCGTTCTGGCGTCTGACGCTGTGCCAGGTCTCTCCCTGGAGCCCGCTGGAGTGGGACGCGGGCACGCGGCAGAAGCTCGACGCGCGTGTGACCGGCGACCTGGTCTGGGCCTCGATCACCGCAATCGAAGAGGTTCAGGCCACGCCTCTTGTCTATGACTTCTCCGTCCCCGATGCGGAGAACTTCTGGGCCGGCGCAGGCGTGATGGCCCACAACACCTACGGGCCTCGGATGAGGCCCAACGACGGCCGCGCCATCCCAGCCTTCATGAGCCAGGCGCTGACCGGCAAGCCGATCACCGTCTTCGGCGACGGCAGCCAGACCCGGTCGTTCTGCTACGTCGACGACCTGATCCGGGGCTTGGTGCTGCTCAACGAGTCGGGTGTGAACGATCCCGTGAACATCGGCAACCCGTACGAGATGACGCTCCTGGAGATGGCCCAGCAGGTGGTCGAGGCCACCGGCGCCCAATCCGAGATCGTCTTCGAGGCCCTGCCCGTGGACGATCCCCAGGTCCGCCAGCCCGACATCACCCGTGCGCGCGAGCTGCTGGGCTGGGAGCCCCAGGTCGACCTGCGAGAGGGGCTGCCCAAGACGGTCGACTACTTCACCCGGATCCTGGGAACCCGGGCGCCGGTATGAGCTCGTCGGAGGCCAGGAACCTCGAGGCGATCGTCAAGGCGATCGAGCAGCACGACCGCAGCTGCGAGTACCCGGCCGTGGCCGTGGCCATGAATCCCTACGAGCTGGAGAGGCTGGGGTGGGACACGATCAAGGGGCTTCCCATCCGTCCCGATCCCGAGCTGGGCACCGGTCGCTTCAACGTGATCTGCGCCGGCGACGAGTCCGAGGACTCCGAGGAGGAGACTGTGGAGGCGGTGGCCGGGCAGGAGGCGCCGCTCGAGGTGGCGGTGCCGGTCCGGACGCCGTAGGGGCCAAAATACCGTAATCGCAGACGGGTTTTATGCCTTTGCGCTAGACTGGCAGTGATGGCAGTAGCGAGCGCACCCACCACCCGCCGGCACAGCGACGTGATCGACTCGGCCCGGCGGCGCCTCGAGGTCCTGGAGCGCGCGGGTGCCGTGGCGCTTTTCGGCGCCGGCGCCCGGGAGTGGACCGACGGCCTCACCGCCCAGCGGATCGACATCGAGGACATCGCCGCGGTCCGAGGCCGAGCGGTAGCCCTGATGGTCCAGCGGGGCCGCGATCACGACGGGCAGTGGGTCGAGCGCCGCATATCCGCCGTGTTCAACGGCGACGCCGAGCCGATCCTGCACGGCACCTGGGTCGACGGGCTCGACTCCGCCAGCCGCGCCTAGCCTCCGCGGGCGAGCGCCGACCATACGCACCCCCGGTAGACTCGCCGTACCTGGTGGGCGTAGCTCAGTTTGGTAGAGCTCCTGGTTGTGGTCCAGGCGGTCGCGGGTTCAAGTCCCGTCGCTCACCCCTCAGGAGTGCCTGCAAAAAGAACCGGAACGACCTCGAGCGGGCAGGGCCGCTTCGCCCGAGGTGGCAATGACTAGCGAATCACTGGGCTGCGGAGGCCTTCCTCCTCGTCCGCAGCGAGCGCCTGCGAGGAGCGGCCGGGGGCCCGCTCCGATCCGACAGCGGGAGCGGTGTGTCTCGTTACGGGATCGGCCACCGGGACGGGCGTCGCCGCCGGTCATGTCAGTGTGCTGGTGGCGCGGTGAAGGTCGCCGCGGTGGATGATCCGTGCGATCCGGCGGCCGTGGGCGACGTTGGCCGGTAGTTCGTCCGCGCTCATCTCCCGGAAGAGGACGCGCAGCTCGCCGACGCGAAGGCGGTGCCATGGCGCACGACCGCTGAGAGCACGATCATCAGCATTGGCTGGCAGTGGGTCCTGGCCCGGCGTTTGCTCGATCGCGCTGACGAGGGGCCGCCGGTCGGACGCGCTGAGCTTGCGCAGGTCGCGCTCAGCGCGCCGGCTGAGCTCGACATGAGCAGCTCCCACGTGGATCTATGCGGTATCTGCCTCGTCGAGTTCGGCGACGACATCAGCCAACGGCCGCGTGCGTCCGCGGCGGCCGTCGTCCTCGGCCTCGGCCATGCTGGCGACGAACTCGGGTGCGTTGGCCAGGATGAAGTCCTCAAGAGCGTCCTCATCAACCGGACTTAGCACGGCCACCGGCTTGCCGTGGCGGGTGACCAGCGCGGGCCGGCGGGAGCGCTCCAGCTCGTCTACGATCTCGCTCGAACGGCGCTGCAGTTCTCTGATCCCGTAGGTCTCCATGATCCACTCCAGGTCGTCTACGTACAAGTGACGCACACGATAGCGAGAGGGCGATCGCCATCGCGTGCTCGGACGCCGATCCGTACAACCCGGCCAGCGCCCAAGCCCCTCTCCGGCGACGCTCTCGAGGTCGCCGCCACGGTCTTCGCGGGCGCGGGCCACATCACCCCCGATACGGGTTTCGGCCACTGGCCCTTCGCGTCCAGATTGGTGTCCGGCCGCCCAGCCGCCGGCATGACGGAGCCCGGTGGTGTATTCCCGATCCTGCCGAAGAGCTCGCTGGTGGTGTGCGCAGCGTGGCATGGGCGGCATCCTTATGGCCTGGCTCGCGCACGCCTGAGCACAACCGTGGATGCGGACCTCTTGGATGGCGCCCGGCGCGTGCGCTTGGGCGTGACCGACGCTGCCCTCATCGACGAGGCCATCCGCCTGGTCCCCGTTTGGCCCGAGGGTGGCGGGAAGCGTGGGGCCGGGGTACTCTGGCCCCAGACGGGGGACCCTTGCAGGGCGATGGATGATCGGAGTGGCTGTGCCTGACAGCGGGTCGGGTCTTCGAGGGCAAGTGGGTGAGCCTGACTGCGATCAGCAGTCGGCAGACAATGCGTGGTCGGACGCGACGCGTGTCCGTGAGGCCGACGCAGCTAGACGCGACGAGCTCGCGGACGCGCGCGACCTCGTCGCGGAAGCTCGGGATCAAGTCGCAGGGGCAGCCGATGGCAAAGCATCAGCGCTGCGCGACGCCGCGGCTGACGACCGCGAGCACGCCGCAGACGACCGCAAGCACGCCGCGGTCGACCGACGGGCGGCGTCCGAGGAGCTTGCGACAGCCGAAATTGACTATCTCACCGGTGTTCTACGCCGACGCGCGGGGCTGGCAGCCATTCAGCGCGAGATGGACCGGACGGCCCGCACCCGGGAGCCGCTTGTGCTGGCCTTCATCGATGTGGACGGGCTCAAGGCTATTAACGACATTCGAGGGCATCCGGCAGCTGATGACATTCTCTGCGAGGTCGCGCGCTGCGTCCGGGAGAGCCTCCGGTCATATGACGTGGTGGTGCGCTTTGGCGGGGACGAATTCGTCTGCTCGTTAGCCGGCCAGGATGCGACGGGCGCGGAGCACCGCCTTGAGCAAATCTCCGCCCAGCTCGCCACAGGGCCGAATGGCCCCACGTTCACGGCCGGGGTGGCTGAACGGCGAGCTGACGAGTCCCTCGATGAGCTCATCATCCGAGCAGACGCCGCGATGCTGAACGCCCGCAGGCGTCAGGAAGAACCACCCGCCGCCTAGACGAATGCGGCAGACGAGCCATCCCCAGGTCTTGCCTGGGCCCCGTGGCTCGGTTTCCGGAACGGAGCGGGAGAGCTATCCGCGGCGCATCAGGCGGCCTACGGCGGCCATCAGCTCTCGGGTGCGGTCAGCCTGCAGGTCGGGATCGTCCGCTCCGACCACGCAGTGGTGAGCATGATCGTCGAGCAGGCCGAGGGCGACCTTGTCGAGCGCGGCCTGGATTGCGGAGATCTGGGTGAGGACGTCGATGCAGTAGCGATCGTCGTCGACCATCCGCTGAATCCCGCGGACCTGACCCTCGATCCGCGTCAGACGCTGGGCGAGCTGGTCCTTGGTCGCGGTGTAGCCACGAGCCGGCGTTGGAGCCGGGGGTGGGGTCGAAGCGGCCGAAGTGGGTGTGGGCGGGGTCATGGGCAGCGATGGTACCACTACCCGGACGGGGTTCTCGCTGTGGCCCGTTCAAGCAGCGCTCCTCTCAAGACCGCCCGCCACAGACGATTACGGATACCCCCTAGGGGATATGCTACGGTGGTAGGAGTGCAGTACCCCCACCCCGTTACCAATCGAAGGAGACGAACCAGCGATGAGCACGGAGAAGACCTACACCGTCCAGGGCATGACGTGCGGCCATTGCGAGCTTTCGGTGCGCGAGGAGGTCGAGGAGCTGGCCGGCGTCGAGTCGGCGCGGGCCGATCGCGCGACCGGGCAGCTGACCGTGCGCGGCGACGTCGACGACGCGACGATCCGTGAGGCGGTCGAGGCGGCCGGCTATGAGGTGGCGGCGTGATCGCCGCCCGCCCAGGACACGACGAGGGGACCGGCGACAGCTCATGAAAGTCCCAACCCGGCTGGTCGGCTTCGCGGCAGCGCTCGGCCTCGCCTTCGGCGGGGCGGCGCTGGCCGGCGCGGCGATCGATCCGACCGACGAGCGCGCGGCGGCCGACGCGGGGCATGGCCAAGCAAAGGACGCAGCGGCGGGACATGGCAAGGCGAAGCGGGCTGACGCGGGGCATGGCGAAGCGAAGCCGGCTGACACGGGTCAGGATGCCCACGACGACGACGACGGCGCTGCGCCTGCGAAGACCGCGGCTCACGCGGGCACAGGTCCCGCCGCGAGCGGCTTGGCAGTGAGCGACGGCGGTTACGGCTTCGAGATCGATCGGCGCTTCTTCACCGCCGGGGAGACCGCACCGTTGACGTTTCGCATCACCGACGAACGTGGGCGCGTCGTGCGCGACGAGTACGAGCTCGAGCACGACAAGGAGCTGCACCTGATCGTCGTGCGGCGCGACACCGCGATCTTCAAGCACGTCCACCCACGCAGGCGCCGCGACGGCAGCTGGTCGGTCGATCTCAACCTGCGCGAGCCCGGCGCCTACCGCGCCTACGCGGACTTCAAGATCGGCGGTAAGCAGCGGACCGTGGCCACCGACCTGTTCGTCCCGGGCAACTTCGAGCCCAAGCGGTTGCCCGCGCCCGACCCGGTCGACCAGGCGGTCGATGACGCCGGCCGGTCGGTTGGGGACCTGGACGTGAGGCTCGATGCTCCCGGGGTCCGTGCCGGCCGTGAGACGCCGCTGTCCTTCGCGGTGACGCGTAGGGGGCGGCCTTTCGAGCGGCTCCAGCCCTACCTGGGCGCCAAGGGCCACCTCGTAGCGCTGCGCGAGGGCGACCTGGCCTACCTTCACGTTCATCCGAAGGAGGATGCGAAAAAGAACGAGGTGCCGTTCATGGCCACGTTCCCGACCGCCGGCCGCTATCGGCTGTTCCTGCAGTTCAAGGCCGGCGGCGAGGTCCGTACGGTCGACTACACCCTGGAGGTGCCGCGATGAGCACTGAGGCCCAAAGCCCCGAGCGGCTGGAGCTGCCGCTGGAGGGCATGACCTGTTCGTCGTGCGCGAACCGGATCGAGCGCAGGCTCAACAAGCTCGACGGCGTTCAGGCGACGGTCAACTACGCGACCGAGAAGGCGGCGGTGTCGTTCGATTCGGCTCTGGTCGGCACGGACGAGCTCGTCGGTGCCGTGGAGGCGGCCGGGTACAAGGCCCGGCTGCCCCGGCCCGCCGGCGCCGACGGCGACAGTGACTCGGGCGCGATCGAGATCGAGGATCGCCACGTGCGCGAGCTGCGCCACCGGCTGATCGGCGCGGCGGTGCTCTCGGTGCCGCTGCTGGCGATCTCCATGATCCCCGCGTTGCAGTTCGACTTCTGGCAGTGGCTGGCGTTGCAGCTGGCCACCCCCGTGGTGCTCTGGGCGGGCTGGCCGTTTCACCACGCCGCGTGGCAGAACCTCCGTCACGGCGCGGCGACGATGGACACGCTGATCAGCGTCGGCACGCTCGCCGCCTGGGGGTGGTCGGTGGTCGCGCTGTTCTTCCTCGGCGCCGGCATGCCGGGGATGGAGATGCCGATGCAACTCGTGCTCGATCGCGGCGCGAGCGCGTCGCACATCTACCTCGAGGCCGCCGGCGTCGTGACGACGCTGATATTGGCCGGGCGCTACTTCGAGGCGCGCGCCAAGCGGCGTGCCGGCGCGGCGCTGGCAGCGCTGTTCGAGCTCGGGGCCAAGGACGTCGCGGTGCTCGACGCCGACGGCTCCGAGCGGCGAGTGCCGCTCGACCAGCTCGCGGTGGGCGATCGGTTCGTCGTGCGGCCGGGCGAGAAGGTAGCGACCGACGGCCTGGTCGAGGACGGCTCCTCGGCGGTCGACCAGTCACTGCTCACCGGCGAGTCGGTGCCGGTCGAGAAGTCGCCGGGCGACGAGGTCGTCGGCGCTACGGTCAACGCCGACGGCCGGCTGGTCGTTCGCGCCACCAAGGTCGGCTCCGACACGGCGCTGGCGCAGATCGGCCGCCTCGTGGAGGACGCGCAGACCGGCAAGGCGCCGGTGCAGCGCCTCGCAGACCGGATCTCGGGCGTCTTCGTCCCGATCGTCATCGCCCTGTCGGCGGCCACGCTCGGATTCTGGCTCGGCGACGGCACCGGCGCGACGTTCGCGTTCTCCGCAGCGGTCGCGGTGCTGATCATCGCCTGCCCCTGCGCGCTGGGCCTGGCCACCCCGACCGCGCTGCTGGTCGGCACCGGCCGCGGCGCGCAGCTGGGGATCCTGATCAAGGGGCCCGAGGTGCTCGAGTCCACCCGCCGTGTCGACACGATCGTGCTCGACAAGACCGGCACGGTCACCACGGGGCAGATGAACCTGGTCGACGTCACGCTGGCCGACGGCACCGACCGCGACGAAGCCCTGCGACTGGTCGGCGCGCTCGAGGACGCCTCCGAGCATCCGATTGCCCAGGCGATCGCCGCGTCGGCCAGGGCGGAGCTGGGCAAGCTGCCGACGGTTGAGCGGTTTACCAACCGCGAGGGGCTCGGCGTCGCGGGCGTCGTCGACGGCCACGCGCTGGTCGTCGGGCGCCCGGCGCTGCTCGCCGATGGGGCGATGCACCTGACGCCCGAGCTCGAAGGCGCGCGCCAAGGCGCCCAGGCGCTCGGTCAGACAGCGATCGCGGCCGGCTGGGATGGTCAGGCCCGCGCCGTGTTCGCGGTCGCCGACACGCCCAAGCCGACAAGCGCGGAGGCGATCAAGCGGCTCAAGCAGCTCGGCCTCGACCCGATCCTGCTCACCGGCGACAACGAGGTCACCGCCAGGGCGGTGGCGGCCGAAGTCGGGATCGCCGAGGTCGTCGCCGACGTGCTGCCGTCGGAGAAGGTCGCGGTGGTCAAGCGCCTGCAGGACGAAGGTCGAGTCGTGGCGATGGTAGGCGACGGTGTCAACGACGCTCCGGCACTCGCGCAGGCCGATCTCGGCCTGGCGATCGGCACCGGGACCGACGTGGCGATCGAGGCGTCCGACCTGACGCTGATCTCCGGCGATCTGCGCGCGGCGGCAGATGCCATCCGTCTCTCGCGCCGGACGCTGGGCACGATCAAGGGCAACCTGTTCTGGGCGTTCGCGTACAACGTTGTGCTGATACCGGCGGCCATGGCCGGGTTCCTCAACCCGCTGTTCGCCGGGGCGGCAATGGCGCTCTCGAGCGTGTTCGTCGTGACCAACTCGCTGCGGCTGCGCAGGTTTAGTGCCGAGCGCAATCGCGACGAGCGGTCGGAGAGCGTCGAGGCGATCGAGCGCCGGCCCGCAGCCGGCACCGTCGAGGTCAGGTAGCCGTGCTCGAGCCGACAACCTGCAGCCCGCTTCTGAATCCCACATACCCAACCGGAGTACGGTTCACCGGCTCCGCCGAGCGCATCGGATTTCGGCGTGCCGACCCGGGTGCACCGCTCCGGACTTGAAGAGGTGCAGGGCGAGGCCGAAGAGGTGGTGGCCTACGAGGCCGGCGACGAGCTGGCGGCCGGCGTGCGCGTGCTTCCATTCGGGCGCATCTGCACCGACGACGCCGGGCTGCGCATCGCGCTCCTGTTCGCGCACGCCGATCCCGTCGTCGGCGGCGGCAAGGGGATGCTGAGCAAGTTCGTCGAATCGCGGCGCTAGGCCGTACCACCCCAAGCGAGCGCGGACGCCCGGTCAGAACAGGCGGATCAAGACGTTGATCAGGATGGTGAGGCCGATCGACAGGAGGATCGACCCCACCAGGCAGCCGGGCATGAAGCGCACCTCGGTGCGCCTACCCGGCCGCTTGGTGAAGCGGAACACGTCGCTCTAGTGGTCGTCGCCGCCGGGCTCGCGCGAACCCGACTTGGCGATCCCGCGGCTGAGCATGTAGCCCAGCGTCAGGATCGTGATGTAGAGCCAGGCCTTATCGGCGGTGAAGAAGTCAGCGCCGCCCTCTTCGGCCTCGATCTGGTTCGCGGCGATGAGGATGCCGATGAACACGATCACGTAGGTGACGAACTCGCTGGTTTTGAAGAACTGCTTGGTCTCAGTGCCCAGGCTCCGAGCACGGTTGGCCATGCCTCCGCCTCGGCCGCCGTCGCCTCGGCCGCCGTCGCCTGATTCGCGTCCGTGACCGGTCGTCTCGTCTCTTGCTGCCATCGGGGACTCCTATCCGTGGGGACTGGTAGAGCCCGAAGTCACGCCGAGGCTGTGTTCCAGCACTTGGGCGGCCCTGCGGGATTGGGTCATGTGGGATGAAGGGCAGCGGGCCAGCGCCACCTATTTTTCCTCGTATAAGCATGTCCAGGTCGCGGATATCCCAAACACCGGTCCGAGTGCGCCAACACCCAGGGCAGTGGGGGTAGTATCGTGGCGCGGATGCCGGAGTCCTTCGAACACCCGACCCAAGCGCGCAGCGAGGAGCTGACCGAGCGGGACTGGACGCGTGGGGTCGAGGCCGAGCCGGGGTCCAGCATGACGGCCGAGGTCTCGAACGCGATGGTCGGCTTGAAGAAGAAGTTCTACGGGCGCGGACCCACCAAGGCAAAGGCGTTCATCAACGACAACTACGTCTTCTGTGTCCTCGACGGGGGCCTGACCCAGAACGAGAAGACCCTGCTGGATGCCGGGGAGGCCCGCCTGGTGCGCAGCTACCGACTGCGCTTCCAGGAGGTCATGGCTGGGCCGACCACCGAGGCCGTGGAGCGAATCACAGGTCGCAAGGTGCTGACCTACAACAGCCAGATCATGTTCGACCCGACGGTCGTGGTCGAGATGTTCATTCTCGACGGCGAGCCGTCGAAGGCAAGCTGAGCAAGTCGCCGCACCGGCAGGTGGCACTCCCCCCGTTATGCCGCCCGCGTTCTGCGGGAGGGTCGTTCAACCCACCCTTGGAGGCCGGTTGAGGGTGTCGCGTTCCGGAACCCCCTCGTGCAGCTCCCTCTGGCGCTCGATCTCCGCGTTGAGCTCCGCCCCGAAAAGCAGCGCGACGTTGGTGAGCCACATCCAGCCCACGAGCACGATCGCGCCCGCGAACGTGCCATAGATCGCGCCGACGTCGGCTACGCGCGATATGTAGGTCGAGAAGCCCACGGAGGCGAGGAGCCAGAGAAGCACCCCCGCCGCGGCCCCGGGGGTGACCCAGCGCCACGAGCGCTGCTTCACATCGGGCGTGACGTAGTACACGAACGAGAACACCAGCATCGCGACGAGCACCCCCGCCGGCCAGCGGGCGATGCTCCAGATCTTGGCGGCGGTCGAGCCCAGCCCGACGAACCCCAGCAGGTCGTCGGCGAAGCCGCCGCCCACGAAGATCATGACCGCGGCCATCAGGCCGAGAGCCAAGAGCAGGAAGGTCGATGCCACGTCGATCGCCTTGCGTCGCAGGAAGCTCCGACCCCGATCCTCGATCTCGAGCACCACGTTCAGCGCCCGGCGGGCGGCCTCGAGCACACCGGTGGTTCCGTACAGGGCCAGCGCCACGCTGATCGCGGTGGTGGTGGCCGCGGTGTCCTTGTGCTGCAGGGCCCCCCGCAGCGAGCTGTCGAGCGGGATGACCACCGATCGCGGCGCCACCCCCGACATGTAGTTGATGATGGCGTCGTAGGTGCTCGGGTACTCGCCCAGAAGCCCGAGCAGCGAGAGCGCCAGGAGCGCTGTGGGGAAAAGCGACATCAGACCGTAGTAGGTCAGCGCCGCGGCATGGTGGGTCATCTGGTCGTCGTAGAACGAGACCAGCGTCCGCTTCGTCACCGCCAGCGCGTCACGCATGATCGGAGGGTAGATCGGGGCGTCCGGCCGGGGTGCTGAGGTACGTCTGTGGGCGCGACGCTCGGCGGCGACGAAGCGCGACCGCCTGGGGGCGGTTCCGGTCGCCTCGACGCCATCCCTCAGCGAGTGGTGCTGGCTTTCGCACTGCTCGGGCTCGCTTCGTCCCGCCCCCCGTCGACCAGGTGTCGAAGTTCATCGATGCGCTGCCCGGCCTCGTGGCCGACCTGACGGTTGGCACGGCAAGCTGGGGTTCTTGGAGCGTGACTACCACAGCGGCTTTGTGATCGGAAATCTCTGGCGAGCTTCCTCGCCGGCCTCTTCGTGACCGTCATCTTTCTCGCTCTCGGCATTCCGTACGCGATTCCGGTCGGGCTGTTCGTCCTCCGATCGAGGTCGTGCCCTACATAGGCCCGCTCGTGGCCACGGTGATCGTGACCGGCTCAAGCTCTCGCCCCTCGTCGTGCTGATCGCCATCCTGCTCGGAATCGAGGTGGGCGGGACCCTCGGCGCGCTCGCCTGCGTTCCCTCGCCGGCTCGATCCAGGTGGTCATCGCCGAGCTGTTCGGGTCGCGCAGCGACGCAGGCGGCGCAGAGCCGCTGGCGGCGGGGTCAGACGCCTGAGTCCCGCCTAGGGCTTGATCACAACCTTGAACGCGTTGTCCTGCTTCTTCTGGAAGACCTCGTACATCTTCGGCGCCTCTTCGATCGGCACGTGGTGGGTCGCGAAGCTCTCGACGCCCAGTGGGTCCTTGTCGTCGGTGACCAGCGGCATCAGGTCGTCGATCCAGCGCTTGACGTTGGCCTGACCCATCCGCATGTTGACCTGCTTGTCGAACATCTGGATGAGCGGCATCGGGCTTGCCGCGCCGCCGTAGACGCCGGACAGCGAGATGGTCCCCCCGCGCCGGACCAGCTCGATGGCGAGGTGCAGTGCACTCAGTCGGTCGAAGCCCACGGTCTCGATCACCTTCTGGGCCACGGCGTCGGGCAGGAAGCCGGCCATCCGCTGGGCGAGCTTGCCGATCGGAGCGCCGTGGGCCTCCATGCCGACCGCGTCGATCACCGCGTCGGGGCCGCGGCCGTCGGTCTGGGCGCGGACGAGCCCGGGGATGTCGTCGTGCGCCTCGAGGTTGATGACCTCGACGCCGTGGGCGCGGGCGCGCTCCAGTCGTTCGGGCACGAGGTCGATCGCGATCACCTGCTCCACGCCGCGCTGCTGGGCGATCCGGCAGGACATCTCGCCGATCGGGCCGAGGCCGAGCACCAGCAGGCTGCCGCGATCCGGGATGTCGGCGTACTCGACCGCCTGCCACGCGGTCGGCAGGACATCGGACAGGTAGACGAAGCGATCGTCGGAGGGACCCTCGGGCACCTTGATCGGCCCGAACTGGGCCTGGGGGACGCGCAGGAACTCGGCTTGGCCGCCGGGCACCTGGCCGTACAGCTTGGTGTAGCCCAGGAACGCGGCGCCGGTGCCGTACTCCCGTACCTGGGTGGTCTCGCACTGGGACATCAGGCCCTGGTCGCACATGAAGCAGTGCCCGCAGGAGACGTTGAACGGGATCACCACGCGGTCGCCGGGGGCGATGTGGCTGACCTCGGCGCCCACCTCCTCGACGATTCCCATCGGCTCGTGACCGAGGATGTCCCCCTCGTCCATGTACGGCCCGAGCACCTCGTAGAGGTGCAGGTCCGAGCCGCAGATGCCCGAGGAGGTCACCTTGATGATCGCGTCGGTGGGGTGCTCGATCACCGGGTCGGGGACGTTGTCCACCCGGACGTCGTGGGTGCCGTGGTAGGTCACTGCCTTCAAGGTGGGGTCGCTTTCGTCGAGGGTCGGGCCTGGGGTTCGCGGGCCTGTCGCGCGAGACCTACTGGGTGCCCGGTGCGGGTGACCGAAAACGCTTGTGGCGCAGTCGAGCAGTGGTTTCGGGCGCGCTGCGCTCGGAAACCCGCTCCCCGTGGCCGCCAAGGGCACAGTCGGATCCTTTCTGCTCCAAGCCCCGAGCATGGCGCGGGACCTGGCCGCCGGCGATCCGTCGTCCGAGCGCATCGTCCGCCAGTCGCTAGGAACAAGTTCGCCGACGTGCTGCCCCGTCGTTAGCGGGAGGAGCACCGGACCCGGTGCTCCCCCGGCGAGCACCGTACCGACGCCCTCAGGACCGTCGCGCGACGCCGAGCAGGTGATCGCCGACGGGCACCGCGACCGGGCAGGGCGGCTCCCACAGGCGCTGCTCTGACTCGATGGCCCAGCCCGCCGCGGCAATGGCCGCGCTGGTGTCGCGGGCGGTGTGGCAGTTGCCGAACGCGCGCGGCCAGAAGAGCCGGTCGACCACGCGCTGGCTGCGGGCCACGGATGGCTTTCGCGACAGCACGTGCTCGTAGAAGCGCAGCTCGCCGCCCGGGCGCACTACGCGACGCAGCTCGGCGAGCGCCGTTGGCTGGTCGGGCACCGAGCACAGCACCAGGCAGGCGACCGCCGCGTCGCACGACTCGTCCTCGGCGGGAAGCCGGTCCGCGATCGCGGCGAGCAAGGTGACCGGCACCGGGGCGGCGGGCGCCGCATTCCGCGCCTTCTCGCGCAGGTAGGGCTCGGGCTCGACCGCCAGCACCTCGGTCACCGAGGCTGGGTAGTGGGGAAAGTTGGCCCCGGAGCCGGCGCCCAGCTCCAGCACGCGGCCGGAGAGCCCCGAAAGGAGCTGGCGGCGCCGATCGCGGACGTGCGGGGGCTCCTTGCGCGCCATCAGCGCGTACAGGCGCGCGAACAGCGGGTTGCTCACCATCGGCTCCATGCCTTCGACCCTACCGTCACACGCGTGGCGGCGGCAGGTGATGAGTACCCTCGCATCATGGCGCGCACCACGGTGAACATCGATACTGATGCGCTGGCGAGGGTGCGTGAGCTGCTGGGCCTGCAATCCACGAGCGAGACCGTGAACGCCGCGTTGCGAGAGACCGCGCGCCGCGCGGAGCTCGACGGATTCGACGCGACTCGGGACATCGAGCTCGAGCTCAGCCACTACGAGCTGGGATCTTGGCGCGATGGCCGCGCTTGACGTCGCCGATCTGCCCGAGACGCACGTAGCCGATACAGGCGTCTGGCTATGGGTCCGGGACCGGCGCTTCCCGGAGCTGCGGCCGTGGTTCGACGACCAGGTTCGCGCGGGACGGGTGGCCGTCTGCGCGCCGATCGCGCTGGAACTGGTTCGTGGGGCGCCAAACCCCGACGCCGCGGCCAAGAGCGGCGAGCACCTGGGCCTGCTGCAGCACCTGCCCTGCGGCGACGAGGCCTGGGAGCGGGCCGGCGAGCTGCAGCTCGCGCTGGCGCGGTCGGGCGATCACCGGCGCGTCCCGGTGATCGACTTGGCGATCGGCGCCGCCTGCGAGCTGGCCGACACGCCGCTGCTCCACTACGACGCGGACTTCGAGCGGATCGCCGCCGTCGGCAAGCTCAGGCATCGGTGGCTCGCCGCCCGCGGCGCGCTCACCTGAAGCGCACCGGAGGCTGGCCATAACCGCGACTACGGCGGCGTCGTACGCACCGCAGGCGGACGCCGCCCTACCGCTCCGCCGTCCGGCGATAGCGCCACACGGCCAGCGGCGCGAACACGGCGATGATGCCAAGCGACCATGCGACCGCCTGCCAGAGGCTGCCGCCTGACTTCCCGACCCACAGCTCGCGCATCTCGTCGACCACCACGGTGAACGGGTTCACCTCGGCGAACCACTTCAGCGCATCCGGCATGGTCTCGGGCGGGACGAACGCCGACGAGATGAACGTCAGCGGGAACACCAGCATGAAGCCCAGCGAGTTGGCCGCCTCCGGGGTGGAGACCAGCATCCCGAGGAAGGCGAACACCCAGGAGAACGCGTAGCCGAAGAGCACCATCAGCAGCACGCCGGTCACGATCTCGCCGATGCTCGCATCGAAGGAGAAGCCGATGATCAGGCCGGTGACCACCAGGATGGCCATCGACAACATGTTGGTCGCGATGTCGGAGAAGGTCCGGCCCGCCAGCAGCGCGGACCGCGCCATCGGCAGGGAACGGAAGCGGTCGATCAGCCCCTTGTTGAGGTCCTCGGCCAGGCCCATCGCCGTCACGAAGCCGCCGAAGGCGATGTTCTGGACGATGATCCCCGGGATCAGGAAGTCCTTGTAGTTGTCGTAGCCGGGGGTGTCGATCGCCCCGCCGAACACGTACACGAACAGCAGCGCGAACATGATCGGCTGGATCGTGAACGCGGCCAGGAGGTCGGGTTGACGGGGGAGGCGGACGATGTTGCGCTCCGCCGTGATCAGGGTGTCGGTGACCAGTCGCCTCATGCCGCAGCCTCCTCGTCGTCGTCCTGCCCTGTCTCGGCCACCCGTCCGGTGAGGGACAGGAACACGTCGTCCATCGTCGGCGTACGCAGGCCGATGTCCTCCACGCCCACGCCCACGCCCGCGAGCCGTGCGACGGCGTCGACGATCGTCCCGGTGCGCTGGCGCACCGCGAGCGTGACGGTGTCGTCCTCGGCGACCGGCTCCTCGTCGGACAGCGCTGCGAGCGCCTGCACGGCCTGGGGCCTCTGGGCGGGATCCTCCAGCTTGACCTCCAGACGCTCCCCGCCGACCCGGCTCTTGAGCTCGGCCGGGGTGCCCTGGGCGATCACCTTTCCATGGTCGATCACCGCGATGTCGTCGGCCAGCCGGTCGGCCTCATCCAGGTACTGGGTGGTCAGCAGCACCGTGGTGCCTTCGCCGACCAGATCCTCGATCATCGCCCAGAGGTCCAGCCGGCTGCGCGGGTCCAGGCCGGTGGTGGGCTCGTCGAGGAACAGGACGGGCGGCTTGGCTACCAGCGCCGCCGCCAGGTCGAGCCGCCGGCGCATGCCGCCCGAGTACTTCTTGACCACGCGGTCGGCGGCGTCGGAGAGCGAGAAGCGCTCGAGCAGCTCCGCTGCGCGCGGCTTGGCCTCGTTGCGCTTCATGCCGTAGAGGCGGCCGACCATGACCAGGTTCTCCGCGCCGGTCAGGCTCTCGTCCACCGACGCGTACTGGCCGGCCAGGCCGATCCGCTCGCGCAGCCGCGCCGGCTCGCGCACCGCGTCGATCCCGGCCACCCGGATCTCGCCCTCGTCGGGGGCCTGAAGGGTGGTGAGCACGCGCACCGCGGTTGTCTTGCCGGCGCCGTTGGGGCCCAGCAGGCCGAGCACCGTGCCGGGGGCGACCTCGAAGTCGATCCCGTCGACGGCGCGCACGTCGCCGTAGGTCTTGACCAGTCCGGTGACGCTGATGGCCGGAGCCCCGCGGGGTGGGGGGTTGGTCGAAGAGTTCGCAGGCTGAGCATGAGGGATCGCCGCGGTGATTGGCATACGGCTGACCGTACCCAGAGATTAGGTCAGTATGTGGCCGCAATATCTGAGACCGTTGTAAAAGCGATGACACTGACCTCCGGACGCCTGCTGCAGCTGCTTTCTCTCCTTCAGGGCCGCCGCGACTGGCCGGGGGAGGAGCTCGCGAGCCGGCTCGAGGTCTCGGGACGAACGGTGCGGCGCGACATCGAGCGGCTGCGCGAGCTGGGCTACCCGGTCGATGCCACAACGGGGCCCGACGGTGGCTACCGGCTGCACGGCGGCACCGCCATGCCGCCATTGCTCCTGGATGACGACGAGGCCGTGGCCATCGCCGTGGGCCTGCGCACCGCGGCCGGGGGGTCGGTGACCGGGATCGGGGAGACATCGGTGCGGGCGCTGGTCAAGCTCGAGCAGGTGCTCCCGCCGCGCCTGCGCCGGCGGGTCAACGCACTGGGCTCGGCCACGGCCACGCTCACCCGGGACTACTCGGGTCCGCGGGTGAACGCCGAGGCGCTGACCGTGATCGCCGGTGCGTGTCGCGACCAGGAGCGGCTTCGCTTCGGCTACCGCAGTCGCGACGGGGAGCAGAGCCGCCGTAACGTCGAGCCGCTGAGCCTGGTCAACCTGGGGCGGCGGTGGTACCTGGTGGCCTGGGACTGCGGACGCGACGACTGGCGGACCTTTCGGCTGGACCGGATCGACCGGGTCCCCACCGCCGGCGGACGGTTCACCACCGCCAGGCAGTTGCCGGGCGGCGACCCCGCCGCCTACGTGGCGAAGAACCGGTCGGCCGCCGTCTACCGCCACCAGGCGCGGGTGACCCTCTACTGCTCGGCGGAGGAGGTCGCCGAGCGCCACCCCTTTACTCGCGGGCAGCTCGAAGCGATCGACGACGCGACCTGCCTCTACGCGACCAGCGACGACTCGCTCGAGTGGCTGGCGCTGCGGATCGGCTTCCTGGGCGTGGACTTCGAGGTCCACGAGCCGGCCGAGCTGGTGCAGTGGTGCGAGGCGCTGGCGGGGCGGTTCGCTGGGGCGGCGGCGGGGACGAGCCCGCGACGCCGCTCGGGGGGGCCTCTATGAGCCACGAAGCCGCGGCGGCCAGTGGTGACCGGTGAGGACCGGTAATCGCGGGTTGAGGTCCGGCCGGCGGCTCGGTGGACGAGGCGCCCGCGACAGGCTGGCTGCCAGCCATCAGCAGGGCGCCGGCGTGAGCTTGAGGACCACGGCCAGCCCCGGCGGCGCATCATGGCCATCCCGTCACTTACGTAACCCACCGGTGCGCCGTCGAAGGCCACCATCGCCATATGACCTCAGAAACGTCCCGCAGCAGGACGGAAGTTGTGACGCTGGGAGGCGGTGCAGTGATGTCAGGCCGGGTCTTCCGCTCGACGCCCGGATCGCGAAGGTGGCCGACGCCCAGCATGGCGCGATCTCGCTGGCTCAGCTCGGCGCCTGCGGGCTCGGCGACAGCGCGGTCCGGGGTCGAGTGGCAGCCGGGCGACTGCACCGCCTCCACTGCGGCGTCTACGCGCCCGGTCATCGTCGGCTGCCGCGTTGGGGGGCCATCGCCGCGGCGATCCTGGCCTGCGGGCCCGGGGCGGTGGCGTCTCACCTGACCGCCGCTGCGCTGCATGCCCTGCGCCGGGATGTGAGGTCCGTGATCGACGTGACCGTGGCGTCGCGGACCGGTCGCCGTCACGGCCGTGTGGTCACGCACACGGCGGCGACCGTGCGGCCCCAGGACATCACGGTGATCGACGGGATCCCGGTCACGTCGGTAGCCCGCACCCTGCTCGACTGCGCACCGCTCGTGGGCTGCCGCGGCCGGAGAAGCTCTGTCAGGAGGCCGAGCTGCGCCGGGTGATCGACGGAAGCGCGATCCAGCGCGTTCTCGCCCACGTGCCCGGGCACCCCGGAGCGGGGACGCTGGTTGCCGCGCTTGATGATCTCGCTCACGCCCACGGCATCACAGCGACCGGGCTCGAGGACCTCTTCCTCGCCGCCTTCCGGGAGGCCGGTCTCCCTGAGCCCGAGTGCAACGCCCCAATCCGCCGGCCCGATGGCTCATGGGCGTACGCCGACTTCCTGTGGCCCGACGCGCGACTGATCGTCGAAGCCGACAGCCGCACCTACCACAACCACGTGCGTGCCTACCGCAGCGACCGCCGTCGCGATCGCGCCCTCAGGCGGATCGGCTACGAGACGATGCGCTTCAGCGACGAGGACGCGCAAGACGTGGCGGCCTGCGCGGCGGAGGTCGCCGACTTCCTGGCGGTCCACCACGCGGCGTCCCCAGCATGACTTGAGTCACAGGTTCCGTCCTCCGAGGGGACGGTTCCTGTGGGGCAGCCGCCTCCCGTGGCCGCCGCTCCGAGCGGACGGTTCCTGTGGGGCAGCCGCCTCCCGTGGCCGCCGCTCCGAGCGGACGGTTCCTGTGGGGCAGCGCCTGCGCCGGCTCGCTCAGGCCGCCGCCAGCGCCTCGTCCTTGTAGCTCTCCCCGCGCTCGGCCTTCTCCACCAGCGAGGCCGGGGGTTCGAAGCGCTCGCCGTAGGTCGACGCCAGCTCGCGGGCGCGCTCCACGAAGCCGGCCGGACCGCCCTCGTATCCGTTGATGTACTGCAGCACGCCGCCGGACCAGCCAGGGAACCCGATGCCCATGATCGAGCCGATGTTGGCGTCGGCCACGGTCTCTATCACGCCCTCGTCCAGGCACTTGACGGTCTCGATCGACTCGATGAACAGCATCCGCTCCTCGAGGTCGCGCAGCGATACCGACGACGGGTCGTCGACCACCGGGAATGCGTCGCGCAGCCCCTTCCATAGGTGCGTGCGCTTGCCGTCTTCGTACTCGTAGAAGCCGGCCCCCTCGAGCTTGCCGGGGCGCTCGAACTCGTCGAGCATCCGGTCGATGACCGCGATCGAGGGGTGGTCGTCCCAGCCGCTGCCACCGCTCGCGCCGGCCTGCTCGGCGGCCACGCGGATCTTGCGCATCAGCTTGAGGTTCAGCTCGTCGGAGAGCTGCAGCACGGGAGCTGGGTAGCCCGCCTGGGAGGAGGCCTGCTCGATCGACGGGGCCGGAACGCCCTCGGTGAGCATCGCGATCCCTTCGTTTATGAAGGTGCCGATCACGCGCGAGGTGAAGAACCCGCGCGAGTCGTTGACCACGATCGGCGTCTTCTTGATCTGCTTGGCCACGTCCAGCGCGCGGTAGACCGTCTCGTCGCTGGTCTTCTCGCCCTTGATGATCTCGAGCAGCGGCATCTTGTCCACGGGGGAGAAGAAGTGCAGCCCGATGAAGGCCTCGGAGCGCGAGACGCCCTTGGCCAGCTCGGTTATCGGCAGGGTGGAGGTGTTCGAGCCCAGCAGCGCGCCCTCGGCCAGGTGCGGCTCGATCTCGGCGAACACCTGCGCCTTGACCGACGGATCCTCGAACACGGCCTCGATCACCAGGTCGGCGCCCTCGGCGTCGGCCGGGTCGGTGGTCGGGGTAATCCGGGCCAGCAGCGCGTCGCCCTTCTCCTGGGTCACCTTGCCCCGCTCCACGCCTTTGGCCACGAGCTTCTCGGAGTAGCCCTTGCCGCGTTCGGCGGCGGCCTGCTCCACATCCTTGAGCACGACCTCGATCCCCGACTTGGCGCACTGGTAGGCGATGCCCGCGCCCATCATGCCGGCGCCCAGCACGACGACCTTCGTGGCAGCGAAGGGCTCGATGCCCTCTGGCCGGCCGCGGTCGCCGTTTACCTGCTGGAGGTCGAAGAAGAACGCCTGGATCATGTTCTTGGACACCGGGCCGCAGACCAGGTCCACGAAGTAGCGCCCCTCGATCTCGAACGCGTTGTCGATGTCGACCTGCGCGCCCTCCACCGCCGCCGCCATGATGTGGTGCGGGGCGGGGTAGTTGGCGCCCTTGATCTGCTTGCGCAGGTTGGCCGGGAAGGCCGGCAGGTTCTGGGCCAGCTTGGGGTTCGAGGGGGTGCCGCCGGGTATCTTGTAGCCCTTCACGTCGAAGGGCTGGACCGCCTCGGGGTGCTCGGCGATCCACGTCTTGGCGGCCGGCACCAGGTCGTCGGCGGAGGGCACGATCTCGTCGATCACGCCCATCTCCTTGGCCTCGGCGGGCTTGTAGCGCTTGCCCTGCATCAGCCACTGCATCAGCCCCTCGGCGATCCCGCGCATGCGCGTGATCCGGGTCACGCCCCCGCCGCCCGGGAGCAGGCCGAGCTGCACCTCGGGGAAGCCGAGCTGGATCTTCGGGTTCTCGGTGGCGATCCGGTGGTGGGCGGCCAGGCAGATCTCCAGGCCCCCGCCCAGCGCGGCCCCGTCGATGGCGGCCACGACCGGCTTGCCGAGGGTCTCCAGCCGGCGCAGCTGCGCCTTGATCGTGCGTATGTTCTCGGCCACGGCCGGGGCGTCGCCGGGACCGGCCTTGATCAAGTCGTTGAGGTCGCCGCCGGCGAAGAAGGTCGACTTGGCCGAGGTGATGACGACCCCGGCGATGTCGCCGGACTCGGCCTCCAGCCGGTCGACGGTGGCGCCCATCGAGTCCAGGTAGGCCTGGTTCATCGTGTTCGCCGACTGATTGGGGTCGTCCAGGGTGAGGAGGACGACGCCGTCGTCGTCCCGCTCCCAGCGGATTGTGGTGCTCTCTGCCATAGCTCTGTGAGTCCTCTCGTTGCCGGGCCGCGTGGCTAGACGCGCTCGATCACGGTCGCGATGCCCATGCCGCCGCCCACACAGAGGGTGGCCAGGCCGTAGCGGCCGCCGGTGCGCTCGAGCTCGTCGATCAGCGTGCCCAGGATCATGCCGCCGGTGGCGCCCAGCGGGTGCCCCATGGCGATCGCGCCGCCGTTGACGTTGACCTTCTCGATGTCCAGGTCCATGTCGCGCACGAAGCGCAGGACCACGGCGGCGAAGGCCTCGTTGATCTCCACCAGGTCCAGGTCGTCCTTGGTCAGGCCGGCCTTGGCCAGCGCCTTCTTGGACGCCGGGGCGGGGCCGGTGAGCATGATCGTCGGGTCAGAGCCCGAGACCGCGGTGGCCAGGATGCGGGCGCGCGGCGCCATGCCGAGCGCGTCGCCGGTCTCGGCGTTGCCGATCGTGAGCAGGGAGGCGCCGTCCACGATGCCCGAGGAGTTGCCGGGCGTGTGGACGTGGTTGATCTCCTCGATCCAGTGGTAGTTCTGCAGCGCCACCGCGTCGAAGCCGCCCATCTCGCCCATCACCTGAAAGGAGG
>JAABUR0100002065.1_pt1 | contig 32589 bp, 27 predicted proteins | sample 5560091 | NCBI WGS metagenome assembly JAABUR01 (sample SAMN10711879, study PRJNA513375) | rock metagenome | isolation source: Antarctica rocks | place: Antarctica: Victoria Land, University Valley sud
ACGCGTTGAAGGCGGCCATCTCCTCGTGGCGCACCTGGATGAACTCGACCCTGTCGCTGTGGCGGTCCAGCGCGCCCATGATCCCGTTGATCCCGTCGCCGGGATAGCCGTAGATGCGCTTCACGCCCCACGCCGACAGGCGCTCAACGAGGTGATCGGAAACCGTGGGCATCTGTCGCTCCCTTCGTTGCGTACTTTCCCGTCGTCCAGCGGGCAGGACGACCGGCACCGCGCGATCGGGCGCTTTGGGTGTCCTACCCTCGCTGCTCTTGGCCTAACAGGATCGATGTCGTCTGTCAGCACATTCGCTGCGCGAGCAGAAGGTGCACCGGGTCCGGGGGAGCTCTACTCATCAGCCTGCGCCACGCAGAGCGACACCACCTGACGCTGCGCTTCGCACCCGGCGTCGCGGGCTTCGCCTTCACGTTCGGATAACCGAAGAACCGACCGGTCCGCCGCGGTCCTGCGGGGCACGAAGCTCAGCAGGCAACGATGACGTGAAACGGCAGGTCCGCCGGGCTCCAGCGGCGTCATACGTCTGTACGCCCACGCGGCCACGTCGGGCGGCGGGGGCGGGGAGGCGGGACGTCGAGCTCGGCCACCACGCGTCCCGATCTTGCGGTACGCGACGATGGGCAGCGACCCGAAGAGCGACTCGAGCGATCCGCGGCCCTCCAAGTCCCCGAGCGAGCCCGGATTCTGAGGTGACGGTGCGGCGCCTCGCCCCGGCCGCGGGAGTGTTGCTCGCCTCGTTGGTCGCGGGCTGCGGAACGGCGGCGAGTCCGCCGACCCAGGGCGCTGCGGACGCGGTGCCCGTCGTCGCGCGCGACAGCGAGGGCAGCCAGGCTTTCGCCGTCTCCGCGGCGGTCGCCACGCACACCAAGCAAGCGGCCGCGCCGACCGCGGTCGTCGTCCACCGCCAACCCCAGCAGGCGGCCAACGCGGACAGCGGCGTATCCCCGGGCGCGCCTTCCAACGCCGAAGTGCTGCGGGAGCTCAAGCAGCTCAAGGACATCAACGCCACGCAGCGCCGGCAGCAGGAGGCGGCGACCAGCGGGCTCGTCCGCGGCACGACGCCCGGCGGCAACGCGCCGATCGCCGCCGGACTGCCGGACGCGGTGGCGCGCGTGCTCGCGGGTGCCAACGCCATCGCCCGCTACCCCTACGTGTACGGGGGCGGCCACCGTTCGTTCGTCGATTCCGCCTACGACTGCTCGGGCTCCGTGAGCTACGCGCTCGCCGCCGGCGGGTTCCTGAACCACCCGCTGGACTCTGGACAGCTCGCGCACGCTGGGGCGCCCGGGCCGGGCCGCTACATCACGATTTACGCCAACCCCGGCCACGTCTTCATGTACGTGGCGGGCCTGCGCTTCGACACCTCCGGGCGTGACGGACCGAAGGGGTCGCGCTGGCAGAGGGCGCCGCGCTCCCTGGCGGGCTTCCACGCGCGCCACCCGCCGGGCTATTAGTCCGAGTTTCTGGGGTAAGGTGCGGCCGTATGAGCGGCGCGCCCGCCACCGCGGTCTCCAGCTTCTCCAAAGCCCTGCTGCTGGGGGAGATCCACGAGGAGATGGTCTTCCCGTATCCGATCCCGCGCGACCAGGAGGCCGAGAAGGTCCGCGGCCTCGTCCAGGCGTTCCGCGCCTACGCCGCCGACAACATCGACTCGCGCACGATCGACGATGAGCGCTGGATCGACGATCAGGTCTACCGCGACCTCGGCGAGCTCGGGCTCATGGGCCTCTACGTCCCCGAGGAGTACGGCGGCCAGGGTCTGAGCCAGACCGGCTACTCGCGCGTGTTCGAGGCCTTCGGCCAGGTCGACGGGTCGCTGACCGTCGGCCTCGGGGTGCACATGTCGATCGGGATGAAGGGCATCGTCCTCTTCGGCACCGACGAGCAGAAGGAGCGCTTTCTGCCGGACCTCGTCGCCGGGCGCAAGCTCGCCGGCTTCGCCCTCACCGAGCCCAACGCGGGCTCTGATGCCTACAACCTGGAGTCACGAGCCACGCTGAACTCCGACGGTTCGTGGACGCTGAACGGCGAGAAGCGCTGGATCGGAAACGGCGGCCGCGGCTCGACGTTCGTCGCGTTCGCGCGCTGCGACGAGCCCGAGGGCCACATCGCGCTGATCCTCGAGAAGGGGATGAAGGGCTTCAGCGCCGGCGAGCCATACGACACGATGGGGCTACGCGGCAACAACCTCTGCCCGCTGTATTTCAAGGACGTCCGCGTGCCGGCGGAGAACGTGCTCGGCGAGCCCGGCGAGGGCTTCAAGCTCGCCATGCAGATCCTCAACAACGGGCGGATGTCGCTCGGCACCGGTGCGGTCGGCCTGGCCAAGTATCTGCTCGACCTGACGATCGACCATGTCAAGGAGCGCAAGCAGTTCGGCAAGCCGATCGGTGACTTCGACATGGTCGAGGACAAGATCGGCTGGATGGTGTCCTACCTCTTCGGCATGGAGTCGATGGCGTACTTGACGACGGGGCTCGTCGATGCGGGAGTGGACGACTACTCCGTCGAGTCCGCGATGGCGAAGGTCACCGGCACCGAGTTCATCTGGTACCTCGCCAATCGCGCTCTGCAGCTCAAGGGCGGCGAGGGCTACATGCGCACCGAGCCCTACGAGCAGATTCTGCGCGACATCCGGATCTTCCCGATCTTCGAGGGCGCGAACGACGTGATGCGCACGTTCGTGGCCCTGTCCGTGCTCAAGCCGCTCGGCGAGGAGCTCTCGGGGATGGGTGAGCTGGATCTCCGCGATCCGATCCGCTCGCTCGGCACTGTGGCCGACTACGTCGTCGGTCGAGTCGGCCGGTCGGTGCGACCGGACCAGCTCTCGATGGTGCATCCCGAGCTCGAGAGCCTGGCCAGGCCCGTCGGCGATCAGGTGGCGCGGCTGCGCTCCGTCGGAGAGACGGTGCTGCGCAAGCACGGCAAGAAGATCGTCGACCAGGGGATGACCCACAAGCGTCTCTCCGACGCGCTGTCGGACGTCTACGCGCAGATCGCGGTGCTCTCGCGCGTGACGGCGATCCTCGAGGAGCACGGCGTGCAGCCCTCGGGTCAGGAGCTCGTCATCGTCGAGACGTTCTGCCGCAGGGCCGAGCAGCGCGTCGCAGGCGCGCTGGACCAGATCGAGTCAAACGACGACACGCGCATGCACTCGATCGCCCGCCTGGCCTACAAGCGCGGCGACTACGGCTACGCGCTGTACGAGGACTGACTGGGGCAGCTTAGTGCTGCCCGCCGTAAGTTCCCTCTGGTTGGGTGAAGGAGTCATAACGCTGGCGGCGAATCTTGGTGGCGATGGCGTCGGCGGTCGAGATCAGAGTTCAGCGAAGAGGAACGGGTTGAGCTCGAGCGGCGGGCCGCCAAGCTGACGCTTTGCTATCGCGACGTGCAGCGCGCGAAGCTCGTGCTCTACGCGGCCGAGGGTCTGTCTAACGTGGAGATCGCCGGGCGGTTGGAGATGTGCTCGAAGGTCGTCGGGCAGTGGCGGCGACGATTTCGCGAACAGCGCCTCGCCGGTCTGCAGGATCAACCGCGGTCGGGTCGCCCGCGGCGCTTTCCCCCCGCAAGAGGTCGCGCAGGTCAAGGCGATCGCGTGCGAGCTGCCCAAGACGCACGGCGTTCCGCTGTCGCGCTTCAGCCGGTCTGAGCTTCATCGTTTCGTCGTCGAGCAGGCCGTCAGCCAGGCGTCGGCGTCGACGATCGGGCGCTGGCTGGCCCAAGACGCGATCAAGCCGTGGCAGCAGCGCTCGTGGATCTTTCCGCGCGACCCCAGGTTCCTCGAGAAGGCGGCCCCGATCCTCGACCTCTATGAGGGCCGCTGGGAAGGCAAGCTGCTGGAGCCCGGCGACTGCGTGATCAGCGCCGACGCCAAGCCCTCCATCGAAGCCCGCAAGCGGATCCACCCGACCGCGCCGCCGGCGCCGGGACGCGGGCAACTGGTCGAGCACGAGTACGAGCGCAAAGGCGCTGTGACGTACTTCGACGCGTGGGACGTGCGGCGCGGCAGGATCATGGGCCGCAGCGAGCCCAAGGGCGGGATCGCCGCGTTTGACCGTCTCGTCTGGCAGGTCATGACCAAGGAGCCCTACCCGAGAAACGCAAGTCAAACACCTGGACACCCACCGTTCGCGTTAACCGTCCGCGACGCCGCTGGCATCCAGATAGCGTCGCAGCCCGTCCACCGAGTCGCCATCAAAGCTGTCGAAGAGCTGCTGCGGCACCTTCTCGTAGGCCCACTCGCGCCCGGCCAGGCGCGTCGCGTCCTGGCACCAGCGCCGCGCCCGGCGGTCCTTCAGCGCCACGTCGAGATCCTCCTGGCCCTTCGTCTCCACGATCAGGCAGCTGTCGTCGTCGAGGCGCAGGACGAAGTCGGGGAAGTAGTAGCGCAGCGCCCCTGCCTTCGAGATGTACTCGAGGGCGAAGCGGCTGTTCTGGGTGAGCTTCGCCCACGCCGTCACGTCGACGGCCCGGTCGAGGAACTCGGCGAAGCGGCCCTCGAGCGAGCTGTCGATGGGCGTGATGTTGAAGACCGTGCGCTTGCCGTCCACGGTTGCCCGTGACCACGGGAAGGGTGGCGTCTCCGACACGCGCAGGGCGCTGTCGGTGATGGTGGGCTCGCGCTCGGTGATCGACAGCTCGCCGATCGCCTCACGAAACGCCCCGACCACGAACGCCTGCGCGTCTCGCTCGGCCAGACGACGAAGCACCGCCTTGTGGTCGAGCTCGACAGGCTCTTCGAAGACCCGCAGCCGAAGGTAGTCGCGGACCATGGGCGCGAGCGTCGCGAAGGTGCCGGCGATGCGCTCCACGCCGGCCGCCTTGGCCACGCTGCGGGTGTAGTAGCTGATCACGCCGGACGGGTCCTCGGCGTAGGGGACGACGAACTCGTACTCCTCGATCACGCCCTGGTCGATCAGGTGGACGCCGCGGTAGCGGACGTACTCGTCGAGCGCATCGCCCGCGAGGTCGGGTACCACGAGCGTCTTCTTGGGGTCGGGCACGTCGCCGGGCTCGAGCCGAGCCAGCGGGCTGTCGGCGCGAGCGAGGGCGCGGGTGAGCTGCGGGATCACGATGTCGAAGCGGCGCTTGCCCTCGTCGGGGAAGACGGTGACCGCGCCGGGCTCGATCTTGTCGGCATCCTCCCGCTCGACGATCAGGCCGCCGTCGAGCTCCGCGCTCCACAGGTTGCGGAAGGCCTCGTGCTCGATCACCACTACCCGCTCGTCGAAGCCCGAGCCGGGCGGGGTCATGCGGCGCAGCCCGCGGCCGAGCGCCTGCTCGGGGAGGATCTTGTTCGCCGCGGTGAGGGCGCGCAGGGTGACGATCACGCACACGTTGCGCACGTCCCACCCCTCGCGGAGCATCAGCACGCTCACGATGCAGCGGATCGAGCTGTCGGGCGCGTCGACCTCCCGTGCCGCCCGGCGGGCGATGTCGAGGTCGTCCTTGGTGATCTCACCCGAGCGGTTGGTGTGGATCACGAGCAGCCGGTCGCCGCCGAAGTCGGGGAGCTGCTTGAGGTAGTCACCGGCCTCGTCGGCGGCCTGCGTGTCCTCGCACATGACGAACAGAACCGGCCGCTTGCCGGATGGCGAGAGCTTCTCGTCGAACTTGCGCCAGCGCCCGACTGCCACGTCGAGCCACTGGCGATTGCGCGCGAAGCTCGTGTCGCCCAGTTCGACCTTGGCACCGCTCACCTCGCCGATCACCGGGGTCTTGACGATGCCGTCGGCGACGGCTTGCGCCAGCGGATAGTCGACTACCACGTGCTTGAACACGCCGCCCTTCTCGTACTTCGGAGTGGCGGAGAAGTCGAGCTGCGAGATCACGCCGGCACCCGACGCGCCATCCGCCCTCCGAGTTAGATCCTCGTGCAACCGCTCGATGCTCCGGTTCCACTCGAGCTTCTGGTCGTGCACGTGGTGGGCCTCGTCGTTCACCACCATCACCCGGCCGTGTGTTGCGATCTTGTCGAGGAGACGCTCCGCCCCGGCGGCCTCGACGTCGCGGTTCACGCGCGGCCCGAGCATCGCCTCGACCGGGTTGGGCGCTGTCTTCGCCTTGCCTCTGCTGCTCGGCGCTTCGTAGAGCCGGTGCACGTTGGTCAGGTAGAGCACCCCGCGCGTGGTCACCGGCGCGACATCGTCCTGCAGGATGACCGTCAGCTCGAAGTCGTCGGTCCACTCGGGCGGGATCAGCGGGTCGCGCCGGAAGGTGGCCGCGTCCCCGAAGTCGGCCTTCAGGCGCTCGAACACGATCACGTTGGGGGCGATCACGAGGAACGCGGTGGTCATCGGCGACGCCGGTTCGCGCAGCGCATGGAAGTAGGACCAGACGATCGCCAGGCTCATGGCCATTGTCTTGCCGGAGCCCGTGGCCATCTTCATCGCGAGGCGCGGACGCTTCGAGTCCCCGGGCTCGATGAGCATGCCGTGATCGGCGTACTCGAGCAGGTCGGCGAGCTTGCCGACGGGCTCGATCTCGGTCAGGTAGATGAACGTCTCGACCGCCTCGCGCTGGCAGAAGTAGAAGCGAAACGGCCGGCCGTCGCCGGTGCGGTGCTCGTCGGCGAACCAGAAAGCGAGCAGCCGCTTGGTGGTCGCGCTGGCGCCGGGGTAGCCCTGCGCGCGCCACGCGTCGACGCGAGCGCGCACGCCGTTCACGACGTAGGTGTTGTCGCTCGGCTTGCGGCGCTCGGGTACCGCGTACGGGTCCCCGGGGATGACTCCGGGCGCCGCCGCGACGCTCACTTGATGCGGACTTCGGCGAGCTTGGTCGTGTCGTTGCCGAAGATGTCGATGATCTTCACGACGATGCCGTAGCGCCCCGGTCCTGGGTACTCGTGCCAGTCGCTCTGGATCGCGAGCGCCGGCTCCTCGCGCGTGCGGTACGCCTGCCACTGGTTGTGGAACACCTCGTCGCTGAAGTCGAAATCGACCGCCCAGTAGTCGATCAGGTCGGACCACTTGCTGATCCGCTTTCGCACCTCGACCGGGATCAGGTTCTCGCTCGGGATCACGAAGTCCTTGAGCACGACGGCCGCCTCGTGACCCTGGCGGCGGACATCGAGGTCCACGTGGGCGAGCTCGAAGAACCGGACCGCATCGGCCTCGGCCACCTGACGCTCCATCACCTCGCGCGGGATCTGCCGTGGCCGCAGGTCGAGCCCCCGCCGTCGCGCGCGCTCGGTGATCGTGTCGTGGAGCCCCATCTCCCACTCCCAGCCGAGCAGGTCGCAGGCCTCGATGCCGTTGTCGGCCATCTCGTCCATCACGTCCTCGGTCTCGTCGATGGTGACTGGGGCGTCGGTGGCCCCGACATGCACCATGCGACCGGCCTTGCGCCCGTGGAGGTGGGCGAACCCCTCGACCGGGTCGGCGCGGTAGAAGGCGAGGATGGTGTCGAGGTAGGCGCGGAGCGCGCCGTTGCCCGATGCCTGCTGCCAGCGCTGGCGCTCGTAGGCCCCGAGGTTCTTGATGTCGAAGGGTCGGCAGTCGGGGATGTTGAGGAGGCGCTTGCGGGTTGTGTGGATGGCGAAGCGGCCGAGATCGCAGCCGATCCATCGGCGGCCGAGCTTCTCGGCAACGGCGGCTGTCGTGCCTGAGCCGGCGAAGAAGTCTGCGACGAGGTCTCCTGGCTCCGTGGCGAGGTTGATGATGCGCTCGAGGAGAGCTTCCGGCTTCTGCGTGTCGTAGCCGAGCCGTTCCCTCGACTGGGCTTGCACTGGCGCAACGTCCATCCATATGTCCTGGAGCGGAACGCCGGCCATCTCATCCAAGTAGCGCTTCTGGGCCGGCACGGTGCCGGGCTTGGTCTGCACGATTCGTCCTTCCTCGTGCAGCTCCCGCATGCGGTTCTCACTGAATCGCCAGTAGCGCGTGACCCCCAGGAATTCGTAGCGGGGGTTGCCCTTCGCGGCGCCCCCGGGTCCCGTCGTGTCGCTCAATCGGTATCGCCGGCCCGACTCAGGCTCAACGTGCTTGTAGAAGGCGTCGACGTATGACTGGTCGTAAGGCGTGAACTCCATCTTCCACGGGCCGCCGGGAGCCTTGCGATAGAGCAGGATCGAATCGTGAAGGCGCCCGAGGTGCCGAGCGCCTTGGCCGACATCGCTGTGAGCTGTCTGGCGCTTCCAGATGATCTCGTTCACGTAGGCCTCAGACCCGAACACCTCGTCGCAGATGACCTTGCCGTAGTGGCTGACGTTGGAGCCCAAGTGAAGGAAGAGGGATCCGTCGTCTGCGAGCAGCTCGTGAATCAACACGATCCGCTCGTACAGCATCTCGAGATAGGAGGAGCGGCCGCGGCCCCAAGTGTCTCTATACGCGCTCTCCTCGAGGATCGAGGGCGCTTTGGTGAAGTCGGCGTCCCCAACCTGCACGCGGAACGAGAAGTCGGTCCCCGTGTCGAAGGGCGGGTCGATGTAGACGAGCCGTACCGCTCCTGCGAAGTTCCTGAGCAGACTGGTCATGACCAGCTTGTTGTCGCCCCAGATGAGCTGGTTGCGCCCCGTGTCTTCCGCCGTCGGCGACTGCAAGAGGGAGCCCGTATCCCGCTCGCGGGTTGCGCGCGACTCGTTCACCGTCTCGACCGTCTGAAACGGCAGGCTCAGCCGCTCCACGCGCTGCGGCTTGCCCTCCCACTCCAAACGTACCGGCAACCGGCTCCTCCTCTCGCCCCGTCGCTCGCCGCCCGGAGGCTACTTCCCGGTCCGGCGCGAGTCTCGGGGGACGGGTAGGCTCGGCAACATCCTGAGACACCCCGTCGGCGCTGTCGCTTCTCGTCCGAAGCAGCAGTCGGCCGTCGCCGCACCGCCCGATCGCCTCCACGCGACAGCGGAAGCAGGGGACCTCGCACGCCGTGCCCTGACGCGTAAGTCACGCGTGGAGCGCCTCCGCGGCCCGAGCATCTTCCCCCGGAGCTGAAGCGAAGCTGCCCCGGGCCACCCGGCACGCGATGATTTCCCAGGCCATACGGCAGCCTTCGATGCGCTCCTCACGGTCTCGCGCCGAGCCGAGGTCGACCTCGACGCGCCGCCCGCGCCGCAGTGGGGCGCGCGGCGCGCGGCCGAAGCTGCCCATCCGCGAGCAGTTGATTCGCCGTTGGCGCTCTTCTATTCCGTGAAACGGGTCAGGTTCTTCAGCGCGTGACGGGCGCTGACCGGCGTCCGCCTCACGCGGCTCGCGGACCTGCGTCATGCTTCGAACGTGCCCGTCGTCGGAGCTCAAGACCGCTTCGAGCAGCGCTACACGAACCGTCTGAAGGACCTCCTCTCAGAGCACGGCCAGTTTGTGCACTACGAGAACGACCGCGCCGCGCTCGACCTCGGGCTGCACCTATACGACACGAACGCCGCCGCCGGCGTTCTCGGGCAGGTTCGCGTCTGGTTTCAGCTCAAGGGCATCACCGAGTCGCGCTTCAGCGTTGAACAATCCCTCGGAGCCGGCACGGTCGCGGTCGCCGGCCTGAGGACCGACCACATCAGATACTGGTTCGCCCATCCGGAACCGGTGTATCTGGTGGTATTCGTTGAGGCGCTCGGCGAGTTCCTGGCCGCCGACACTCGCGACCTGGTCGAGCCCCGCGGCGGCCTGCGCTGGCTCAACGAGCTCGACGGCAGCGATCAGAAGACGACGACCCTGCACGTGCCGCTGACGGCGCGCCTTGGAGTCGCGCTCGCGCATATGCCGCGGCACCGCAGTATGCGGCTGGACGGCCCGCCGTTCCGGGGCCGGCCCCTTGGTCACCGCCTCGACCCGATGCGCTGCGAGCTCGATCCGTTCGCGCCCGCCGACTTCGACGAACTGACGACTCGCCTGCTGGCTGCACACGAGTTCGTCTCGGACCGACAGGTTGACCCGAGCCTCTTCGGCGATATCGGCACCGTCCGGGCCGAGGTCGGCCGCCTTTACCTCACGTACGAGTGGACGAGCCCGCTCTTCACTGAGTTCGGTCGTGACGATGACAGCGACTTCCGGATCGAGTCCCGGCCGTTCTTCGCACACGGCGACGTCCTCGTCGTCGTGCACTCGGATGTCGCGGGCGCTCCGCGCTCGTCGGACGCGCTGACCGGCTTGGTCGCCGAGCTCCGCAACGAGGGCGTGGAGCAGGCGCTCGTCATGTTCAACGGCTCCGAGGGAGCGCAGCCGGTCCTGTTCGGCGGCTGGCGCGTGGCCCTTCAACCGCTGGTCAACGTCCCGCAGGGCCTTGGCAGCGTGGCCTGCAACCTCCTCATCTCGACGAACGTCTACTTCGAATTCCTCGATCGCGTGGCGTGGCGCACGCTGAACTATCGCTGACTCACGCGGCTTTGCCGACGTGCGCCGCGAGCTGGTTCAGCGGAACGATCGGGAAGGCAACGTCCTCGATGTAGGGAGCGTGCACTGGCCGCCCGGTCACGAACAACCCGCGCACCGACCACTCCTCCGCCGCGCCGGTCAGACCCAGTAGCTCGAGCGCCGCCGGGACCCGCGCCTCCAGCCACGCGACGCGCTCGGCGTGCTTTCTCATCGACGTGCTGCCGATCGCGCGGAAGTGCTCGCTCATCTCGCGCGCGATTTCGGCGGCCGTCATCGCACCCGAGAGATCCTTGCACTCGAGCGCCCACAGCGTCCGCGTCGACGCGTCGCCGGTGAGGACGTCGATGTCGCCGAGCGACTGCCCCGGTGCACGCTCGAGCCGCTCGTCGCCGATCCGGCCCACGCGCTCGGCTATCGCCAGGCGCCCGTCGTCGCGGAGGACCCGAGCCACCTCGTGCTCGAACGCCGCGCCGTCCTCCCCCGCGAGCCGGCCGAGCTGCCGCCGCAAGACCGACGTCTCCGCTAGGGCCTGGTAGCGGCCGCTCGTCATCTGCCCGATGAGGATCTGCATCGCCGCGACAACGTGGCGCCGACCCCAGAGGACCTCCTCGCCCGCATCCCTCTGGCGGACCACAAAGGGCCGCCGGTTGTACGACCAGCGCCGGGCGAACAGCCACGGGTAGGTATCCGGGCCCTTCCCGCCCGGCGGCGCGAGGAAGTCAGCCCGAGGCCCCATCGACAGGTAGGCGATCCCGGCGCTGATGCGCGCCGCGCGCTCAGCGGACCCGCCGGGCCAGTCCAGGACCTCCGCCAGGACCGCGACCGCCTCAGCGTGCGGCAGCGCCACCACCTGCACGTCCCGGTCGCGCCCAAGAAGGTTCGCCGCGACGAGCAGCTCGCCGAGCTCGGTCAGCTTTACACCCGCCTCGGCCTCGACGTAGGGGTCGAGCCGGCGCAGCGGCTCGAGCGTGGACGCCTCATCCACAACCCGACGCGGCTCCGAAGCAAACCGCTGCCGGCTGCGCGCGCGCTCCTCCTCGACGTAGACGTCGAAGTACGCGCCGCGGCCGGTCTCGTACCGGTCGTATTCGACCAGGCGGAGCTGGCCGTCATCGCGGACGAGCAGATCCATCGTCGTGAGCTCGCCGTGGATCGCATCGGACAGGTTGCCCCAGTCGAGAAGCAGCGACGCGCAGGCGAGCGCCTCGTCGTGCCGCGACATGCTCCACCGCGCGGTGCCCGACGGCGGCTGCGCAGCGGCGTACTCGACGAGGAAGCGGCAGCACACCGCCGCCTGGTTCGCCCGAGCGACCTCGTCGCGCAGCTCGGCGGCCGACGCCGGGTACGTCGCCTCCCGCGCCGCCAGAGTCGCGCGCCGACGCTCTGAGTCGCCGATCAGCCGCTCGTTCGCGGTCATCAGGGTCTTGAGCAAGCCGGCTGCGTTGACCTCGTCGATAACGCGGCGGACCTCGCCGAACAGGAACTCGACTGCGCTGCGCAGGACGTCATTGCGTCGCTCGTGTGGGATCTGCTCGTTGCAGTACCCGAAGGTCGCACGCAGGTGTTCCCCGACGGCGAACCGCGCGGCCGTCAGATCGGCCTCCTGCACCGGGCGGGCACGGCCGTCGGCCGGCTCCATCATCGGCCGATCGTCGGTCGCGAACGACAGCAGGTGCTTCTTGACGCCCAGCGGCGCCGCCGCGTCGACGATCGCAGCGCGCTGCGCCTCCGTGAAGGCGGCGCCGGCGCCCCGCTCCCGCGCAATCGCCGCAATCCCCTTCGCGAGTAACCCGACGAGCCGCCGATCGGCGGCGTTGTCGTTCGCTGGCACTAACCGCTTGATCTGCGAACTCAGCGCCAACCGAACCGCGCCGGGACCGACAACCTCGACACCATCCGCGTCGCCGGATCCCGGGTCCGGCCCGCTCCCGAGCCAGAACTCGCGAGCCTCGAGCGTTACGTCGAACTGCAGGCACCGCAGCGTCCGGGCGAGCTCGGCGAGGAGCTCGCGCATCGGCCCGCGAAGCTCGGCGAGCCAGTACGCGACGGTGTCGATCACATCGAGCGGCAGATCGAAGTCCCCGTGCGGCCCGACCACCCACAGCCCAACCGGCGCGCCGCCCACGAAGCGGGCCAGCCTGCCCTCGCGGATCATCTCGACGGAGAAGTAGAGGTCGCCCTGCCGCGCCGCCTCCGGGTGCTCGCGCTCGACCTCGCGCACTTTGCCGGCGGCGTCCGGCGCGCCATGCCGGTCGCGCGCGGCGCGCGCCTCCCGCCGGTAGTCCGCGCCGGAGCCCGGCTCGACCACCACCGCGGTCGCTTCGCGGAACGGCGCAAAGCTCCGCTCGTTGGCGCGGTAGGCCCCGTAACCGTCGAGCGGCGAGAACATCGTCATCTGCGTAATCCGCTCGAGCGCGCGCGGCGCGCGCGCGAACTTCCACAGCGCGAGCGGGTCGCCCGACTCAAGGAAGCCGATCACGTCGAGATCCGCCGCCGTGATTCCTTTGAGCGTGAGGTTCGGCGCCTGCTCTCGCTGCGTGCCGACGAACACTGAGCGCCCCGCCGCCTGCCCGACGATGAGCCCCAGCACCTCGTCGCCGACCTCGGCAGCCCGCGTAGCGAGCGCCTCGAGATGCGCGTGCGCGGCGTCGAGGTGCGGCCGCGTGCCGAAGGTGGTGTAAGGGCTGCGCTCGCCCAGCCCGCTGAAGTCGTCAGACAGCACGAGCGCCGCGACGATCTTGTTGCTGTCGCATCGCGCGTGGATCTCGCTGAACGAGGTGGATGCGTCGCGTCGGCGGAGGAACTGCGGCTGCAGCATCATCCGCCGCAGCGCGTCAGCGACGTCCTCGTCGACCTCGGCGCCGAACAGCGCTGCGGCAGGCTCGACCCCGATCTCCTCCACCGCTCGAAGCACTATGCGATGCCGCAGCGCGGTGCATACGCCGAAGGGCCGTGCGAGCACGATCCACTCGCCGTCGCGCAGCAGCGGCCAGCGGTCCACCGCGCCATCCCGCAGCTCCGCGTCGCTGAACCGGCGGGACCCGAGATCAACGGTCAGCGGCTCGAGCACGTCCACATTGCGGTGCGGAAACACCTTCCGGAGGTCGTCGACGCGGAACGCCATGGCTCGCTGGAGGGAGATCAGCTCCTTCCCCGCCGGGAGCACGATCTGCCCTGGTGCCCCGTCCGGAAGCGCGTTTCGGTCGAGACCGGCACCCCTCAGCGCGAGGTCGCTCACGAGTAGCGTCGCCTCGGCGAGATGCCGGAGCTCGCCAGCGAGCTTCCGGGGCAGGGCGCCGCGCAGCAGGAACGCCCTGAGCAGCAGCCGCAGCGTGTACGGCGAGTCGACCGAGATGCCCGCACCGACCAGGTGCGACCCGCCGTGGAAGGCGATCTCCTCCGTCAGGAGCTCCTCGAATGGATCCTCGGCGATCGACGCCGCCGAGGCCAGCCCGCCTTCGGTGAGCATCCGCCGCAGCGACTCGCTGTCGAGCGCTCGCTGCGCCGGCCGCCGCGGCTGCTCGGCAGCGAGCCCTGCCAGAACCTCCAGCCGCCAGATCGCGCCCGCATTGCGGGGAACCGCATGAAGCCCGGCGACCGCCGTCGCAACAGCCAAGGGCTGGAACCCACGCAGCACCGACCGCGAGTCGTCGAACTGGCTCGGCTGCTTGAAGATCACCTCTCCATGGTGACCGGCGTATCAGTCAGGCAATTCAGACACACGCGCGCGTTCCAACCTCCGGCCACCGGCGCGCGAACTCGCTGGCGATCCTACCCCCTCCCGAAATTGAGCGCCGCGAGCGCTTTGCGCGACAGAAACGGCGGGCAAGACCTCCGGCAGCGCTCCTGCTTTCCATGCCGGGCGACAGCGCGAGCCCTCGATCGCTCGGCTCCCGTTTCCACGTCCAGCGATAGTGAGCCGTTACCCGCGTCGGCCAAGCAGCTGGAAAACCCAACTCTGACGACGCCCCGGGGCGGAGAGCCGGACCGCCCGACCGCGTGGGGTTGACACGGCTTTGCGTGGCACCCCAGCTTGAACAGATGGCGTGCCCCGGCCGGCGGGCCCCTACGGCGCAGCCGCCGGGGGCTCGCGCACCCCCGCGATCACCCGCGCCGCCGCCTCCGGATCCTCCGCCCCGCATGAGCGAGCTGTGGGACACGCGCCACCCGGTCGCCTCGAACATCCTGGCCTACCCGGAGGGCCACGCGGCGCTGGCCGCCGCTCGCCGCGCGGGCAGGCTGACCGCGACCGGGTACGACAGGGCGAGCGAGGACTTCGAGGCCGTTCAAGGCGAGCTTCTCCTCATGGGGATCGACGAACGGCTGGCTCGCCACGCCGGAAGCCTCGCCGCCGACCTCCGCCTTCGCGGCGCCGACGCCGTTCACCTGGCGAGCGCGCTCGCGCTCGGTGCGGACTCCACCGCGGTCGTTACCTGGGACCACGAGCTCGCCCGCGCCGCCCGCGAGAGCGGCTGCGCGGTGGCCTCGACAGCTTGACCGCCCGCCGAGCGCCGAGGTTTACGAGCGCCCCCACGCGGTACCGGATGTCAGCACCCACCAACTGCGAAAGGACCCCCATGCCCGAAGACCTCACCGGCAAGAAGATCGCCTTCCTCGCCACCAACGGCGTCGAGCAGGTCGAGCTCACCGAGCCCCGCAAGGCCGTCGAAGGCGCGGGCGCCGAGGTGCACCTGATCTCGCTCGAGGAGGGCGACTTCCAGGGCTTCGACCACCTCGACAAGGGCGAGACCGTCACGGCCGACAAGGCGGTGGCCGATGTCTCAGCCTCCGGCTACGACGGCCTGGTGCTGCCCGGGGGCGTCGCCAACCCCGACTTCCTGCGAGCGGACGAGGACGCCGTGCGCTTCGTGCGCGAGTTCGTGGAGGCCGGCAAGCCCGTAGGCGCGATCTGCCACGGCCCCTGGACGCTCGTCGAGGCCGACGTGGTGCGCGGCAAGACTCTCACCTCGTTCCCCAGCATCCAGACCGACATCCGCAACGCCGGGGGCGAGTGGGTCGACGAGGAGGTGCACGTGGACGAGGGCCTCGTCACGAGCCGCAGGCCCGACGACCTGCCGGCCTTCTGCGCCAAGATCGTCGAGGAGTTCGCCGAGGGGCGCCACGAGGAGCTTGCTGCGCAGACCGCCGCGGCGGATCAGGCCGCCGACGCCCAGTCGTTTCAGACGAGCGGCTGAGGGAGCGCCTGGCGAGGGCCGGCGACAGTTGCGTCGTCGGCCCCCGAAGGCGATGCGGCGAGTAGCGTCGGCGCATGAGTGCCACTGAGGCTGTGCGCCACACCTACTTCCACGTCCAGCGTGGGGGCTTGAAACTGCGAGAGGAGAGTCCGGGGAGGCCGCACCTAATTCAGTTCGAGCGCGCGGACCGGCCCGAGCAGCGTCCGAGCAGCTATAGCATCGTCATGGTCGATGATGGCGAGGCGCTGCGGCTCGCTCTCGGCGCCGCGCTGGGCGTGCGCGGTGTCGTCTCGAAGCGGCGACGGCTGTTCCTTTGGAAGACTGTCCGCATACACCTCGATGAGGTTGATGCGGTCAAGTCGTCTGAAGTGGTGTAACTCCTCGTCGGGGGGTTCACGCGGCTTGTAGCTCGGGCACCTCCCTTCCCTCATCGCCCTGGTCCTCTAGGACCAGGGCGATCGACTCGGCCGAGAGGTAGCGCCGCCCGACCAGCCACTCGTCGTTCTGCTCGATGAGGACTTGCTGGTCAACCGACGAGTCTGGGGCCCGCGGTGGCCGGAACTTCGTTCCGGCCCCTACGCGCCCGTTACACCACTTCTACTGACGTGGCCGCCCATTTTCTCAGGTCCGCGCGGCTCTGCAGAGCCAGCGCTGGCGGTCCGGTACCCCGAGAAAGCGGGTTCTGCGGGGTACCACGCAGAGTGGACTGGTCCTTCCATCCTCGTCGTTCTACGCGCACGAGACAATGCGGGCTACTGGCTCGGCCCGGCAGCACTCGCGCACCCTTCAGAGATGGGATGAGAGCCAGAGAGCGAGCGCGACGACGACCGGCAGGGCCAAGATCCATTCGACGTTGAGGTCGGTGGATGGGCGATCGGTAGGGGGATGCGGTACGGCCTCGTCGTGCCCGATGTCGTCAGGCGGCATGGACGGGGACCTCTGATTCGAGCGCGACCACGGCTGTCAGTAGGTCTGCATCCTTGCCGGCATGGGCAACGAGTTGGAGTCCGACCGGGAGGTCACCCGCCTCCACTGGTGCTGGCATTGAGACAGCGGGGAAACCGACGAGGCTCCAAGGGATGGAGTTGCGGGCGAGCAGGCCGAGATATCGCGTGGCGTCTTTGCGCAGCGGTGCTTGGATGAGCGCTGTCGGGAGGGCGAGTAGGTCGACGGTGGTGAAGATGTCGGCGAGATGCCGACGCAGGGCGCTTCGAAGACGCTGGGCGTCGACGTAATCGCTCGCGCGGATCTCGTGGGCAGCGTCGAGCTGCTCACGGGTCTCGGTCCAGCATTGTGCCGGGTCGGTGCCGGCTGCACGGTGAAATGCCGCCGCCTCACAGCGACTGATCAGCAAGCCGGCGGCTGTTGCCGCGTCGAAGTCCTCCGCGGTTGGGTTGGCGAGCGACACGATGTTCGCGCCGGCATCCGCAGCGATCTCGAGGGAGCGTCCGAACGCGGCGTGAACCGCTGGGTCTGCGTCAATGAGAGCAGCGTCGGCGACACCGATGCGCAGGCCGCAAACCGCGCTGTGCTGGTCGGGATGCTCGATGATCGGGTTCCTAAAGGCTCCGGCGTGGAACGCGACGAGCCAGGCATCCGCACATGTCGTGGCAAGTACGCCGACGTGGTCCATCGACCATGAGAGGGGGAGGACCCCGTCAGTCGGAAGCAGATCGAACGAGGGTTTGTACCCGACCACGCCGGTGAGGGCCGCCGGGATGCGCACTGAGGCGCGCGTGTCGGTGCCAAGCGCAGCGTGCACGGATCCGATGGCCACGGCGATCGCCGACCCTCCGCTCGAACCTCCCGGTACGCGATCGGGGTCCGCTGGATTGCGGGCCTGCGGCGTTGTGACGCCGAGGGCGAATTCGTGGGTTGTGGTCTTGCCCAGGATGAGGGCGCCGGCTCGACGGAGGTTCGCTACCGCGGCCGCGTCGGAAGTGGGCTGCTGGTTGTAGGCGTCGGAGCCGGCTCGCGTCGGGAGGCCCGCCACGTCAATGTTGTCCTTCACGCCGATCGGGATGCCGTGCAGCAGACCGCGGTCGTGGCCGGCGACAAGCTCGTCGTCGCATCGCACTGCCGCGGAAAGAACCGAAGCCTCGTCTATTGCTGCGAATGCCCCGAGCTCAGCGTGGCTGCTGGCGCGGTCCAGTGCCTCGCGAGCGAGCGTGGCGCACGTAATCCGCCCTAGGCGCAGCTGCCGAGCCGTTTCGGCGATACGACTCTCGACCGAAGGAGCCGGCAATCCCGCGCGATCGCCGCAGGTCGGACCCGCCAGTCCATGACGCGGCTCGCCGTGCGCCCACGCACGAACGTCTCGGACGGCGTCGGAGAATGCGCGCGCCGCGACGCTCACGACAGGTCCGATGCCAGGTCGAGGCTCGAGTGTCGCAGGCGCAGGTAGGTGGCCGTGCCATGTTCATCGGTGGCGAACCCGTACTCGAGAGTGCCCCGGATCCGGATGACCGTCCCGTTGGCGATCAGTGCCAGCGTGGGTGGCGGGTCACAGATGAGGATGCCGATTTCGCTGCCTGCGTGACTGCAGCCGGGAGAGAGCAGGCCGACGCCCACGGCGCCGAGGCGGTCACGGTAGAGCGGCGCCTCGAATCGCACTTCGCCGCCCGCTAGGTGCTCCGCGAGGGCGGAGTAGCCCACACCCGAGGGGGACATGAGACTCGCTAGCTCAACGGTCATCGGGTGCGCGCTCGCGGGGCTCATGCGGCGGAGAGCACCGGGGGGCCCGGCTCGAAGAGATGAGTTTCGGTGGTGATGGCTTTGTTGCGTGCGCTCGCGAGTTCGATGAAGCCGGCGACGACGGCGGGGCGGTCGAGGGGTGCGCGCGCGCCGGCGAGCAGCTTCGGTGTGGGGAAGCCGCTGAGCGGGACGATCGCGCTCGCTCCCGGGGCCTCGCAGTCGTCGATGCGGTTGGCGAGTACGACGTGGCAGCGCGTCTCGCTTGAGCGCTCGAGCACCGCGAGGTCGCGGATCCATGAGGGATCGATCGCCGCGGTCACACAGATGAGTTCGGCACCGAGGGCGGCGAGGCAGCGCCCGGCCTCTGGCACGGCGAGATCGGCCCCGCCCAGCACGCCGACGCGTCCCCAACCGGTGTCAAACAGCAGCCAATCCTCGCAGGTGGGCGACCACGCGGTGGCTGGGTCAAGGTGGACGCGTCGTGAGAGCTGGACCGTCCCGGACGGGGTCGTAACGGCATGGACGGCGATCGCTGCCCCCGCCTCTTCCACAACTGTTCCCAGAACGCACCAGGCCTTGGCCCGTTGCGTCGCCGCCGCGACACGCTCGAGCAGAGCCGGGGTGTCGACGGCTATCGCGAGCGCGTGGTCGGCATTGGTGGGTCGGGCGTGGCAGGGGTGCTGTGGAAGCACCCAGATGCCGGCGCCCAGCGCCGCCACTTCGTCTAGTTCGCGCCCGAGGTCGTTGGCGTTCGACCAGCTTCCCTGGATCGCCGCGACCTGAACGGCAGTCGTCGGCACGCTGACCGGTTTGAGTGCACGCTTGCCCCCGGGGGTGCTCGCGAAGGGCTCATCCAGGATCGCGTATGCCTGCGGTCGCCGCGTTAGAAGGCGCATCTTGCGGGGGCCCGGCTGGAGTTCGAGATCGGTGAGCAGCGTGCCCTCCTCGATGTCTGGGCCGAGGAGCTCGAGCGTTCGGCCATCGGCGTCGATCGCGCACGAGCCGCCCATGTAGCGGGCAGCGCGCTCGCGGCCGGCCTTGGATGCCGCGAGGATCGGCACACCGTTCTCGGCAGCTCGGACGGGGAGGTGCAGCATCGCCTTGTCCTCGCTGAAAAAGTTCGCGCAGTTCACGAGTAGGTCTGCGCCCGCGAGCGCTAGGTTTCGCGCAACCCAGGGCAGACGCGAGTCGAAGCAAATGAACAGCCCGATCCGCCCGAACTGGGTGTCGGCGACAGCTGCGGGCCGATCCCCGCGCGTGAACCAGCGCCTGTCGTGGGGCGCCAGGTTGAGCTTGCGGTGCGTAGCGACAACCCCGTCGCCGGGCACGAGCAAGATTGCCGAGTTGTAGAGTCGGTCAGCCTCACGCTCGGTGATCCCGCAGCCGAGCACGACACCGGTTTCGTCGGCCAGCTCGATGAGGCCCGCCACGAACTCGCCGTCCAGCGGCGCGCCGTGACCGAGAGCGTGGGCGGCGTCGTCGAATAGGTACCCGGCGTTCATCGCCTCGGGCAGAGCGATGACCTGGGCGCCCTGGTCCGCGAGATCGCGGACGTGATGGGCGATCCGCGCGAGGTTGCGCTCGGGCTCGCCGAGCTCGGCGAGCGTCTGGACAGCGCCGACCTTCAGCAGCACGGCATCACGACGCGCTTGCCGAGCGCCCCGTTCATGTAGGGAGAACGGTGGCCAAGCACCTCCTCGAGCGTCTCGAGCTGGCGCAGTTGGCCCAGGACCGTCTCCCGGGTGGGCTGGGCGACCGCGCCGTTCTCGGCCACGAGTCGTCCCTCGATGAAGACCTTCTCGATCACCTCGCCCTTGCGTTTCAGGCAGCTGATGTCGGCGACGGGATCAGTGCTGAGGACCAGCAGGTCGGCGAGTTTGCCAGGCTCAACCGTGCCGACGCGGTCATCGATCCAGAGGGCCTCGGCAGCGGTTTTGGTCGCCGAGACGATGGCGTCCATGGGACTCATCCCGAAGCGGACGTAGAGCTCGAGCTCGTATGCGGAATCTCCGTGGTAGGTGAAGGGCATGCCGGCGTCCGTGCCACAGGCGATTTTGACGCCTGCCTCGATCGCGCGGCGGAAATTTTCTTCCATCGCGAGGGCGACGTTCTCCACTCGGCCGCAGATGAAGGGATGCACCTTGGAGCGAAACTCATCCCAGTGGTGGTTGTAGATGAGGTCGTAGTAGGACAGCGTTGGCGTCCACATCGTGCCGTTCTCGACCATCAGCGCGTAGTTGCCGGAGTAGTCGCTGTCGGCGTAGAGCCCGCCGTCGATCTTGCGGGAGCTCTGCCAGCCACCGTGGTCGAGGTTGGGCGGGGGCTCCCACCCGATCGGCTGTCCGTGCACGATCACGTCCACGCCGGCCTCGATCGCAAGCTTGACGCCGGGCCCCCCGTAGGCGTGGCAGTGCGTGGGGACCCCGGCGCGATGGGCCTCCTCGACCATCGTGCTCACCTCTTCGGGGATCAGTTGCACGCGGCTCTCAACATGCCCCGTAAGCACCTCCGAGGTGCACATGACCTTGACCACGTCGGCGTTGCGGTAGATCGAGGTCTGCTCGCGCGCCGCCTTGCGGGCCTCGTGCGGGCCGCTGACTTCTCGGGGCCCGAAAAAGGATCCGCGGGCGCCGGTGGCCACAATGGCAGGGCCCGCTACGAGCAGTCGCGGGCCTGCGACGATCCCGTCGCGCTGGGCGCGGCGCAGCTCGAAGGGCATGTCGCGGCGCGCTAGCGCGTCGAGCACCGTGGTGAACCCTCCTTCCAGCCACCATGGAAGGTATGACGCCGCCCGGACCATTAGATACTCGTCAGGCGTGTCGAGGATGTTGCCCCAATCGGCCTCGCCGCCCCACATCACAACGTGCGTGTGCACGTCGATCATGCCTGGCATCACCCACCGCCGGGCACAGTCGTGGGTCAGTGTGCCCTCGGGCACCGCGAGGCCGGCGCCAACGGCGGTGATGCGGCCATTCTCAACGAGGATCGTCGCGCCAGGCGTGGTTGTGCCGTCGCCGACGATCACCGTGGCGTTGGTCAGGGCGAATGACGTCATCGGGCTCCTATCGCGACGGAGAGATCGAGGTCGAGGAGATCGCGCATTCCGGGTTCCGCGGAGGCCATCACCTCGCGCTCTAAGTGGGCGGTGAGCAGGGTCCGGAGCTCCAGGAAGTCCGGGTGGTTCGGATCCCGGGGGCGGGGCAGGGTGACGGTGAGTTCTTCGACGATGCGTCCGGGTCCAGCGGAGACGAGGACGACTCGGTCAGCGAGCAGCAACGCCTCGTCGACATGATGGGTGACGAACACAGCGGTGATCGAGAAGCGATGCCAGATCGCCAGGAGGAAGCGCTGCATGAGCACACGGGTCTGGAAGTCCAGTGCGGCGAACGGCTCGTCGAGCAGCAGCACCTGCGGGTCGACCGCCAGGGCTCGCGCCAGCGCGACGCGCTGGCGCATCCCACCTGAGAGCTCGTGGGGGAGGTGCTCGGCGAAGTCCGAGAGCCCGACGGCGCCGAGAAGCTCATCGACACGGGCCCGGCGCTCACGCTTTGTCTGTCCACCGAAGCCCAAGCCGCTGCCTACGTTGTCACGCACGCGCAGCCACGGGAACAGATGGTGCTCCTGGAAGACGAGCGTGCGGTCGGGACCGGGCTCGGTGATCGGCTTGCCGTCGAGGAACACCTGCCCGCTCGTCGGGGCTTCGAGGCCGGCGGCGAGCTCCAGCAGCGTCGTCTTGCCGCAGCCGCTCGGGCCGATCAGCGCCACGAATTCCCCACTGGCGATCTCGAGATCGACCGGGGCGAGCGCAGGAATGTTCGTGCCGTCACGGGCAGGCCAACTCTTGCTCGCCCCTGCCCAGTACAGGCTCATCAACGCCCCCACCACAGCAGCCGGCGCTGTGCGAGCAGTAGCAGGCTGTCAGCCAGGAAGCCGCAGATGCCGATGACCACGATCCCGATCAGGATCAGATCGGCATCGAACTGCTCGCGGCCGATGATGATCACTGCGCCCAGCCCGGATCGCAGGCCCACCATCTCGGCAGCCAGGACGGCCATCCAAGCCGCGAAGAAGTTGAGGCGCACCATGGTGAGGATCTGTGGGGCCGCCGCCGGCAGTACGACGCGCGTCCACAGCTGACGGCCATGAGCTCCCAGGCTGCGCGCGGTGCGCACGAGATCCGCGTCTACGGCGTCGATCGCCGCGATGGTGGCGATCGTCAGCAAGAAGACCACTCCCAGGGTGACGATGAAGATCGCGGTGCCGTTCCCGATCCCAAACAGCGAGAGCCCAAGCGGGATCCAGGCGATGGGCGCCACGGGCGCCAGAACTCGCACGATCGGCAAGATGCCGAGACGGGCCGGTCGCCATGCACTCACCGCGACTCCGAACGCGAAGGCGATTCCCAGTCCGCAGGCCAATCCCAGCCCCACCCGCAAGAAGGACGCGACGACCGCATCGGTGATCGAGGTGGCATCGGGACCGATGCCGACGGTGGCGCCCCCCTCAAAGAAGTAGGGGACAAAGCGGCTGGGCGGAGGAAAGAGCGCTGGGTTGACCCACCCCTGGGCGGCAGCGAACTCCCAGACCGCGATCAGCGCCGTCCAGCTGAGCGTGCCCCAGAAGAGTCCCGCCAGCGAGGGGCGCACCAGCCAGCGACCGCCACGACGACGGCCAGCGGGGAGGACCAGGACCCGTTCGGTCGCCGCGGGCGGCGTGACTGCGGTGGGTGCGCTTGCTCCCTCCATCAGGCCACGGTTTCGAGTAGGTCGAGGCTGAGCACGTCCTTTGTCTCGGTGCGCTTGACGTAGCCCAGCGCGCGCATGTCGCCGACACCCTTGTCCATCGCGGTGATGGCCTGATCGTCGAGGCGGACCTGCGGCGGCTGGCGCTTGAGGCCTTCGGCCAGTGGCTCCTCGGGTACCTTGAAGTACTTGCCGTCACTGAGCGCCTTGAAGGAGCCCTGGAAGTCCCGATCGATCTGATCGTTGGCCTTCAGCACCGCTCGCAGGTAGCGCTTCACCGTGTCTGGCTGGCGTTCGACGAGCGGGCGCTTCATCGTGATCACGCAGTCAGGCGCGTTCTTGCCCCATGCGGTCTCGTTGTTTCCGATGTAGGTGCCCTGCGCCTCTTCGATGACCAGCGCGGCGTAGGGCTGCACGACGGTGCAGACATCAACGTCCTTGTTGATCAGGGCCTGCCCCATCGCCAAGAGGTCGTTGAAGAAGACCATGTCGAAGTCCTGGTAGCTCAGCCCCTCGCTCTTGAGCAAGTGAAACGCCGTCAGCTCCAGCGTGTCGACCCGGAGCGTGCCGAGCTTGAGGCCGGTCCCCTTCTTGGCGCTGAGGTCGCCGAGCGACGTCACGCCGACCCCATCGCGGGCGACCAGCTCGAGGCCGCTCTTGCCGCTTCCCGCGACGATCACGAGATCCTGACCCTTCTCCTTGTTGATCACCGTGTTCGAGAATGGGTTGTGGACGACGTCGTTGGCTCCAGCCACCAGCGAGGCGATGTTGTCACCTGGATTGCCGAAGAAGCTCAGCTCTACGTCGAGCCCCTCGTTGCTGAAGAGCCCGGTGGCATCTGCCAAGAAGAGCGGAGCCATGCAGCCGCCGACCAGATGGCCAGCGCGCAGCTTGCCGGCCTTGGGCCCATCGCCGGAGCCGCACGACGTGAGCGCAGAGCCCGCTGCTAACGCCGCGGCCGCGCCGACGAACCGCCGCCGGGTCATCGTGGGATTTGCGTACATGAGACCTGTCCCCCTCGGGTGGTGACGCGGCTCTGCTCGCGTCGGGTTGCCGGACAGAGCGGCGGTCATTTTGCGACCGCCCATGCTTCTTCTGAGAACATGCGGGCAAGCACCTCTCCCACGCGCTGCTCGACGAACGCCGCACTGCGTTCGATGTTCTCGTGCAAGAGACGGACTGCGCCCTCCGCGTCGCGCTCCAGGAGCGCGCCCACGATCAGTCCATGCTCGCGAATGGTGGTTTCGATGCGCTCCACCGTGGTGAAGTCGTAAATGCGCAGCACCCGGATCCGGTCGTTGATGTCCCGCAAGAGCGCGCGCGCCACTGAATGCTCGCTCGCCTCCGCGAGACCCACGTGGAAGCCCTCGTCGGTGTGAACGAAGGACGGAAGGTCCTTGGGCACGCGCATCCGATCCCACTGCCGTGCCAGAGCTTGCAGCGGCTCTTGCGCCGCCAGGGTGGCCGCTCGGCGAACAACCATCTCCTCGATTGCAATCCGCACTTCGTACAGTTCACGCATCTTCTGCAGGCGGGGCGGACTCGGCACGAGACCCATCGAGGGGCGCTTCTCGACATGGCCGTCGCCCTCGAGCCGACGAAGCGCTTCACGCACTGGCGTCCTGCTCGTCGCAAAACGCTTGGCGAGATCCTCCTCGACCAGGCGACCGTAGCCCAACTGGCCGAGGAGAAGCTCATTCCGCAAAGTGCGGTAGACCGCATCAGTCCGCGACAAAGTGCGGTAGACCGCATCAGTCCGCGAGTTAGGGCGCTCGCGAAGAGCGATTGTATGCGGGGTCGCGTCCACGACAGTGCACGGTACGATCTACCTCTTACCCTTGGAATGGACCGACGGTCGGTAATTCAAGGTCGGGGGTTCGACCGCCTGTCGAAGTCAAGTCGTCTGAAGTGGTGTAACTCCTCATCGGGGGTTCACGCGGCTTGTAGCTCGGGCACCTCCCTTCCCTCATCGCCCTGGTCCTCTAGGACCAGGGCGATCGACTCGGCCGAGAGGTAGCGCCGCCCGACCAGCCACTCGTCGTTCTGCTCGATGAGGAGGGCGCCGGCGAGGCGGATCGCCGAGGCGTCGTTGGGGAAGATCCCGACGACGTCGCAGCGGCGTCCGATCTCCTTGTTGACCCGCTCCAGCGGGTTGGTGCTCCTGAGCTTGGCCCAGTGGGCGGCGGGGAAGCGGTAGAAGGCGAGCAGGTCCTCCTCGGCCTGCTCGAGGAAGGCGGCGACCTTGGGCACCGGACCCCGGAAGCGCTCCAAGACCTCACCGAGCCGTGCCTTCGCTTGCTCGAGGCCCGAGGCGTCGAAGACCTCGCGAAGCGCTGCCGCGACCAGCCCCTGGTCCGATCTACGGCAGTGGCCGCGCATGTTGCGGACGAAGTGGACCGTGCAGCGCTGCCAGGGGCAGCCGAGGATCCGCGTGATCGCGGCCTTGAGGCCCTTGTGCTCGTCGGAGATCGAAAGCCGCACTCCGCCCAGCCCGCGGCCGACCAGCTCGCGCAGGAACTCGATCCAGAACGCCTCCGACTCGACCTCGCCGATCGAGATCCCGATCACCTCGCGCCGCCCGCTTTCGTGGACCGCGTAGGCGACCACGAGCGCCTTCGAGCGCACGTGGCCGCGGTCGCGGACCTTCAGGTGCTTGGCGTCGAGCCAGAGGTAGGGAACTCCCCCTCCAGCGGGCGGGAGCGGAAGGCCTCGACCCGCTCGTCGAGGCCCCGGCAGAGGGCCGAGACGCGATCCTTGGTCATCCCGTATCCGCCTCCATCAGCTGCGCGGCAACCATCGCCACGGCTTCCTTCAGGAAGTCGGCGTGCTAGTCCAGCAGGGGTCTTTCGGACGACCTCGGCGGTCGTCATGCTCTGCCTCTCGGCCATCGTGGTGTTCCTTTCGTCAGTCGACTTGCTGGTCAACCGACGAGTCTGGGGCCCGCGGTGGCCGGAACTTCGTTCCGGCCCCTACGCGCCCGTTACACCACTTCTACCGACGTGGCCGTTGATGCCCTCGGCTCATACATCGAACTCGAAGCCGTGGCGGCCGCTGAGTCAGACCTACAAGTCGAGTACCAGCTCGTTGCGCAACTCCGCGACGCATTCGGCATCACCGACGAGCGTCTCTGCCCAAGGGGCTATGCAGACCTGTCGCGGTGCCAAGCCGGTTAGGCCGAGCGTCGCGCGGCTCCGGAAGAGTCACCGCGCCGGCCACCGCCGCACGCTGCGTCGCAATCACGCTCAGGAGCACCAGCAGCGCAATCGCCACCGTGAGCACGCCGAACCGCTCGCCCAGCAGCAGCGCCGACCACCCGAGCGTGAGCAGAGGCTGCAGGAGCTGCACCTGGCCGATGCGGGCCACGCCGCCGAGCGCCAGACCGCGGTACCAGGCGAAGAAGCCGAGGAACATGCTCACGAGGCTCAGGTAGGCGAACGACGCCCACGCGCTCGCGCCTGCCTCGAATGACGCGCCCGCCGCTCCGAGGACGACGACGGGGGCAAGCAGCGGCACCGACAGCACGAGCGCCCAGGAGATGACCCGCGGTCCGCCGAGCTCCCGCGACAGCGCCCCGCCCTCCGCGTATCCGAGCGCTGCCAGGGCGACGGCGGCCAGCACGAACAGGTCGGCCATCCGCGGCGCCCCGGCCCCCTCGACGGCGGCGAAGGCCAGTACCGCCGCGAGGCCCGTGCCGGCGGCCAGCCAGAAGCTAAGCGACGGCCGCTCGCCGGCGCGCGCCACCGCAAGGATGGCCGTGGCCGCCGGCAGCAGGCCGACGATCACGGCGGAGTGCGCCGATGGGAGGTCCTGCAGCGCCAGCGCGGTGAACAGCGGGAAGCCGAAGACCACCCCGAGCGACACCAGCCCGAGCCGCGCCGCCTGGCGACGCGTGGGTAGGGGTGAGCGCACCGCGAGCAGGTAGAGGGCCGCCAGGCCGGCGGCCACGAGCGCCCGCCCGAGGCCGACGAATACCGGGTCGAGCTCCTCCACCGCCACCTTGGTGAGTGGAAGCGACAGTGAGAAGCCGAGCACGCCGAGCATGCCCCAGCCGGCGGCCGCCCAGGGCGTGCGGGCGGGGTCAGGCAAGTCGGGCGGCGATGGCGTCGGCCAGAGCCTCGGCGGCCTCGGGCGCGTCAGTGAAGAAGAGGCGCGGCTCGATCACCTCGAGCTCGATCAGGCGCAGCGCGCCGCCGTCGTCGCGCACGAGGTCCACGCGCGCGTAGAGGGTGGGGAGCTCGAGCGCAGCCATCACCGCCTCGGCGGCGCGCAGCTCGTCCGCGCCGGGGTCGACGCGCGTGCTCGTGCCGCCCCACTCGGGCTGGACGCGGAAGTCCTGGTCGGCCGGTTGCTTGCGCACGGCGTGCGTGAGGTTGTCGTCGACGAACACGAGCGACAGCTCGCCGTCGCTTGCCACCGAGGGAAGGAATGGCTGCACGAGCACAGCGCCGCCGCCGGCGAGGAGCGTGTCGGCGTGGTCCTGAGCGGCGCCGGCGCCGGTTGCCTCGACGCGCATCAGGCGCCTGGCGCCGCCGTCGATCGCCGGCTTGACGATGGCGTCGCCCCAAGCGCGCACGTCCAGCTCGTGGGCGATGTCCACGGTCGAGCCGGGCTCGATCCAGAGCGTGGGGACCGTCGGCACGCCGCGATCCTCGAGATCGCGGAGGTAGCGCTTGTCGCTGTTCCAGCGGATGACCTCCGCGGGGTTCCACAGATCCGTCACGCCGCCTGTGCGCTCGGCCCAGGCGACGAACTCGTCGCGACGGTCGAAGTAGTCCCACGTCGAGCGGATCAGGCAGATCGGGGCGGCGGCCCAGTCGGACTGCGGGTCGTCCCACACGAGCGGGACCGGCTCGAGCCCGCGCTGCTCGAGCGCCGCCACGAGGGGGGTGTCATCCAGGTCGAGGTCGGGGAACTCGCTGCTGGTGGCGAGGGCTACGCGCACGGGCCGAAGTCGGCTCTAGTGGCGAGCGGCCGCGGGCGCGAGTGCGCGCAACGAACGCCGCCGTCGCGGCTGGGGCGAGGTGCCCGTGGCCATCTGGGCGGCGCGCAGCTCGAGCAGGCCGACGAGATCCGCGGTGAGGAGGAAGGGGTTGGCTATCGCCGGTCCGCCGCCCAGGGCAAGCGCGGCCACGAGCTCTCCGTTCGTCTCGGCCACGAGAGCGGGGAGGGTAGGTGGCCGCCGGCTGTCGAGCGCGGCCAGCCGGCGCAGCGCGAGATCGTCGCCGTGGCGGGCCATCCGGACCACGACGGTGTCCTGTGCGGTACCTGGAGTGTTGAGTGACATGGTGTTGCTCCTGAACATTGTGTGGCGGCTGACTGTCGTACAAGTCGATCGTAGCCGCTAACATTGCGTTTCCTATGTCGTACAAAGCGGACTTGTCACGGCTGGACCGGACGGCGAGCGAGTCGCTCACCCAGCAGCTCGTCGACGTGTTCACCACGGCCATCGAAGCCGGGGAGCTGCAACCGGGCGAGAAGCTGCCCACCACCCGTGAGCTGGCCGCCGACGCCGGGGTGAACCACCTGACCGCGGCGCGGGCCTACCGCCGGCTCGCCGAGATCGGTTACGTGACGGCCCGCGTGGGCCGGGGCACCTTCGTGCGCGACCTGCCTCCGGCGGCGGCCGAGGAGCGCGGGGACGACTGGCAGCTGTATGCCCTGCCGGACGACCCGCCCGACTACCGCGACCAGGTGCTCGGCGACGCCTTTCGCCTTGCCACCGAGCCCGGCGTCGTCTCGCTCTCGACCGGCTGGCCCTCGCCGCGGCTGTACCCGACCGACGAGCTGGCCGAGATCAGCGCGCGGGTGTTCGCCGAGGAGGGCGGCGAGGCCATCTCCTATCTGACGGCCGAGGGACTGCCACGGCTGCGCGAGCAGCTCGCAGCCCACGGTCGCACCAAGGGGTACGCGGCCGATGCCGACGAGATAGTGGTCACCTCCGGTGCTCGCCAGGCGATCGACCTGGTGGCCCGCGCGGTGCTCCGGCCGGGCGACGTGGCGGTGGTCGAGTCGCCCACCTTCGCCGGAATCCTCGGCTCGCTGCGCGCCACGGGCGCGCGGGTGATCGGGGTGCCCGTCGACGCCGACGGCCTCGACGTGGATGCGCTCGAGCAGGTGCTCGCCCGGCACGAGGTGCGGCTCTGCGCCCTGCAGACCTCGTGCCAGAACCCGACCGGCCGGGACCTGTCCCCCGAGCGCGCCCGGCGCCTGGCCGAGTTGGCGGTTGAGCGGAACTTCTTCGTCATGGAGGACGGCGTCTACGGCGACCTGCGCTTCGAGGGACGCAGCCCGCGGCCGCTGCGCGAGGCGGCGCCCGGGCACGTGATCTATCTCGACTCGCTGTCGAAGACCGTGGGGGGTGGCCTGCGCGTCGGCTGGCTGGCGGCCCGCGGGCCGGTGCTGGAGCGGCTAACTGCGCTGAAGCTCGCCTCCGACTTCCACACAGCCACGCTCCCGCAGCACATCGCGGCGCGCTACCTCGAGTCCGGCGGCTACGAGCGCCAGCTCGCCGCCACGCTCCCCTTCTACCGCGAGCGCCGCGACGCCCTCATGGAGGCGCTCGAGCGGCACCTGGCAGGCGAGTACCGCGCCGACACCCCGCACGGCGGGCACCACGTATGGGTGTCGCTCACGCGGCCGGTCGACGAGCGCTCGCTTTACTCCGAGGCGGTGCGCCACGGAATGACGTTCACGCCCGGCGGGGTGGTCACGGCCGAGCAGCACCGCGCGCGGGCATCGCTGCGGCTGTCGTTCTCGCTGCTCGACCCCGAGGAGCTCGACGAGGGGGTCAGGCGGCTGGCGCGGGCGCTGCGCGAGGTGCGCCGGCACGAGCGGCACCGCGCCACGGTGCCGGTGAGCTGATCAGGCTCGCGGCCGATGAGGCCGGAGCTCGACCGACTCGTCGTCTTCTGGGGAAAGGCCTTGATGAAGTCCTCAGGTAGCACCTCGGCAGCCTTCCAGACCTCGATTCCAACCAGCTCACCGGTCCCCCGGTCGTAGTCGCGAAGGCCCGATCCAGGGCTGCTTCGCCCCTCTCCTCGCTCGGGAAGGCCGATACCGTCAGCGCGCATGCTCGACGCGGCAATCATCGGAGCCGGCCACAACGGCCTCGTGGCCGCCGCGTACCTCGCGCGCGCGGGGCTGTCGGTCGAGGTGTTCGAGCGCCGCGAGGTGGTCGGCGGTGCGTGCGTCACCGAGGAGCTGTGGCCGGGGGTGCGGGCCTCGCCCGGCGCCTACACCCTGTCACTCCTGCTCACGCAGATCATCCATGAGCTCGACCTGGCCCGCCACGGCCTGCGGGTGGACGTGCACGACCCGTACCTCTTCGCCCCGCTGCCGGACGGTCGGCGCGTGATCACCTGGTCCGACCCCGCGCGGACCCATCGGCAGCTGGAGGAAGATTGGAGCCGGGCGGATGCCGACGCCTACCGCGAGTGGTCGGAGAGCCGCGAGGCGGCGGCGGCGCGCGCGCGACCGCTCATGCTCGACCCGAGTCGCGAGCGCTGGCTGGAGGCGGTCGGCCCCGAGCTACTCGAGGGGTCGATCGCCGACGAGCTGTCTGCGATCCCCTCGGAGGAGGTGCGCGTTCCGTTCGCCATCCAGGGGTTGATCGGCACCCTCGCCGGACCGGACGACCCCGGCACGGCCTTCGTCTCCCTGTACCACGAGCTGGGCGAGGCCACCGGCCGACCCGGGGAATGGGGCTACGCGCGCGGCGGCATGGGCGCCGTGACCGCGGCGCTGCGCTCGGCGGCCGAGGAGGCGGGCGCCGTGGTGCACGCGGGAGCGGCGGTTGAGGCCGTGCTCGTGGGCGAAGAGCGGGCCGGCGGGGTGGCTCTCGACGACGGACGCGAGGTCAGGGCGCGCACCGTGCTCTCCGGCGCCGATCCGCTCACCACCGCCCGGCTTGCGGGCGCCCAGCCGCCCGACGGGTGGCGCCAGCAGGGACCGGTGGTCAAGGTCATGGTGCTCCTCGACGGCCTACCCGACTTCCCGAGCTGGCCCGGACTCGAGCCGTGGCGCGGCACGGTGGACATCGGCTTCTCGATGGACGATCTGACCGCCGCGGCTGACGACGCCCGCGCGGGACGTTCGGCCGCGCGCCCGTGGATCGAGGCCGCCTGCCAGACGGCGGTGGACGAAACGCTGGCTCCGCCCGACCGCCATGTGCTGTCGCTCTTCTGCCAGTGCTTCCCGGCCGATGTGGACGCAGACGCTGCCGCCGACGCGGCCATCGCCCGCTTCGCCGAGGTCTGCCCCGGCCTCCCCGACCGCGTGGTCGATCGGCTGGCCCTCGGGCCGCTCCAGCTCGAGCAGCGCTTCGGCATCGCCGGCGGGCACATCTTCCACGGGGAGATGCTCCCCGGCCAGCTCTTCGAGGCACGGCCGGGTCCGCGGCGTTACGGAGGAGTGGAGGGCCTGTACCTCGCCGGGTCGGGTGCCCATCCAGGCGGCGCGGTCACGGGCGCGCCCGGGCTGCTGGCGGCGCGGGCGGTGATCGAGGACCTCGGTGGGGCCAACCACGGGTAAGCGCCCGGCCGATGGGGGGGGTTGGGCGAATTCCGTGACGCATAGTGGCGAAATCAGCCCAACCCCCACAGCGCGAGCCAGCCAGCCCCGCCCATGGGGTCCTCATGGCGAGCGGGCATACCCTTCGGAACGATGAGCTCCTCCGATCGTCTGCCGGCCTACGCCGGCCTTCCCGGTCACGAGCTAGTCGTGCAGGGCGTGGATGACCTGGACGCCGGGCGCGAGACGGCCCCTGCCCTCCTGGTAGCGATGGCGAGCGCAAGGCTGCGCGAAACCGGCGTGCGCGTCCCGGACACCGCCTTCGAAGCTCCATCGCATCGCCTCTACGACCTGCTCGCGAGAGCGGAGCCCGACGATGCGCACGCTCGCTACAACGCCCTCGTGCGACGGCTGGTGAGCTTCGCGCGCGCGGCCGAGCATGCGGCGCCGCGCTGACGCCGCGCGTGTCAGGGAGCTTGCCCGAGAGCTCGGGCGATGGGCCGACTGCGACACCAAGCTCTATCTGACTGGAGGAGCCACCGCCGTGCTCACCGGCTGGCGCGCCACCACCATCGACGTGGACATCAGGCTGGAGCCCGAGTCGGACTCGTTGCTGCGCCAGATTCCGGCCCTGAAGGAAAGACTGGAGCTCAGTGTCGAGCTTGCCTCGCCGCCCGACTTCATTCCCGAGCTGCCCGGCTGGCGCGATCGCAGTCCCTTTGTCGTCCGTGAAGGACGTTTGGACGTGCATCATTTCGATCCCTACTCACAGGTGCTCTCGAAGATCGAGCGCGGGTTCGACCAGGATCTCGAGGACGTGAGGGCGATGATCGCCGCCAGCATGGTGGACCCAGCGCGGGCGGTCGAACTCTTCCACGAGATCGAGCCGTTTCTGTTTCGATACCCGGCCATCGATCCGGCCGCCTTCCGCCGAAAGGTCGAGCGGGTGCTCAGTGCCGCGCAGGGGGAATGAGGCTGTTTCTTCGGTGTCGTCCTGCCTTAGTGGTGGCGGCTTCAGGCGGTCAACGCAACAGCTCCGCCATCTTCTCAGCCGGGGTTCTCCAGCTCAAGGTCTCTCTCGGTCGGCGGTTGAGCTCAGCTGCGACCCGGTCGAGCTCGACCTGGCCGTGCACG
>JAABUR0100002067.1_pt1 | contig 32582 bp, 26 predicted proteins | sample 5560091 | NCBI WGS metagenome assembly JAABUR01 (sample SAMN10711879, study PRJNA513375) | rock metagenome | isolation source: Antarctica rocks | place: Antarctica: Victoria Land, University Valley sud
GACCGAGGCGGCGTTCCTGCAGCCGACCTCACCGTTGAGCGTAACGGGCGACTCGGCGAGCGTGGCTAAGAAAGCGACCGAGCGCCGGGTTCTCGTTCTCGTTCAGCCAAGCCATGCGCACCGACATCATCGCGTCCTCATCCGAGATGGGACGGTACACGACCTTTGGGATCACGAGCGCGGTCGCGGACTCGGCTACAACTGTGAGCCCGTAACCCGCGCTGACCAAGCCGAGCAGGCACTCGCGGGAGATGTCGTGCTGGTGGATCTTTGGCGCGAAGCCGCCAGGATCCAGCTTGCCCGCGAGCCAGGCATAGATGACCGGCCCGGAGCCGTAGGCCCGCACCAGGAACGTTTCGTCACGCAGCTCCGCCCAGGTCAATGCTGCCGAGGCAGCCATGGAATGGTGCTCCGGAGCCGCGACGAAGACGCGCTCATTCCACAAATGCTCACTCGCGGCTCCCGGAGCGTCCCAGACCTCGATCAGGAAGGCGACATCAACGTGATGATGCCGGAGCGCTGTGAGCTGATCGACTGACGCGCCCTCCCGAAAAGAGAAATCGAGTTCTGGGAAACGTGTGCGGTGCTCATCCAGGAGACGATGAAGACGACCGGACGCGAGCGAGGGATAGAACGCGACGCCGAGAGCCCCAGCCTGTCCCTTCTGAACACTCGTGGCGCTGTAGGCCGCTTCTTCCAGTTCGGTCAGAGCCCGACGAGCCCTGTCCAGGAACCGACGACCAGCAAATGTTGGCTGTGCGCCGGCGCTGCTGCGCTCGAACAGCGCGACGCCGAGTCCCTCCTCCAGAGACTGTAATCTCCGGCTCACCGCCGACGGCCGCAACCCGAGTTCAGCGGCGGCACGGCGAATGCTGAGATGTTCGCAGACGAGGAGCGCGTGACGGACGGCTTGTATGTCGATCATCGATCATGGATTCCGAACGGCGATCCTCAGATCCGAAACGACGGCGACGCGGATTCGGCAGCTTAGGCTGCCTGGGCCGCAAGTTTGATCATCAGGTCATCGACGTCGGGCTGGAACACCACTGATGGCAGGGTCTGGCGAACGGCTGCCACCAGCGCCCCCTTGTTTTCCAAAGGCGCGCTCAACATCACTGTTACGGCTTGTGCCAGCGAAAGGACGTCAGTTCCGATCGGCAGCCAAGTTGGCGCTATGAACAGCTGCCGTGTCGGGATCTGAAGGAGTTTCTGAGTCGTCCTCAGATCCCCCTCCTCGACCCCGATTTCGAACGCGATGGTGACGCCACCGTCGTAAGGAGCGGGCAGCCCGACCGGCCGTATTCTCAGGCCGCTAAATCGCCGGAGGTGGGTGAGGAGGGGAAGATCGACGAACCCAAGTAGGCGATGACCGCCCATGTCGCGCACAAGCTCGATCATGGCGAGGTGAAGCTTGGACCGGGCCTCGAAGCCCCGCCGGCCGCGAGCGCTGTTCGCGCTGAAGTAGCGGGTGCACTCGAAGGTCCCAGGCTCTTTGACTGACGGCTCGCTCTCAGCGATCAGGTGGGGAAAGACATCGGGGAGCACGCCACCCCAGGCCGTCGGCCGAACTCGGCATCCGACTTCAATCTCGCCATCGAGTGAAAAGCCGATCAGATAGAGTGCAAGGTCGTCGTCATAGTCATCGTACTCGCCACCATTCACAGATCGCAAAGGCCAGCCCCGCTCGATGACGAACTGCCGATTGCGCTCCCGGTGAAACTCCTCAAGTTGTTGCTCGTAGAGATGTCGATTTTGGTCGTCGATCAGGTGGATCATCTCAGCCTCCTACTCTGGAGGGATTAGACGACCATCAGAGGAGCCGAGATATAATCCGAATAGACTAGTCCACCCATCCTTTACGCCATGCATCGAAGGCAGCTTGACTTCGTTTCGAAAGGTTGAGCACTCGTTTTGCTGCCTCAACGTGGTTGTGAACGGTGGTGCCGGAGACGCCTAGTAGGGTACCGATCTCACCATCAGTTTTACCGGCATGGACCCACTTCAAGCACTCGATCTGGCGCGGGGTCAGCGGGCAAATCGGGTCGAGCTCAATCCTGTTCAGGATTTCCCGACCTCGTGTCGCATAATAGTAGCCGGCGAGGTGAAACGCCGCCTTGGCGTCTGACTCGAGGTCCAAGACCGGCCCGCAAAAGGCAGCAGACAGGAGAGCGCCGTCGCTTTCTCGCACCGGGACCACGAAGCCTTCTGCGCAACCGGTGTGATCCCGACACGCGTTCATAACGTGCTCGCCTTCGCTTGAGGCATGACGGGTCCGAGCCTGCGTCCAGGTAAAAGGCCGGGTTTGATCGCGAAGCATTCGCACCGCTGGGTCGAATCTGTGATAACCTAACCGCGTATACCGGTGAGACCACTCACGCCACTCCCGACCAAATAAAATGCCGGGTTGGACGATGCGTCCTGGCGTGACAATGATATTGGCCGAGACGGAAGTCACCCCAAACGGGCGGAGGACCTCCGCGACCGCTCCGGTTAGAACCTTCAGACGGGTGATATTATCGGCGCGTTGTGCAAATTCGAGTACACAGAGCACTTCGGGTCGCATACCGGCAGCCTCCGAGTTGAATGCAAGAAAGCGAACCCAACAAGTTTCAGCTGAGATCATCACATCCCCGCCCTCTGGTGCCGCCGGCAGGGTGATCGCCTCCGCCATCTCGCAACGAGGGTCCAGGTTCTGTCCGCGTCAGCCAAGTTTGTCGGGTAGTGTGTTTGAAAATTTGACCTTCAGCTCGCATTCCAGGTTTCGAATCGAATGACTAAACGGAGATTAGTCCTTTCCCAGACGGAATGCCGCACGAAAAGAGCCAAATTCCTCAACGAGGGAATGAAGTTGCGTAAGTGGCGTAGCTCTATCAATGTCGTTGCACCTTCCGCGAAATTTGGCTAGGGTCGCTAAGTCGTTGAGGACGAAGTTGCTTACTGTCAGACAGCCTTTACTTCGTCGAGTATCCGCCCTGATTGCATTTCACGGAGCAACGCCTGTACCGGATGCATGAGCGTCACTCGTCCGAAGCGCTTCACCTGGGAGCGGCACGAATAGCCCGTGGCGAGGAGCCGCTTGGGACCTGGCCCTTCCGCGATGTGGGACTTCCAGCTGAGGCCGTAGATGATCTCCGAGGTCGCACGGTTGCGCGACTCGTGACCGTATGTTCCGGCCATGCCGCAGCAACCGGCCTCGAGAACGTCGAGGCCCAGTCCCAGCCGCTCGAATGTCGTTTTCCAGTCTTTGATCGAAGCCTGGGTGATCGTGCGTTCTGTGCAGTGGGGCAGCAGCCGGTACGCGCGCCCGCGCGCTACGACACACTGCTCCGGGACGACGCGGGCGAGCCATTCCTGAAGGAGCATCACCTCTGGCGGTTTCTTGCCCTCAAGTGCGTCCGGGTATTCTAACCGGAACGTCAAGGTCATCGACGGATCTATTCCAACCAGCGGGACTCCAGTCGCGGCGAGGTCGTTCAGCCGAACGGCAGTGCGGCGCGCCACCCGTTCAAATCGAGCAAGGAAGCCGTGCACATGCAGCGCCTTCCCGTTAGCCTGAAAGGGAGCAAGCCAGGGCCTGAAGCCGAGGTGGCAGAGAAGGTCCACCGTGTCGACCACCAGTTGGCCCTCGTAAAAGCTGGTGAAGGCGTCCTGCACGATTACGACCGATCGACCGCGGTCGTAATCGGACTGGGCGCTCAGGGCCGCAGCGGTCGCAAAATTCAAGCCGCGTCCGGCGAGCGCGCGGCCTACATCGATACCTGCAAGCAAAGGTAGATCTACCAGGCCGGCAACTTGCAGCAAAGTCCGCGAAAAGGCGCTGCCGATAAAGGCGTTGCTCAGCCAGGGAGTTAGGGCCAGAATCGGAAGCATGCCCTCCAGCATGCTAACCAGATGATCCTTCGGGGGTCGCAGATATCGCCCGTGATACAATTCCAGGAACTTCGCACGGAAGCTCGGCACGTCGACCTTGATGGGACAGCCGCCGACGCAGGACTTGCAGGCGAGACAACCATCCATGGCCTCTTTGACAGCATGGGAAAAGTCCGTCTCGCCACGCGCACGCCTGATGGTCGCTTGGACCCGGGTTGGGAACGCCTGCCAAGCCGGCGCGGCCCGAAGCGATCGCGACTCCGTGAGCGCGTGGGCACCATGCACAGCGAGCCGCCGGAGCCATTCCTTCATCAGCAGCGCCCGGCCACGGGGCGAATGCCGGCGCTCTCGCAGTCCCTTCCAGGACGGGCACATGGCCGTGTTGAGATCCCAGTCGTAGCAGGCGCCATTGCCGTTGCAGTGCATGGCCTCGGCATAGCCCGCCCGGACGTCGACCGGGACGGTCCGGTCCGCCTGGCCTCGTGTCGCGAATTCGTCAATGCGCAACAGCGCGCCCTCGCCGGGCGTCGCGATTTTGCCGGGGTTGAGCTGGTTGCGCGGGTCGAAGGTGCGCTTCACGATCTGCAGAAGCGGATAGAGCGGCCCGAAAAACACAGGCGAATACTCGGAACGAACGCCTTTCCCATGCTCGCCCCAGAGCAAGCCTTCGTATTTCCGCGTCAGTGCGACCACCGCGTCCGTGATCTCGCGGATGAGCTTTTCCTGAGAAGGATCTTTCATGTCGAGAGCCGGACGGACGTGCAGGATCCCTGCATCCACGTGGCCGAACATTCCGTAATCCAACCCGCGAGCGTCGAGTAGCGCCCTGAATTCGGCGATGAAGTCCGCGAGTCTTTCCGGCGGCACCACCGTGTCCTCCACAAAGGCGATCGGTCGCTTGTCGCCAGGCATGTTGCCGAGCAGACCGACAGCGCGCTTGCGCATGGCCCAGATCCGCTGAACGGCCACCTCGCCCCGTGCAACCGTGAAGCCTAGGCGACCAGCAGTGCTCCCTTGCGCCGTCAGCGCCGCTGTAAGCTCCTGCACGGCGGTCTCGACATCGGCAGCCACTTGACCGACGAACTCGACCATCGCGACGCCACTCGCGGGACCACCCGCGTCCTCGGGAAAGAATTCGCGAACGCCATCCCAAACGTTGTCATTCCGGGCGAGCGCAAGCACTTTGGAGTCGACGGTCTCGATGGAGGCTGCGCCGTATCGCATGAGCGTTTGGGCGTCGCGAAGTCCGGCATCGAAGCTCTCGTAACGCAGGTTCACGAGCGCACTGTGGCGCGGGATCGGCAGAATGCTCAGTTTAGCTTCGACGAGCACACTGAGCGTCCCCTCGGCTCCGCACAGAACGGCGTTGAGATCGAAGCGGCCCTGCTCGTCCCGGATGTGCGCCAGATCGTAGCCGGTAAGAGAGCGCACCAGCTTGGGAAAGCCTGCCTCGATTGCCCCGGCGTGCTCCCGCTGCAACGCGTCGATGACGCGATGTATCTCCCCGACGAGGTCCGGGCGGCGCTGCACTTCCAGCAACTCATTATCGCTCAGCGGACGAGATTTCCATTCCAAGCCTCCGACCAGTATCGCCGTCAGTTCCAGGACGTGGTCGCGCGTCTTTCCGTAAAGGCACGAGCCTTGACCGCTCGCGTCCGTGTTGATCATTCCGCCGAGCGTGGCACGGTTCGACGTAGACAGTTCCGGCGCGAAGAATAAACCGTGTTTTGCCAGCTCCGCGTTCAGCTGATCCTTGACCACTCCGGCCTGAACCCGCACCCAGCGTTCTTCGACATTGATCTCGAGAATGCCATTCATGTACCGCGAGAGGTCGACGACGAGTCCCCGGGTCAGCGACTGTCCGTTCGTCCCGGTGCCGCCGCCCCGGGCCGCGATCGCGATGACATCGAACCGAGACTCGGCGAGAAGCCGCAGAATCTCGGCAACGTCCCCTTTGGTCCTCGGAAACGTCACTGCCTGTGGTAGAAGTTGATAGATGGAGTTGTCGGAACCGAACGCGAGACGATCGGCGTCGCTGCCGGACAACTCGCCGGAAAAGCCGTTCGCTCGCAAAGCCTCAAGAAACGCCGCGTAGGGGGCGTCGGGATCGGCTGAGAGTGGCAAGCGAGGAATCAATGTCGTCTCGGCTAGAGCGCTAGAACGGCTCGGGAAAGTGTCCACCGAAGAAGGTGATGGGCGGCTTGGCGGACGGATCCGTCATCACCTCGACCAGCATGGGCGCCTTGGACGAAAAGCTCTCGTCCAGTGCCGCGCCGATCGCTTCTCCGGCTTCCACGCGCATCGCCCGTATGCCGCAGCAACGCGCGATCCCGGCGTGGTCGACCGGTGCAAAATCGCAGGCCACCGTGTGCTCGCCATACTTGAGGTCTTCGGCATGCATCTGGAATCCCAGGATGCCATTGTTGAGCAGCAGGATAGTGATCGGAAGGCCGAGGCGCCGAAGTGTCTCCATCTCGGCCCAGGAATGGGCGAACCCACCATCGCCGACGAGACAGACCACCCTGCTATCCGGCGCGGCGATCTGGGCTCCGATGGCGAGCGGCAACCCCCAGCCGAGCCCGGCAAGTCCCCGGGGCGTGATGAAGCGTTGACCGGCCCGCCGCGACGTGAGGTAGTTCGTAACCCAGATGGACGAGTAGCTGGCGTCGGCGACCGCGATGTCGGTCGGCTTGAGGCGTTCATCTACCTCGGCCATCACCTGTTCGGGACGGATGGGGCCACCGGCGCGGTTGGTCACGCTCGCGACCGTGCGGTGCCAGTCGTCGACGCCCTCCTGGATCTCACCTTCGAGCGCCGTCCGATGGGCCTTGCGGATGCCGAGATCGCGCCGGGTCAGCGCTTCCGTGAGCGCGGCAATCGTGACCTTGGCGTCACCCACAAGGCGCATCGCCTCGTGGTTGCGCCCGACCTCATTCGGATCCATGTCGATGTGAATGAAGCGCGCCGCCTTGGGAAACAGCTTCCAGCTGTCGGTTCCGTTCTGGTTGGTGCGATTGCCGATGAGCACGACGACATCGGCCCGGTCGACGATGGGCCGCATCTTGTGGGTCCGGCTGCCGACGCCCATGAAATAGCCGATGACACCGAGGCTAAGCGGATGGTTTTCGTCCACCGCGCCCTTGCCCATGGCGGTCGTGCCGACGGGCAGGTGCGCCGCTTCCTGCAAGGTCGCGAGTTCGCCGGCCGCGTCGGACAGATGGATGCCACCGCCCGCCACGATCAGCGGAAACTTGGCGCCCGCGATCACATCTGCGGCTTCCTTGATGACCGCCGGAGAGGCCAGCGGACGATCGAGCGGGAAGGTGCCGAGGTTGGCCCGGCGGGGAGACAGTGGCGCCGCATTCTCCAACAGGAGGTCCGGCGACACGATAAGGACTGCCGGGCCAGGTCGTCCGGACGTGGCGGCCGTGAAAGCCATGTCGACATAATCCTCGAGCCGGTCGGCCCGATCAACCCGCCGCACCCACTTCGCGACCCCGTCGAACAACTTCAAATGATCAAGATCCTGAAAGGCGTTCCTGTCCGCTCCATCGCGCTGCACGTCCTGAACGAGGGCGATCACGGGGATGGAGGCCTTCAGAGCCTCGGCCAAAGGGGCCACGAGGAGGGCGGCGGCGGGACCGTTCTGGGCCGTCACGATGCCGACCTTGTGGGAAATGCGCGCATAGCCGTCCGCCATGCTGCCCCCCGCATTCTCCTGCCGGTAGACCTTCTGCTCGATCCCCGCCAGGGGTGACGCGAGGTGGAATGCGCTCGGAATGCTCTGGCCGAAGGTCACCTTGACCCCGTGTCGTGCGAAGGCCTCAGCGAGCCGCATCGCTACGGACGCATTCAATTGAGTGACGTTCGACATTTGGGTGCCTCTTCGTGTTGGGGCGATGTTCTGCGCGAAGCCCGGGGAGTTGGTTGATGCCTGATCGGGCATCAGCGTCGCCTCAGTCTTGTTTCGAGCGACGGAACGCCGTCGATGCCGACCCCGCCACCGAGCTTACCGAGTTGCTCGATGGTGACCTGGAGAGCGGCTTCGGCCTTCGAATTGCCCTTCACGATGTTTCGGTACATGTCGGTCCGGCCCGCCATCAAAGCATCCTTGTTCGCTGCCAGGTAATCGGCTGAGCGGACGAGGCTTCGCGACAAGCCATTGATCTCGGGGATGACGTGACGGGCGAAGAGTTCCCAGGAGCGAAAGGTCGCCTCCCGACTCGCCCAGTCATGGGCGATCCCAAGCGTCACACCGTGTCCTTCGGTCAGCTCGCTGACCCTTCGGATTAATGCAACGAGGTCGTCCGGCGTGCCGACAACGCCTCCCACCATCCCGCCCCCGGCTTCAGCCGCGTTGAACTGCTCCATCACCTTCCAGGGATCTTGGATGAAGGTGGCGCCCGGACGCCCGCCGATGCGCGCGCCAAACTCGTTGTGGTATCGCCAGAGGCCCTCGAGTGCCTCCTGCTGAGCTTGGTTTCGTGACTCCGCAAGGTGCCAGGAAAGCACCACGCGCCAGTCCCGCCGGTTGACCGTTTTGTTGTGCTTCTTGGCGGACTCTTCCGCGAAAGACCATTGCAGCGGCAGGGCGCGAAGCCCCTCCGTAGTCGTCGAGCCCATCGAAAGGACGCCCACGCCGTACTTTCCGGCGAGCTGCATGCCCGAGGGACTCACGGTCGAAGCCACTGCCATCGGCAGCTCTTCCTGCAGCGGGAGCAGCTGCAGCGCCGCATCGACCATCCGAAACCACTCGCACTCGTACGAGAACCGCTCCCCGGTAAACAGCCGGGTGATGACACCCAGCGCCTCGTCCTGACGTTCCCTGAGCTTGCGCTGGTCGATGTCGAACATGCGGGCGTCGGACGGAAGCGCACCGGGTCCAGTGCCGAAAATCACCCGACCGCCAGTCATATGGTCGAGCTGAGCAATGCGATCGGCGGTCGTGAGCGGATGATGATAAGGAAGGGATACAACGCCTGTTCCGAGCTTGATACGCTTGGTCCGTTCGCCTGCCGCCGCCAGAAACAGCTCGGGAGAGCCGATCGTCTCCCACCCCGAGGAATGGTGCTCACCGCACCAGAACTCGTCGAGACCGAGTTCGTCCAGATGCACGGCGAAATCGAGATCGCGGCGGAACAGGAGCGCCGGGTGCTCACCGATCGGGTGATGGGGCGGAAGGAAAGTGCCGAATTTCGAGCGCGGCATCGACTGTTTCCTCGCTTTCGCTGCGTTGTGCAGCGCAACCTTCGAGCCGCTCTCATCCGATTAGCGACGGAGCCGGCGGGCGCCGCTGGTTGTCGGACCGATGTACCTTGCGCAAACCAGCTTATCGAGCCTTGACTGATCGCGCCAATGGATTGACGGAACATGCCATAAGCCGGCGGTTCAGTGGTCGTGATTCTCGTTGACAAGGGGGTCGGACAGTGTGGAGGCAGAGTGGTTCCTCTGGTTAGTTCGACCGCTCTCGGTGACGCGATCGGCCAGCTCATTGTCGGGATGTGTCAGAGCGGAACCCCATTCTCGCTTTAACTCTCCGAACGGCAGGGCGGGACGCGAAAGTGCAACGTGCGGCGACGGAGAAGCCGGCAGTGATAGGCGAGTTCCCCATGCCGACCACCATGACGGAAATCGGGATCTTGCTACCCGCCGCCCGAAGGGTCTGGTCGCTCAAGAACGGCCGGTGCCCCGAGCCTAAGCCGGAAGAGGTGCTCGTCGAGGTGGCAGCAACCGGTGTCGATCTTCCCGATATCCTGCAGCGGCTCGGCTGCCATACGCCGCCGCCCGCGACGTCAGACATCGCCGGGCTCGAGATTGCCGGTACGGTGGCGGCACTCGGAAGCGGCGTCTCGCGATGGCACGTCGGCGACCTGGTTTGTGCACTCGTCCCAGGTGGTCGCTATGCGGGCTGCTGCACCGCTCATGAGAGCAATGCGCTGCCGGTGCCCGTTGGGCCCGATAACGTATCGGCCTCCGTGGTTCCTTCTTTATGGTCTGCACGAATGCGTTCGATCGGGCCGCGCTTGGGTCTGGTGAGACGTTCCCGGTGCGTGGTGAGACGCCCGGGATCGGGACGACAGCGATCATGTTGGCCAATACCCTCGGTGCGACCGTCTTCACTACGGTCGCAACCTCGGAGAAATGCCGTGCGGCGCGACGGCTCGGCGTCGACCTGGCCATAACTACAACGAAGACGATTCCATGAATGCCGTCACGGACGAAACCGGCGATAAGATTGTGAATCTGATCCTGGACTTGACGACGATCTGACGCTCGGTCCTCCACCAAGTACACTTCCAACAGGACTCGAATAGATGCCAGTCTCGAAGGCCGTCAGCATCGCAGATCTCCGGCTGATGGCGAAAGATCGCGTGCCGCGGGTGATCTTTGAGATGCTAGACAGCGCATCCGAGGACGACCTCGTCCTCGAACGGAGCGTCGAGCGGCTTCGCGCCCACGTCCTGGTTCCGCGCGTGCTGCGGGGGGTCGCCACACGGGACCAGTCGGCGACGCTTTTCGGCCGAACTTATGCGAGCTGCTTCGGCGTCGCCCCGATGGGTACGATTGGCATGGTTCGTAAGGACGTCGAACTGCTTCTTGCGGAAGCAGCGAACCTGGCCGACGTTCCGATGATCTTGTCCGGCGCGAGCGCTCATGCCCTGGAAACAGTGGCTTCGAAAGCGCCGGGATCGATCTGGTCGCAACTCTATGCGGCTCAGGACCCCAAGATCACTGAGGATCTCGTGCAGCGGGCAGCTGCCGCCGGCGCCGGGGCACTTGTCTGGACCGTCGACCTGCCGGTCTACCCCAAGAACGATCGCTCCATTCGCAACGGCGTAGGCGTGCCACCAAAACTCAGCCTGGCCAGCAAGCTGGAGGCACTGACCCATCCGACCTGGATGAGGGAATACCTCAGCGGCCAAATGTGGCAGATGGGCCATTGGGAGCGCTATGCTCCGGCAGGTTCCCTGGCGAACGACGTCTCCAAATTCTACCTTTCGCAGAAGAACAGCTCGCAGACCTGGCGCGACCTCGAGATGATGCGCCACCTATGGGCGGGACCTTTGGTGGTCAAGGGGATCCTGCATCGGGATGATGCGATCCAGGCAGCCGAACTCGGCGCGGACGGCATCATCGTGTCGAACCACGGCGGCTATGGCCTCGACCGCGCCCCGGCCTCGATCGACATGTTGCCGGACATCGTGGACGCGGTCGGAGCCAAGCTCGTGGTCATGTTCGACGGCGGGGTTCGGCGCGGGTCGGACATCGTAACAGCGCGTTGCCTCGGTGCGCAGTTCGTGTTCGTCGGCCGTGCGGCACTGTTCGGCGCCGCGGCGGGCGGCTTTGCAGGCGCGAGCCGTGCGATCGCCATCCTGAGGGACGAAGTCGATCGCACCATGGGTTTGATCGGATGTTCGGCCAGCACCGATTTCCGGCCCGACCTCGTACGGCGGCCGCAATGAATCCGAGCGGCGGACGCCGACCACCCGTAAGGACCTCGCGAGCAGCCGGTCGATTTGCAGCGCCCCGCGACGCTGCCGCAGGGCCACGATGGGGACGCGCCTCCTCGTAGGTCAGATCTCATCACATCGAAACGAAGCGGGCATCGGCCGCGGCCAGTATGGATTTGGAGCAAACATTAATGAGCACGCTGTTCAGTGAACTCGAACTCGGGAGTTTGACGCTGGCCAATCGGGTAGTCGTCCCCCCGATGTGCCAGTATCGGGCCGTCGACGGCTTACCTACGCCATGGCATGAGATGCACTATGGCAGCATGGGCATTTCCGGCGCCGCCCTGGTGATCATGGAAGGCACAGGCGTCGAGGACATCGGCCGGATCAGCCCGAGCGACCTGGGACTTTGGAACGACGTGCAGGAGGCGGCGCTGAAGTCCTTGCTAGATCGCGTCCGGACCTACTCGTCGGCCAAATGGGGCATCCAGTTGGCGCATGCCGGCCGTAAGGCTTCCAATGAGCCCTTCGATGCTCGCAACCCTGTCTCGCCTGCAAGCGGAGGCTGGTTGCCGATCGGTCCGTCGCCGATCGTCCACAACGATCGGTGGCCGACGCCGATCGAGATGTCCCAGGCAGATATCGCGCGAGTCGTCGGGAGCTTTGCTGCCGCGGCGCGGCGTTCGGCGCGGGCCGGTTTCGACATGGTGGAGGTCCACGCCGCGCACGGTTACCTCATCAGCTCGTTCCTCTCACCCCTCGCCAATCAGCGGACCGACAGCTATGGCGGTTCCCTCCAAAACCGGATGCGGCTTGCAACCGACGTCGCCTCCGTGATTCGTGACGCCCTCCCATCTGGAATGGCGATGGGGTTCCGCGTCAACGGGACCGATTGGGCCGATGGTGGGATCACCGTCGAGGAAACTGTCGAACTCGCCAAAGCCCTTCGTGAGGCAGGAACAGATTACGTAACGGTGTCGAGCGGCGGAAACGCGCGGACGCAGATGCTACCCCCCATGGAGCCCGGTTTCCAGGTTGCGCTCGCCGAGACCGTCAAAGCGGAATCAGGCATGCGGACGATGGCGGTCGGGATGATCCTCACCGCTGCGCAAGCGGAAGAGATCGTCACGAGCGGTCGCGCGGACCTGATCGCCGTCGCCCGGGGTACGATCGACGATCCGCGTTGGGCACTCCATGCCGCCCAGGCTCTCGGTGAAGAGATCGAATATCCGAAGTCGTTCTGGCGCGTTTCGGCGAAGTATTGGCCGGGCTACAAGTTCGTTCACCCGATGCCCAAGCCGGTGGAGGAACTGGACTGGCGGTGACCGCCGCGGCGTCCCTGGCGGCGACGGTCCGGCGCTCCGACGCGAGCGGACTTCGCTATGCGCCTCCGACGCGCTCAGGGCGCGTCGGGAGTGACCAGAAGGCGGGTCAGGACGAAGCGAACCCGCTGAAGCCCACGAGCTGGCCGCCATCGGTCACGCGCCAGGCAGCAGGTGGAGCCGTTCGGGCTCGAAGGCGAGTGTCACATCCTCCGAGAGCGGGTGCGATCCGAAAGCGCCGTCATCGACAATCATCACTCCTTGCGGCGTCTCGACCCGGTACCGCGCCATGCTCCCTAGGAACGATCGCTGCACCATGCGTCCGCGTAGCACCGGCCCCTCGGCCGTAGAGGCATGGTGTAGGATCGAGAACGCCTCCGGCCTCACCATCAACGTGACCCTACCCACCAGTTTGCCGGTCTGCATCGCAATCGACTGACCCGCAACGGCGATGCGCCCGGGCCCGGTCACCTCCGCGTTGATGAAGTTTGCTAGTCCCACGAATTCGGCGATGTAGCGGTTAGCCGGCCGCGCATAGATCTCCTCCGGACGCCCCAGCTGGGAGATGCGCCCCGAATCCATCACGGCGACCTGATCCGAAATCGAGAGCGCTTCCTCCTGGTCGTGCGTCACAAACACCATGGTCTTCCCGAGCACCTGCTGCAACCGCACGATCTCTTCGCGAAGTCGCACCCGGAGCTTCGCATCGAGGTTGGACAGCGGTTCGTCCAAAAGCAGCACCTCCGGGTCTACCGCCAGTGCCCGGGCGAGCGCGACCCTCTGCTGTTGCCCCCCGGACATCTGGTGAGGATACTTGTCCGCGACCACCGACAATCCGACGATGTCGAGCATCTTCCCGATTCGCGCCCGGATCTTGTCAGCTGGCATACCGCGCATCCGTAGGCCGTAGCCCACGTTGCCGGCGACCGTGAGGTGGGGAAACAACGCGTATTCCTGAAACACCATCGTCATGCGCCGCTTATTCGGCGGGAGATGGACAATGCTTTCGCCACCCAGCCGAATATCGCCCGAGTCCGGCCGGTAAAGTCCGGCCAGTAGCCGCAGTGTCGTCGACTTGCCGCAGCCGGACGGACCGAGCAGCGTCGTGATGCAGCCCTTTGGAATGTTGAGCGAGACGTTGTCCACGGCCTTCAAGGGTCCGAGTTGCTTGCAGAGGTCGATGAGCCGAACGTGCGGTTCGGATGCAGGTGCGCCTCGTGTCGCAGGCAGGACGGCGTTGGTCGCGCGGGCCGAAATCGTCATGCTGCATTCCCCCGGGCAGGTGGCCCGACCCAACGAGCCGCGACTTGCGCCAAGCCCACGCAGCAGAACGTGATCGCCAGCAGGGCCGTGGTCAGTGACGCCGCCCCGCTCCAGTCCGAACCCCCGATCATCTGAAGAATCGTATAGGTCACCAGCACATGGCCGGGCGCGATCAGAAAAACGACGACGCTGATGTTGGATACCGAGCGGATGAAAGACTGGATAAAGGCCGCCACGAGGCTTCGAGACAGGAGCGGCGCATAGACGTCGCTGATCAAGCGCAGCTCGCTTGCGCCGAGGTCGCGGGCGGCGTCCTCGATGCTGCGGTGAATCTGGCCCAGCGCGGCATTGGTAGCCTGATAGGCTTGCGGCAGATGCCAGAACCCGAGCGCCAGCACGATGATCCAGATCGATCCGGCGAGTTCTAAAGGGGGCTGGTTGAACGTCAGCACGTAGCCCACTCCGATGAACACGCCCGGCAGCGCCCCCGGCAGCACGGCCAAAAAGCTCACCACCCAGCCGAAGGGGATGGGACGCGACTGCACGAAGGAAGCGACCTGGCCCACCACCGTAGTCACCAGCCCGGCCAAGACGCCGACGAGCAAGCTCGCCCCGAGCCCGTCCAGATAGTCCAAGACCTTCGCCCAATGAGTGAGGGTGAGCGCCCAGTCGCTTCCCCACTGTGCTGTCAAGCCCGCGAGCAGGATCGCGCCATACAGGATCAGCACGAGCACGGATGTGACGGCGCATATGGCTGTCGCCACCCACTTGACGAAGAAGGGAGTGGCGATTTGGTCGACGTCCGCACCACGCCCCGTGACGGTCGTAAAGGTCCGGTTTCCCAGCACGAGTCGGCTTGCGACAAACAACGCGATGGTCGGGACGAGCAGGACGGACACGATCACCGCCGCTCCCTGCAGATCGCCCATTCCGTCGATCATGAACCAGGCTTCGGTGGCCAGCAGCGGATAGTTTCCGGCGATAACGACGGCGTTGCCGAAATCGGCCAGAACCGAGATCGCCACCACGAACAGCGCGCCGACGATGCCGGGCCATGCGAGAGGGAGCAGGATCGTTCGAAGAGCCGCGGCCTCGGTGGCCCCGAGCGTGAGGGCCGCCTGCTCGGCGTTGGGGTGGATGCCCTCGAGCACGCCGCGGATGATGATGGTCGAGAGCGGGAAAAAGGCGACGGTCTGAGCGAGCCAAAGTCCCTGCCAGCCGAAGATGTCGACGTTCAAACCGAGCAGGTGACGGCTAAGCAGACCTTGGCGGCCGAACATCAGCACATAGGCGAACGCCACCATGAAAGGTGGGGCGAATAGGGGCAGTGTGCCGATCATCCTGAACACGAGCCTAAACGGCATATCCCGCCTCGTCGAAACGAAGGCGAAGACGAAACCCAGCAGGGTCGCCGATAGGGTGGAGGCGAGCGTTATGACGGCGCTATGCCACGCGGCGCGCAGGGTGCGTGGCCGAGTCAGCACGTCCTTCACGTCGGCGAGCCCCGGAGTACCGAGCACACGGATTGCGGGATAGACCACGAAGACGACCAGGATGCAGGCCGTTGCGACGCACAGGAGGAGTACGCCGGGCTCGACTGCCAGTCGTCGGCGTAACTGGATGCCGGAGCTACCGCCGACACTCGGACGCTCAAGAGCCGAAGTATTCAAGCCCGCGGCTCCCTCGCTCACTGCGGATCTTTAAGCGTCCGTCGACGCCTCCATATATGACAGATTAGCGCGCTAATTGTCGGATCGCGCCAAGGATCTAGCAATTCCCGCCAGGACTGCGCGTCGGCGTCCCGCCAGAGATTTAACTTTCGGAGCCTTCGACGCGATTTTCCATCACCAATTGGGTCTGTGTCACGACCGCTGCGAGCTTGCCATCTCCGCGGGTGATCCGCGTCTGCCAGACCATCGTCGTTCGACCCCGATGAAGAGGCGTGCAGTGCGCCTTGACAAGGTCTCCGATCGGGATCCCCGCAAAGAAATTTGTCTTACTCTCGATCGTCGTTGTCGTCTGACCGGGTCGCAGGTTGGCACCGGTCGCCACGCCGCCGCACTGGTCGGCGAGCGCCATTATCGCGCCTCCATGCATCACGCCATGGCTGTTCGCGTGCTCCTTCTTCACCGGAAGTTCGGCGTGGACGCCGTCGGGCGACCGATCTGTCACGACTATACCGAGGAGATTGGCGAAAGGAGGCGCCTCGAGAGCTGGCCGCATGTGGCTCACCGGTTCGTTGTCGTTGCTTGCGATTGGAACAGCGGGGACGCAAGGGAGAGGCCGCCTGGAGTCAGGCACCCCCGCTTGCTTCAGGCACCCAAAGCCGGTCGCGCCGCCCGTCGCTTTTGGTCATACGACTGGCACGATCGGTCAAGTTAGTTGTCGGCGGGCGCACTAGTGTGCGGCCCTTCAGCGGTCAGATCGTTCCCCGCCGATCACCCATGCATCGTGGACGCGAACCCGAGGCGCCGATGAACCTCCTAGCCGACGTCCACGAGAGGAATGCTTGGCTGACCCCACGCGCACCGGCACTCGTTTTCGAAAACACAGTGCTGACCTACCAGGACTATTGGACACGAATCAACCGCATCGCCGACGGCCTACGTCTAATTGGCGCCCGCAAGCAGGATCGCATCGCACTGCTGTCGATGAACCGTCCGGAGTTCGTCGAAGTTTATGGTGCGTGTGAGCGTGCCGGGTTTATAATGACCACGCTCAATTTCCGGCTCGCGGCAGCGGAGATGCGCTACGTCCTCGCCGACAGCGATCCCTACGCGTTGATCTTCGAAGAGCAGTATGCCGAGATCATCGACGGCTTGCGCCCGCTCATCGGGGTCAAGCAATACATTTGCATCGACAACGCGCCCGCTTGGGCCAAGCCCTATGAGGCGGTGATCGAAGCCGGCTCACCTGCCGGGCCGCCCTTCAGGGCGGAGCCCGACGATGCGGCTTTGATCATGTACACGAGTGGCACGACAGGCCGGCCCAAGGGAGTCCTCCGCCTGCAACGCGGCGAGGTCGGCTGGGCCGAAGTCATGGCCGGCCAGATCGGCGTCAGGGGAGATACGCGACATCTCCTGATGATGCCGTTCTTCCATGCCGGAGCCCGGAGCCAGTACATCGCTTCCTTCTGGCGCGGCGGTACCGTCCACATGCATCGCAGATTCGATCCGGCGCTGATCGTGCAGGCAATCGAGGCGGACAGAATCACGCATCTTCATCTCGCGCCGACGATGCTGCAGGATGTCCTCGCCGTTTCCGGCATCGAACGCCGTGACCTCTCGAGCGTCGAGCTCATTCTCAATGGTGCGGCTCCCCTGCCCCTGCCGGTCCTCAAGCGGGGCCTGGCGGTCTTCGGCAGCGTCTTCGCCAACGGCTACGGCTCGACGGAATGCCACATCACCTGTCTGGCTCCCCACCAGTTCCATCTGGAGGGTACAGCCGAGGAGCAGCGGCGACTCGGCTCGGTCGGGCAGCCCGGGATCGATGTCGACCTGCGCATCGTCGACGATTCGGATGCCTTCTGCGGACCAGGCGTTCCGGGCGAAGTCGTGTGTCGTTCCGCCACCCTGCTCGGCAGCTATTGGAACAACGGCCCCGCCACGATCGAGGCGATGCGCGGAGGCTGGTTCCACACCGGCGACATCGGCTACCTGGATCAGGAAGGCTACCTGTTCCTCGTCGACCGCAAGAAGGACATGATCATCTCCGGCGGAGAGAATATCTATTGCCGCGAGGTCGAGGAAGCCTTGCTCAACCATCCGGCCATCTCCGATGTCGCCGTGATCGGAGTGCCGGATCAGAAATGGGGCGAGTCGGTTAAGGCCGTCGCGGTGCTCAAGCCGGGTGCCGCGGTAACGGCAGAGGCCCTCATCGATTATGCCCGCGGGCAAATAGCCCGTTACAAATGTCCAAAAAGTGTAGTATTCACGAAAGAATTGCCACGGCTATCGAGCGGAAAAATCAGCAAGATTATCTTGCGTACACAATTCGGCGCTTCGTTGTAGCGCTTCAATCCGAGTAACTCGCTGCAAGCCAAGGCTAAGGACCCAGACGATGTACGGTGGATACAAGCACCTGAAACTCGTCCGCGATGGTGCAACCCTGATCGTGACGCTCGACAATCCGCCAGTCAACGCGGTGACCGAGCAGATGCACACCGAACTGGCAACGCTGTTCACCAGGCTCAACCAGGATCCCGAGACCAAGGTGGTGGTCCTCACGGGAGCGGGAGACCGGACCTTTTCGGCCGGCGGCGACGTCAAGGATTTGGTGCGCCATCTTGCCGAACCGGACAAGGTCAGGCGCGCCATGCGCGAGATAGGCGAGATCCTATACGGGCTCCTGCGACTAGAAAAGCCGATCATCGCGCGCATCAACGGGCATGCAATCGGCCTCGGCGCGACGTTGGCGCTATTCTGCGATCTCACCTATGCCGCGGAGACCGCCAAGATCGGTGATCCTCATGTCGCCATGGGTTATACCGCGGGCGACGGCGGCGCACTGATTTGGCCCCACCTGATCGGATACGCACGTGCCAGGGAATACCTGTTGACCGGCGATCCGATCATTGCCAAGGACGCGGCCGCGATCGGACTGATCACAAGGGCATTACCGGCCGACCAGCTCGACGAGACTGTCTACGGGATGGCAAGACGCCTCGCGGGGGGCGCGACGTTCGCGATCAACACCACCAAGCAGGCGATTAACATGCTGCTGAGGCGGCAGTTCGAAGCTGTGGTGGAAGCGCACGCGGGCCTCGAGTTCATGTCGCATTTCACGGCCGACCATGCCGAGGCCGCGCACGCCTTCCTCGAGAAGCGCAAGCCGAACTTCATCGGCAGGTAGCGATCCATCCTCGCCGACTCGAAGGCAGTCGTCGACAAAGTCTACACACGAACGGGCCGAACCATGCATCCTGACACACAGCTTCTGATCGACGGCACGTGGCGCGACGGCTCCGGTGGCAAGACCATCGATGTTCTGGATCCCGCCAAGAACGAACGCGTCGGCGCCGTCGCGGTGGCCGAGGCCGCCGACCTCGACGAGGCGTTGGCGGCGGTCGAGAAAGGGTTCCGCACCTTGCGGGCGGTATCCGCGTTCGAGCGCTCCAAGATCTTGCGACGCGCCGCAGACCTCTTGCGAGAGCGGGTCGAACGGATCGCGACCATCATGACGGTGGAACAGGGCAAGCCGATCGGGGAGTCCCGGATGGAGATCTTCGGCTCGGCCGACCTCCTCGACTGGTTCGCCGAGGAGGGACGTCGGGCTTACGGCCGAGTGATCCCCGCCCGCGCGTCCGGCGTGTTCCAGATGGCGCTCAAGGAGCCGGTCGGCCCCGTGGCTGCTTTCACGCCGTGGAACTTTCCCATGGCCCAGGTCGCGCGCAAGCTCGGCGCGGCTCTGGCGTCGGGCTGCTCCATCATCTGCAAGGCAGCGGAGGAGACGCCGGCCAGCGCCGCCGAACTGGCGCGGGCACTTGTTGATGCCGGAATTCCCGCCGGCGCCTTGAACCTGGTATACGGCACACCGTCGGTGATCTCAGAACACCTGATCGCCAGCCCGATCATCAGGAAGGTGTCGTTCACCGGTTCCGTCCCGGTCGGCAAGCACTTGGCCTCTCTGGCCGGCCGGCACATGAAACGCGCGACCATGGAACTCGGCGGTCACGCGCCCGCCATTGTATTCGACGATGTCGACATCGAGGCAGTCAGCGCGATGCTGGCGGGGTCCAAATTCCGCAACGCCGGTCAGGTCTGCGTGTCGCCGACCCGCTTCCTGGTGCAGCAGGGCGTGATGGACTCGTTCCTCGACCATTTCGTGAAGCACGCCAAGGCCATCAAGGTTGGCAACGGGCTCGACCCCGAGACCCGCATGGGCCCCCTGATCAACGAACGGCGGCGGCAGGCGATCGAAGCCCTCATGCTCGATGCTTCACAGGGCGGCGCCGAAATCGCGAGTGGCGGCAATCGGATCGGCAACACGGGAAATTTCCTGGAGCCGACTGTGCTCACTGGCGTGACACGCGGCATGCGGCTCATGAACGAGGAGCCGTTCGGCCCCATTGCGCTCATGGTGCCGTTTCGTGATTTGGACGAGGTCGTGACGGAAGCCAACCGCCTTCCGTTCGGTTTGGCCGCCTACGCGTTTTCACGTTCTGCCAAGACCGTCGCGGCCCTTTCCGACCGCGTGGAGACCGGCATGCTCACCGTCAACCACCTGGGCCTGGCCCTGCCCGAGACGCCGTTTGGTGGCGTGAAGGACAGCGGTTACGGTTCGGAAGGGGGAACCGAGGCGATGGAGCCTTATTTCGCGACGAAATTTGTGACCCATTCCACAATGCCCTGAGGCCTTCCACAGCGTTGGGCATGATCCCGACGGGCCTGCAGTTGCACAGCGTCGGCTCGAGGTGATTCCATACCCAAGGTCTTCATCCCCGCAACTCATCCACTCATGGCGCTAGGGCAAGTTCCCGTTCGACCGCCTCGTAGCTTCTACGACTTGGCCGACATCGACCAAGTCGTCAGCAATTCCGAGAAGGGCACAACGCTGAAGTTTATCCTCAGGTTTGCCAACCTGAGCCTTCGGCACCAGACAAGGACGACGACCTATGCCCACATCTGACAAGTCCGCGTCCGAGCTTCGCACGCTCACCGAAACGTGCCCCTGACTGCCTCGTCTGTTGCCCCGCATCCAAGGTCGTCTCCTGAGCGACCGTGCGATCGCCCTGATGGCCGTGGTCTCGGCCGTGTCGGTGGCCAACGGTTATTATATTTAACCGTTGCTCGTCGAGGTCGGCGCGGCTTTCGCGATCCCGGTTAGGCTGGTCGGGTTTCTGCCCGCCCTGACACAGTTCGGATTGGCCTGTGGGATCACCTTCATCCTGCCGCTGGGGGATGTCATCTCAGCACGGGTCTTGTTGATCACGGTCATCCCGTTGCAAATCGCCGCATTGCTATTGGTCTTCGCGAGCGGGATGGCCTCGGTCCTGGCCGTTGCGTGCTTTTCGATCGGAGTGTTCGGCATCACACCCTACATCTTGCCCCCCTACGCCACCGTGCACGCACCCGCGGAACGGGTCGGGCACGTCACGGGCGTGCTGACACGTGGCATCATCGTCGGCATCCTCTTGGCCCGGACGGCGGCGGGCGTGATCGGGACCCACCTTGGGTGGAGAGCAGTCTACTCGATCGCGGCGGTCTGCATGGGCGGCGTCCTGGTGGTGGTGCTGCGGCTAATCCAGCCTTCCCCAGCCGCGAATTCGGAGCCGGTCCGATATGGGGACCTGCTTTTGTCGCTGCTCCGGCTGGTTCGCACTGTGCCGGCGCTCCGGACCGCCGCTATCTGCCAAGCGTTCAGCTTCGGGTCATTCAACGTGTTCTGGCTGGGTTCGAGCCTCTACCTGCAAAGCCCCCGGTTCGGCTGGACGCCCGAGTCGGTGGGCTTGGTGGCGTTGGTGGGTGCGGCCGCGGCGTCCGCCGCACCCTTGTTCGGCCGCGCAGCCGACAGGATCGGGCCACGGATCACGCGTATCGCGGCCCTGGCCTGCATGGCTGTCGCATGGCTGCTGTTCGTCGTGTTTCGCCAGGATCTGGTCGGGATGACGGTCGGGCTCGTGCTTCTCGACATCGGCGCGACCGTAACCGACATCTCTAATCGAACGATCCTCTATGCGCTCGATGCCAGGATCAGGATCCGGCTGAATGCGACGTACACCGTCGCCATGTTCGGCGGCGGAGCCGTCCTGTCGGCTCTCGTCGGCATCTGCTGGTCCCTCGACGGATGGATGGCGCTCTGCGTGCTCGGCCTTTGCCCCATCGTCGGAGCCTTGGTCCTGGCCGTGCGCTCAGAACCCACCTGACGACTCAGGCACGAAGCGCAACAGGGCGCATGTAGAAGCGGGCCAAAGTGCCCATCTAAGATCCGCGAGCGTCGCCCGGCCCGAGCGAACTGGCTGATCCCCCTGCCGAGATCACGATGTGACCGCCTTGGCCTCAGGCCCACCCCGAGGCTGAAACGGCATGCCGTCCCGCCGCCTGTAAGTGGCTGGTTTAGGGGGCGCGTACATGTCAATATCGGAATGGTGCGCCGCGTTGCTAGAGATCCGCGTGCCGACTTCGAGCACAAACGCCTCGCAATCGAAACGGTTCTGCAGACAATGGCCGTCTGCATCGTTCGCCTTGAAACCGGCTGCGTCGCCAGCCCGAAGTATCTCCGGACCCTCATCCGTGACCAGCGTCACCTCGCCGCTCAGCACGTAGACGAACTCGTCGGACGCGGTTTGCCAATGGCGTTGGCTCGACCATGAGCCCGCCAGCAGGCAAAGAAGATTAACACCGAATTGAGTCAGGCCAGCAGCGTCGCCCAGTCGGATCTTCTCGCGGAGGAGGCAGGGCTCATCGAACGGTGACGGATAGTCCACGCCGATGGTCGGTTCGGGGCTTCTGAAATCGATCTTCTTGCTCATGGTGGTGCTGCTCCTGTATCCATTCCAACATCACTGTCTAGAGGCTTCGCACCGCCATGTGGTGACGAGTTGAGCGGAGAGCCTGCACCGAGCGCGCGACGCGGACCTGGGTACCGTCGAGACTGACGTCCAGGTCGGATTGCCATTCAGGCCCGGTCTGCGTTGTACGCACTCTACCCGGGCACTCGACCTGGCAGCTTCGGAGCCAGTCGCTCGACACGGATCAGCTGCGCTCCCAGGGAGAACGCGGTGGCTGGGCTCTGCCTGAAGGTGAACCTTGAGCCGTAGAGAGCGAACGCCCCAGCGAGACGGACCCGCACCGGTCTCGGTCCAATCCATGGATACTTGCGTTGCGCGGCTCTTCTTGCTCGGCCCGTCCTAGGTCATCATGCCGCGCGGGAACTGACGGATCGCGTCATCGACGTGATGCGTGGCGCCCCGGTTGTTCCCTGCAGGGCAGCGCTTCCCTTCATCCGGCGGTGCGCTCGGAGTTGGCCCGACGACTCGGACACGACCAGCGACAGAGCACATCAGTCCACGTACCGGTCGGTTTTGTGGATCATGCGGGCCGAAGCGCCGAACTCCAGCTTGACGAAGCGGCTTGCGGAACTCGACTCCGAATACCCCAGCATGCGACTGAGGAGGGTCAAGCTCGGCACCGGCTGCCTAGCCAGGAAGCTCATGACAATCTTCTTGCGGACAAACGACAGTGTTCGACTGAAATCGCTGTTGTTCTCGCGAAGACGGCGCTGAAGGGTTCGCGGCGACAGCGCGAGCAGGGCCGCGACGCGCGCAAGGGACACGTTCCCGTTCGCGAGCTGGGCCGCTACGAGGTTCTCGACTTGTCCCCTGAAATCCGCCGGCCAACTGCGGTCTTCGCGCGCCAAGTGGTCTTCCAGGAGCGCCTGCAGTTCCGGGTTGGCTTTCGTGTTGGGGCGGTGAAAGTCCGTGAATTCGATGGCGACGGCATTGATCTCCGCGCCGTATTCGACACGACATCCGAAAAAGCGTTGTTGGGCGACGCTGGACGCAGGTGCCGGGTGAGCGAGCTGTACCCAGAGCGGCACCCAGTGGGGCCCGAGCATCGACCGGATGCGACGCACTTCGAGAGCAATCAACATCTCGACGAATTGGCTGTATTCCGGGCCGATCTTCGGATTGAGGGACACAGCCAGGATGACCTCGTCACCATGAAGTTGTTCGTCCCACAAAACGGCATTGTTTTCGAGCCGCATGTAACGACTGGCGAGCCTGTGACGTGCGGCGTAGCTCCCGCAGTGCTCCCCGAGGACACTGAGGGCGCCCAGGCTTCGAGGACTGACCCATTCGACGAAGCGCACAGCCATGTCGGGCCTGCGCACCCCACGCGCCGCCGTCTCGATGAGCTCGACGATCAGACGTGCTGAAATCGCGATGGGACTGTCGGGTCTTCGCAGAGCATCTTGGAGATCCTCGAGGCCGGGAACGGACTCGCCCGCTCCGATCGAGGCGAGGAAGGCGGCGAATTGCCGGACGATGCTGGCCTCGGCGATCAGTTCGGATGACCCGTGGTTCGGTATGTCGAAGCTACGTACACTCACTTGCAGCCCTCTCCCGTCTTTTGTCATTACCCAGCGTGAGATTTAAGCCGCTGTATGTGTGAACGTGGCCCATTTATAGTTGAGGCCACTCGCCGGCGCAGGGGAGCGTGCCGATCCGCAGACGTAACAGACCGCCCGACCATCAAGATGCGAAATCTGGTCCTTTCGTCCAGACATCCCCACCTTCGCCCGGGCCGTTCTCGCGGATCCGCGCCTGCGATCAGTTCCGCTTGCCCAGCGCAAACGCTGAGAACGACGCCATTTGCCACCTCCTTGGCGGATATTGTCAATCCCGAACTGCGGACGTGTCCTACGCTTCTCGAAAGTAGGGGAGCGCCGATGGCCGGATTCAGCTCTATTTCCTCGAAGCGCTCTCTCGCGGCCGCCTTGACCCTCCTTGCCGCGGCGCTGCCCGCCCCGGCGCGGGACCGAGTCGTCGTGTACAGCGGGCCGCTCGAATCAGACTTCAACGGTACCACCAACGCCAAACTCACGCGCCTTATCGACACCGACGTGGTCAAAAACGCATCCCGACGCGCGCCCACCGCGAGGATCGGTTAATTTCTGTCAGCCGATGCAAGATCTAGGAAGCCGCACACCCGGAAACTAGCCTTCCTAACTCTTCGATTTATCGTGCAGGTCTGCATCCAAGGGCAGGATCTGCTCGTCGAAGAGCGTAACGAGCTTGTGCAAGAGAGAGGAAAAATGATCCAGTCCAGACTATCTACCCTCGGGGGCGTCCTTCTCCTTCTAGCCTCGGCTCTTCCGGCTGCCGCGGAAGGTAGGATCGTGGTTTACACCAGCATCCCCGAGTCCGAGGTCAACGACAGGCTAAAGGCCGAGTTCACCCGTCAAACCGGCATGGAGGTGGATATGTTGGTGATCCCGTCGAACGGCACCGTCGCGTCCCGGATCCGGGCCGAGAAGAATCGACCTCGCGCCGATATCTATGCCGAGGCGCCAATCGACATCATGCAGTCCATGGCGAAGGACGGGCTCCTCGAGGCTTACAAAGCGAAGGCGGAAAGCCCTGAGTTCCTGCAGAAAGGCTACGCGGATCCGAACGGGTTCTGGCACGGCTGGTTCGCTCTCACGACTGCGATCTTCTGGAACACGAACAGCTTCAAGACCGATCCAGCGCTGAAGGACGTCAAGCCGCCGGCAACTTGGGACGGAATGCTGAACCCGGCTTACAAGGGCAAGATCGTCCTGCCGAACCCGCAGACGACGTCTATCGGATTCGTCCTGCTCTCGACCCAGATCTTCCGCTCGGGAGAGGACAAGGCCTGGGCTTATATCCGCAAACTGAACGGCAACGTCTTTCAGTATACCCCTTCGGGCGTAGCGACGGTGACGCTCCTCGAGCAGGGCGAGGGCGCGGTGGGTGCATATTGGCTCGCCGATGTGCTGAACTCCAAGTTGGTCCGCAAACAACCAATCGACTTCGTGGTACCGCCCGACAATGCCGTGACCGTCTGGGCGGCCGGCATCGTTAAAGGCGGCCCGAACCCGGAAGGCGCCCGAAGGTACATTGACTTCCTGGAAAGCGACTTCGCGCAGGAGGTCGATGCGAAGTACGGGTTCCGCACACCGCTGGACGCCGGTGTCGCCCCGCCCGAGAGCGCCCCGCCGCTCGTGGACGTCAAGACCGTCAAATACGACCTCGATTGGGCGACGCAAAACCTCGCCCGCCTTCGCAAGCAGTGGGCACGTGAGACCGGGCAGTAGAGCTTCACGTCCAATGTTCCGGAGGCGCGATGGCAGCTTGTTCCACGTGCCTTGGTGGGCGGCCTCCCATGGGTGCTGAGTTGCCTATGACAGAAGACAGCTACGATTTCGTCGTGATCGGCGCAGGCTCGGCCGGGTGCGTCGTTGCGGGACGACTCGCGCAGACCGGGCGCGTTCGCGTGCTTCTTATTGAGGCGGGCGGAAGAAGTCTCAGTCCGTGGGTCGGAATTCCACTCGGTACGCCAAAACTGTTCGACGATCCGCGCGTGAACTGGTGCTACGAGACCGAGCCAGAACAGGAATTGAACGGGCGCAGGCTGTTCCAACCGCGGGGGAAGCTCCTCGGCGGCACCGGCGCGATCAACGGCATGGCCTATGTCAGGGGCCATCACCTCGATTTCGACGAGTGGCGCCGTCTGGGCAACCCCGGCTGGGGATTCGACGACGTCCTGCCCTTCTTCATGGTGGGTGAGGACAACTGCCGCGGGAAGGACGCCTATCATGGGGCCGGCGGGCCGATCCACATCGCCGATCAGAGGGTGCATCGCACGATCGGGGACGCATTCGTCGATGCCGCCTGCGAGATTGGGTATCCTTCCAACGACGACTTCAATGGGTCCGAGCAGGAGGGCGTCGGTTATTTCCAATGGACCTACCGTAATGGGCGGCGCGTGAACCCCGCTGTCGCCTATCTCCGCGGGCCGATGAAGCCGAGCAGGATCGTCACCAAGGCCGTTGTCGACCGCATCGAATTCGAGGGACGCGACGCCGTCGGAGTTACGTATCACCGCGCCGGTGCCAGGTTCCACGCGCTTGCCCGTCGCGAGATCATTCTGTGCGGTGGCGCATTCAACTCACCGCAGGTCCTGCAACGGTCCGGGATCGGGCCACAGAATCTCCTGCGACAACATGGGATCGCCGTCGTCGCCAACCTACCCGGCGTCGGCGAGAACTACCAGGATCATTTCAGTTTTCCCGTCTCCTTCAAAAGCAACATCAACGATACGATTAACGACGACATCAGTACGACTGCCCGTAAGACGCGAATGGGACTTGCGTATCTGTTCGGGCGGCGGGGGTCCCTGGCCCATACCGGCACCTATTCCGGCGGTTTCATTCGCACAGTCCCGGAACTCGACAGGCCGGACATTGAGCTGAACTGCAATCTATGGACACGCAAATACGCCAGGGTCGGAGGCGGTCTCCTCGACCGTTTCTCGGGGTTCACCATGCTGCCGCTTGATCTACGTCCCGATGCCCGAGGCACTGTGCGCATCACCGGCCCGGATCCGGAGATGCCGCCGGAGATCCGTTCGAACTCGTTCCGCACCGATAGGGACAAGACGACGATGATCCGCTCCCTGAAAATCTTGCGCGCGATCGCGAAGGCGCCGGCGCTGCAGCATTACGTCGCCGATGAGGTCAGCCCCGGCACGGAGGTTCAATCTGACGAGAGCGTCGTCGACTACGTCAGGGCGCATGGCTACACGACGTTCCACTCGGCCGGAACGTGCAAGATGGGGCGCGACGGGCAGGCTGTCGTCGACGAGCGGCTTCGCGTCCGCTCGGTGAACAGACTGCGTGTGATCGACGCTTCGATCATGCCGAAAATCGTGTCAGGAAATACAAATGCCGCGACCATGATGATCGCTGAGAAGGGAGCCAGAATGATCTTGGAAGATGCTGGGTTGGGGCGCTTTTGAACGCGGGCGGAGAAGACTGACTAAAATTTAGGTCGCTGTTCTTTCAGGGCGACTGACGCGTTCTCGAAACATCGTGTCGTCCTGGGTGCTGGACCTCGGGAGTCGCCGCGGGTTCCGATTTGCGGCGTCGTCCTCGAGGGCGATGTTGCCGGCAGCATCGCCCCTCGTGCCCTCACGCTGATGACGATCCGCTCCTCGAGCCAAAGACTTTGTATTATGCAAGACGCTTCCGAAACTAGCCCCACGCCAAAGCCATTCGTAATCGACATCGCTCAAACCGTGCTCGACGACCTGCAAACCCGCTTGGCCCGGACGCGCTGGCCCGACGAGATCGAGGGCGCAGGGTGGGACTACGGCGCCCGTCGCGCGTACCTGCAGACGATGAGCGCTCACTGGCAGCACGCCTTCGACTGGCGCGCCCAGGAGGCGAAACTTAACCGGATGCCGCAGTTCACCGCTGAGGTGGACGGGATCGAGCTGCACTTCGTGCAGATCGTGGGCAACGGTGCGAATCCGTTGCCGCTGCTGCTGATCCACGGGTGGCCCGACTCGTTCTACCGCTTTGTGAAGCTCATTCCGCTGCTGACGGATCCGACGAGCCACGGGGGGCGGCCCGAGGATGCCTTTACGGTCGTGGTGCCGGACATCCCGGGCTTCGGCTTCTCCGCAAGGCCCACGAAGCCGGGTTACGGACCAGCGCGAATTGCGGGGCTGTTCGCGCGTCTCATGAGGCAGGTGTTGGGTTACCGCGCCTACGTGGCGCACGCGGGCGACTACGGCGCCACCATCTTGGAGCAAATGGCCCTCGAGCATCCTGACGGCTTGCTGGCGATCCATCTGACGAGCATGCCGCCACAGCATGCTCAGAAGATTGATCCGGAGATCCTGTCCCCGGGCGAGAAGGTGTACCTCCGGGATGCGAGGACCTGGGAACGGAACGAAGGGGGGTATGCGCACGTCCACAGCACCAAGCCGCAGACTTTGAGCTACGGCCTGAACGACTCGCCGGTGGGATTGCTGGCCTGGATCATAGAGAAATTCCACGCCTGGGTCGATGCCGACAAGTCGTTAGACCAGGTGATCACGCAGGACGAGTTGCTCACGAACGTGACGATCTACTGGGTGACGCAGACCATCGGCTCATCGATGAGGATCTATTACGAGAAAGTTCATAATCCGACTCCCACACCAAGCTACGTGGCCGTTCCGACGGGCTTCGCGATGTTCGGCAAGGATCTCGTTCCCGTGCCCCGCCAGTTCGCGGCGCGGTTCTTCAACGTCCAGCATTGGACCGAACTGCCGCACGGCGGCCACTTCGCCGCTCTGGAGGTTCCTGAAACCCTTGCGACACAACTTAGAGAGTTCTTCAGCTCCTTCCGAAAAGGCTGAGAGCGCCGCGCTGCCAGAACATGCGATGAGCCCGCGAACAGCGCCGCAGGGAATGATCGCTCATTGAACCTGAGGTATCGAGATGAAACAGCCGGAGCATCCTCGAGCACCTCCAGGCAGGTCCAAATACCTAAATTGATCAACTCGTTCGTCGGAGGCCGTTCATGGAAGACGTAGTGCAGTCATCTTCTTCGAACAGCATACCGCCCGGCGATGCTCCGGACCTGGAGCGTCGCCGATTCCTGCAAGGGGCGGGGCCGGCTCTGCTGCTGCCTGGCTTGACGGCGCCGACGCTGCTAGCTGGACCGGCAGGGGCCGCCTCGGCACCTGCCGAGGAGCTCACCAATATGGCCAGCGTGGGTTCAGGCGCCGGCATTCCCGAACCGTTCAGGATTGGTGTCCCCCAGGCCGTGCTGGACGACTTGCAGGCTCGTCTTGCCCAGACGCGCTGGCCCGATGAGATCGATGGCGCCGGGTGGGACTATGGCGCCAATCGCGAGTACCTCAAGGAGCTGAGCGACCACTGGCAGCATGGCTACGACTGGCGCGGGGAGGAGGAGGCGCTCAACCGCTTTCCGCAGTTCACCGTCACGGTGGACGGTGTCGATCTGCACTTCGTCCACATTGTCGGCAAGGGGCCGAACCCGATGCCTTTGTTGCTCACACACGGGTGGCCGGATTCGTTCTACCGGTTCGTCAAGATGCTTCCACTGCTGACCGATCCAGCGAGCCACGGCGGGCGGCCCGAGGATGCCTTCACGGTCGTGGTGCCGGACATCCCGGGCTTCGGCTTTTCCCAGAAACCCACCAAACCGGGAACCGAACCGGTACGCGTCTCAGGGCTGTTCGCGCAGCTGATGACGGAGGTGCTGGGTTACGAGACCTATGTGGCGCACGGAGGTGACTACGGGGCCAGCATCACCGAGCAACTCGCGCTACACCACCCGGAAGGGCTTCTGGCGATCCATCTCAACAACGTGCCGCCGCAGCACGCTCAGAAAGCCAGACCGGAGGACGTGTCCGACGGCGAGAGAGCCTATCTGCTGGAGGTGAACGATTGGGGGCAGCGAGAAGGGGCGTTCACGCACGTTCAGAGCACCAAACCGCAGACGTTGAGCTACGGGCTGAACGACTCGCCCGTCGGATTGTTGGCGTGGATCGTCGAAAAGTTCCACGACTGGGTGGATTCTGACGGGCATCTCGAGCGAGTGATCGGGAAAGACGAGTTGCTTACCAACGTGATGATCTACTGGGTGACGCAGACCATTGGCTCCGCTTCGCGAATTTATTATGAGAAAGCGCATCATCCGGCGGCCGAGCCGAGCTATGTCACCGTGCCCACGGGCTTCGCCGTCTTTGAAAAGGATCTGACGCCGGCGCCTCGCCTGTTCGCGGCTCGGTTCTTTAACATCCAGCGCTGGACGGAACTGCCACGCGGCGGCCACTTTGCCGCGTTCGAAGTTCCCGACGCTCTCACGGCGCAGCTGCGCGACTTCTTCGGTCCATACCGGAGGGGTTAGAGCACCTTCCAGGATCTCCGATTCGATGACGGTTTCCAAGCTGGTTGGGTTCTGATTCAAGGTCTCCAACATGGAGGCTGAGATGGCACGGGCCTACAGTCAGGACTTGCGGGATCGTGTTCTTGAGGCTGCGGCGTCTGGCTTGTCGGTGCGGCAGGCGGCGGCCCGGTTCGGGATTGGGGTCTCGACGGCGATCGTCTGGGTGCGCCGGGTGCGTGCCACGGGTGAGGACAAGCCGCGTCGCCAAGGACAGCCAAGGCGCTGCAAGCTCGATGCGCACGGCGATTTCCTTCTCGGGCTGATCGCGACCGATCCGGCCATTACGCTGAACGAGATGCAGGCTCGGCTTGCCAACGAGCGGGCCGTGACGGCAGGCGTGGGAACACTGTGGCGGTTCTTTGCGGCGCGGGCCATCACGTTCAAAAAAAACGGCGCACGCGGCCGAGCAGGACAGACCGGACGTGCTGGCCAGGCGTGAAGCTTGGTTCGAGAACCAGCCCGACCTCGATCCCGCACGGCTGGTGTTCATCGACGAGACCGGAGCCTCGACCAAGATGGCGCGCTTGCGCGGACGATGCCTCAGGGGCGAGCGCCTCCGGTCGGGCATCCCGCACGGCCACTGGAAAACCACGACCTTCGTGGCCGGCCTGCGCCTGGGCGGCTTTACCGCGCCCATGGTGCTCGACGGGCCGATGACCGGGGCCTGGTTCCTCGCCTACACCGAGCAGATCCTCGTCCCGACACTCCGCCCGGGCGATGTCGTGATCCTCGACAATCTGCCCGCCCATAAGGGACAAAAGGTCAGGGCCGCGATCGAACGGCGGGGCGCCAGCCTCCTCCTGCTTCCGCCCTACTCGCCGGACTTCAATCCGATCGAGAACGCCTTCGCCAACTCTCCGCTGGCTTCTCCAACAGGCTCCGCCTGCCGGAGCCTCAAGCCAGCTCCGCTCAAAGCCCTGCTGCGCAAAGCCGCCGAGTGCACCATCGACGGCCTCTGGACCACCATCGGTCGCTTGCTCGACCTGTTTACCCCCCAAGAATGCGCAAACTACTTCGCCGCTGCAGGATATGAACCGGATTAACCGGAAAACGCTCTAGCGCTACTTTGGCACTCTTTGGTCGATGATGACGGCGGCGAGCATCTCACAGTCTGGGCATCGGAGGGGTGGCGATCGTTCGACGAGGTTGAGGATGGCTTGTTTGATGGCCGGCATGCTGGGCTGCGGTAGCGGTCCCCCGATTCTTTTTCCGTCCCGCTGCCGTGAGGCGGCGGGATTGGAGAAAGGCGTAGGCGATCATCTGTGCAATGGGCAGGCGTTGCCCGTCACCGGGCGCCGCTCCTGATTTGCGCCGCTCGTCTCAACGCTTGGGGCAGCTGACCGTTAACCCGCAGAAACGCCCGTCGTATCCGCTCGGGGTCAGAGAAGCCGACAGCCGCCCCAGCGACCTCGACCGGCTCGCGCCCGTTCTCCAGGCGAACCCGCGCCGCCTCCGCCCGCAGGCGCTCAATCGCCCGCGCCGGGTTTCGCCAGTCTCTGCGCGAAACACTCGACCGAACTGACGTTCCGAGAGGCACGCCACCTCGGCCAGGGTAGCGACGCTCATCGGATCGGCTAGTTTCTCGCGCGCGTAGACCAAGGCGCGCCGAATGCGGTCCGACGAGGGTTCGAGCTCCAGCATGGCCGAGAATTGCGGTTGTCCGCCAGGTCGTCGGTGGTACACCACGAGTTCCTGGGCGGCGGCGCGAGAGAGTTCTGAGCCGAAATCGTCCTCGACGAGCGCCAAGGCAAAGTCGATACCTGCCCTTACGCCCGCGGAGGACCAGAACCCCCCTTGAAGAAGATGTGATCGGCTTCGACCCGGACCGAAGGATGTTGGCGCTGCAGCCTGGCTGCGTATCGCCAATGGGTGGTCGCGCGGCGTCCGTCCAGCACACCCGTGCGGGCCAGCACGAAAGCGCCGGTGCACACGCTGGCCGTGCGGCGAGATCGCGCCGAAAGCACTCGGACCATCGCATTATGACCTTCGTCCCTCGCGATGGAATGCGAGCCCTCACCGCCTGAGATGACGAGGGTTTCCGCAGGGTGTGATGCCGAAAGAACCGATGAACAGGAATGCCGCCGCGACCGTAAGGGCCGAACCGCTCGTGGCGAACAGGACCAGCCAGGGCAATCGCATTTCAGAATAGTGCGAGGAGCTTGGTGAGATAGGCGTCGTCCCATCCGGCTCGTTTGAATTTTCCGCGTAGAGATCCCTTGGTGGCCTCCTTCTGCATCACGTTCAGGG